>ERZ761609.287-NODE-287-length-64631-cov-54.045992_pt1 | contig 64631 bp, 53 predicted proteins | sample MGYA00511163_ERZ761609 | MGnify/ENA primary metagenome ERZ761609 (study PRJEB28899, sample SAMN02445070) | bioreactor sludge metagenome | biome: EBPR sludge | place: Australia: Brisbane, Thorneside Wastewater Treatment Plant | collected 2011-12-16 ... | reverse complement strand
TGCAGGCGGTGCCGAGGCGGTCGGAGATCTTCTCCATTTTGCGGTAGTAGCTGGCTTTGGGGGCCCACCAGGAGTTGAAGACGGCATCGCGGCTCATGATGAGCTGTTCGCGGACGTCCTGGGGGAAGTCGCGCTTGGCGTGCTTTTTGATGATCTTCTTGTACTCGGCGATGATGACCTGGAGGTCTTCGGCGGTGAGATCGGTGTCGAGCTTGGCCTTGCGCTTGGCCTTCTGGGCGTCGAAGACTTCGTCGAAGTGTTCCATGTCGACGCGCATCGAGACTTCACCGAACATCTGGATGAAGCGGCGGTAGCAGTCGTAGGCGAAGCGGGGGTTGCCGGTCTTCTTGGCGAGGCCTTCGGTGGTCTTGTCATTGAGGCCGAGGTTGAGAATGGTGTTCATCATGCCGGGCATGGAGAACTTGGCGCCGGAGCGGACGCTCATGAGCAGGGGGTCGGCGGCGTCGCCGAACTTCTTGCCGAGGAGCTTCTCGACCTTCTCCATCGCCTTCCAGATCTGGTCGTCGACTTCCTTCGGCACTTTGTTGTTGTTATCGAAGAAGACGTTGCAGACGTCGGTGATGATGGTGAAGCCCGGGGGGACGGGGACGCCGGCGCGGCACATTTCGGCCAGGCCGGCGCCTTTGCCGCCGAGGGTATCCTTCATGGTGCCGTCGCCGTCGGCGGTACCGCCGCCAAACGAGTAGACATATTTGCTCATAACGATTGTTCTCCTGTGAACTGACTCACTGATGATTTCATTCGGTCGTTGCGGTCGTGACGATCTCCGAGAAGTCGGCGATCGATGAGAATTCAGACAACATGCGGCCCAGCAGCGCGAGCCGGTTGGCGCGAACGCCCGGGTCGGGGGCATTCACGAGGACGCTATCGAAGAAACGGTCGAGCGTTTCGCGGAGCGTGGCCATCAACTGCAGGGCCTGGAGGAAGTCCCGCGAGGCGGAAGCCTGCCGGACCTGGGGTTCGAGGCGGGACAGATCCTCGAAGAGGTCGAGTTCGGGGCCGGGTTCGAGCAGGGCGGGATTAACGTCGCCGCTGGACCACTGGGCCTGTTTGAGGACATTGCGGATGCGTTTGACGCTGGCGGCGAGGGGTTCGAAGTTTTCGGTCTCGCGGACCATCTGGATGGCGAAGAGGCGGTCTTCGAGGTCGGGGAGGGTGGTCCAGGAGGAGGCGAGGGCGGCGTTGACCTCGTCGTACTTGAACTTGCGAACGTCGCGGAAGTAGTAGCGGATGCGATCGAGGAGGAAGTCCCAGAGTTGGCGGCTCCAGCGGAGGGCGCCGTCGTCTTCGCGGGCGGAGTCGTAGCCGCCGATGGCGAGGGCGGAGAAGGTGCGATGGGTTTCCTCGGCGCCGGCGGTGAGCAGTTCGCGGAGATTGAGGGCGACGCGGCCTTCGACGAGGATTTTGACGAGGCCCTGGGCGGCGCGGCGGAGGCCGAAGGGGTCCTTGGAGCCGGTGGGAACGATGCCGATGGCGAAGCAGCCTTCGAGGGTATCGAGTTTATCGGCCATGGAGAGGACGCGGCCTTCGACGGAGGAGGGGATCGGGTCGTCGAGGCTTTGGGGGAGGTAGTGTTCGTAGACGGCGCGCCAGACGGCTTCGGGTTCACCCTGGGAGCGGGCGTAGAGGCCGCCCATGACGCCCTGGAGTTCGGTGAGTTCCTTGACCATTTCGGTGGTCAGGTCGGTTTTGGCGAGGGAGGCGGCGCGGCGGACGGAGGCGATATCGACGTTGAGGAGGCGGGCCATGCGGGTGGCGCCGGCTTCGATGCCCTGAGTTTTAGCGTGGTAAGAGCCGAGGCGGGCCTGGAAGGTGACGTTCTTGAGGTCGTCGATGCGCTGGGCGAGGGGTTTCTGCTGATCGACTTCCCAGAAGAAGCGGGCGTCGTTGAAGCGGGCTTCGAGGACGCGTTCATTGCCCTTGCGGACGAAGCCCTGGCGGTCGGCCTTCATGTTCATGACGGCGATGAAGTTGGGGGCCATGGAGCCATCAGGGCGCTGGAGGGTGAAGTAGCGCTGGTGGTGGCGCATGACGGTGGTCAGGACTTCGGCGGGGAGGCTGAGGAACTTCTCGTCGAAGGCGCCGAGGATGGGCGTGGGGAATTCAGTGAGGAAGGCGAGGTCGTCAAGGAGGGCTTCGTCGGCGGAGAGCTTGAGATCCGTGCCTTTGAGGAGCTTTTTGATGCCGTCGAGGATCTTTTTGCGGCGTTCGGAGGCGCTGAGGATGACGCCGTTCTTGCGGAGGCGGTCCTCGTAAGTGGAGTGGTCGAAGACGACTTCATCGGCGCCGAGGCGGCGGTGGCCGCGGGAGTTGGCTCCGGACTGAACGCCGGCGAGTTCGAATTCGACGACCTGGTCGCCGAGGAGGCAGGCGATCCAGCGGATGGGGCGAATGAAGCGGGCGCCGTCCTTGCCGGTCCAGTACATGGCCTTGGGCCAGGGGATTCTGGTGATCAGGGCGGGGAGAGCGGCGGCGAGGATCTCGCGGGTTTCGCGGCCGGCGACGGCGCGGCGGAGGGCGTAGTATTCGCCCTTGGGGGTGGATTCGATGGCGAGTTGGTCGAGGGTGACGCCGTTCTTGCGGGCGAAACCGTTGGCGGCGCCTTCGCCGGCGGCCTTCGGCGGGCCCAAGACGAGTTCGTCGCGGTCGGCCTGGCGGACGGGGAGGGAGGCGGTACGGAGGACGAGGCGGCGGGGGGTGCCGTCGAGTTGAAGGTCCGCGGCTTCGAGGCGGTTTTCATCAAGGACGGAGCGGAAGAGGCGCTCGAGGTCGGCGAGGGCCGGGGCGATCATCCAGTGGGGGATTTCTTCGACGCCGATTTCGAGGAGGAAGGGGCGGAGTTCGCTCATGCGGCCACCCCGGTGCGGAGGATTTGCTGCTGGTCGACCCAGGCGGTGGCGACGCCGACGGCGAGTTTGCGGACGCGGGCGATGACGCCGACGCGTTCGGTGACGCTGATGGCGCCGCGGGCGTCGAGGAGGTTGAAATTATGGGAGCACTTGAGCACGTGATCGTAGGCGGCGAGCAGGGGGAAGCGGGCTTTCTGATCCGAGGCGTGATAGCCGTCGATGAGACGCTGGGCTTCGGCTTCGTGGAGGTCGAGGAGTTTCCAGAGCATGGCGACATCGGCCATTTCGAAGTTATAGACGGAGAACTGTTGCTCATCGAGGAAACGGACGTCGCGGTAGCTGGTGCCGGGAACCCACTCGATGTCGTAGACGGATTTGCGGTCCTGGAGGAAGGCGGTGAGGCGTTCGAGTCCGTAGGTCAATTCGGCGGGGACGAGTTCGAGGTCGACGCCGCCGCACTGCTGGAAGTAAGTGAACTGGGTGATTTCGAGGCCGTCGAGCATGACCTGCCAGCCGATGCCCCAGGCGCCGAGGGTGGGGGACTCCCAATTGTCCTCCTCGAATTTGAGGTCATGCTGGCTGAGTTTGATGCCGATGGCTTCGAGGGAGGCGAGGTAGAGGTCCATCACATCGGCCGGGGCGGGCTTGAGGATGACCTGGAGTTGGGAGTGTTTGTAGAGGCGGTTGGGATTTTCGCCATAGCGGCCGTCGGCGGGGCGGCGGGAGGGCTGGACGTAGGCGACGTTGTAGGGGTTGGGACCGAGGACGCGAAGGAAGGTCTCGGGGCACATGGTGCCTGCGCCGACTTCGACGTCATACGGTTCCTGGATGACGCATCCCTGACGGGCCCAAAAAGTTTTCAGTTTAAAGAGGGTTTCCTGGTAGCAATCCATGCGGGGTTCTTTCAAAGAGCCTCCATGAGAGGGAGCGTGGCGAGGCGGCGCTCGATGTGCGATTCGAGTTCACGGGTGAGTTGCCGGCGGAGGTCGGCGGCGGTATCGCGGGTCCAGTGGAAGCCGGCGAATTCGGAGATGGGGGCTTTGGCCATGGCGCTGGCGAGGGCGAGGGATTCCTCGGAGACGCGGAGGGCGGGGAGGAATCCGGAGAGGCGGACGGCCCAATAGGTGAAGTAGGTGGCAACGCGCCAGACGCCGGATTCGCGCGAAGTGCGCAGGTCGGCGAGGACGGCGGCGAGCAACCGGTAGAAGCGCTCATTGGGCTCGGCGGGCGGCAGCAAGTGGTCGGACACCTCGGCGATAAAGTCCAGCGCCACGCCGGCTTCATAGCAGCCGGCCAGCCCGAACTGCGACTGGACCAGGTCGGCGTTATCGATTCGCACCAGTTCGAGGGTTTCTTTCTGGTGGTAGCTGATTCGCACTTCGGACATTCTCTCCAGTGCGGAGCCGAACTGGCTTTTCGGACGCCTTGCCCGTTTGGCGACACCCCGCAACCGCCCCTGGTCCCTCGTGAAGAAGCCGACGATGAGATCGCCTTCCTGAAAGGGGTAGGTGCGGAGGACAAACGCCTCACTCACACGGGCCGGCATCGCTGGCGCTCAAACAAGAACCAGCTTATCACACTGACAGGTCCGAATTCGCGGGGCAATGAGTTAAAGGGAAGCGAGTTTTTCGAGGTCGAGGACATCGCGCCATTTTTCACCGAGGCGGATTTGGGCGAGGGCGAAATGGTTGGAGGGTTCGAGCCGGGTGAGGTGGGCGGGGATGCGTTCGATGCGGGAGACGGAGTCGGCGAGGAGGGCGAAGCGAGGGGCGGCGCCGAGTTCGCCGACGAGGACGAGGCAGGAGCGGGCGGTGACGGCTGGGGCGGGGAGGCGGAGGGCTTCGTGGGGTTCGACGACGCGAATGGTGAAGCCGAGGAGGTGAACGGAGCCTGGGCGGGAGAGGAGGTCGATCCCGCGGGCCTGGACCATGCCTTGAACCTGGGTGGCGTCGAGGGCGAACTCGCGGCCAGCGAGGCGGATGACGAGGTAGCTGGCGGCCCGTGGGAGGAGGAGGGTATCCATGACCGGGGCCTCAACTGTTATTGAGGGAGAGGACGGCCGGGTGGCGGTGGGTCACGCTGGTTTCGCGGCTGGGGACGAGGCAGAGGTGGACTTCGAGGACCTCGCCGGCGCAGTTAAATTTGACGACGCTCCACTGGCTTTTGGCGACGCTGCGGGTGGTGAAGTTCCGGCCGAAGATGACGGTGGGGATGGAGAGGCCCATGGGGCCGAGGTGTTCCTCGAGGAGCGTTTTAACGTTGCCGAGGATCATGTTGCAGACCTCGCCCATGGCGTCGAGGACCTCTTCGTCGACGTGCTGGAACTCCTGCATCAGCAGTTGGCCGGATATGTGGCGGGCGAGAGTGGCGGAGCAGGCGACGGTGCCGGAACCGGCCCAAGTGCCGGCGAGCCCAACGAGAGCGAGGACGCCTTCGGCGGGGGCGGGGGGTGCGTCATCGACGTAGGATTCGCCATCTTCGAGTTCGATGCCGAGCATGGTGGAGAACACGTCGTGGGTGGCCGTGCCGATCATCTGGGTGAGTTGCTCGTGGGTCATGAGAGGGGTCTTCCTTCCGAGAATGGGCGGGCGTCAGATGATACCCGCGAGTTTTTCCTTGATTTGCTCGGCGGTAAAGGGCTTTTTGACATAGCCAACCGCACCGAGGTTGACCGCTTCCATCACCTTGGACGTACCGCCCTCGGTGGTGACCATGATGAAAGGGACGGACTTGAGGCCGTCGTCGGCCTTGACGGCGTTGAGCAATTGGAGCCCGTCCATGTTGGGCATGTTGATGTCAGAGAGAATGAGCCCGACCTTGGTCTCCTTGAGGCGGGCGAGGGCCTCGACGCCGTCTCCGGCCTCGACGACCTGGCCGAGGGGCACCTCGGCCTGCACGAGAACGCGTTGCAGGATCTTGCGGATTGCCGCGGAATCATCAACGATCAGAACGTCAACGGGCATGAGTACTTGGTTCCTCCCGGTTCCAAGAGGCTCATCGGCGGGTATGGGCGAAGATTGAGAGAAAGATTAGAGGAGGGCGAGAAGGGCTTCGACGGTATCGGCCGTTCGCGCCTGACCGCCGAGGTCGGGCGTGAGCGCCTGGCTGGAGGCGAGGACCTGCCGGACGGCGAATTCGAGGGCGGCGGCGATGGCGTCTTCGCCGAGGTGCTCCATCATCATTGCGGCGGCGAGGACGGTAGCGAGGGGGTTGGCGAGGCCGCGGCCGGCGATATCGGGGGCGGAGCCGTGGACGGGTTCAAAGAGGGACGGCGCCTGGCGGGAGGGGTCGAGGTTGGCGCTGGGGGCGAGGCCGATGGAGCCGGTGATGATGGCGGAGAGGTCGCTAAGAATATCGCCGAACAGGTTGGATGCGACGACGACATCGAAGGAGGAGGGGCGGCGGACGAAGTTCATGGCGGCGGCATCGACGAGTAGGGATTCGGTCTGGATGTCGGGATACTCGGCGGCGACTTCGCGGAAGACGCGGTCCCAGAGGACCATGGAGAAGCCCTGGGCGTTGGACTTGGTGATGGAAGCGACGCGTTTGAGGTGATTGCGGCGGCGGGCGAGGTCGAAGGCGGCGCGGATGATGCGCTCGGTGCCGTGGCGGGTGAAGACGGAGGTCTGGATGGCGACTTCGGCGGGGAAATGGTGGTGGACGAAGCCCCCAGCCTGGGCGTACTCGCCTTCGGTGTTTTCGCGAACGACGACGAGGTTGATGGACCCGGGTTCGTAGCCTTTGAGGGGGCAGGCGACACCCTCGTAGAGGTAAGCGGGGCGGATGTTGGCATAGAGGTCGAAGCCGCGGCGGATAGGAAGGAGGAGACCGTTGAGGGTGATGTGGTCGGGGATATCGGGGTGGCCGACGGCGCCGAGCAGAATGGCGTCGTGATCGCGGAGGCGGGGCAGGGCATCGGGGGGCATCATGATGCCGTGCTCGAAGTAGTATTCCGAGCCCCACTCATAGCTGGTGAAATCGAGAGCGGCGCCGCCGGCGGCAGCGGCCTTCTCAAGCACCTTCCGGGCGGCGGGGATGACTTCGTGGCCGATGCCGTCGCCGGGCAGCAGGGCGATCGAATAGCGCTTCATGATCACCATGCTAGCCTGAGGGGAATCATGCCGCAGAATCCGTTTTCACTTGAAGGAAAGACCGCGCTGGTGGCGGGCGCGAGCCGGGGAATTGGTCAGGCGATCGCGGAGGCGCTGGCGCGGGCCGGAGCGCGGACGATCCTGGCGTCGCGCAACCGCGAAGCACTTGAATCCATCGCCGCGGGGTTGCGGGCGGAGGGCTGTGCGGCGGAGGCGGTGGAGTTGGATGTGGCGAGCCGGGAGTCGCGCGCGGCGCTGATGGAGACGCTGCCAGACGTCGACATTTTGTTGAACGTGGCGGGGATCAATAAGCGGATGGCGTTCGAGGAGTATCCGCGCGAGGAGTATGACCGGCTGTTGGAGACGAATCTCCACGGCATCGTGGAGCTGACGCAGGCGGTGGGGAAGCGGATGATCGCGCGCGGAGCGGGCGGGAAGGTGATCAGCATCGGGAGTCTGACGTCGTTGACCGGGCTGCCGTTCGTGTCGGTCTACACGATCACGAAAGCGGCGCTGGCGGGGCTGACGCGGGGATTGGCGGCGGAGTGGGGACGGCACAACATCCAGGTGAACTGCATCGCACCGGGCTTCATTCTGACGGACCTGAACCGGGACATGTGGAGCCAGGGTCCGATGCTGGAGTGGCTGAAAGCAAGCCAGGCGAACCCGCGGATGGGGACGCCGGAGGAGGTGGCCCCGCTGGCGGTGTTTCTCGCCGGGCGGGGTTCGGACTACATCACCGGGCAGGTGATCGCGGTGGACGGCGGGTTCCTTGAGACGAGCGTGTGGCCGTTCACGCCCTGAGCGATGATGAACCGGCGGGAGTGGCTCTCACTGTGGGCGGCGGCGGCGCCGGCACTGCGCGGGCAGGAGCCGGACGTGTTGTGGGTGTGTCCGATGGATCCGGATGTGCGCGAGAAGGCGCCGGGGTTCTGTCCGCGGTGCAAGATGGCGCTGGTGCCGGGGTTGCCGGTGCACCGGGAGTATCCGCTGCGGGTGACGGCGACGCCACGCAACTGGCGGGCAGGCGAACGGGTGACGCTGCGATTCGAGGTGCTGCACCCGGACACGGGCGAGCGCGTGCGCGAGTTTGTCGAAATGCACGAGATGCTGTTTCACCTGTTCATCGTGAGCGGCGACCTTGAATTCTTCATGCACGAGCATCCGGAGCCGCAACGGGACGGGACCTTCGTGTTCGAAACGGTGCTGCCCAAAAAGGGTTTCTACCGGCTGCTGGGCGACTTCTACCCGGCGGGCGGGACGCCGCAGCTGGCGGTGAAGACGATGTTCAGCGCGGGGTCGGCGCTGGCGGCGTTTGAAGCGCCGGTGCTGGCGGCGGAGGCGGGTCCGGCGCGCGGGGCGAACCTGGAGGCGCGGTTCTGGACGGTGCCGGAGACGCCGCTGGCGGGTCTGGTGACGCAATTGCACTTCGAGGTGACGCCGGGCGAGGGGCTGGAGCCGTACCTGTCGGCGTGGGGGCATTTGCTGGCGGCGAGCGCGGATCTGATCGACCTGATCCACACGCATCCGTTCATCGGGGAGGGCGGCCCGCGGATGCAATTCAATGCCGTGTTTCCGCGGCCGGGGATGTACCGTCTGTGGCCGCAGTTTCAGCGGCGGGGGGTGGTGAATACGCTGCGGTTTACGGTTCCGGTGAAGGCGCTTTAGCGCGGCGGGCGGCGAGAAAAGCTTCGTAATCGCGACCGACCCAGCGCCAGGGGTCGGACTTCAATTCGTGGAGGAGGCTGTCAAGACCGGACTGGACCCAGGGCCCGGCCTGCAGAGGGGACTCGGGGCGGACGAAGGCCCAGGCCGGATCGAGGAAGACGAGGCGGTAGCCATGGCGGGCGGCGATCCACTCGAGGGCGGCGCGGGAGTAGAAAAAGACGTGCTGGCCGGTGGGTGGATCGAAGTACCACCAGTCCGGCGCCTGCCGGTTGTAGATCTCGGTGCTGAAGATGAGCAGTTCGGGGCGAAAGTTGAAAAGCTCTTCGAGGTCGCGGGCGGGGTCGGGGAGGTGCTCGAAGACCTCGAAGGCGGTGATGACGCGTGGGGCAATGCCGGCGGGGTTCTGGATGCGCTTGTCCCAGGCATAGCGGGACTGGGAGAACTTGTCGTAGGCGTGGAAATTGAAGCCGGAGTCGCGCAGGAGGCGGCAGAAGAGGCCGAAACCGGCGCCCCAGTCGAGGCAGAGGTCATCGGGGCCGATGCCGGCGGCGCGCAAGGCTTCGGCGGTGAGAGCGGACATCAGCAGATTGCGGCGCATGAAGCCGATGTCGGGGGTGGCGTCGAGGACGGAGTAGGCTTCATCGAGCCAGAAGGGGGGCTCGGTCTGGAGGGAATGGCAGGAGGCGCATTCGGAGTAGCGGGCATCGTATTTATCAAGCACGCGGTGGCGGAAACGTTCCGTTGCCAGTCCACCGCACAGCCTGCAGAGTTCCGTCATTGCCGCTGAGTGTAACATGGCGCGCGCGGGCATTCGGGACGGATTATTATCGGACTATGTTGTCTGATCCCGGACTGGTGGCAGCCGTTCGCTGGGGCCTGGAGGCGCTGGCGCTGGCGGTGCAGGTGGGCGTCATTTTGTATCTGGTGTACCAGTGGGGTGATGTGCCCGGGAGGGTGCCGAGCCATTTCGACTGGCGGGGCCGGCCGGATGCGTGGGCCGGGCGGTGGGTGTTGTGGTTGATGGTTGGGGTGATGGTCTCTATTTACGTGGCGATGTCGGCGACCAGCGGGACATTGCGGCTGATTGAAGGCGACGTGGAAACGCGCATGCGCGAGTCTTTGGTGATGGGCTTCGTCAAGTTGGGGACGTTGGCGACGCTGGGCTACGCCATCGTGACGATGGTGCGTGTGGCGCGCGGCGCGGCGCAACGCCTGCAGATCGTCGTGATCCTGTTGACCGTGGCCGGAACCATAGCGCCGGCCATGCTGCTGGGCCGGAACTAGCCAAGGAGCTTTTCGAGCTTCGATCCAGGGCGAACGATGGTCTCGGAGCGTTCCGGGCCTGTGGAGACGGCGCCGACTTCGACGCCGGTCCGCTCTTCGAGGAAGGCGACATAGTCGCGGGTGGCCTGGGGCAGGTCCTGGTAGCGCGTGATGCCGGAGGTCGGCTGATCCCAGCCGGGGACGGTTTCATAGACCGCCTCGACCTGTTCGAGCAGCAGGTTGGCGGCGGGCATTTCGTCGGTGACTTCGCCATGGACGCGATAGGAGGTGCAGACCTTGAGTTCGCCGAGGCCGTCGAGCACGTCGAGTTTGGTCACGATGAGGGAATCGAAGCCATTAACCATGGCGGTGTAGCGCAGCAGCGGGACATCGAACCATCCGCAGCGGCGCGGGCGACCCGTGACGGAGCCATATTCGAGGCCGGCCTCGCGGATGCGGTCTCCGCCCGGGCCGGTGTCCTCGGAGGGGAACGGGCCGCCGCCGACACGGGTGATGTAGGCTTTCGAGACGCCAATCACGCCATCGATCTTCGTGGGGGGGACGCCGGTGCCGGTGCAGGCGCCGCCGGCGGCCGCGCTGGAACTGGTGACGAACGGGTAAGTGCCGTGGTCGATGTCGAGCATGGTGCCCTGGGCGCCTTCGAACAGAACCCGTTTGCCGCGCGCCATTTCGTCATTGAGCAGGCGGGCGGTGTCGCAGACCATGGGCCGGATGCGCTCGGCCATCCGGAGGTAATCGGCGAGGATCTCGTCGAAGCGGATGTCGTCGTTGATGCCGAAGGCGCGGGCGATGGTCTGTTTGTCGTCGGAGAGGAACGAGTAGAGCGTGCGGAAAAGATCGGGGTTGAGCAGGTCCGCCATCCGGATGCCGCGGCGGCCGACCTTGTCCTCATAACAAGGGCCGATCCCCCGGGAGGTGGTGCCGATCGCGACGCGGTCCACGCGATTTTCGCTCACTTTTTCCACCATCCGGTGGAAGGGGAAGATGACGTGGGCGCGGCTGCTGATGGAAATCTTGCCCGCGATGTCGATGCCGGCCTGCTCGAGCATGTCGAGTTCGTCGAGCAGCGCCTGCGGGTCCACGACGACGCCGTTGCCGATCACGACGCGCGTGTGGGGGTGCAGGACCCCGCTAGGAATCAGCTTGAGGACGAACTTCTGCGGACCGACCTGCACGGTGTGGCCGGCGTTGTGCCCGCCCTGATAGCGCGCGACAATGTCGAACTTCTCGGAAAACAGATCGACGATCTTGCCCTTGCCTTCGTCGCCCCACTGGGAGCCCAGCACAATGATGTTGCTCATGATTCGGTGACCAAACCCTCTATCTTATCCCACTCGCCGCCCATGTTACGCTCATGATTGATGCAGTTGAGTGACGTTTTCCTGGCGCTCGGCGAGAGCACCTTTCTTGACCTGTTGAAGCGCGTTTCCATCAGCCGGCTGCGGACCTATCAGATGTACGAGCAGATCAAGGTCCGTCTGCGGCTCACAAAGATGAACGGCGAGGCTCTGCGCAAAGCCGCGCCCCGGCTTTGGGAGCGCCTCGGCGCGGGCGATGCCGAACTGGCGTCCGATCTCTCGCAGGCGATTCTCGTGTCCCATCTCGAGATGATCATCGCCGCGCTCGATTTCCTCGGCGTGCCCCACCAGGACGGCTTCTTCGGCAAGGACGAGGACCTCAGCGGGCATCTCACCGAAGGCTGGCAGCAGCGTGCCTTCGACGCGCTGAAGGACAAATACCCGGCCAGCGTCGTGCAGTTCTATCTGAATCATCTCGGGGTCGAAACCGGCAGCGCCGCGACCCTGTTCACCCCCGCTCAATGACCATCGCCGAAACGCTCACCGATCTCGAAGCCCGTGCCGCCGCCCTGCTTGATCAGGCTGCCGCCGCCGATGACCTGGAAGCCGCGCGCGTCGAATTCCTCGGACGCAAGGGCGCGCTGGCCCTCATCAGCAAGGAGATGAGCAAGCTGACACCCGAAGAGCGCGCGCAGGTGGGCCGCCTGCTCAACGGCGTCAAGCAGAACCTGGAAGCCCGCTACGAAGCGCGCAAGGCCGGCTTTGAACGCGCTGCCCTCGATGCCCGCCTGTCCGGCGAATGGCTGGATCTCACGCTGCCCGCGCCCGGTCCCCGCCCCGGCAAACTGCATCCGCTCACCCAGATCCAGCACGAACTCGAGGAACTCTTCACCTCGCTCGGCTTCGCGGTCGTCGATGGACCCGAGGTCGAAACCGAGTGGTACAACTTCGACGCGCTCAACATCCCGCCCGCGCATCCGGCGCGCGATGCCCAGGATACCTTCTGGATGGAGGACGGGCACCTGTTGCGCACTCACACTTCGCCTGTGCAGGTGCGCGCGATGGAGCGCTTCGGCGCGCCGCTGCGCATCATCGCGCCGGGCCGCGTGTTCCGCAACGAGGAACTCGACGCCTCGCACGAGCACACGTTCTATCAGCTCGAAGGCATGATGGTGGACCGGCACGTGTCGGTCGGCCACATGCTTTACTTCATGAAGTCTCTGCTGGCGGCGATCTTCGGCCGCGAAGTCACCGTGCGCCTCCGGCCGGGCTTTTTTCCTTTCGTCGAACCGGGCTTCGAGCTCGATATTCAGTGCCTGTTGTGCGATGGCCGGGGCTGTGCGGTGTGCAAGCAGAGTGGCTGGGTGGAACTGCTGCCCTGTGGTCTCGTGCATCCCAACGTGCTCCGCGCGGGCGGCCTCGATCCCGAGCAGTGGAATGGCTTCGCCTTCGGCCTCGGGCTCACCCGCCTGGTGATGATGCGTTACGGCATCGACGACATCCGCCATCTGGCCGCGGGCGACCTCCGTTTCCTGCGGCAGTTTTGAGGAGCTACCCAGCGTGAAGTTTTCCTACGAATGGCTGCGCGAACTTGTGCCGGGCCTGACGGGCACGCCGGAAGAAGTCACCGCGCTGATTACGATGAAGACCGCCGAATGCGAGGGCGTCGAGCCGTTCGCGCCCTGGTTGGCGCGCGTTTGCGCCGCGCGGGTGCTGGCGGTGACACCCGTCGAAGGCTCTCACAACGTGTGCGCGCGCATCGACGCTGGTCCCGAGCACGGCGAAAAGCAGGTGGTTTGCGGTGCGCCCAACTGCCGCGTTGGCCTCGTCACGGCTTACGTCCCGGCGGGCGTCATGCTCGCGGGCAAGGAGATTCGCAAGGCCGTCATCGCGGGCGTCGAAAGTGACGGCATGCTCGCCTCCGGCGCCGAACTCGGCCTGAATCGCGACGCGGACGGCATTCTGGAACTACCCGCGGACACCGCGCCCGGCGCCGCCATCGCCGCGCCCGACGCCGTCATCGAAGTCGACAACAAGAGCCTGACCCATCGCCCCGATCTCTGGGGCCATCACGGGATGGCGCGTGAAGTGGCGGCCTTCTCCGGGCTTGTCCTCAAGGATCCCGTGGACGTGACGCTCCTGCCCGCGCCCGGCCACGACTGGTCGGTCGAGATCGAAGACTACACGGCCGCGCCCCGGTATTCGGCGCTCGTCTTCGAGAACGTGACGGTTGGTCCTTCACCCGCCTGGCTTCAGGCGCGGCTCGAAGCGCTCGACATGAACCCAATCTCGAACATCGTCGACGTGACAAACCTGATCATGGCCGAACTTGCGCAGCCCATGCACGCCTTCGATATGGACAGATTGCGCGGGCACAAGATCTTCGTTCGCCGCGCGAAGGAGGGCGAGTCCTTTGACGCTCTGAACGGAGAAACCTACACGCTGGCGCCGCGCCACATCGTGATCGCTGATGCCGAGGGCGCCATCGCCCTCGGCGGCGTCATCGGCGGCGCGGGCAGCGCCATCAGCGGGGGCACGAAGCGGATCGTGCTTGAAAGCGCGAATTTCGATGCCGCGACGATCCGCAAGACTTCGTCCGAACTCAAACTCCGCACCGACGCCTCGATGCGCTTCGAGAAGGCGCAGGACCCCGTAAACACGACGCGCGCGCTCGCCCGCGCCATCGCGCTGTTCGAGGAGGTCTCGCCCGGCATCCGCCTCGTGGGCGGGCTGATCGACGCCTGGCAGCCGCCCGCGTCCCGCGAGCCGATTCGCCTGCCGTTGGACTGGCTCGAAAGGAAGCTTGGCCTCGCCGTGCCGTCCGAGCGAGTCCGGGCCATTCTTGAATCGCTCGAATTCCGCGTCGAGGAGCCGGAACCCGGCGTGTTTGCAGTGCATGTTCCCTCCTGGCGCGCGACGAAAGATGTCACCATCAAGGACGATCTGCTCGAAGAGATCGGCCGGATCATCGGTTATGCCGAAGTGCCGCTCGAGGCGCCGCAACAGCCGGTCCGCCGCCCCTGGGTCAATCACGAGCGGCTCTATCATCACGAAGTCCGCGCCATGGCGGCCGCGCAGGGCTTCACCGAGGTCTCCAATTACTCGTTCGTCAGCGAAGAGATGGCGCGCCGCTTCGGCATGGAGCCTTCGGATCATCTGCGCGTCGCCAACCCGATTTCGATCGAGCAGGGTTTGATGCGGGTCAGCCTCCTGCCCGGAATGCATCGCAATCTTGTCGAGAATGCGAAGCGGTTCGAGGAGTTTCGACTCTTTGAGATCGGCAACGAGATCCACAAGCGGACCGGCGCACTGCCGGACGAAGTGCCCCACTTCATGGCCGCGCTCTATCGCAAACAGGGCGATGGCTCGGCGGCGCTGCTGGAATTGAAGCGGCTCGCCGAATGTCTGCTGCCCGGGATAACGGCGCGGCCCGCGGAAGCGCTGGGCTACGAACATCCCGCGCGCTCGGCCGTGCTCGAATGGCGCGGCGAACCGCTGGGCCGCTTGTATGAACTCCACCCCTCGCTTGTTGAAGCAGGCCGGGCGGCGGTCCTCGATCTCGACCTGCGCAAGGCCCATGAAATGGGGCCCGCGCCGAAGCGCTACCAGCCGTTGCGCCGGTTCCCGTCGAGCGCCTTCGACCTCTCCGTCGTCGCCGGTCTGCGTGTCCTCGCCGGCGATCTGAGTGAGCGGATTCGCGCCGCCACGGGTGCCTGCTGCGATGGCGTCGACTACCTCTACAGCTATCGTGGTCAGCCGCTGCGCGAAGATCAGCAGAGCCTCAGCTTCCGGATCACTGTTTCCGCCTCCGACCACACCTTCGGCAACGAGGAACTCACGGCCATCCGGAACGGCGTCATGGATGCACTCCGCGCTCAGGGCTTTGAGTTGCGCGCCTGATGGGTTAGTCTATGGGGCAAAGGAGCATTTGCCCCATGATGAACCGGCGTGAGATCGTGATCGGCACCATGGCCGCGGCCGCAGCGCAGGGCGCGGCGGCGCCGCTGCCCAAGCGCCCGTACAAAGACGGTGTCGAGCTTTCCGTGATTGGCTTCGGCGGCATCGTCGTTACCGCGATGCCTCAGAGCGAGGCCGACCGCCGCGTTGCTGCCGCGTTTGATCGCGGCGTGAACTACTACGATGTCGCCCCCAGTTACGCCGCGGGTGAAGCCGAAAAGCAACTCGGCATCGCGCTGAAGCCCTTCCGCAAGCGGGCCTTCCTCGCCGAGAAAACCCAGCGGCGCGATGCCCAAGGCGCGCAGGTCGAGTTCGAAGAATCCCTCCGCCGCCTCCACACCGACCACTTCGACCTCTACCAGTTCCATGCCGTCGGCTCGATGGAGGATGTCGAGAAGATCCTCGCCCCCGGCGGCGCCGGAGAGTATTTCGTGAAGTTGAAGAAGGAAGGCAAAGTGCGATTCCTCGGCTTCTCCGCGCATCACGCCGAGGCTGCGCTCAAGCTGATGGACGCCCTCCCGCTCGACTCCGTGCTCTTCCCCGTCAACTTCGCCGCGTGGGACAAGGGCGGCTTTGGTCCCCAAATTCTCGCGAAGGCCAAACAGAAAGGCATGGCTCGTCTGGCGCTCAAGGCGATGGCGCTCGGGCAGTGGCCGAAGGACCTCGCGCGCGCGGATCGCAAGTACCGCAAGTGCTGGTATGAACCGGTTGACAACCGCGAACTCGCGCAACTCGCGCTCCGGTTCACGCTCAATCAGGAGATCACCGCCGCCATCCCTCCCGGTGACGAGCGCCTCTTCGACCTCGCCATGGATCTCGCTGCCGCGCCGCTGCCGAAGCTCGGCCCGGCCGAACTGGCAGAACTCAGAAGCCGCACCGCGAAGGCCGAGCCCATCTTCCGCGCGTGAACTCGCCTGGCTTCAGAAAATGAAGCTGACCAGCACGTCGTGCGATTTGTCGTGGCGGAATTCGCCCAGCCGCGAATAGCGGTAGCCGATCGACATCCGCAGCGTTCCGCCGTCCAGTTCCACGCCGCCGCCGATGGCGAAGCCATTCTGCCGTGTGCGTTCGTCCGGAAATGTGGGCACCGGCACATCCGAACCGCGCGCCCCGCTCACCCGGAAACTCTCCGTGCGCCACCGCCGCACGAAGCCTGAGGTCGCGAACACATTCACGAAATCCAGCACCGGATGCCGGTACTTGCCCAGCACCGGGACGTCGAAGACGTTCGACCGGCTCGTGATCCCGCCCACCACGTCGTCGCGCTCCGGGTCCAGTTGAAAAGGCCCTGCGTAGCCCTGCCGCCGGTAGAGCGCGTTCGCCTCCACCGCGAATCGCCCCGGCAGCCGGAATTCAACCAGTGCTCCCGGGGTCAGCGAAATCCCCTCATTGATCTGCGGAAAGTAGGGGGTCTGGATCGCAGTGCCGCCCAGGAAGCCCCAGTGCAGGCTCTGCGCCGCGCCCAGCACGGGCAGCAGAAGAAACAGCCAGACAATCTTCATACCACTACTGTACCCACGCTCGCCGGGTCTCTCTCCCGCTACTTCAGGTTCGGCGTCAGCGCTCCCGCCTTCCTCCGCTTGTGCGGCGACCGCCTCTCCAGCGCCATCCGCCAGCGCGCCGGCAGCCATTCCGCCAGCCTCGCCACCAACCGGTACCTCCACCCCGGAATCACAAAAACCCGCCCGCTTCCGAGCGATTTCAGCGACTCACCCACCACGAAATCCGCCTGCATCCAGAATCCTTTCGGCACATTGCCGCGATCCACGCCCAGCGTGTCATGAAACTCGCTGTACGTAAATCCCGGACAAAGCGCCTGCACCACCACCGGCGAATCCAACTGATCCAACTCCAGCCGCAGCCCCTCCGTGAAATCGTTCATCCATCCTTTCGTCGAGCAGTACATTACGTTCTGCGCGCTCCGCCAGTACCCCGCCACCGAACTCACATTCACTACCGCTCCCGCCCTCCGCGCGATCATCCCCGGCAGCACCGCCCGCGTCAGCCGCATCGTCGCCAGCACATGCACCCGCAGCATCGCTTCCTGCCGCGCGAAGTCCGTTTCGTGATACAGGCCCAGCGTGCCGAACCCGGCGTTGTTGACCAGCAGATCCAACTCAGCTTCCTCCGCCAACCGCGCCGCCAGCGCCGCCGATTGCGCGTCGTCGGCGAGGTCGCAGACCACCACCTCCACCTTCACTCCGAACTGCCCCTCGATCTCCGCCTTCACCTGGTCCAGCCGGTCCCGCCGCCGCGCCGCCAGGATCAGATTCGTCCCCCCCGCCGCCAGTTGCCGTGCGAACTCCTCGCCCAGCCCCGATGACCCGCCGGTTATCGCCGCCTTCCGGATCTTCACGGCTCCACCTCCACGGACTCCACTTCGATCGCCTCGAATGGCGCCGCCAGCCATCCCGACACCACCGCGCGACCCGGTTTCGCCGGCGCCACGCCCCGCCACTCGAGCGCCCGGTCCCCCGCCAGCACCCGGAACCGCCATCCGCCCTCCTCAAACAATTCACCCGCCGCCCGCAGCGCCACCTTCACGATGCCCGTCCCGTCCTGCCGCACCACATCCAACAATCGCGTCAGCCGCACGCGATTCCCGGTCTCCAGCCGCACAATCACCCGCACCGGCGTCTCCTGCATCTCCGCCCCCGCCACGCCGCGCACCCGCTTCATCCGCTCCGGCAGCGATTCCGTGCAAGTGACGCACTCCGTCGGCCGCAGTTCAATCGTCACCTCCCGCAACTGCCCCAACGCAGGCGTTAACAATGCCATCCAGAGCGGAAAAATACGCAGCATCTCCCCATTATGAGGCCCTCAGAGCCCCAATTTCGACGCCAAAGCATGCAGCCGCGGGTCATCCTGGAGCGACCTCAGCCGGGGATCGGCCCGGATCCACACCGCCTGCGTCTCGCCCGCGGCACACGCCCGCTCCAGCCATTCCATCGCCCGATCCCTCTCCCCCAGCATCGCCCACAGCCGCGCCGCTTCCATCCGCGAAGTCCGCCGCTCGCGTGCTGCCTGATCCACGCGCGGCGCGTCCAGAAGCGCCTGCGCCCGGTTGCCCGCCAGCAACGCCGCTATCCCGAACGGCCGCCCTGGTGCGTTGCCGCGCAACCGGTCCGCCCGCGCGAACGCCTCCGCCGCTTCCGCGTGCCGTCCCGCAAACCCCAGCGCCATCCCGTAATCCCACTCCATGTCGGGGTGCACATTCTGCAGCGACAGAGTCCGCCGGTATTGCTCGATCGCTGCCGTGGTGTCACCCGATGCCAGCAGCGCGAACGCGTAGGTGAAATTCAGATACGACAACTGCGGCTCGATCTCGAGTGCCCGCCGGAACGAAGCCAGCGCCTCTGGAAACCGACGCTGCGGCATCAAGACCGCCGCCGCGAACAACCCGTGTGCCAGCGCCGAACGCGGATCCAGGTCAATCGCCTGCCGCGCCGCCGCCTCCGCCTCTTTCCACTTGAAATCGCCCACTCCGAGCACCATTCCCAGAGCCGCGTGCGCCTCCGCCAGCGCCGGGTCGATCGCAATCGCCCGCTCCGCCAGCCGTCGCGGTTCACTCGGGGCCACACCCGGCGGCAGCGCGTTGTAGTAGAACGCCAGTGCGTAGACCTGGCTCAGACCCGCCAGCGCCGGTGCGTAGTCCGACTGCACGGCCAACGCCTCGCGATAATGCCGCACGGCCTGTTCAAAGCCCTCCGCTGAGTACCGGTTCGCCTGCTGCCGCGCCTTCAAATAGCTCTGGTACGCCTCCAGATTGGCCGTGTACCGGCTGGGAACCGGCGCCACCGGCGGCTTCACCCGCACCCGCAAAGCGTTTGCCACCGACGCCGCAATCTCGTCCTGAATCGCAAAAACGTCCCCCGCCGGCCGGTCATAGACCTCCGTCCACAACGCGCTCCCCGTCGCCGCATCCACCAGCCGTGCCGAAACCCGCAGCCTGTCCTGTTGCCTCCGGACGCTCCCCTCCACCACCACCGACACCCCCAACGCCCGCGCCGCCTCCCGCGGATCCACGTTGTCGCCCCGGTACCCCGCCGTTAACCCCCGCGCCGCCACGCTCAATTCCGGCAGCCTCCCCAAACGGTCGATCAGCTCCTCCGTCATCCCCTCCGCGAAATAGTCGTTCGCCGGGTCCGCGTCCAGACTCCGGAACGGCAGCACCGCCACCGCCGTCACCTCCGGCCGCCCCGGCGTGCCCCCCCACCTCGCCACGATCAGCAAACCCACCGCCAACATCGGGACCAGCACCCCGGCCAGCAACGCCGCCTTCCTCATCCGGAAGACCGTCTCCCCGCCCCGCCCCGGCCTCTGGTCCACCACCTGGAACACCGGCACATACCCACCCTTCGGCAGCGTCAGTCGCACCGGATTCGCCGCTCCTTCGCCCTGGTAGTATTCCTCCAACCGCCCCCGCAACCGCCGCGCCTCCACCCGCACAATCGGGTCCGTCCGCGGACCATAATCCGCCGCCCGCTGGAATACCTCCACCCCCAGCACCGACTCCTTTAATCCCGCCGTTTCCCCCTCCAGAGCCCGTTCCACCAGGTGCCGCAGGAACGGCGCCAGCCGTCCCGCCTCGCGAAATCCAGGCGCGGCCAGCACCCGCTCCAGCTCCGCCCGCACCTGCTCCTTCGTTGGCTCAGTCGTTGTCATTTCAATCGGTTACGCGCAGATTATACCGTTAATTCTACCCCGCGCTACTCGTTTTCCTCCCCAAACCCCCGCAAACTTTGAATCATGCACCACGATCGCTACCACGCCTTCGATTCTCTCCGAGGCTCCATGATGCTCCTCGGCGTCCTCCTCCACAGCGCCACCATGTACTCCACCATCGACGGCGTCTGGTGGATGAAGGACCCCCAAACCGGCCGCTGGGCCGATGCTCTCATCCTCTTTGTCCACGCCTTTCGCCTCCCCGTCTTCTTCGTGATGGCCGGTTTCTTCGCCTGTCTCCTCAAAGAAAAGCGCGGCTGGCAGGCCATGCTCGAAAACCGGATGGCCCGCCTCGGCGTCCCCTTCCTCCTCGCCCTCATCTCCATCTTCCCCATCCTCCGCGCCTTCAGCCTCTACAGCCACTTCGCTGCCCGTGGACCCGAACCCTTCGCCGCCACCCTCAACTGGTTCGCCAGCGGCCGCTTCGGCCAGACCCTCGAACCCGGTCACATGTGGTTCCTCGAAACCCTGCTCTGGACTCTCCTCCTCGCCCTTCCCCTGATGCGTTTTCTCGACCGCCTCGACCACCCCGCCCTTCGCCGCGTCCTCACCGCCCGCTGGGGTTGGGCCGCCCTCGCCCCCCTCACCTTCCTCACTCTTCTGATGACCGAAGCCGGCGTCCTCGACACCCCCAAGGGCTTCACCCCTCACTGGCACGTCGTCGCCGCCTACTTCGTCTTCTTCGCCTTCGGCTGGGGCCTCTACCGCAACCGCGAACTCCTCCCCTCGCTCCGCCGTGGCGGCTGGCCCGAAATCCTCGCAGCCATCGCCCTGCTCGCCCCCACTCTCGTCGCCATCATCACCGAACTCGAAAACCGCGACACCCGCCTCTGGACGCCCTTTCTCACCGTCGCCGCCGGCACAGCCCTCACCTGCTGGCTCATGATCTACGGCCTCATCGGCCTCTTCCTCCGCCGCTGTTCCGAACCCAGCCCCCTCAGCCGCTACCTCTCCGATTCCGCCTACTGGGTCTACCTCGTCCACCCCATCGCTCTCGTCACCATCCAACTGCCCATGACCGCCCTGCCTGCCCCCGCCTTCGTCAAATTCCTCCTCGGCATCGCCTTCGCCGTCCCGGCCCTCTATTGGACCTACGACCGCTGGGCGCGCCCCACCTGGGTCGGCGTCATTCTCAATGGCCGCCGCCATCCCCGGGGCCTGCCCGTTCTCCACCAACAGCCCGTCCCGCCGCAAACCTGCCCCGAACCCGCCGGCGACTAAACCCCCGGCCGCGACCCGCTGCCCTGCCGGTACCGGTCCAGCAGCGCACCCAGCCGCTGGACCTCCGCCGGCCGCTCCTTCCACAGGTTCCGCGTCTCCTTCGGATCTTCGCGCAGGTTGTACAACTGCCCCGGCGGGTCATCTGGCCCCGGTTTCACCACTGCCGGTTGCGTAAACCCGCCCGAACCCAGCCCCTCGATCAGCTTCCAATCCCCCTGCCGGATGGCGTACGCCGCCCGCGAACTGTGATGGACCGTCGCCTCCCGCAGCGGACCGCTTCGCTTCTCGCCCAGCAGCGCCGGCAGCATGTTGAAACTGTCCTCACCCATCCCGCCGCCGAGCGGCACATCCAGAATCGCCGCCATCGTGGCGAACATGTCCGTCAGGCACAACGTCTCGTCTTCCACCCGCCCCGCCCGGATCCGCCCCGGCCACCGCGCCACGAACGGCACCCGGTGCCCCCCTTCGAAGGCGTCGCCCTTCTGCCCCCGCCAGGGTGCATTCGCCCAATGCCCGTTTGCATTCCGCGCATCGATCTCCGCCCATGGCGTGCCGTTGTCGCTCGTCAGGATCACCAGCGTCTCGTTCGCCACTCCCGCGTCGTCCAGTTGCTTCAGAATCCGGCCCACCCCTGCGTCCACTTCCTGCATGAAATCGCCATACAGACCCGCCGGTGACCGGTCCACGAACTCCTTGTTCGGCACCCACGGCGTGTGCGGCGAGGCAAACGGCACGTACGTGAAAAACGGCCGCCGCCGCGCCTGCCGCGCGATAAACTCGCACGCCCGGTCCACGCACTTCGGCAGTACGTCCTCCATCTTGAACGACGGCGCGATTGGCCCCCCGCGCCAGAACGGCCCCCGCGGCGGCGCGCCATTGTCCGGGATCGTCGATGTCGGCAACTCCACCGCCCGCCGGTTGTGGAAGAACAGGTATGGCGGCATGTCCAGCGACGCCGGTATCCCGAAGTACTCATCAAACCCGTGATCGTTCGGCGAAGGCCGTTGTTCCTTCTCGTACTCCGTCTTCTCCGCTGTCCCCAAGCCCAGGTGCCACTTCCCAAACCCGCCCGTCGCGTAGTTCCGCCGCTTCGCCAGCGTTGCCAGCGTCTCGCGCCCCTCCTCGATCAGGTTCGGCGACCACCCGTTCAACACCCCCTGCTTCATCCGGCTTCGCCAGCAATACCGCCCCGTCAGCAGCCCGTAGCGCGTCGGCGTGCATACCGACGAAGGCGAATGTGCATCCGTGAAACGAACCCCCTCCCGCGCAATCCGGTCAATGTTCGGCGTCCGGAACTTCGCATCCGGGTTGTAACAGCCCGCGTCTCCGTACCCCAGATCATCGGCCATCACCAGCACGATGTTCGGCATCGTCGCCTGTCCCCGGAGTAGCGCCCCCGCGCCCAGCCCACTCAGGGCCAGCGCTCCAAATCCTCGCCGCGTCATTTCCATGTTTCAGGGTTGTATCACATCTCAGCCGTGCCCATGGCCGATCCGCTCTGCGATATCATGGCGATTCTTATGACCGATCCGCTTTCCGCCCACGCCGCCGTCCTCGGCACCGGCATGATGGGTCCCGGCATCGCCGTCTCCCTTGCCCTCGGCGGCTTTGATGTCACTCTTGTCAGTCGTTCGGATGATTCTGCCGCCTTCGGTCTCCAGACCAGTCACACTCTCCTGGACACCCTCCTTTCTCATCAACTCGTCACCCCCGATGACGCCGCCGCCGCCCTTCCGCGCCTCGCTGCTTCCAGCGATCTTCCCGCCGCCGCCGCCCGCGCCGCCCTCATCATCGAATCCGTGCCCGAGGACATGGAACTCAAACAGAATCTCTTCGCCGAACTCGACCGCCTCGCCCCGCCCACCGCCATCCTCGCCTCCAATACCTCCGGCCTCAGCATCACGCAAATCGCCGTCCGCTGCGCCCGCCCCGAACGCGTCCTCACGACTCACTTCTGGAACCCGCCCCACTTGATGCCCCTCGTCGAAATCGTCTGCGGCGCCCAGACCGCCCCCGAACTCGCCATCCAAACCCGCGACCTCCTCCTCCGCTGCGGCAAAGTCCCCGTCCTCGTCAAAAAGGACCGCCCCGGCCAGCTCGGCAACCGTCTTCAGATGGCCCTCTTTCGCGAAGCCGTCCACATCATCCAGGAAGGCATCGCCACGGCCGAAGATGTCGACACCGCTGCCCGCCTCGGCTTCGGCATCCGCCTCCCGGCCTACGGCATCCTCGAACACGTCGACCTCGTCGGTCTCCCCCTCGCTCGGGCGGTCTGCGACTACGCCGCCCGCGATCTCAACAACGATCCCCGCGCCCCCGACCTCTTTGACCGCAAGATCGCCGCCGGCGAGACCGGCGCCGCCGCCGGTCAGGGCTTCTACGACTGGTCCGCCAAAAGCCCCGCCGCCGTCCGTGCCCGCCGCGACCGCTTCCTGATTGAATGTCTCCGTCTTGGCGTCCACCGCCCCTCCGAGCCATGATCGAACTGGACCCCCGCGAACAAGCCGAGCGCATCGCCGCCAGCCCTATCCTCGCCCCGGCCGACTCCCTCTGCCGCCTCCTCCGCTACCTCGCCCAGGCGGCCATCGAACAACCCGGCGAATCCGTCCGTGAGGCCCAGATCGCCCGGGACGTCTTCGGCCGCGGCGAGCAATTCGACCCCCGCGCCGATTCCACCGTCCGCGTCCAGACCTCCCGCCTCCGCACTCGCCTCGCCGACTACTACCGCACCCTCGGCGCCGAAGACGACATCATCCTTGAACTTCCTCGTGGCCAGTACCAGATCGCCGCCCACCGCCGCGGCCAACCCGGGACGCAGTCTGCACCAACCCCCGGAACTGCACCTCACTCACCGCCCTCCTCCGCTGCCACCAGATCTTCCCCCGCCGCCCCACCCCCCTGCTGGCCCCGTGTCGCCGCCGGCGCCATCGCCGGAATCCTCGCCGGCGCGCTCCTCATGTTCTGGCTCTATCCCGTCCTCCTCCCCCCGTTGCGATAGACTCGACCAGATGATCCCCCGTCGCGGCTTTGTCGCCTCCGCCGCCCTCTCTGCCCTCACCGCCTCCCGTGTCCGCGGAGCCAGCGACCGCCTCCGTCTCGCCCTCGCCGGTTGCGGCACCCGGGGCAACTACGTAGCAGGATTCATGGCCCAGATGCCCGATGTCGAATTCGCTGGCTTTGCCGACCCCTACCTGCCCAACGCCGAAGAGTCCCGCGCCCGTCTCAACCCCGCCGGCGATGCAGTCCAGGACTTCCGCCGCCTCCTCGACCGGAAAGACATCGACGCCGTCGTCGTCGCCACCCCGGACCACTGGCACGCTTCCATCGCCGTCCTCGCCGCCCGCGCCGGCAAGGACGTCTTCATCGAAAAACCCCTCTCCCACAACATCCGCGAAGGCCAGGCCATGGTCCGCGCCGCCCGCGACACCGGCCGCATCCTGATGGCCGGACTCCAGCACCGCAGCGCCCCCCACTTCGCCGAATGTGCCCGGATGGTCGCCGCCGGCGCCCTCGGCGATGTTCGCTTCGTCCGCATCTGGAACACCATCAACTGCACCCCCCTCGGCATCGGCCACGACGCCGATTGCGCCCCGCCCCCGGGCCTCGATTGGGATCTCTACCTCGGCCCCGCCCCCCGCGTCCCCTACAATTGCAAACGCTTTCTCGCCACCTTTCGCTGGTTCTTCGACTATTCCGGCGGCTATATCACTGACTTCGGCACCCACCGGTTCGATACCGTCCACCAGATCATGAACGCCGCCGGACCCCTCTCCGTCAACGCGACCGGCGGCCGCTTCTCCGTTAATGACGCCGGCGACGTCCCTGACGTCCTCCAGGCCACCTACGAATACCCCGGCTTCGTCCTCAGCTACGAAGGACTGATGATGAACGGCTTCGGTGTCCCCAACAGCCGCCCCCGCAACTGCTACAACACCCGCGGCCCCTGGGACCGCCCCAACGGCATCTCCTTCCACGGCACCCGCGGCACTCTCTTCGCCGATCGCACCGGCTTCGAGTTCTACCCCGAAATCGACGACGGTATGTGGCCCATCGCCGTCCCTGCCCCTCAGAAGTTTCGTGGCGAACTCAAAGTCCGCCAGGGCGCCGACGCCACCCGCATCCACGCCCAACGCTTCCCCCACATCCTCCGCACACGCGAACTCCCGCCCGACATCAGTGTCCTCACCGGACACCGCGCCACGGTCGCGCCCTTACTGGGCAATATCAGCTATAAAACAGGTGAAAAACTGCGTTGGAACCCCGAAAAAGAGGTTCTTGAGGGCGCTTCAAAGGCCGCCGAAGCCCTGCTCGGCCGCGAAATGAGAAAGCCCTACAACCTGATCTGAGCGATCAGGACTTCGTTTCGAGAATGAACGCCGGCGCCATCCCGGTCAATGTGCTGAACCCGCCCGCCGCGCTGATTCGCGCCGAACAGCCCTGCACTTTGCCCAGAAACGCGTGCGGATGCACTTCCACGTTCAGATCCTTGTAGACGATATCGCCCCAGAGATCCACTGGGAAGCTCACCGGATGATCCGGAACCCGTTGCTGCGCCACGTACGACGCCCGCACCGCCGACCGGACAGCCCGTTCCCAGGCCTGTTCGCTCGTCGCCGAACCATCCCATGACGGCATCTCGTCGTTCGTGTCGTCGTTCGGCCGCAGTACCAGTTCTTCTCGGTGCTGCAGCAGATACGCCGGCAGATCCACCCGCTGGCCACCGGGATCCGTCGCGTACCCCTGCGTCACTACCCGGGTCCATGGGATCGTTGCCGCGATCGCGTTGCGCTCGGCCGCCGGGAAAGCCTTGTTCACTTCCGGGTCGGTCAGGAGTGCCAGCAGCGCCCGCTTGCGTGTCAGTTCCGTCCGGAAACTATTGACCACGCAAACCTTACGTTCCCGGTAGGCGCGCACCAAAGGATGCCGGAGGTCGAAGCGCATCAGGAATTCGTGCGCTCGAAGATTCCGGTACACCACGTCGAGCGCGGTTTCGCCCGCCCGCAACACACCGTTCTGGTACTCCAGTTGATCTGGCGACACGATTTCGGCCTTGTAGCCGCTCTTCCGGAACAACTCCACCAACAGCATCGATTCGTGCGATTCCGCCGTCTCGAATGCCTGTTTGAACTCCAAAACGCCGATGACTGGCTCGCGAGATCCACCGAACTGCTTCCATGCTTTGAGCAACGCCTGCATCAGCGGCCGCGATCCGCCCGTCTTCGACAGTTTGAACCGCTTCCGGATGTCCTTCACCGGTAGTGCATCGTAGAAGAGGCTCGATAGCGCCTCGTTGTACAGCACACCCGAAGGCAGATCCGCCTGACTGCCCGTCATGTGCAGACTCCCGTTGTTCACCTGGGTATCCAGCAGTGCTGCAACCGGAGCGGCGTAGCCCGGGTCCACCTGTGCCAGCATCTTTTCCGCCGGCAACATCTCCATCCGCGCCATCAGCGCAGGATTCTCCAACGCAAGCGTCCTGACCCGCTCGATCGCCCCATTGATCAACTCCGCCGTCTTCATCAAGTTGGTATACTGACGGCGGCTGATGAAGTGCGGCCGGAGGACCGGAGTCACCGGACGCCCGTTGACAATCAGGCCCTGTTCGGCCATTTGCGCACGGATCTTCTCCAGCCAGCCGGAGGTCCGGACGGTTTCGGTTTCCAGGAGCCGGTGATACCGTGCTACGGCTTCGTCCAATTGCGTCATGGTGCTTGCTGAATTGAAAGCTGAACTTTCAGTATCGCATAGCGAGTTCATAAAAGGGAATACCACTACAACGATAGAAGACTTCAAGTCTTTCAAATAAAATGAGTTACAGGTCAAAGCTCACCTCCTCCCAAGCCCTCCTTGCGGCTATGGTTTTCGGTAGTCTGCTCATGAACAGCCCCCTCCACGCCGATGAAGGCATGTGGCTGTTCAACCGCTTCCCCTCCGCCGAGGTCGCCAAGCGGCATCGCTTCAACGCCACCCCGGAGTTCCTCCAGCACCTCCAGAAGAGCGCCGTCCGATTCAATAACGGTGGGACAGGCTCTTTCGTCAGTGCCGAGGGTCTCCTGTTCACCAATCACCACGTCGGCGCCGACTGTATCCAGAAGGTCAGCAGCAATGAAGCTGACTACATGAAGGACGGTTTCCTGGCTCAATCACGTGCCGAAGAGAAGCGCTGTCCCGATCTTGAAGTCAATGTTTTGTTAGAGATCGAAGATGTTACCAGCAAGGTTACTGAGGCGATTCCCGACACCACCCCCGACGCGGAAGCCAATCGCCTCCGCAAAGCCCGGATGTCCGGACTCGAGCAAGCCTGCTCCACCTCGACCGGACGCCGTTGCGATGTCGTGACGCTCTTCAGCGGCGCGCAATATCACCTCTACCAATACAAAAAGTACACCGATGTCCGCCTGGTCTTCGCCCCCGAGTTCGATGCCGCCTTCTTCGGCGGTGACCCCGAGAATTTCACCTACCCGCGTCACTGCCTCGACGCCGCGTTCTTCCGCGCCTACGAAAACGGTGTACCGGCGAAGGTCGAGCACTGGTTCAAGTGGTCGAAGTCGGGCGTCCGCGACGGCGAACTGGTTTTCGTCCCCGGCAACCCCGGATCAACCGGCCGCCTGATGACCGTCGCCGAACTCGAATTCACCGGTTCCGTCGCGTATCCATTGGTACTCCGGCGCCTGAAGTCGATGATCGACTCGCTCGAAACCTACATGAAACAGGGCGAGGAGGAACGCCGGGTTGGCAGCGAAAACCTCTTCGGGCAGCAAAACAGCTTCAAGGCGATCAGCGGCTTCCAGCGGGGTCTGGAAGACAAATCCCTGATGGACCAGAAGCGCAAGGACGAGCGGAACCTGCGCCGCGCCATCGAGCGGGACCGCCAGCAGAAGGCCCGTTTTGGCAAGCTTTGGGGCGAATTGGACGCCACTTACAGCAATCTGAAGGGCTTTTATCCCCGCTACTACATGTTTGAGAGCGGCGCCACGCGCGGATCCACTCTGCTCGGCCTGGCCCGGTCCATCTACCGCTATAGCATTGAAACCAAAAAGCCGAACGACCAGCGTCTCCGCGAATACTCCGAAACCGCCCTGCCCGCCCGTGAGCAGGCCATGTACTCGCCGGCGCCCATCACGCCCTCGATGGAAATCGCCGTTCTGGCCGACTACTTCACCTTCCTGGGCCGTGAACTCGGCTACGACGACCCCACAGTGAAGGCCCTTCTGGACGGCCGGACGCCGCTCGCCGCTGCCCGCCATGCCGTTGAAACCACACGGATTATCAACGTCGAAGAGCGCCGCCGCCTGGCCGGCGACCCCGGCGCGGCCACTTCCTCCACCGACGGCATGATCCGCCTCGCCCGCGTCCTGGACACCCCGGCGCGAGAACTTCGCAAACGCTACGAAGATGAAGTGGAAAGCGTGGTCACCCGAGCCGCCGCCCAGATCGCGCAGGCACGCTTCGCCATCTCCGGCGGCAATGCCTATCCGGACGCGACATTCACCCTGCGCGTCGCCTTTGGTCCCGTCAAGGGCTACCGGAACGCCCAGGGCCGTCCAGTGCCGTGGGCGACCGATCTGGCGGGCAAGTTCGCCAAGGGCAGGGAAGAGGACCCCTACCGGATTCCCGCCAGCTGGTTGAAAGCAAAGGACCAACTCCGCCTGTCCACCCCCTACAATTTCGTCAGCACCGCCGACACCCACGGCGGAAATTCCGGCAGCGCGACGGTCAACCGGCAGGGCGAAGTGGTCGGCATCCTGTTTGACGGAAACATTGAAGGGCTCCCCAACCGCTTCGTCTACACCGATCGGATGGCCCGAAGTGTCCACGTCGCCTCCCAGTCCGTGATTGAAGCGCTCGACAAGGTCTATCTCGCGAAGCCATTGCTGTCAGAACTGGGATTTTGAATTTCGGACAAATGATTCTGTAACTTTCGAACCGGTCCGTTCATCTGTGCAGATAGCAGGCTGGGAATCCTCCTCCGATCCCAGTCTGTGCGTACTGAGGTACGCTCCGAGCCACAAGGCGCGGCCCACCCCCGCGCCTCGGCTTGGCCTTGCGGATCCTCGGTCCGTTGCACGGCACGCCGGCAGGGCGCGTCGTCCCCCCGACCCCCTGCCGGCGCGCCGGCCTCTAATCCGTGGCCCAATTCTTCCGTTCGACGAAGGTTTTGGGCTCGTAAGTGACGCCCTTGGCGAGTTTACGCTCTTCGCGCCGGGTGAGCCAGAGCATCATCGGACCGAACAGCCACGAGGAAGTGAACGAACCCATGCCGCCACATTCGCGGCGGACTTCGAGGCGGAGTTCGCGGACCTTGTCGGCTACTGAGTCGTTGGAGAGCCGGAGATGCTTCTCCATGGCCCAGAGCAGGGCGGAGTACTGCGTCCGCAAGTTCTTCATCTCGCGCTCGAAGCGGGCGCGGACGCGCGGTTCGGCGTGAGAGCGATAGCGGCGGATGCCCTCCAGCGTGGTGCGGCAAATCCGGTACAACGACGGCCCATTGCGCTCAAAATCGCGCCAAAACGCGCTATCCAGGAACGTTTTTGACTGGTCGCGGCTGATAAACGGGTGCTTCCAGTTGAATTTGAACTGCCCGTGGACGTCGGCGAGTTCCTCGTCGTCGAGCATCCGCCCCTGCTCTTTCATCTCGGCATAGAGCGGCGTTCCCGGCAGCGGGGTATAGAGCATGAACTGGTGGAAATCGGTCTCGTGGCCGCAGGCGTATTCGATCTCGCTGGCGATGTTTTCGGGCGTCTGGTGCTCCATGCCGACGATGGAGGAGCCAAGGACGCGGATCCCATTGGCGCGCAGGTTGCGAGTGAGGTCGAGCGTGTCGGTTCCACTCAATTTGGCGTAGCCTGAGCGCGGCGATTCGAGGCCCATCCAGACCCAGGAGATGCCGAGTTCGACGAGTTCCTCCATGGTGTACTGGCGCAGCGCGTTGGCGGAGCTGAAGACGTAGAGTTCCCAGCTTTTGTTGGCTTCGCGCATACAATCGAGCAGTTCCATGGCGCGCTTGCGGTGGAGCAGGAAGTTCTCGTCCATGACGAAGAAGGCGCGCAGGTGCATCGCCTTTTCGGCGGCCTCCATGGCCTCGAAGACCTCGCGGCCGGTTTCGAGGAAGTTGATGTACTTGCCCTTGCCGCCGTAAAAGGCCGAGGTGGTGCAGAAGTTGCAGCCGAGAGGGCATCCGACCGAGGGGATGATGGTGGCGGCGGTGGAGCCGATGTCGCCGGGCAGTTTGAGGCCCATGATGCGATGGCCGAAGCCGGAGGCGATGGGGGGATGAACGATGCGCGCCGAGGGGTCCTGGTCGAGGAAGCGGCGCATCCAACTGACGCCTTCGCCCTTGACGATGTGATCGGCGTCGATCATGGTGTCGAGGTCCGGGATGGCGGCGACATGGCCACCGACGAGGACGCGGGCTTTGGGCGCGTGTTCGCGCACCAGACGGCACATTTCGCGGACTTTGCCCACGTTGACGATGATCGAACTGATGCCGACGACGTCGTACGGGTTGCTCTTCAGCTCTTCGATGAAGCGCTCGCGGGTGGGGAAATCGAGGACGGTGGAGGGATTTTCAAGATTGGACTGGAGGAACATGATCCCCCAGGAGCGGTGGAAGATCCGCAGGGAGAACGGACCCTGGGCACGCGTGACCTGGTTGTGATACAGCTCCATGGGGTTGATTTTGCGGCTGCCGAACTCGTCGTCCTGGGCGTAAGGGCCAAAAACGGAGCTGAGCAGAACCCGGGCATGACGGCCGGCGGGATGCGAAGGGGTGAAACTGGGAAATACGGACATTGGGGCCAACAGCTCCGATTATAGCAGCGGGCGGGGCGGCGGACGGGGCATTGCTACAATGCGGGCAAATGAGATACCGGGTCTACCTGGAACAGGATGAAGACGGCGTCTTCGTGGCGACCTGCCCGGCACTGCCGGGTTGTGTTTCGCAGGGAAACACGCGAACCGAGGCGACGGAGAACATTCGGGAGGCGATCGAGGGGTATCTGAAGAGTCTGCGGAAGCACGGGGAGTCTGCCGAGTAGGCTGGTTGGACCACCTGCCTGCACCCGTCTGAGGGCAAGGGCTCAAGCGGGCGCCCGGCGCGCGGGGTTGGACCCGAGGGTGCCCGCCCCCTGACGGGGGCGGCTGACGGAAGTTCCCATTCCCAGCGCCTCGACGGCGAGACGCCTGTCCTTTCAAAACAGAACAGCCCAAAATGTGACCCATCTCGCCGGTCCCGTTTCCAGACCATGTGCCCGTTCGGACACCCGGGCGATCGGTGGCAGGATGATTGGGGCGATGAACTGGGGCGGGCTAGCGCAAGCTCACGCCCCCACTGAAGGCAATCCACTCAGCGCCATCGCGAGTTCGGAGGGGTCGTATTCCTGGTCGGTGAGTTTGCCGGCCTGGTAGTCGATGTAGGCCTGCATGTCGAAGTGGCCGTGGCCGCAGAGGTTGAACAGGATGGCGCGGGAGACGCCTTCTTCCTTGCATTTCAGGGCTTCGGTGAGGGCGCCCTTGACGGCGTGATTGGCTTCGGGGGCGGGCAGAATTCCCTCGGCGCGGGCGAAGTCGAGACCGGCGGCGAAGCATCCGGTCTGATGGTACGACGTGGCCTCGATGAGGCCGAGTTGCTCGACATGGCTGACCAGAGGGGCCATGCCATGATAGCGGAGGCCGCCAGCATGGAAGCCCGGCGGGGTGAAGGTGGAGCCGAGCGTGTGCATCTTGGTGAGCGGCGTCAGATGGGCGGTGTCGCCAAAGTCGTAAGCGTATTTGCCGCGCGTGAGCGAGGGGCAGGCGGCGGGTTCGACTGCGACGATGCGGGTGGATTTGCCCTGCTTCAAATTCGCGCCGATGAACGGGAAGGCGATGCCGGCGAAGTTCGACCCGCCGCCGGTGCAGCCGACGACGACATCGGGATAATCCTCGGCGAGGGCGAGTTGTTCCAGGGCTTCAAGGCCGATGACGGTCTGGTGGAGCAGGACGTGGTTCAGCACGGAGCCGAGGGCGTACTTGGTATCGTCGCGCTGGGCGGCGAGTTCAACGGCCTCGGAGATGGCAATGCCGAGTGAACCGGGGTGGTCGGCGCGCTGTTCGAGAATCGCGCGGCCGGACGCGGTTTCGGGCGACGGCGAAGCGACGCAGCGGGCGCCGTAAGCTTCCATCAGCGCGCGCCGGTAGGGCTTCTGGTTATAGCTGACGCGAACCATGTAGACGTCGACTTCGAGGCCGAACAGCGCGCCGGCGAAGGCGAGCGAGGAGCCCCACTGGCCAGCGCCCGTTTCGGTGGTGATGCGCTTCACGCCGGCCTCTTTGTTGTAAAAGGCCTGGGCGACGGCGGTGTTGGGCTTGTGCGACCCGGCGGGGGAGACGCCTTCGTACTTGTAGTAAATGCGTGCGGGGGTGTCGAGCGCCTTTTCCCAGCGGCGGGCGCGGTAGAGCGGGGTGCAGCGCCACTGTTTATAGACCTGGCGGATCGGCTCCGGGATTTCGACTTCGCGCTCGGCGGTGACTTCCTGCGCGATGAGGCTCATCGGAAAGAGCGGGGCGAGGTCATCGGGGCCAATGGGCTGGAGGGTGCCCGGATGAAGGACGGGCGGGGGCGGGGCAGGGAGGTCGGCCACCAGATTGTACCAGCGCTTGGGGAGGCGGGTTTCGTCGAGAAGGTATTTGATCGTGTCGCTCATGGGAATCAGTCCAGCAAAGCGACAAGTGTATCGAAGAATGCGGAGCGGGGGGCGGTTGGCCTCCGCGCGCCGGTCAGATGCTGATGACGGGCCTGGGGGACTGACGGATGAGGGCGTACGCGGCGGTGCGCAGGCGGCCCATCATGCCGTGGGGGGAGCGTCCGATGATGAGAACATCGCCATCGAGCGCGGTGAGTTGTTCGATGACGGCGGTGGGGGCGTCGCCGGGGACGAGGCGGGCATCGGCCACCACGCCGGCCTTTTCGAGCAAGGCGGCCAACTGGTTCTGGAGGGCGCTGTGGACGTGCGCGCGCCACTCGTCGTCATGAACGACGCCGATGACGGGCACGAGTTGGGGGCTGGCATGGACGATGGTGAGGCGGGCGTCGAAGGCGGTGGCGAAGCGGGCGGCCCAGCGGAGGGCGTGCTCGCTGGGCGGGCCGAGGTCCACCGCGCAGACGACATGCTGGATGCCGCGGAAAGTGGCGGCGGCGCGTTCAGCTTCGCCGTGAATGCCGGTCCAGACGGGGAATTCGGAGTCGTGCAGGATCTTGGCGGTGACGGAGCCGAGCAGGAAGCGGCGCAGGACGCCATAGCCGTGGGTGGGCATCAGAATCAGGTCGGGCTGATAGTGGGCGGCGTAGTCGAGGATGCAGGAGGCGGGGTCGCCCGTGAGTTCGACGGTGCGGACGGAGGCGTCGCAGAGGATGCCCTTGAGGGCGGGGAGACCGGCTTCGGGCGGGGTCTGCTCGGGGTGCCGCGCGGGTTCGTGGACGTGCAGCAGGACGACCTCGCAGCGGCTGTGCTGGGCGAGGTGGCGTGCATACTCAGCAGCCTTGAGAGAGCGGGCGGAGAAGTCGACGGGGAGGAGGAGTTTGTTGAGCATGGCGATAGGCTCCTTTGCTGCTTTTACGGTATCAGGGAGTAGCGACAAAAATCCCCCGCTCGCGGTCCTTACGGACCTGGCCCCACGGGAAGCAGCGGCCGTTCATGGCGATGTAGACGCCGGGGGGGAGGACCTGGACGAAGGCCAGTGCGCTGCCGAGGTTGAACAGGCCATCGGAACTGCCGAATTTGTAAGGGACCATGGCTCCGGTGAGGACGATGGTCTTGCCGGTGTTGGCGTGGGCGAGGGTGGCGGCGGTTTCGACCATGGTGTCGGTGCCGTGGGTGATGACGAGGCGGGTTTCGGGAGCGCGGCGGCAGGCTTCGGCAATGGCGAGGCGCTGGTCGCCGGTCATGTCGAGGCTGTCGATCATGAAGAGGGTTTCGGTCTCGACGGGCAGGAGACAGCGGCCGAGGCGGAGCATCTCGGGCAGGTGGGTCTGCTGGAAGAAGAGGCGGCCGGAGAGTTCGTCGTACTCCTTGTCGAAGGTGCCGCCAGTGATGAAGATGCGAAGGGGCGCGGGGTCCATGGGGTGCCGCCACGTAGTGTAGCAGGGGGTGGGCGGCGCGGGATGTCATGAAACTGGAACGCGGGATATGAAAGAATAGAAGAGTTTGTCCTCTGAGATCATCCCTACGGAGCAAAAACCACTACCATGACCGAGATTGTTGATATCGTCGCCCGCGAAGTATTGGACAGCCGTGGCAACCCGACCGTGGAAGCCGACGTGTACCTGTCGAATGGCAGCATGGGCCGGGCCGCGGTGCCGTCCGGCGCCTCGACCGGCGAGTTCGAAGCCGTTGAATTGCGTGACGGCGACAAGGGCCGTTACCTGGGCAAAGGCGTGCTGAAAGCCGTCGAAAACATCGAAAATGAGCTTCTGCCCGCGTTGTTGGGCATGGATGTGGCGCAGCAGCAGGACATCGACGCCAAGATGCTCGAAGTGGACGGGACGCCGAACAAGGGCCGGTTGGGCGCGAATGCGATCCTGGCCGTGTCGATGGCTTCGGCGCGCGCCGCGGCCGACGCCTTCGGCCTGCCCCTGTACCGCTATCTGGGCGGCGTGAATGCCCGGACGCTGCCCGTGCCGAACATGAACATCATTAACGGCGGCGCGCACGCGGACAATTCGGTGGACTTCCAGGAGTTCATGATCTCCCCGCACGGCGCGAAGACGTTCTCCGACGCCATCCGGATGGGCGCCGAGGTGTTCCATAACCTCAAGGGCGTGCTGAAGGCGAAGGGCTATTCGACGGCCGTCGGCGACGAGGGCGGCTTCGCGCCGAACCTGAAGTCGAACGACGAAGCCGTGGAAGTGATCCTCGAAGCGATCGTGAAGGCCGGCTACAAGCCCGGCGACGAGATCTCGATCTCGCTCGATCCGGCGGCCAGCGAATTCCACGACCGCGAGAAGCAGAAGTATGTGTTCAAGAAGTCGGACAAGCGCGAACTTTCCTCCGACGAGATGATCGCTTACTGGGCCGACTGGGTGGCCAAGTACCCGATTCTGTCGATCGAAGACGGCATGGGCGAGTCCGATTGGGACGGCTGGAAGAAGTTGACCGATCAGGTCGGTTCAAAGATTCAGTTGGTGGGCGACGACCTGTTCGTGACCAACCCCGAGATCCTGGCGCGCGGCATCGAGAAGGGCGTGGCCAATTCGATCCTGATCAAGGTGAACCAGATCGGCACCCTCACCGAAACGCTCGAAGCCATGGAGATGGCGGCCAAGGCGGGCTACACCTGCATGTCGTCGCACCGCTCGGGCGAGACCGAAGACACCTTCATCGCCGACCTCGCCGTCGCCACCGGTTGCGGCCAGATCAAGACCGGTTCGGCCTCGCGCACGGACCGGATGGCGAAGTACAACCAGCTTCTGCGGATCGAGCAGGAACTCGGCGCCGCGGCCCGCTATGCCGGCCGCAAGGCGTTCAAGCAGTAGCTTCGGGGAGAATGATTGATGCATAAACTCGTGCTTGTGCGCCACGGCGAATCGACGTGGAACAAAGAGAACCGCTTTACGGGCTGGACCGACGTGGACTTGTCCGAGAAGGGTCTGGCCGAAGCCCAGGAAGCCGGCGAAGTGCTGAAGCGCGAAGGCTTCACCTTCGACATGGTCTACACCTCGGTGCTGCGGCGGGCCATCAAGACCGGCAATATCGCGCTGGATGTGATGGACCTGCTGTGGCTGCCGGTCGAACGGACCTGGCGGCTGAATGAACGCCACTACGGCGCTCTGCAGGGTCTGGACAAGGCCGAAACCGCGGCCAAGTTCGGCGATGATCAGGTCAAAATCTGGCGCCGCAGCTATGATACTCCGCCGCCGGTGCTGACCCCCGAAGACCCCCGCTATCCCGGCAACGAGGCCCGCTACGCCTCGATTCCGAAGGAAGAACTGCCCCTCACCGAGTGCCTCAAGGACACCGTGGCGCGGTTTCTGCCGTTCTGGCACGAGACCGTCGCGCCGGCGATCCGCGAAGGCAAAAAGGTGGTGATCTTCGCCCATGGCAATTCGCTGCGGGCGCTGGTCAAATACCTCGACAACGTGAGCGACGCCGACATCCTCGAGCTCAACATTCCGACCGGAATGCCGCTCGTTTATGAACTCGACGCCGACCTGAAGCCGCTGAAGTCCTACTATCTCGGCGACCCCGAGAAGGTGAAAGCCGCGATGGACGCGGTGGCGAAACAAGGGGCGAAGAAGGCGTAGAACCCGCCAAAACGGGCTGAATCCAGCGGGGCGCTGACGCGGCGAAAGCCGGCCGTCAGCGCCCCGCGCTGATTAGATTGGCGAAGATCCGGACCGCCCCGGGCACCGCGAACGGCAACTGCCGGTACCACGCCAGTGCGCAATACGCGTAGCTGCCCTTGCCGTGCCGGGCTTCGAGCCAGATGCCGCGCTGGGGCGCCTGGCCGGTGTCGTGGCTTTCTATCAATGGCCGGTAGCGTTCGTCCCACTCGACCAGGAACTTCGAGCCGCGCTGTTCCACCCAGCCGTCCCAATCGGCGGCGGTGATCCGGTTTGGCGCCTGAAACAGCGGGTGCGCGGGGTCGAGCATGGTGACGGGCGCGTCCTCCTCGCTGATCTCTTCCGGACGCTGGGTCATCGAATACGGAAACGGCCCGAAGTTGTTGTCGAACTCGGGCGTGTTGTACTGCACGATCAGACGGCCGCCTTTTTCGACATAGTCGAGCAGGCGGCGGTTGTGGGCCTGCAGCGCCGGGCGCGCGGCGTAGGCGCGAATCCCGAGCAGGATCACCGGGTAGCGCGTCAGATCGGCCGACGCGAGCGCTTCGTCGTCCAGCATCTCGACCTCGACGCCCAACTGCCGCAGCGCCTCGGGCACTTCATCGCCCGAGCCCATCACGTAGCCGGCGCGGAGTCCGGGGGCCACCTTCACGTCCACGCCCTGCACCACCTGACGCGCGGGCGCGTCCAGGTACAGCGTTTCAAGGCCCGCGTAGGTGACCGGCTCAAACTCGCGGTCATACTCGGCGTCACTGACCCGCGCCACGGCGCGCAGCGGATAGCGCCCGGCCGTCACCCCGGCCGGGGTGACGCGGAACGTGACCCGTGCCTGCTCGCCCTCGCGTGCCAGTTTGAAAGGCGCCGAGGCGGGGGCGCTGGTCCAGCCCGAGGGCAGGTCGAGACGCAGCGTGCCGGCGCGTTCGCCTGCACCGACGGCCCGCACGGTGACCCCGGTCTCGAACGAAGTCCGGCCCAGCGGCAGGATGGTGCTGGCGGCATCGAACTTCACCGCGACCGGTGGCCCCGCGGCCAGCGGCGCTCGCACTTCGAGGCCGATGGCGTCGATTGAACGCGTTTCCGGCGCCTTTTCGATTGAAAATTCGACGTTCTCGAAGCGCAGAACGGCGCGAACCAGCGCCACCGGCGGCGGCAGGCTGAGCCCAAACCACGCGGGCGGGCCCTGGTATTCATACGAGGTCACAAACGGGTGTTCCCGCCGCCAGTGCGCGGCCGAACTGACGGGCTTGGCCAGTTCCACCTCGAACAGCCCCGGTTCCACCTCGCGGCCCTGGAAACCGGCCCCCGTGAAGTCCGTGCGCGACACCTCGACGGCCGCGCCGGATCGGACATGGACATTCGCCGAGACCCGGAACCGGTGGCCGGGTACGGCGGTCTGGAAAGTCGTCGCCGCGCGGAAGCGGGCCGCCATGCCGGTCAGCGGTTTCTCGGGTTCGACCAGCGCTTCCAGTTCCACACCCAGCGCGAGTGCGAGTGCTCGTTCAAGCTCGGCGCGATAGCCGCCTTGCTCCTTCAGCGAGCGCAGCGCCCGCGCCAGCAGCGGCGCGATCGCCTCGGGGCGCCGGGCGTCGAACTGCTCGCGCGCCAGCAGAACCGCGGCCCGCACTTCCAGCGGCGGCAGCGCGTCGCCTCCCAGTCCATCCAGAAGGAACCCGTCCGTCGCCGCGCCCGGAATCCGCGACTCGATCAGCTTGTAATAGGCTACGAACGGCCCCGGCCGGACCAGCACCGCGCCCATCGCCTGCGACCGCTGAAAGCGGTACCCCGCACGCCCGATTTCGGCGTAGGATCGTCCCAGCAGCGGATCGGTCGCCCCCGAATCCACCGCAATCACGCCATCGTCCAACCGGTTCCAGTTGCCGCTGTACAACTTCACGGCGCTCCACGCCGGCAGGCCCAGTTCCGGAAAGCGGGCCGGGTCCGCGGCGGCCGCGAACGCTTCCCGCGCCAGCAGGCCCGAGGCGTGATGATGCCCGTGGCCGTCGCGGGTGGTGCCCTGAAATCGCGCGATCACGACGTGGGGTTGTATCCGGCGAATGTGCGCGACCACATCCTTCAGCACCTCGGCCCGGTCCCAGTTCTTCCATGTTTCTTCGATGTTCTTCGAGTAGCCGAAGTCGGCGAAGCGCGAGTAGCGCAGGTCCACGCCATAGTGCTCGGCGGCTTTGCGGTGCTCCAGAGTGCGCAAGGCGCCCAGGCGGTCGAAGAAATCGGACGTGATCAGGTTGGCGCCCGATTCGCCCCTCGTCAGCGACAGCAGAGTGACCCGCGCCCCGTGACCGCGGGCCAGCAGAGTCAGCGTCGCCGCGTCCTCGTCATCCGGGTGGGCCACTATATAGAGGACACGCGCCTGGGTATTCAGCCGTTTCAACGCCTGCCACACCCCCGCCGCCCCCCGGTCTTCGGGTAGCGGCGCGGCATCGCCCGGCAGCGCGCTCACAAGACTCGCAAGGAGGAGAAGGGAAGTCGAAACCAGCAATCGCACCATTCTGGGTTCGAGCCTAGCACAGCCTTTCGATACCCTGTTTCCTTGAGACATACTCCCTGAGTCGGGTTGACCCATGTCCCCCATTTAGAGTAGAGTCCAAAAAGATGTTTGTCACGGAGACGTGACTGGACGCTTTTGTTTTCGGTTCATTGACGAATGACTTCACGCCCAACCACCTCCCTGCTGACCGCCTTCCTGGCCCTCCTCCTCCTGGCGCCCTCCCTGAATGCCCAGTTCTGGAAGCGCAAGAAGCAGCAGTCCCCCGCCATCTCGCCCGCCACCGCCTCGCAACTCGTGGAAGCAATGATGGTGGACATGGCGCCCGCGCCTGAGTATCCCGAGATCACTGTCGCCGCCCTCCCTGCCAAACCACCCGTCCTGTTCACTCCCCGCAACCCCGCCACCCCCCCCGTCAGTCAGGCCCAGCGGGCCGTTCGTGAGGCCGACCGCCACTTCCAGTACGGCAAGTTTTTCATCCAGGAAGGCAAGCCGGAACAGGCCCGGCAGGAGTTCGACCTGGCCATGGAATCCCTCATGGATCTGCCCGCCGACCTGCCCGATCGCGCCCTTATCGACCGCAAGAGCGAGGAACTGATCCGCAACATTCATCGCTACGACCTCGAAAGCCTCGGCGCCGGCATCGCACCGGGAGAGGCGGTCTACACCCAGTCACCCCTCGAAGAGATTCTCGATCTCACTTTCCCGGTCGACCCGCGATTGAAAGGGAGAACGCAGGCTCAGGTCCAGGCCGCCCAGTCCCAGTTGCCGCTTGTCGTCAATGACGCCGTCCTCAGTTACATCAACTACTTCACCAGTACCCGCGGTCAGCGGACGCTGCTCAACGGCATCAAGCGCGCGGGCCGCTATCGCGAGATGATCAGCCGGATCTTCGCCGAGGAAGGCGTCCCGCAGGAACTGATTTTCCTCGCCCAGGCCGAGTCCGGCTTCATGCCCCGTGCCGTCTCCCGCAAAGCTGCCACCGGCATGTGGCAGTTTGTCCGCCGGACCGGACAGGACTACGGACTCAATCAGAGTACGCTCCACGACGACCGCCTCGACCCCGAAAAAGCCACCCGCGCCGCCGCCCGCCACCTGAGTGATCTGTACAAGCTCAGCGGCGACTGGTATCTCGCCATGGCCGCCTATAATTGCGGCCCGTACTGTGTCGAGCGCGCCGTCCAGCGCACCGGCTACGCCGACTTCTGGGAACTGCACCGCCGCAACGCCATCCCCAGGGAGACCCGCAACTACGTCCCCGCCATCCTCGCCATGGTGATCGTCTCCCGCAACCTCGAAGCGTACGGACTCCAGTCTCTCCCTCCCGAAGCCCCGCTCGACTATGACACCATCCACGTCGCCGCTGATACCAATCTCGGACTCATCGCCGATGCCGCTGATGTGCCCCTCGCCGATATCCGCGAACTGAATCCTGCCCTGATTCGCACCGTCGCGCCCGCCGGATTCGATGTCCGCGTGCCTGCGCGACAGGCCCGGGAAGTGCTCGCCGCCATCGAAGCCGTTCCCGAGGACAAGCGCGCCGCTTGGCGTCTCCATCGCATATCCAGCAGCGATACCCTCGCTTCCATCGCCAGGCAGTATTCCACGGCCGCGAACTCCATCCTTGCCGCCAACCAACTCGATTCGTCCTTCTTTGAAGCTCCGGAAGACGGCGAAGTCCTGCTGATTCCCGCCTCCGCGCCCAAAGCGGCTCCCGCCAAACGCAAGGCCCCCGTTCGCCGCACCACCGCCCGCCGCACCGCCTCCAAGTCCGCCAAACCCGCTCCCCGCAAGGTCGCCGCGCGCAAGTAAGCCCGCCCTCATAGCACCTCGCCTGCCACATTTCAAGCCTTCGGCCCGCCTTCCCTCACTTTTTTCTAGGCGAAATGATTAAAACAATGTATCCTGTTTATGTTTAGCCTGCGTAGCGGAGGCTGACATGCCCATGAAAGAACGAAGAGTTCGCCCCTTGCGCTTCGACGACGACGAAGGGGATTTTGACTCCGTGCTCACAGACGATGCCGTCACCGACGTCGGTGGCGAAAACGGAGCAGCCAATGAGATTAGCGGAGCCCGGATTCCGCGGCCTGTTCGCCGCGCCGCTCCGCCCCAGGTTCCCGACCGCAAGGCGGGGAAACCGGCGGTTCAACCGGCCGGAACAACGGCGGCTTTGTCCGCCGCTCGAAAGGTGAGTGAAGCAACCGTGAAAACCGCAACCAAAAAAGCCGCGGCGCCGACCAAGGCGGCCGTGAAGAAAGCGGCCGCCCCCAAGAAGGCTGCCGCCCCGAAGAAGGCTGCGCCCGCCAAGAAGGCTGCGCCGGCCAAGAAGGCCGCGCCCGCCAAGAAGGCTGCGCCCGCGAAGAAGGCCGCTGCTCCGAAGAAAGCCGCTGCCCCGAAAAAGGCTGCGCCCGCGAAGAAGGCCGCACCCGCGAAAAAGGCTGCTGCTCCCAAAAAGGCAGCGAAGAAAGCCAAGTAAGCCGGCGGCGTCGCCCCCCTCGGGAACGACGCTCCCAGTCGTGGACCGCCTCAGGCGGCCGCGTCACCAATCCGACTGATGTTCAATGGGGCAGTGCGCTGCAGCAGCGTTCTACCCCTTTCTTTTTGCCCCGGCCCTCACTCGCCCCCGCGCACCACCTGCCGGCATCGCTCGAACAGCGCCAGAAGCGCGTCCGCCTGCTCCTCCGGTGTCCGTGGACCCTTCCCCGAAAAGCCCACTGCCTGGGCTCCCTTCGCATAGCCTGTCGTCGACGAAATGAATTTCATCAGTTCCAGCGCAATCTCGTCGCCGCTCTTCTCGCGTGCCTTGGCCGTCTCGGGTTGGGTCGTGGGCGTCTCTTCCATCGGTGGGGCTCCTCACTGGCCGGGCCTCGGGCACGGCCACATCTCTCCAGATTATCCTAGTTGCTGATGCCGGTGAATGCCACGCGCTTCTTGCGCAAAATGCGAGGCGGCGCCCAGGCGCACCTGCTGGCCACCGATGCCCCAGGCCCTGCCCCTTTCTACGTCACCAAATTCACCAATAACCCCCAGCACCGCCGCATCCTCGTTAACGAATGGCTCGGCGCCCACCTGCTCGCCGCCCTCGGCATCGCCACCCCCCGCGTCGCGGTCATCACCGTCTCCCCCGCCTTTCTCGCCGCTTCCCCCGAGGTCTACCTCGAAACCGGCTCCGCCCGCGCACCCGTCCCTCCAGGCTGGCACCTCGGCTCCCAGTTCCCCGGCGACCCCCTCACCGAAGCCGTCTACGACTACCTCCCTGACTCCCTCCTCCCCTCCGTCGCCAACTACCCCGATTTCCTCGGCGTCCTCGTCTTCGATAAATGGTGCGGCAATGCCGATGCGCGCCAGGCTATCTTCCTCCGCCGCCGCCTTCGCGACTGGCTCCCCCAATCCGACCCTTCCTCCCCCAAAAAAGGATTCATCGCCCAGATGATCGACCACGGCTACCTCTTCGACGGCCCCAACTGGTGCTACCGCGATGCCCCCCTCCAGGGCTTCTACCCCCGCCCCACCCTCTACGCCGCCGTCCGCTCCCTCGACGACTTTGAACCCTGGCTCAGCCGTGTCCGCCACTGTCCCGAATCGGCCATCGATGACGCCCTGCGCAGCCTCCCCACAGGCTGGCTCGATGGCGATGACGACGCCCTCTCCGCCCTCCTCGAACAACTCCTTCGCCGCCGCAATCGCGTTCCGGGACTTCTCCTCGACGCCATCCGCGCCCGCCCCAATTTCTTCCCGTCCTGGCGGGGTTGACGCCCCCACCGTCACGCGCCTCCACCAACGGCGCATCCCGTCGCTGCGTTGCCGTCTCCTCCGGCTTTTCGGCCCATGGCTGGTCTGCCTGGCGCTTCCCCAAGCCGCCCATCGAGTCCAGGCCCGGCATCATGCGAGTCCAACTGCCTCGCCGGCTCACTCCTTTCGCCCCGGTGCCCGCCCTGCTCGCCTGTGCCGGTCTCACTTCCGCTAAAATCGGGGCGTGACCCATCCCTTCCTCTATCACAACGGCCAGATCCGCCCCGCCACCGACGACCTCCTCCGCCCCGGTCAGGTCGGCCTCATGAACGGCTGGGGTGTCTTCTCCACCGTCAAGGTCGTTGATGGCGTCCTCTTCGCCTTTCCCCGCCATTGGGCCCGCATGCACCGCGACGCCGAACTTCTCCGCGTCGGCTTCCCCTGGGCTCCCGCCCAACTCGAATCCGAACTCCTCCGCCTCGTCGAGGCCAACCACGCCCACAACTCCACCATGCGCATCGTCGTCGTCCGCAACCGTGGCGGCATGTGGGAATCCCCGGGCCTCGACCGCGACCTCGATCTCATCGCCTTCACCACCGATCGCCGCGATTGGGGCGGCGCCTGCCGCCTCGGCATCGTCCCCAACGCCCGCTTCGCCGCCAATCCCTTCTCCGGCGCCAAGGTCACCTCCTGGGCGATGAACCTTGTCTACTACGAACAGGCCCACGTCCGCGGCCTCGATGAGGTCCTCCTCCTCAACGAACGTCAGGAGGTCAGCGAATGTACCTCCGCCAACGTCTTTGCGGTTCAGGACCCCGATCCCGCCACCGGCGTCATCCGCGTCCTCACTCCACCCCTCTCCGCAGGCTGCCTGCCCGGCGTCACCCGCGACCTCCTCCTCGAGGCCATCCGCCTCCCCGGCATCGAAGTCCGCGAGCAAACCCTCACCCTCGACGACCTCGAACGCGCCGCCGGCCTCTTCATCTCCTCTTCCACTCGCGCCCTCCTCCCCGTCGCTGAAATCGAAGGAATCTCCATCCGGACCGAATCCGATGTCACCGGCCGCCTCCTCAACGCCTACCTCGAGTACGAGCGGCAGTACGTCAGCCAGAAGTCCGCCCAACCTTCCTGACACCCCCCGCATTTGCGTCATCTACTCGCCTTTGGATAGTCGTATGCTAGTGAAGTGAGGGGGGACGGCAGGTTTTCCCTTCCGGAGGAGGTTCGTTAGCTCGTTGTCCCGTCGCGGCCCCATCATTTGCCCGAAGTGCGGCTCCGGTCACGTCAAGCCCGTTCACGCCCGCACACTTCGGGAGCGCTTCCTCAAACTCGTCGCCTACGACTGCGCCCGCTGTTCCTCCTGCGGCCACCGTTTCATGGCCACCCCCACTGGCAACCTCGGCAATGTCACCTTCGCCCGTTGTCCGCGCTGTCTTCGCATGGACCTCGGCACCTGGGACCCCAAGTACTACCGCCCTTCCCTCTGGATGGAATTCAAAGTCTGGTTCGGCGCCAATCGCTGGCGCTGTGAACCCTGCCGCACCAACTTCGTCAGCTTCCGTCCTCGCAAGGAAAAGTACGTCCGTCCGGGCGCTGACCCCAACCAGGACGACGACCTCCTCCCCATCTGACCCACCACCTCCGGCAACGAAAAACCCCGGCATCGGAATGCCGGGGTTTCCACGTTTTGCGCTGAATACTTGAACCGTCTCCGGTACAAGAAGAAAAAAGTGGTTCCAAGTGACCCTCGAACTCAGCTTGCTCCCCAGCCGGCATGCCCGGCTTGAGCGTGGTAACCGCACCCGGCGGGACGCCCCTCACCCGCGCTCCCCCTGAAGGCGTTTTGCACCTCCAGGCTTCACCGCGCGAATGACGCGTCAGCTCGCCCGTACGATCTCGACCGGAAACTCGCCGTGGACTTTCGCTCCTCCACCGTGAACGGCCCGTTGCCAAACCGGCCACTGTGGCGTCAATGCTCCCGTCCTCCGGCTTCACTTCCCTGGCTCAGGAGCCTCCTGCCCGGTCCGTCTGACCCTGTTGCCTCAGCCGCTTGCGCTTTGGGCCGGGGCCTTCTGCAGGTCAAACCCGTTGCAGAACGCTATCCTCAACCAGTCCTGAAAGTCTCTGCCACCGCCGGCACTCCCCTTCGGGGCTGCTCCCCTCCGGATCCAATGCACCAAGCGGCGTGGGCTTCCTGGAAGCCGGCCGTCCGATTCGCCCGATCTCCCTTCGCTCCCCCCAGGCTGGCTTGTCTATTTGGCTGCCCTGCCTGAGGATCATCGTTCCGGGTCCGCTACGTTTCGTCCGGCTCGCTGTTCCGTGAACCTCTTGGAACCAACCCCAATATGAAGCAGAGCCCTCACGAAGTCAATAAAAAACGACAATTCGATGACCGAACTTCACAGCTTTTATTTCTTTTTCTCTCAACATGTTGCAAACACTCGCCTGTGAACCGCTTGTGAATAAAACAAATATTGATACACTTGTTTTGGCGTTTCCCCCCGCCCGTTCTGCTGATATATGATGGACCCCAAACCAGTCCCATGAAACCCATCCCCCAAGCCGATCAACTCTCTCTCGTTCAGCGCCTCTCCCAGTCCTGCGGAGGTTCTTACCGCCCCGAACAGCGCCGCCGCTACTTCATCACCGGCCCCCAATGGGCCGCCGCTTACGAGGGCCAGGCCGTCTTCCACGCCCCCACCCGGCCTCCCATCGGCTACCAGGACGTCATCCGCCGTTTCTCCGAAATTGGCATCGCCTACTGGTGTACCCACGATACCGACGTCCTCCCCTACGACGCCCTCTTCCAGGACCGCCAGTGGGAAATCGTCGCCGATATCCGGCAATGTCTCGACACCCACGGCCTCCAGTGCTCCATGGTCACCACCGAGACTTTCCACCACCCCGTCTTCGCCGCCGGTCCCGCCGCCGAAGCCCCCGCCATCCGCAACTACACCCTCCGCCGCCTCGCCAATACCATCGACATCGGCCACCGCCTCGGCGCACAGTTCGCCGTCTACTGGCCGGGTACCCTCGGCTACCAGGTCCAGGGCGCTGTCGAGGAAACTCAAACCCTCCAGTGGTACGCCGAAGGCCTCAATCACGCCTGCGAAACCGATATCGCCCTCGCCCAGAAGTACAATCGCCCCACCCTCAAACACTGCCTCGAAGCCAAACCCTTTGAACCCGCTGCCGAAATCCTCCTCCCCACCTCCGACTCCATGCTCGCCTTCATCTCCTCCGGCCTCCTCAATTACCCCCATATGGTCGGACTCAACCCCGAATACCTCCACGAACTCATGTGGGGCGCCGCCCCCCGCGCCGCCCTCGCCCGCGCCCTCATGTGTGGCAAACTCTTCCACTTCGACATCAACGACGGCTACCGCCTCAAACATGACGTCGATATCGCCGTCGGCCTCGTCAACCCCCTCGACTGGCTCTGCGTCCTCGTCCTCCTTCGCTCCCACGGCTACGCCGGCCCCTTCAATCTCGACTACAAACCCCCTCGCACCACCTCCCAGGAAGCCGTCTTCGACCTCAGCCTCCCCACCGCCGTCGACCGCTTCATCACTCTCTGGGAAATGGCCGGCGAAGTCATCGCCGACCCCGTCATCCGCGACGCCACCGAAGCCCTCAAGGCCGGCGGCCAACCCGAGGACCCCTCCAGCGCACAGTCCGTCTTCGACGCCCAACGCGAACTCCTCTCCCTTCACGAACTCATCCCCCACCGCCTCTTCCAGATCCTCGTCGGACAACACCGCGGCCGCACCTTCTCCATCTGAAACCATGCACCCCGGCCGCTCTCTCATGATCCTCGGAGGCCTGCTCTTCCTCGCAGGCCTTCTCTGGACCTTCGCCCCCCGCCTCCCCTTCCGCCCCGGCCACCTCCCCGGCGACTTCATCATCCACACCAAAAACTCCACCTTCTACTTCCCCCTCGCCTCCTGCCTCCTCGCCAGCCTCCTCCTCTCCCTCCTGTTCGCCCTCTTCCGCAAGCGCTGATCACGCCCCCAACTCCCATCCCCGTCGCACAATCCCCGCCCCGTGCGCCTTCCTTAACCCGTCAATCGCCGCCGCCAGCGCCATCTGCGCCGGACGCTTCGGCGCCTCCTCCGTGAATAACTCCATCTGCGCCGATGGCCGGTACACCCGCCCCCCCTCCAGCGTCAGCGCACGCAATCGCACCCGCCGCACCCACGTCTCCGCCAGCAATAACCCCAATTGCCCGTCCAGTTCCCCTTCCAGCGCCGTCGGTTCCGCCAGCGCCCGCGTCCGCCGGTTCTCCTCCCGGTCCGTGTACCGCACCGTTAACCCGATCTGCCGGATCTCCACCCCAGCCGCCCGCACCCGCGCCATCAACCGCCCCGCCATCCCCCGCAATGCCCCCACCAGCACCGGCGTGTCCCATTGATCCTCCTCAAACTCCATCACTTCCCGGAAACCCTCTCCCCGCGCCTTCTTCCCCCCCACCGGCTCTTCCGATACCCCCTGCGCCAACCGCTGCAACGGCAGCGCCCGCCGCCCCAGCAGCGGCGTCAGCGCCTCCGCCGGCAACCCCGCAAACTCTCCCAGCGTCCGCACTCCCGCCACCTCCAGCGCCCCCGCCGCCGCTCCGTCCAGCCCCGGCAGCCAGCGCAAGGGCAGCGGCGCCAGAAATACCCGCTCCCTCCCCCCCGGCACCACCACCTGCGCTCCCGGCTTCCTCAAGCGCGCCGCGATCCGCGCTACCACCTTGTTCCCCGCCAAACCCGCCGATAACGACACCCGCAGCCACGCCCGCGCCGTCGACCGCAAGTCCGCCACCACCCGCTCCGGCCCCCGCCCCAATGCCCGCTCCGCACCCGTCAGGTCCAGCCACGCCGCCCCCACCCCAGAAGCCTCCACCAGCGGCGTCACCTCCCGGCATAACCCCATCAACTGCTCGAAAAACTGCTCGTACATCTCGTAATGCGCCGGAATCACCACCAGATCCGGCTTCGCCCGCCTCGCCCGCCCCATCGGCCACCCCGGACGAATCCCCAACCGCCGCGCCTCCCCGCTCGCCGATAACACCACCCCACGCCGCTCTCCACCCACCACCACCGCCCGCCCGCGCAACCGCCGGTCCGCCGCCTGCTCGATCGACGCGAAAAACCGGTCCCCGTCCCAATGCGCCACGTTCCTCATGATGGTGTAAACAATTATACCTACACCGCACCCCACGAATCGATAGCATATTGCCATGAACCGCCACCGCAGGACCGTCCTCGGCGCCCTCCTCGCCGCCCCTGCCCTCCAATCCGCCCCCAAATTCCCCAACGTCCCCCAGGACTACCTCCGCGAACCCGATAACATCCCCCCCTTCTGGCTCTCCACCGTCTCCGAAGTTGAATCCTTCCTCAAAACCCGCGTCCGCAAAGGCCAGGTCCGCCGCATCGGAACCTCCGCCGGCGCCCGCCCCGTCCACGCCGTCTTCTACGGCGCCCCCCGCTCCGGTCGCGGCACCTCCACCTTCTCCGGTTCCCTCGGCTTCGGCGACGTCCGCGCCTACCTCGGCCCCGATCACGCCAAACGCGTCTACCTCGGCCTCGCCGGCGTCCACGGCGGCGAATTCGAAGGCATGATGGGTATGATCAACCTCCTCTCCGTCCTCGAAACCGGCCTCGACCTCCGCCAGCGCCCCTGGCCCGCCATCACCGCCGCCGCTGCTCAAATCGACCGCCTCATCCTGATCCCCATCCTCAACCCCGACGGCCGCGCCCGTATCCCCCTGCGCATGATCGCCCACCGCGGCCAGGATTTCACCGTCCACGAATATCTCAATACCGGCGGAAAAAAAGACGGCTCTTTAATCGGCTGGCCCCAATGTAAGGAAAATATCCCCCTCGATTTCTCCACCGTTCAGTTCCCCGGTGGCTACCCCAACGATGCCGGCGTCAATATCCAGCACGACGACTTTCTCGGAAAACCCCAACCCGAAACCCGCGCCCTGTTCGACCTCTGTGCCGCCGAACGCCCCGACCTCACCATCAACATGCACACCGGCGCCAACTTCATGCACCCCCTCCGCCCCTTCCACGAACCCGCCCTCACCCCCTGGTTCGAAAATTACTACCGCCGCCTCCTCACCAAACTCACCCAGGCCGGCCTCCAGGCCTCCGCCGATCCCGCCCAGACCGCCGACCCCGCCCGCGAACGCATGTCCGCCTATAATCTCGATACCGCCCTCAACCTCCATTGCGGCACTCTCAGCATATTGATCGAATCTCCCTCCCATAATTTCTCCCGCGCCAAACAAAATGGCCTCCCCTTTTCCCACTCCCCCGACAACCTCCTCGACGCCCAGTTGATCGCCCACGAACAGGCCCTCGCTTTCCTCGCCGAAACCGGCGGCCGCGCCCTCTGGACCGCCAAACGCAAATAACACCCCCGCGCTTGCGCTCCCCCGCCGCCCTGCAGTATCGTGAGCGGATCACGGACCAGCCATGCTCCGCTTCCTCCCACTCCTCCTCTTCCCCGGCCTCCTCCCCGCCCAGGTCACCACCCTCTCCCACCCCGGCATCCCTTACCGCGTCCCCGATCAACCCTGGCATCGCCTCCATCGCGCCGACATCTCCATCGTCGTCGTCAACAACGAAGCCGTCGACGACGATACCCTCCCCGGCCACCGCGCCGGCTACAGCGGCGTCGCCCGCCTCTCCCACCGCCTCCGCCCCGAGACCCTCTTCCTCCCCTCCGTCTCCGGCCTCAACTTCGAATTCATCCACGACGGCAAAGCCCACGATACCTCCCTCCTCTTCGAACCCCGCCGCGCCCCCATGGAACTCCGCGTCATCGATGCCCACACCGTCGAACTCTACCAGGCCCCCACCCCCTTCTGGGGCCTCGAAAGCGCTCACCGCTACCACCTCCTCCCCGATGGCACCATCGAACTCACCATCCAGTGCATCCCCCGCCGCCCCACCTTCCGCAACGGTTACATCGGCCTCTTCTGGGCCTCCTACATCCATCAACCCGAATCCCTCGACATCCACTTCCCCGGTAACCCCGAATCCCCCGGCGCTCCCCCCCAATGGGTCCGCGGCGTCACCCCCGAACATGGCGTCCACGCCACCCACCTCGCCCTCGACGACCACCGCGAATTCCCCCACGACCCCAACTTCCCCGTCAAACTCATGTTCGGACTCTCCCCTCACCGCTTCGCGGAACCCTGGTACTACGGCATCAGCCACGGCATGGCCTTCGTCCAGATCTTCCGGCCCCAGGATCAGGTCCGTCTTACCCAGTCCCCCACCGGCGGCGGCCGTGGCAACCCCGCCTGGGACTTCCAGTTCCTCATCAGCAATTACCAGGTCGATCGCCTCTATACCTTCGTCATGCGCGCCGCCTATCTCCCCTTCGTCTCCTCCGCTCAACTCCAGGCCGATACCCTCCCCCACCGCCGCGCTCTCGGGCACCCCTGATCCCCCTCCTGCAGTCACTGTACTTATGCTATGTTGGCCCCAGCACCATGGTGAAGATCCAGTTGTCCAGCCGCAGCCCCCTGCTCAAATCCCACCTCCGCGAAGCCAATGAACGCCTCCTCCTCAACATGATCCGGCAAAACCCGGACCTCTCCCGGGCCGATATCGTCCGCATCACCGGCTTCTCCGCCAGCTCCGTCACCTTCATCATCAAACGCATGATCAAAGCCGGCCTCGTCTGCGAATCCCCCAGCGAGCGCCCCGCCCGCGTCGGCCGCCAACCCCTCACCCTCCGTCTCAACCCCCAGGCCCTCATCGCCGCCGGCGTCGAAATCCTCGGTACCGGCGCTCGTGTCATCACCGCCGATCTCCACGGCAACATCCTCGCCCAGCGCTCCGTCCCCTGGGAACTCGACCACATGATCTTCCTCGTCCGCGTCCGCGACGCCATCCGCGCCCTCACCGCCCACCTCAACCCCAAAAACTTCCTCGGCGTCGGCGTCAGCCTCCCCGGCACCATCCACCGCTCCACCGGCCGCGTCATCGCCGCCGAAAACCTCGGCTGGTTCGATATCGACGTCGGCGGCATCCTCTCCGAAGGCTCCTCCGCCAGATTCCACTTCGGCAACGACGCCCACCTCGGCGCCCTCGCCGAACGCTGGTTCTGCGAACCCGGATCCCGCCCCCTCGAGAACTTCGTCTATGTCGTCCTCCGCCAGGGCCTCGGTACCGGCGTCATGCTCGATGGCAGCCTCCTCCGCGGAGCCACCGGCGAAGCCTGCGAATTCGGCCACACCACCCTCTTCGCCGATGGCCGCCGCTGCCCCTGCGGTAGCGTCGGCTGCTGGGAAGAATACGCCTCCCAGCGCGCACTCGAACGCCTCTACCTCGAAAAACGCGGCGCGCCCCGCAACCGCCCCGCTCCCGACGCCGACGAAATCATCCGCCTCGCCCGCAATGGCGACCCCCTCGCCCTCGGCGTCCTCGAGGAAACCGCCGGCTACCTCGGTATCGGCTTCGCCAATATCAACGCCGTCTTCAACCCCGAAGCCATCGTCGTCGGCGACTACCTCGCCTCCGGATGGGATCTCATGAAGGACTGGGTCTGGAACGCCCTCCGCTCCCGCGCCCCTCTCCGCCAACTCCGCCTCCTCCGCCTCCTCCCCAGCCGCCATGGCGCCGATTCCACCCTCCTCGGCACCGTCGCCCTCGTCCTCTCCTCTTTCTTCGCCTCTTCCGCCGAGTCCCGCCCCGCCGCCTGACCCTCTCTCGCCCCCTCCGCATTTTTTCATTGACACGCGCCCGGATAATAGTTACACTCACTGCATTAAAGAACCAAGGGTCGCCTCCCCGGAGGATACCCTCCGCAACCGTCCCGATTTGACTGGAGTTCCGACGCGATGAAAACCAAACACCTCCTCACAGCCTTCCTCTGTGCCCTCCTGGGCCTCGCCGCCCCAAACCTCCTCGCCCAGTCCACCCAGGGCACCATCCTCGGCGTCGTCATCGACGCCACCGGAGCCAATGTCCCCGGCGCCACAGTCACTGTCAAAAATGAAGGCACCAATGCCGTCCGCACCGTCACCACCGACGACTCCGGTAACTATCGCGTCGCCGGCCTCGAAGCCGGCTTCTATCAGGTCACCGTCGGCAGCACCGGCTTCAAAACCTTCTCCCAGACCCGCATCGACGTCGCCACCGCCCAGATCAAACGCATCGACGCCCGCCTCGAAGTCGGTGATGTCGCCACCGTCATGACCGTCGAAGGCGGCACCTCCCAGGTCGAAACCGAAACCGCCACCCTCTCCAACATCAAGACCTCCCGCGACTTCGCCCAACTCCCCCTCAGCGTCTTCGGCCGCGCCTGGGCCAACGTCACCAACGTCACCGCCGGCATCCAGAGCACCGGCGGCTACATCGTCAACGGCGCACGCGGCACCGCCAATAACTTCACCGCCGACGGCATCTCCGTCAACGACATGATCGGCAGCCGCAATACCGCCAACGGCTTCTCCGGCGACATCGAAACTTTCCAGGAAATCAAGATCCTCACCTCCAACTCCTCCGCCGAGTACGGCCAGGTCGCCCAGTTCGCCGCCGTCAGCAAACAGGGCACCAATACCCCCCATGGCTCCCTCTATTGGGGCAACTTCAACAGCGCCTTCTCCTCCCGCAGTTGGGCCGATCAGGCGCCCGTCTCCTTCACCAACCACAATATGTTCGCCACCACCGGCGGCGGCCCCGTCGTCATCCCCAAACTCTACGACGGCCGCAATCGCACCTTCATCTTCGGCTCCTACAGCGGCGCCCGCTACCGCGTCGGCAATCGCGTCTTCCAGACCGTCCCCACCGCCGCCATGCGCCAGGGCAACTTCTCCGCCCTCACCGGCCTCATCAACGTCGTCGACCCCCTCAACAACCGCACCCCCTTCCCCAACAATACCCTCCCCTCCAGCCGCCTCAGCCCCGTAGCCACCACCCTCCAGAACCTCATCTACCCCGACCCCAACCAGCCCGGCCAGGGCGCTTTCGGGATGACCCAGAACCACTACGCCGACCCCGGCGGCGCCTACAACTCCAACGTCTACTCCATCCGCGGCGACCACCAGATCTCCAGCAATAACCAGCTTTACGTCCGCCTCGGCCGCACCGCCACCAACGGCGATACCTACGCCGGCGCTCTCAAGGACGGCTGGGGCACCCAGGGCGTCCGCAGCAACATCCCCGCTGTCAGCCTCGTCATCTCCGATACCCACACCTTCTCCCCCAATCTCGTCAACGAACTCAAACTCGGACTCAATCGCACCTTCGCCCAGAATCGCGACTACAACTTCGGCGTCGATGTCCTCTCCCAACTCGGAATTGTCGGCATCAACAACCCCAGCAACGACCCCGCCATCGCCGGCATGCCCCAGTTCACCTTCGGCGGCGCCATCGGCGTCGCCGCCAGCGGCAACCGCAACTTCACCTACACCGGCCAGAATACCTACCAGATCATCGACAACATGTCCTGGTTCAAGGGCCGCCACAGCGTCAAGTTCGGCGTCGATATCCGCCGCATGCAGGTCAATAACCAGAACATCCCCGTCTCCATCCGCGGCTCCTACTCCTTCGACGACCGCCTCTCCGGCCTCGGCTACTCCAACTTCCTCCTCGGCTTCCCCACCGGCGCCACCCGCGGCATCGCCCGCCCCAATGCCTACCCTCGTGGCACCTACTACGGCTTCTATATCCAGGACGACTTCCGCCTCCACCCCCGCATCACCCTCAACTACGGCATCCGCTACGAATATCAAACCCCCTGGGTCGAAAAGTTCGACCGCATGTTCACCTTCGACCCCAATACCGGCAGCATGGTCACCGCCGGCTCCACCATCCCCGGCGACCTCGTCCCCTCCGTCGCCGCCACCCTCCCCATTCGCACCGCCGCCGAATCCGGCCTCCCCGTCCGCAGCCTCATGGCCACCGACGCCAATAACTTCAGCCCCCGCATCGGCCTTGCCATCCGCCCCTTCGGCGATGCCACCACCGTCGTCCGCCTCGGTTACGGCATCTATACCCAGGTCTGGCCCGGCAGCCTCGGCCTCAATGCCACCGGCGGCCCCTGGCAGTCCACCGAGTCCTTCATCCTCGAAGACGCCAACACCCCCACCATCCGCTTCCCCGACCCCTTCCGCACCACCTCCTCCTTCGCCGGCATCCAGTCCATCTCCGGCGTCAGCGGTCGCTTCCCCAATGAACGCACCCAGCAGTGGAACGCCTCCATCGGCCGCCAGATCCTCGGCATGGCCGTTGACATCGCCTACGTCGGCACCCGCGGCTTGAATATCCCCTACACCGAGGACCTCAACCTCCTCCGTCCCAGCACCACCCCCTTCAGCGCCGCCCGCCGCCCCTTCCCCCGCTTCAATGCCGCCAGCCTCATCCAGACCGGCGGTTCCTCCACCTACCACGGCATGACCATCCAGGCCGACCGCCGCATGAGCCGCGGCGTCTGGTTCAACGTCAACTACACCTGGGCCAAGGGCCTCACCGATACCAGCTTCAACGACTATTCTTCCGGCGCTCAGCAGAACCAGTACGAGCGCTTCCTCGAACGCGCCGACGACCCCTCCATCCGCCGCCAGCAACTCCGCTTCAGCTACGTCCTCGATGTCCCCATCGGCCGCGGTCACCGCGTTCTCGGCAACATCCCCCGCGCCCTCGACCACGTCCTCGGCGGTTGGCAGTTCGCCGGCATCACCACCATGCTCACCGGCGCCCGCCTCAGCCCCTCTTACTCCAACGCCGACCCCGCCTTCACCAACCAGTTCTCCGGACGCCCCGACCGGATCGGCAATGGAAACTTCGACTCCGGCATCATGCGCGACTCCATCAAGAACCGCATCCCCATCTTTGATGCCTCTGCCTTCACCGTCCCCGCCACCGGCCGCGGCTTCTACGGCAACTCCGCCCGTCTCGTCCTCACCGGCCCCGGTCAGGCCGTCTGGAACGCCGGCATCCACAAAAACTGGCGCTTCGCCGAGGACCGCGCTCAGTTCCAGTTCCGTTGGGAATTGTTCAACGCCTTCAACCGGCCCAACTTCAACAACCCCAACCTCAATATCCAGTCCGGCGCCTTCGGCCTCGTCACCACCGCCGGCGCCGGCCGCACCATGCTGTTCGGCGGACGCATCGACTTCTAAACTGAATCCATGCGCGTCCTCCTCTTCGCCCTCGCTCTCCTCCCCGCTCTGTGGGCGCAACCCGCGCCCACAGCCGCCCGGAGACATACCGCCGCCGAACGTTACGACCTCTTCAAACAGAACCTGGCCCTCCGCGCCGCCGCCATCACCCGCGACCAGTTCAACGGCATCCGGAACCTCGACGACTGGAACCGCCGCCGCCCCGAAATCCAGCGCCAGATCCGCGACATGCTTGGCCTCGATCCGCTGCCCGCGCGCACTCCCCTCAATGCCCGCATCACCGGCGAATTTCTGCGCCCCGACTGCCGCGTCCAGAACATCGTCTTTGAAAGCAGCCCCGGCCTCTACGTCACCGGCAACCTCTATCTCCCCCTCGCCGGCAAGGGCCCCGGCCCTTTTCCCACCGTCGTCTATGTCACTGGACACTCGCCCCACCCTCTCGGCGCCAAGGTCCAGTACCAGCACCACGGCATCTGGTTCGCCCGCAACGGATTCGCCGCCTTCGTCCTCGACACCATCGAATTCGGCGAAGTCCCCGGCATCCACCACGGCATCCACAACCTCGCCATGTGGCACTGGCTCTCCCTCGGCTATCACCCCTCCGGCGTCGAAGTCTGGAACGCCATGCGCGCCCTCGACTACCTCGACTCCCGCCCCGACATCGATGCCACCCGTGCCGCCATCACCGGTCGCTCCGGCGGCGGCGCTGTCTCCTGGTACACCGCCGCCATCGACGAACGCTTCAAGGTAGTCGCCCCCGTCCACGGCACCTGGACCGCCGGCCCTCATGTCGCCGGCGATACCGTCCACGAAAATTGCGACTGCATCTACTTCTGGAATACCTACCAACTCGACCTCCCTACCGTCGGCGCCCTCATCGCCCCGCGTCCGCTCATGATCATCAACGCCAGCAAGGATGTCATGTTCCCCCCCGCCGGCTATGAACCCGTCACCGAACGCCTCCGCACCGTTTACAACTGGTTCGGCGCACTCGATAAAGTCGCGGACTTCGCCCAGCCCACCGGCCACGTCGACACCCCCCCTTACCGCGAAGCCGCCAATCAGTGGATCAACCGCTGGCTCCGCAACGATACCTCCCCCTACGACGAATCCGGTATCGAAAAAGAGGACTTCTCCAAACTCGCCGTCCTCGACCGCTACCCCGCCAACGCCATCAACGAAGGTATCCATCGCACCTTCGTCCCTGCTCACCAACTCCGCGAACACAAATCCCTCCCCGCCTGGCAGACCCGCTCTCGCGAACTCTCCGCCGCCCTCCGCGACAAAGTCTTCCGCGCCTTCCCCAAACAGAACGTCCCCTTCGACGCCTGGAAGGCCCCCTACCGCATGTGGACCGAACGCTACGCCGATTCCTTCAACGTCGAGTTCACCACCGAGGAATCCATCCGTGTCCACGGCCAGTTGTTCATCCCCCGCGATAAAAAACAATCCCGCCCCGCTTTGATTTATGTCAAATCGAAGGAAGACAACATCTTCTCCGTTGACTTCGACCACCTCCTCTCCGCTCTCTCCACCCACGTCGTCCTCGTCATCAACCCCCGCGCCGTTGATGCCCCCATGGACGTCACCCGCACCTCCATCACCAAAATGACCGCCGCCCTTCTCGGCGGCACCCTCGAATCCATGCAGCTTTGGGACATCCTCCGCTCCGTCGATTACCTCACCGAAGCCGAAGCTCTCAAGCTCTCCTCCATCTCCGTCTACGGCCGCGGACACACCGGCGCTCTCGCTCTCCATGCCGCCGCCCTCGATCCCCGCATCACCCGCGTCATCCTCGAAAATGCCCCCGCCTCCCACTGGCAGGGCCCCGCTCTCCTCAACGTCCTCCGCCTCACCGACCTCCCCGAAGTCGCCGGCCTCCTCGCCCCCCGCGAAATCGTCTCCGTCGGCGCGCTGCCCGCCTCCTTCGACTACACCCGCTCCATCTACCGCCTCCACCGCAAACCCGACGCTCTCCGCCAGGCCGATTCACTCGCTCAGGCCCTCCGCGTCTGGGAACATTGACCATGGCGGCGCAACCCCCAGCCCTGCTCCTGCTCGCGGTTGCCCTCGCCCTCCCCGCGCCCGCCCAGGCTCAAACCCCGGCCCCAGCCCAGGCTCGCCAGAACGCCGAGTTCGAAGCCCTCCAGGCCCACTTCGAGCGAGTCGTCGCCCGCCGCCACGACCAACTCTTCCACGGCCTCGCCAACCCCAGCCAGTGGCCCGCCCGCCGCGATGAAATCCGCGCCAGCCTCGTCAAAATGCTCTGGCACGACCTCCCCTGGCCCAGTGCGCCCCCGCCCGCCAACATCGCCCATCGCACCGAGTACGACAATTACTCCGTCGAGAACATCATCCTCGAAACCGCCCCCAACCTCTTCCTCACCGCCAACCTCTACCTCCCCCGCTCCACCACCACCTCCGCCCCCGTCCCCGTCATCCTCTACCAGTGCGGCCACGCCAACAAACGCTACTTCACCCGCCACGGCGCCTGGTTCGCCCAGCAGGGCATCGCCGTCCTCGTCATGGACAACATCGAAATGGGCGAACTCGAATTCACCCACCATGGCGTCTACGCCCACGCCTGGTTCCACTGGTATAGCCGCGGCTTCTCCCCCCTCGCCGTCGAACTCTGGAACGCCCGCCGCGCCGTCGACTACCTCGCCGCCCGCCCCGGCCTCGACCCCAAACGCATCGGCGCCACCGGACGCTCCGGCGGCGGCGTCACCACCTTCTTCCTCGCCGCCATCGACGATCGCATCGCCGCCTCCGCCCCCGTCTCCGGCCCCATCTCCACCCTCGGCTGGACCCGCCAGCGCCTCTCCTTCGCCCACTGCGACTGCCAGTTCCCCGTCAACACCCACGGCCTCCACTATGCCGAAGCCGGCGCCCTCGTCGCCCCCCGCCCCCAACTCCTCGTCAACGCCGATGCCGATCGCGGCTTCCCCATGAACGCCTTCGACGAACTCGTCTCCAAGATCGGCGAAGTCTACCAACTCCTCGGCGCGCGCCCCGCTCTCTCCACCGCCGTCGCCCCCGGCGGCCACGTGGACACCGAAGCCATCCGCCTCCCCGTCTACTCCTTCTTCCTTTCGCACTTCCTCAATCGCAACACCCCCCTCACCGCCGAAGGCCCCGTCCTCGAACCCCCCGCCGAAGCCCTCGTCTGCTTCCGGAACGGCCTCCCCCTCGACGAGCGCCTCACCCGCATCGACGAAGCCCTCATTCCGCTAGCGCAACCCAATCCCGCCCTCTCCGCCTCCGCCTTGGCCGCCCTCCTACGCCGCGAAGTCTTCCGCTCCTTCCCCGCCGAACCCGCGCCGCTCGCCCCCGTCAGGGGCACGCCCTCCACCCAGCGCGGTCGCCTCGTTCAGTCCGTCTCCTTCACCTCCTTCGACGGCCTCCGCGTCAAAGCCCTCTACTCCCTCCCCGCCTCCGCGCCCACCGGCACGCGCCTCCCCGCTCTCCTGCTCGCCGACCACCGCCGCGGCATCCCCGTCTGGGGCAATGAACAGCCGCTGCACGAAAACGACTGGGGCAACCGCGCCGTCCTCATTGTCGAGACTCTCGACCGCGGCAGCCGCGCCCTCGAGCAAAACCTCCGCAGCTTTTCCGACGACGACCCCCTCCATCACCTCAAGCGCCAGGCCATGGTCACCGGCACCACCATCGAATCCATGCAGGTCTACGAACTCCTCCGCTCCCTCGAATTCCTCCGCACTCTCCCCCACGTCGACCCCGCCCGCATCACCATCGCCGGACAATCCGAAATGGGCATCAACGCCATGTACGCCGCCCTCCTTGATGGCGCTGTCGACCGCCTCCTGCTCACGTCACCCCCCGCCTCCCACCGCGCTGGCCCCCACTACCTCGGCATCCTCCGCCACACCGACATTCCCGCCGTCGCCTCCCTTTTCGGCCCGCGCCTCCGCATCCGCGGCGAAGTCCCCGCCGCCCTGCACGCCGCCCCCCGCTGCCGCGCTCTACCCGATTGCCTCCAGTAACCCTTCGCTCAACCCTTCATCCGCCGCGCCTCGGCGTCCCACTCCATCCGCCGCCCGCTCCGCAGCGACGCCACCGCCATCCCCAGCACGATGTTCGTCGATTGCCCCATCTCCACCGTCGCCGCCGGCTCTTTGCGCGTCCGCAAACACTCCAGAAAATTGAGGACATGCGCGTGACTCGCCGGCTCGAACGACCCCGGCCTCCGCCGCTCCCGCGCCGGCGCCGGATTCGCCTCCTCGCTCTGCGGATACAGCGCCCATCGCTCCCGCCCCAGATCAAATCGCGCCTTCGCCCCGTGAAACTGCTGCAATTGATCCTCCGCGAACGGATACCGCATCGCCTGATACCCCAGCGTGAACACGAACAGGTAATTCTCCGGATACTCCACGATCATGCTGCTCGTCTCCGGAATCTCCGCCCCCGGCACATTCACCTGCCCGCCCGCGCACGTCACCGCCCGCGGGTACTTCGAATTCATCATCCAGTGGATGCTGTCCACAATGTGCGCCGCCTGCCCGATCATGATCCCGCCCGAATACTCCCAGAAATGCAGCCAGTTGAAATAGCGCACCGGGTCCGCCTCCCGCCGCGGCGCCGGACCCTGAAACAACTCCCAATCCAGCTTTCCCTTCAACGTCGCCGGCCTCAGCGAACTCCAGTGATTCAGCCAGTACGCCGTCACCAGTCGGATCGGCCCCGCCACCCCCGAATCCAGCACCGCCTTCGCCTCGTGGTTCAACTCGTGGCTCCGCCGCTGCGTCCCCATCGCCACCACCCGGTCCGACCCCTTCACCGCCTCCACCATCCGGAACCCGTCCTCGATGTTTGTCGCCAGCGGCTTTTCCAGATAAACATCCTTGCCCGCCGCCACCGCGTCGATCAGCATCTGCGCATGCAGATGGTCCGGCGTCGCGATCACCACCGCGTCGATGCTCTTGTCCTCCAACAAACGCCGGTAGTCCACGTGCCCCTTCGCCCCCGCCGAGGCCGCAGCCAGGCCGCTCTTCAGATTCGGCTCATACACATCGCAAACTGCCGCCACCTCCGCCTCGTACCGCTTCAATAATCCCGCCAGATACCGCCCCCGCCCGCCCGCTCCGATCACGCCGATCCGGATCCGGTCGTTCGCCCCCAGCAACCCCGCGCTCCCCGCCAGCGTCAGAAAGCTCCGCCGTCCTCTGTTTTGGTTAGTCACTGTGGCATTATGTCCCCCTGCTCTTCGCGTGTCAAGCTCGGCGTCCCTTTTTCCCCCGCCCATTATCTCGCCCGCGCCCGCGCTATTTCATTGACACCCTCTCGTTTAATAACTACACTAAGTGCAGCTATTCGAGACCCCGCCGCTCTCCAGCCCGCGGCCCCAAGGAGCTTCCATGTCCTCTCTCTCCCGCAGGTCCTTCTCTCTCGCCGCCGCCGGCGCCCTCGCCTCTCCCCTCGCCGCCCAGATCCCCGGCCAACGCCCCATCCGCTCTCCCGGTGTCGAAGTCCTCAACCCCGGGACCCGCGTCCCCGTCAGCCTCATCATCGACGACTCCACCTGCCTCGTCAACATGGCCCACTTCGGCATCCCCCACTTCGCCGAAATCTTCCCCGACCGCTACAAACAGGACTGGCGCTCCCTCCCCCGCGAAATCCCCGACTCCTTCGTCCGCAAATTCGGCGAATGGTGCCGCGACCACGGCGTCAAGGGCAAATACAGCATCGTCCCCTACCCCGCCTGCACCGGCTGGGTCGACCGCGATATCCCCGGCTGGTCCAAACGCGAACTCGACGACAGCCTCCGCCTCGTCCGCGACCTCCTCCTCCCCGATTGGGACATCCACCCCGAAATGGTCTCCCACACCTGGGTCATCGACATCAAAACCGGCCGCCCCTACCCCGAACGCACCGAGCACTTCGTCGAAATCTTCCGCTGGACCGACGGCAAATCCGCCGATCAGCTCGCCGCCTACCTCGCCTACGCCCTCCGCATTCTCAAAAACGTCGGCCTCCCCTGCGAAGGCATCACCACCCCTGGCGGCTTCGCCAGTCGCGTCCTCCCCGAACTCGCCCAGGCCACCCTCCAGTCCTGCCGCGATGTCTTCCGCGCCGAAATCCCCCACTACTTCCGCCATGCCTTCTCCGACCACCGCAGCGTCGCCCCCCGCGTCGAGTACGCCTCCGGCCTCGATACTTCCGACCCCCAGTGCGTCGTCTCCATCATCGCCTGCACCAGCGATTGGTTCGGCGGCTGGGACGGCCTCGTCCCCTGCCAGTTGGACAAAATGATCACCGCCGATTCCCGCGGCGGCCGCCTCCCCGAAGTCATCCGCCGCGGCGAACCCGCCATCCTCTACTGCCACTGGCCCGGCATCTACTGCAACGGCAGCGAAACTGGCTTCCACGTCTTCCAGGAAACCGTCCGGCGCATGCACGCCGCCCACGACAACCTCCGCTGGATGAAACTCAGCGAAATCGCCCGCTACTGGGCTGCCAAAGAACTCACCACCATCACCCACGCCCCCAACGCAACCACCGTCGAGTTCCAGGCCCCCTTCGCCTGCCCACAATTCACCGTCCGCGTGCCCGTGCCCCCCACCGCAGTCCCCCGCTTCCATCACAACGGCGTCTCCGCCCCGCTCCGCGAAGTCGCCTCCCCCCTCCTCCTCTCCAGCGGCGCCTGGACCCGCGACGCCAACGCCGCCATCGTCTGCTTCGACCTCCCCAGGGGCGCATCCCGCCTCGAATGGTGATGTCCAGCACCGCCCCGCCCGCTGCGATATCGTGTTAACTCAAGCCATGTTGCGCCTACTTCTGCTCGCCTCCCTTCTCCTCCCCGCCGCCGCCCAGGAACGGATCGGCGCCGTCCAGGTCCGTGTCTCCACCGATCGCTCCGACTGGCTCTATCAACCCGGTCAGCCCGTTCGCTTCCGCATCATCGCCATTCAGGACGGCCACCCCCTCGAAGGCGCCAAAGTCAGCTACCGCATCGGCCCCGAAATGGTCGCGCCCACCATCGAACAGACCGCCGCCCTCCCGCCCGAAGGCCTCGTCGTTGACGCCGGCACCCTCAACGAACCCGGCTTCCTCCGCTGCATCGCCACCGTTGAACACAACGGCAAAGTCTACCGCGGCCTCGCCACTGCCGCCTTCCAGCCCGAACGGATCCAGCCCACCCAGATCGATCCCCCCGACTTCGACGCCTTCTGGGCCGAAGGCAAAGCCGCCCTCGCCAAAATTCCCCTCGACGCCAAAATCACCCCCCTGCCCGAATACGGCAACGCCGCCGCCGCCTGCTACCACGTTGACCTCCAGAACGTCGGCACGGGCGCGGGCGTCTCCCGCTTCTATGGCGTCCTTTGCGAACCCAAAGCCCCCGGCAAATACCCCGCGCTCCTCAGTGTCCCCGGCGCGGGCGTTCGCCCCTACCGCGGCCTCGCTGAGATCGCCGCCCAGGGCGTCATCACCTTCCAGGTCGGCATCCACGGCATCCCTGTCACCCTCGACCCCTCCGTCTACGACTCCCTCCGCGCCGGCGCACTCGCCAGCTACAATACCTACGGACTCGACCACCGCGACCGCTACTACTACCGCCGCGTCTACCTCGGCTGCGTCCGCGCCAACGACTTCCTCGTCTCCCTCCCCAACTGGGACGGCGCCACCCTCGCCGTCACCGGCGGCAGCCAGGGCGGCGCTCTCTCCATCGTCACCGCCGCTCTCGACCCCCGCGTCAAAGGCCTCGCCGCCTACTACCCCGCTCTCTCCGACGTCACCGGCTACCTCCACAATCGCGCCGGCGGCTGGCCCCACATGTTCCGCGCCCCCGATGGCCCCCTCTCCCACCGCGCTCCCGAAAAGATCGAAACCTCGCGCTACTACGACGTCGTCAACTTCGCCCGCCGCGTCAAAGTCCCCGGCCTCTATTCCTGGGGCTTCAATGACGAAACCTGCCCGCCCACGTCCATGTACTCCGCCTACAACGTGATTCCCGGCCCCAAAAAGCTCCTTCTTGCCCTCGAAACCGGTCACAATACCGTCCCCGAGCAGGTCGCCCGCGTCCTCTCCTGGATCGACGACTTCCTCAAATCCGGCGCCACGAAACACTGACCAACCCCCAAATCCCGAACCGGAGCGGTAACCCGATGCGCCTCTCTTTCACTCTCTGCCTCCTCGCCGCCACCTGCGCCGCCGCCGCTGAACCCGTCTGCTCCCCCCGCGACCACGGCGCTCGCGCCGACGGCGTCACCAACGACCGCTCCGCCATCCAGCGCGCCATCGACGCCTGCGCCAAAGCCGGTGGCGGCATCGTCGTCCTCTCCGGCGGCGATTTCCTCTCCGGCAGCCTCGAACTCCGCAGCAATATCACCCTCCGGATCCTCCCCGGCGCCACCCTCACCGGCAGCAGAAGCCTCGAAGACTACTCGCCCCCCCACCTGATCAGCATGAAAGGCGTCGAAAACGCCGCTCTCGACGGCGGTGGCCGGATCCACGCCAGCGGCGACGCCTGGCGCCGCGACCGCTCCGATCACCCCTACCTGCTGGGCCTCCGCCCCCGGCCTTCCCCCTCCGTCGAAATCGCCGACAGCCGAGGCATTCGCGTCGAAAACGTCTCCATCCGCGAAACCCCCGGCTGGGGCATTCACATCCTCCGCTCCGATGACGTCGTCATCCGCGGCGTCTCTCTCATCAGCCACCTCCGCGGCCCCAACACCGACGGCATCGACATCGACTCCAGCCGCAATGTCCGTGTCGCCGACTGCTACATCGAAGGCGGCGACGATGCCATCGTCCTCAAAACCCCCCGCCGCCCCGGCGCCGAACCCCGCGCCCTCGAAAACATCACCATCACCAACTGCGTGATGACCAGCACCTCCAACTGCTTCAAAATCGGCACCGAAAGCGCCTCCGACTTCAAAAACATCGCCATCACCAACTGCGTCATGTACAAACTCCCCCACGCGTTCCGCGCCCCGATCTCGGGTATCGCCATAGAAACCGTGGACGGTGGGACCATCGACGGACTCGTCGCCTCCAACATCACCATGCGCGACGTCGGCACCCCCATCTTCATCCGCCTCGGCAACCGCGGCCGAGGCATGCAGACCCCCCGGCCCGGCACCCTCCGCAATGTCTCCATCTCCAACGTCGTCGCCACCGGGTCGCTCGTCACCAGTTCCATCACCGGTCTCCCCGGCCATCGCGTCCAGCGCGTCAGCCTCGACAGCATCAACATCTCCATGAAAGGCGGCGAGACCAAGCCCGTCAGCATGGATGTGCCCGAACTGGCCGACCATTACCCCGAAGCCTGGATGTTCGGCACACTCCCCGCCCACGGACTCTACGCCCGCCACGTCGAGGGATTGACGCTGCGCAATGTCCAGTTGCATTGGGAAGCGGAGGATGTCCGGCCCGCCATGGTCCTCGACGACGTCTGGGGCGCCGCCATCGACGGCTTCCAGACCGCCACCGCCGCCGGCGACGCCGCCCTGATCCGACTCCACAACGCCGGAGAAGCCCTGATCCGCGGCGCCTGGACCCCCGCCGGCGCCAAAGCCCTCCTCGAAGTCACCGGACCCGAAAGCCGCGATATCCAACTCGGCGAAAACCTCCTCCGCGGCGCCAAACCCGCCATCCTCGGCCCCGGCGCCCCCGCCACCGCCCTCCTCCCCTGATCCCAAAGCAATACCCCCTCTCCCCCAGGCAATATTCGGTGCCTGGAACCCAATGCACCGAATTCACGCAACTCCGGCGCCAAATCGCTTCGTCCCCTTAACCACCCCGGCCCGGTAAGCCCGCGCCGCCCCCAATCCGTGCCGGGGACCAAATTCCCGCCCGGCATTTTCCTCCGGTACTAT
>ERZ761609.285-NODE-285-length-64973-cov-58.868080_pt1 | contig 64973 bp, 52 predicted proteins | sample MGYA00511163_ERZ761609 | MGnify/ENA primary metagenome ERZ761609 (study PRJEB28899, sample SAMN02445070) | bioreactor sludge metagenome | biome: EBPR sludge | place: Australia: Brisbane, Thorneside Wastewater Treatment Plant | collected 2011-12-16 ... | reverse complement strand
CTTTACTTGAATATTTTCTGATATTATTTAATTAACACCATTCGCTTCGTCTGAACAAACTCACCTGCTTCTAATTTATAAAAATATACTCCGCTTGAAATTCCTCTGCCGTCAAAACTTACTGAATATGCACCTGCGTTCTGATTTTCGTTTACCAAAGCAGCAACTTCTCTACCCGTTATATCATATACTTTTAATGATACAAAATTAGCAGCAGATATCTGATAGTTTATTATTGTATTCGGATTAAACGGATTCGGATAGTTTTGCGATAAACTATATCCTTCCGGAACGAAATTTTCAATGCCGGCGGAATTTATTCCTGTCAGCGTCCTTCCGAGTTTTAATGCTTCCCAGCAGTTAATAATCCCCCACCCGATTAGTCTGTCAGGAGAATTAGAATTACTTGCTGTCTGTGTCAGTATTTGTCTCATCTGCATCGGAGTGATATTATAATTTGCTGAGAGAATCTGAGCGCAGACACCCGCTGTCATCGGACATGAGAATGAAGTGCCGCTTCCTGTAGAATATCCTGTATTACCCGCTCCGGCTGCAGCGACTACATTTCCGCTTCCAAGCGCGCATACATCCGGCTTTATCCTGCCGTCTGTAGTCAGACCGACTGAAGAAAATGAAGATCTGTTTCCGTTTGAATTAACCGAGCCTACAGAGATCACGCTGTCGCCGTCTGCCGGAGCCATGAGAGTATTTCTCGTTGAATGAAATCCTTCATTGCCGGCAGAGTTGCAGACTATAATTCCTTTATTAACCGCGAGATCAGCGCCTATTGTTATAAAACAGCTGTCTCCGTTCATCCATTGCCATGTATATGAATGTGAAGAACCGTTATCCATTTCAAGATATCCAAGCGAACTCGTAATAATATCTGCACCGAGACTATCAACCCATTCTGCAGCAGCAATCCAGTTATCCTCCTCAAGCGGAGTTTCGCTGTCAGTGTTTTCAGTCTTAGCGAGAATATAGTATGATCTGAAAGCCGGTGCAATCAGATTTCCCGGCCGGTAACCGCCGACAAGCGAAAGCGTCTGCGTGCCGTGGGAACCGCTGCCCATCTGACCACTCTGATTACCGACTATAGTATCGTGATTTACAAAATCATAGGATCTGAAACCTCTTGCGCGAAGCGAGTCGAAAGCCGGATGCTGAAGATTATCAAAACCCGCGTCAAAAGATGCAATTACAACACCCTGCCCGAAATATCCGCTGTCATGAGCAATGGTAGCGTTTATGATCTGCATTTGATTTAGCGAACTTCCGTAATTCAGAAGTAAAGGATTATCAGGGTTTGATGATTGATTTTCAGGGGTGATTTCAGATGAATTATTTTCAAATTCAATATTGTCATAATCTTTTTTGTATGTTCTCACAAGATCGATTTTACTGACAATATCTTTTGAAGCTAAAGCTTCAATCTGATTTCTGTCTGCAATACAGGAAATACTGTTAATCCACTTTGACCTGTTTTTGATTATTATACCTGAAGAAACTAATTCCGAAATGTAATTTTGATTAAGAGGAATATCTGAAAAATCAACAAGCGCATCTGCCGGCTTCACTTTCATCCTTCTCTGAATCGCCCTTTCAGTCAGATATCTTTGCGGCCGGGATAAAAGTTCATTCACATTATTTCCTTTATCCTTAAATGTAACCCAGATAAGAAATCTTTCATTATTCTGATCTGATATGATTTCTGAATTCAGAGCTTTGCTTAATTTAAAATTATAAGAGAAATTATTGCTTCCGGAAACTATTATAAAAATTATTGTGAATATTGATATCGAAATTGTTTTATTGAAAATTATTAGGTTTTTCATTGGAGTCGTTTTAAATGTTGATTGGTTTTATACAAAATTATATATTTTAATTATAAGAATCTTTATACTATTATATCAGAAAAGCAGTGATTATAAAACAAACCTTTCCTGTATAATCAGGAAAGGTTTTATTATTATATAAACGGTTCTTATTTTAAAAAATTACCTGGTACTTAAAAAAATTATTATGGAGTAACTGTAATAATAAAATTACCCGCATTATTATCAGCATATAACAGATCTGCTATATCCGTAACATTATCACCGTTCAGATCCGTCGGAAGATATCCTGTCAGAAAATTAGATGCGTCATTGTCAATAAAAGTCAGGTCTGCAAGATCTATGGATCCGTCTCCGTTTACATCGCCGGAATAGAACGTCCATTTTGCGCCTTTAAGTATCATATTGTCGCCGTATGCCATAACGGCTGCGCTTGTAAAATTATAATTCAAAACATTTGAACTGAAACTCTGCGGATTTTTACTCCATGTCTCAAGTCCGTTTCTGTGAAGCACCTGAATATAATAATTAACACCGTTTGAAACATTGTCATATTCGAATGATACAGTTCCGTTATTGTTTAAAAATCCTTTTGCCTGATCTATTATATTAAAAGGGGAAGCAGAGCTACGCAGATTTACTGTAACAGTATCAGGTGTCATAATATTTAAATTTTCATCAAAAAATCCTTCTATCATTGCAGTCATATTTAAGGTTTTCGGCAGAGCCATTTTGACAGCTTCCCAGGCGTCAATAATTCCGTAACCGTAAAATCTGTCCGGAGTGTTATACCTGTCTGCTGATTTGTATAGAATTTCCCTCACCTGCATTGGCGTAAGATTTGAATTTGCCGAAAGTATCATAGCTCCGACTCCCGCTGACATCGGACATGAAAATGATGTGCCGCTGCCGTTTGAATATCCTGTATTGCCGGGTCCCGTTCCGGCAAATTTATTATTGCTGCCCATTGCCATAATATCCGGTTTTATTCTTCCGTCAACGGATAAACCAACCGAAGAAAATGAAGATCTTAAAGAAGAAGAAGTAACTGACCCGACGGCAATTACACTGTCACCGTCTGCAGGAGCTCCTAATGTATTTCTTGTTGAATGCGACCCTTCGTTACCTGCAGAGTTAAAAACAACTATGCCCTTATTCACGGCAAGATCAGCGCCGATAGTAATAAAGCAGCTGTCGCCGTTCATCCACTGCCAGGTGTATGAATGTGAAGACCCGCCGTCCATTGTTATATATCCGAGTGAACTTGTAATAATATCCGCACCGAGACTGTCTGCCCATTCGGCGGCAGCGATCCAGTTATCTTCTTCAAGAGGAGTTTCAGAATCCGTATTTTCGGTCTTAGCAATAATATACATTGATCTGAAAGCCGGGGAAATCAGACTTCCCGGTCTGTAACCTCCGACAAGAGAAAGTGTCATTGTCCCGTGCCAGCCGTCACCCATCTGACCGCTTTGATCCGCTATGTTGGTATCGCCGTTTACAAAATCAAAAGTTCTGATGCCTCTTGCCCGAATAGAGTCAAAACTCGGATGTCCTAGATTATCTACTCCGGCGTCAAATGAAGCAATCAAAACTCCCTGTCCGAAATATCCGCTGTCATGAGCCATCGGAGCATTTATTAATTCCATCTGTGTAAGCGAAGTACCGTAATTTAAAACATACTGCACTCCGTTTGAATTATTATTGCCGTCAGTTTCAGGAATATTATTCTGCTCCTGAAACTCAATATCATTATAGTTTTTTTTGAACTTCATCACCAGATCAACTCCGTTAACGAAATCCTCACTGATGATTTGACTTATCTGCTCTTTATCTGCATAGCATGATATCCTGTTGAACCATCTTGATTTATTTTTAACTTCAATGCCTGTTCTTTTCAGATCGTTTATATAATTAATGTTTACGGGAATGTCCGTATGATCTACAAGTCCGTTTAAAGGTTTTACTTTTTTTCTTCTGTCAAGAGATTTTTGAGTTACAAGTCTTTCAGGAAATGAAAGCAAAGTGCTGACGTTTTCACCTTTGTCCCTGAAAGATATCCAAATTAATACTTTTTCATTTTCCTGAAGATCTTTCATAATAAAAGATAAATTCTTACTAACCTTAAAACTGTTTGTAAAATTATTGCTGCCAGTCATAGTCAGCAGAAAAAAAACAGACACGGTTAACAATGAGATTCTGAAGTATTTGAATTCTTTTCTCATAATAGTAAAGTTATAATAGTTAAATAAATAATATTTAATTTTTGAGAACCATTTTTTTGGGGAGGGGTTAAAACCGGGATTCTGACTTAATTTATTTCTTTTCTTATATATTTACAATTTATTTTTTAAAACTCACTGAAACACCTGTAAACCGCTGAGATCAACTACATTACTGTGAGTTATGATCATTCCATTCTTTACAAGGTATATATCCATTCCTTTCATTTCTGCTGTCGCCATTGTCGGTTCATAATTCAGGAATTTGTTTTTAAAAGTTCCTTTCATTATCCAGCTGACAGCAATCTTTTCCCCTTCTGATACCATATCTTTAATAAAATATTCTGCATCGGGAAATGAATTAAAAATAACAGTCAGTCTTTGCTCTATTCCTTTTATTCCCTGCACTTGTCCGGGAAATGCATCCTGCTCAGTGTAATCCGGACTAATAATTTCATTAATTGCCTGAGGATCTTTCCTGTTCAGTACATCATTGAAAAGTCTTTCGATTATTTTTTTATTTTGCTGCAATATTATTTATCATTTTATCTAATATAACAGAACAGATTAAATTTTTTTAATCAGAAATTTCTTTTACTGAATACTAAAAGGACTGCTGAAAAAGATTTACTTTTTTTAAAACGCTTTTATCCATATTTGATTTTCAGAATCAGAGTTATGGTAATAAAAATAAACGAAACAATATTAGCGGCAAGAAGAGGTATGTTTGAAATCATAACTCCGTATATTATCCAAATGATAATTCCGGTCTCAAGCATTATTAAAGTCGTGAGTGACAGATCGCCGGTATGCTTGGTTTTTATAGCTCTGATTGACTGGGGAAGGAATGCAAACGTAGTAAGACTTGCTGCGATCAGTCCTGTGATTAATACCGGATCCAACTTATTCAATTTTTGATTTCAGGTATTCCTTTACTCTGTCTTTCTGTATCCTCTCCTGTGCCATCGAATCCCTGTGTCTTATCGTTACTGAATTACCGGTCAGCGTTTCCGAATCTACGGTAATACAAAACGGCGTTCCGCATTCATCCTGTCTTCTGTATCTTCTTCCCACTGCGCCTGAATCATCATAAAATACATTGAAGCTTTTTCGAAGATCATCAGTAATTCCGTGCGCAATGTCCTGCATTCCGTCCCTGTTAACTAACGGAAATATTCCTGCCTTCACAGGAGCAAGTGACGGATGAAATCTTAATACAGTTCTCGTTTCAGATGACTCGCTGCCGTCTGAATTTTCCTTTTTAATTTCTTCTTCATCATATGCATTGCACAGGAATGCAAAGAAACTTCTCGAAGCGCCCGCCGATGTCTCTATTACAAAAGGTGTGAATCTTTCCTTTGTCTGATCATCATAATATTCTATCTTCTTACCTGAGTATTCTGTATGCCTTTTCAGATCAAAGTCAGTTCTGTTGTGTATGCCTTCTATCTCACCCCATCCGAACGGAAATTCAAATTCAATATCAACAGCCGCCCTTGCATAATGCGCAAGCTTTTCATGTTCATGAAATTTAATCTTGTCTTTGTTCATACCGTATCTCACAAACCAGTTATATCTCTGCTCTTTCCAGTAGTCATACCATTTAGTATCTTCTTCAGGATTCACAAAAAACTGCATTTCCATCTGCTCAAATTCCCTCGTCCTGAATAGAAAATTTTTAGTATTAATTTCATTCCTGAATGCCTTTCCTATCTGAGCAATACCAAACGGAATTTTCTGTCTCGATGATTCCCTTACATTATTAAAATTTACATAAATTCCCTGAGCAGTTTCCGGTCTTAAAAAAACCGCGTTTGAAGATTCTTCAAGAGGTCCGACATGAGTTTTAAACATCAGATTAAAATTTCTTGCTTCGGTAAATTTTCCTTCTTCAAAACACTTCATGGCTTTTCTGCCTTTGAATCCTTTATTGCCGCAGTCAGACTCATCTAGCTGATCAGCCCTGAACCTGCCTTTACATTCCTTGCAGTCCACCATCGGATCGGAAAAATGTTCAACGTGTCCGGATGCTTCCCATACTCTCGGATGCATTAATATAGAAGAGTCTATACCTTCCACATTTTCACGATAGGTCATTTCTCTCCACCAGGATTCCTTTATGTTTTTCAAAAGCTCCACTCCGAGCGGACCGTAATCATAACATCCGTTCAGTCCGCCGTATATTTCCGACGACTGAAATATGAATCCTCTTCTCTTTGACAATGAAACTATTTTATCCGTTACGTCAGTCTTAATACTTTTATTACTCAATTTTTTTTTGTGATTAAATGAATGTGAATTATATCAAAATTTTTTATGAATTTATATCAGACTTCCACTCCGAAGTCCGCTTTAAGAACTTCCCTGAGTCCTTCTTCAAATGCTCTGGGACTGAATTCAGGCATTATGCTTTTCAGATATGTTATGTCCGTTCTCTTCTCATACATTCCGTCCGGTTTTGAAGTATCCCATTTTATATCGCCGTTATATTCAAAAACTTTTTTCGCAATCTCAATATACTCTTTGATTGAATTATCAAAACCCGTGCCTATATTTACAATCTCAGGTTTATTATAATTTTCCATCAGGTAAATACATGCATCAGCGCAATCATCCACATAAAGAGCTTCCCTTCTGGGTTTACCGCTTCCCCAGAAAACAAGTTCTGTTCCGTCTCTGTGAGCGTTCACGAACTTCTGAACCATTGCCGCGATGAAGTGACTGTTGCTCAGATCGTAATTATCATTTGGTCCGTAAAGATTTGTCGGCATTGCAGCTACAGCGTTGATGCCGTACTGCTGTCTGTAAAGCTGACATGCGATAATCCCCATTCCTTTTGCTACAGCATAACCTTTGTTGGTCTCTTCAAGAGGTCCGGTCATAAATCTGTTTTCATTTATCGGCTGCGGATTTTCTTTCGGATAAATGCAGGTAGAACCTGTATAAAGCAGTTTGGTTTCCGGCGAATGGTTTTTTAATGCTTCTATAACATTAAGTATCATTATCGAATTCTGATAAAGAAAATCCGCCTGTCTTGTATTATTGGCAAGTATCCCGCCTACAAGTCCTGCTACCATATAAACTTTTTCCGGTTTTTCATTTTTAAAATATTCATCAACATCGTTTTTTATCAGTAGGTCAAATCCGTCTTTTCTTGACGGTGTTGAGATATTTTCAAAACCTTTTTTACCAAGCTGTCTCACTATTGAGCTTCCAAGCATACCCGTTCCGCCGAAGACTGCTGTTTTTGCTTTATTATTCATTTGTTTGTTAAGTATTCCGGAAATTATAATTTAATAAATTGTAAACATCCGGTAGTAATAATTTTTCTGGTTAATATTATTCTGGAATTTAAATCTGTATGGAATGAATATCTGCCGTAAGAATTTATGACAAATAATTTTTCCCGCCGATAAAATCAAAACGAGATAATTTACAAAATATTTAACGGATTTTTAAGAACTTTATAATTCTGTTTTGTAAAAAATGAAAACAAATTGCGAACGATCTTTAATAAAAAAATTTTTGAGTAAACTTATTTTCACATTATCACCATAATTTTTCTCTCAGTCATTTCCTCAATTGCATATTTAACGCCTTCTCTGGAATTTCCTGAATCCTTCACTCCGCCGTATGGCATTGAGTCCATTCTGTATGTAGATACATTATTAATTATGACTCCTCCCGTTTCAATATTTTCAAAAGCATAAAATGCATTGTCTATATTTTTCGTGAATACTCCCGCCTGCAGTCCGAAATCGGAATTGTTCACTTCCCCAACTGCTTTTTTAAAATCAGTGAACTTTGAAACAGTAATAAGCGGAGCAAAGACTTCCATTGCATTTACTTTCATTGCTGCTGTTGTATTTGCAAGCACAGTCGGCTTCAGTACAGCTTTATACCTTTTTCCGCCTGTCAGTATCACCGCACCTTCCGCAACCGCTTCACCAATCCACTTTTCAATCTTCTCCGCATCAGCTTCCGTGATCATTGATGCAACGTCGGTTTTTTCATCATAAGGGTCGCCGGTAATTATCTTAGCCGTCTCTTCATTTAATAAATTTTCAAACTCACGATAAATTTTCTCATGAATAAAAACTCTTTGAACTGAAATACAGCTCTGACCTGCCTGACCGAATCCTCCCAGTATAATTTTTTTTACTGCATCTTTTATGTCAGCAGTCTCATCTACTATTACTCCTGCATTCCCTCCGAGCTCAAGTGAAATTTTCTGCCTGTTCAGTTTCTTCTTTAACTCCCACCCGACTTCCGAACTCCCGGTAAAGCTTACCATCTTAACTCTTTTATCCGCTGCGAATTTTCCCGTTTCGCTGCCGGAGGAAGTAATGACATTCACAGGACAATATTCCATTCCCAGCTCAGCGCATGATTCTTTAATTATTTTTACAATTTCGATACCGCAGGTAAGAGACGCTGAAGCAGGTTTTAATAATACAACATTGCCTGAAGCCAGTGCGGGCGAAAGCTTATGCGCAACCAGATTCACAGGGAAATTCCACGGAGTAATTGCAAGTATCAGACCAATCGGAAATCTCTTTACTATTCCTTTAGCATTTTCAGAGCCTTTCAAAAAACTAAGATCAGTATATTCCCCGTCTGTCCTTCCCGCTTCATTGCTGCCGAGTCTGAATGTAAACACAGCTCTGTCAACTTCGATCCTGGAAAACTTAATCGGCTTTCCCGTTTCATCTGTAATAAGTTCTGATAAAAAATCCTTTCTTTCACTGATCTTATCTGAAATTGCAGAAAGAAGCGATTGTTTTAAATATAGCGGTTCATTTTTATATTTATTAAAAACATCAGTCAGATAATCAAGCGCAGCATTAATATGCCTGCTGTAAGACTTATAAACTTTTCTGACAGTGATCCCGGAATAAGGATTTATAATCTCTGTTACATCATCAGAAACAGCGAAACTATTTTCTATAAAAAATTTTTCTACATTCATTTATGAAAGTTGAAATTTTTAAAACATTACTTAAGGAATTTCAAACTGAGCTTTCTAATTCAGCGGACCGGATTTATATTTAAATCCGGCAAAAATAAGTAACAACCATCCTGTCAGAAAAGCAACGCCACCAAGCGGAGTGATCATCGAAAGAAATTTAACTGAAGTTAATGCATAAAGATATAGTGAAAATGAAAACAATATGATACCGATAGATAAGAAAAAAGCAGCTCTGAAAAATTTATTTATTCCTGTCAGTCCAATTGTCAGAATGACGGCAGCGTGAATCATCTGATAGAAAACACCGGTTTTAAAAATTTCAAGCATCTCAGGTGCGAGAATATTTTTGAGAGCGTGAGCACCGAAAGCTCCAAAGACAACCCCGGTAAATCCGAACACACCGCCTGTTATTATCCAGAATTTTTGTCTGCACATGATTATTTTTTTTATAAAATACTTTATATGAATCAATATAAAAGCATACTAATAAATAGCATAAACGGAAAAATTCGAAAAGCAGTCAGATTGTAATTGTATAAATAAATTATTTGAGCTATTTTTGGAACTTGCTAAAGGAGTCGTAGTTCAGTTGGTTAGAACGCCTGACTGTCACTCAGGAGGTCGCGAGTTCGAGTCTCGTCGATTCCGCGTAATAAAATAAGGAGCTTAGCTTAATTGCTAATGCTCCTTTTGTTTTTTTGCATACGATTTGGATACGATTCTTAAAAAGTTTATACTTTTTTTCCCACGGCAGAGTCACCGGCATTTTTCCGGGACTTATAACTCAGCAGATTCTTTCCGCACTAACTATATAAATTTAAAATTGTAAGCAGAATGTAGACTCAGCAGGGTCGGAAAAATTGTTGGTGTCCAAAAAGTATTATTTTGTGAATCTTAAAATTCAAAATCTGATTCAAAACTTTTTGGAGCACTAAAAATGACTCAAATGTCTGAACCATGATTAAAGGATTGAAGGATTTCTTAAATTGTCTGAACCATGATTAAAGGATTTAAGGATTTCTTAAATTGTCTGAACCATGATTAAAGGATTTAAGGATTTCTTGATTTTTGACTGTTGAAAAATAGTGGCTGTTTATGAAATCAGGTAATCCTGAAATCAGGTGAATCAAATGTCTGAACCATGATTAAAGGATTGAAGGATTTCTTAAATTGTCTGAACCATGATTAAAGGATTTAAGGATTTCTTAAATTGTCTGAACCATGATTAAAGGATTTAAGGATTTCTTAAATTGTCTGAACCATGATTAAAGGATTTAAGGATTTCTTAAATTGTCTGAACCATGATTAAAGGATTAAAGGATTTCTTAAATTGTCTGAACCATGATTAAAGGATTAAAGGATTTCTTGATTTTTGACTGCTAAAAGATAGTGGCTGTTTATGAAATCAGGTAATCCTGAAATCAGGTGAATCAAATGTCTGAACCATGATTAAAGGATTGAAGGATTTCTTAAATTGTCTGAACCATGATTAAAGGATTTAAGGATTTCTTAAATTGTCTGAACCATGATTAAAGGATTAAAGGATTTCTTAAATTGTCTGAACCATGATTAAAGGATTAAAGGATTTCTTGATTTTTGACTGCTAAAAGATAGTGGCTGTTTATGAAATCAGGTAATCCTGAAATCAGGTGAATCAAGGTTCAGACAAAATATAAATTGTAAACTTGAGTTTAGGATTTTTATAAATTACATTTTTTTTTATTTTTTAGAAGTAAGTTTTGTTAAAAAATTAAATGGAGGATAAATGAAGTACGAAGAATTAACCCACAGAATAATTGGATGTGCAATTGAAGTTCATAAGCATCTTGGAAATGGATTTCAGGAAGTAATTTATCAAAGAGCATTATTCCGAGAATTTATCATTCAAAGAATTGACTGTGAACGTGAAAAGGAAATTCCAATTCAATATAAAGGTCATGACATCGGTACAAGAAGAGTAGATTTTTTTATAGATGGTAAGATAATGGTTGAGATCAAAGCAATTATCAAATTGGAAGATGTACATCTTGCAAAAGCTATAAATTATCTTGAAGCTTATAATATGGAAATTGGATTACTTTTAAATTTTGGGGCAAAAAGTTTAGAATTTAAACGTTTACATAATAATAAAATTATTTAATATTCGAAGTATACTGAATTTCTTTGAATTATAATCAAACGATTGAAGGATTTCTTAAATTGTCTGAACCTTGATTAAAGGATTGAAGGATTTCTTGATTTTTTACTGCTTAAAAATAGTGGCTGTTTATGAAATCAGGTAATCCTGAAATCAGGTGAATCAAATGTCTGATCCATGATTAGAGGATTTAAGGATTTCTTGAATTGTCTGAACCATGATTAAAGGATTTAAGGATTTCTTGATTTTTTACTGCTTAAAAATAGTGGCTGTTTATGAAATCAGGTAATCCTGAAATCAGGTGAATCAAATGTCTGATCCATGATTAGAGGATTTAAGGATTTCTTGAATTGTCTGAACCATGATTAAAGGATTTAAGGATTTCTTGATTTTTGACGGCTAAAAGATAGTTGCTGTTTATGAAATCAGGTAATCCTGAAATCAGGTGTATCAAGGTTCAGACAAAATATAGACTTTCTGTTGTTCTCAAACTTTTTGGAACTCCAACAATGACACAAATGTCTGAACCATGATTAAAGGATTTAAGGATTTCTTGATTTTTGACTGCTAAAAAATAGTGGCTGATTTTTCCCCCTGCATAGTCTCCGGCATTTTTCGGGGATTCTGCCGGAGGTCAAAAATTTTCAAAGTTTATTTTCCGTATTTTTCATTCATATATCTTAATGTCTCCTTCATTAATGCTTTAAGTTTTTTCTGATCTATATCAGATAATTTTTTAACATATATACATACCTTCCCTGTCTTAAATTTTCCAAGATCATTTAATAAATGTTTATGTTCTTCACGTCCTGTATACACATAAAGTGAAATCGCAGCTTTGCGAGGTGAAAAGCCCAGCAGAGGTGCATCACCTTCGTGTCCGCTTTTATACTTGTAGTGATATGTGCCAAATCCGATTATACTCTGTCCCCACATTTTCGCTTCAAAACCCGAAATCTTTTGCATCAAATCGATTAACTCGTAACTGTCCTTCCGCTTTTGTTCGGAGTCATTAAATCCTTCTGTGAATTCATTTATAAAATCCTTCACATTTTTATCCGTTTCTTTTGTTTTGTTTTCTGCCATTAGTATATTATTATTTTTTTAAACTGATACATTGGTTTTTTAAAAAAAAATTTTAACCTTAAGAGCTTATTGAAAATATCAAAAATTGAATTTTAAAAAACATACCGCTTTAAATTGCAGGCTATGAAACATGTCAGACAGACTACTCAGTCAAAAAATCTGCAGATTAATTTTTCCTGATAATTTCATTCATTAGTTTCATAAAATCCTTATCCCACTGTCCGGCTGTAATTTCCCACGCTTTACGGAATGTATCATCTTCGGAAAATTCCCTGATGTAATTCACCCAACCTTCCCATCTGTTATTTTTTACATCGTCCGGCTGGTCTTTATAAAAAAGAAATGCACTTTCCAGATATGTGAACAGAATTTCAAAAATTATCAACTCTTTTTTTTCATTAACGGAAATATCTTTCCTGTTCATAGTTGTGCTGTAAACCTGCAGTTCAGGATTATCAAGACAGAGTTTCAGATAATCAGCGTAAAGTGAATGTCCGGTAAACAACGCTTCCTTCTCCTTCAGCTTCCTGTCTTTTAGCTTATCACTGTAATACACATAAATCGCGAGCGGAATGCCGATTATTGTAGCTGCGTATGAAAAGAGTTCAAGCCAGTCTTTAATAGTATATGATTCCATTTTTTTATAGACAAATATAATTAATGTTACGTTCTGATACTACTGAGGAACTTGTGCAGAAGGTAAAAATTTCTTTGGTTCATGCGAATCATATTTCAAATTGAAAAGTAATTTAAATTATCATAATTTATCACCGCAATTAAAATTTTATATTAGCATCACAAAATATGAATATCACATTAAGAATGATTAACGAAGACAACTGGCGCGAATGCATAGCGCTGAAAGTCAGAGATGATCAGGAAAGATTCGTCGCGACAAATATAAACGGTCTTGCGCTGGCGTATGCACATAAGGAAATGGAGCCGAGAGGTATTTATGCAGATGAAACGATGGTCGGGTTTTTAATGTATGCAAGAGATCCGGATGACGGCGTGCTTTACATAAACAGATTAATGATAGATGAAAAATTTCAGAATAACGGCTACGGAGAAAAAGCGACGAATATTCTTTTAGCTGAATTAGACAACGGTGAAAATGAATTTATTGATATTCTTCATAAACCTGACAATTATTCTGCAATTAAAATTTACAGACGGCTGGGATTTGAAGAAACGGACATGACTGAAGGAGATGAGGTTGTATCAAGACTTTATTTTAAAAATTTTAAAAAATAATACAATGAACAACTTAATTCTGCATTAGATATTTGAATGAAGTCAGATATTCAATTCTCAGATTTTATCCTTTTTCTTATCCAGCTGATCTGTCCCCTGTGATTTATTTCATCTTCAAATACATGAAACCATAAGTGATAATTATTCGACTTATACTTACCGTAATCTAATTTTTTTTCAAGCCATATATCATCCTTTTCTCTGAAAAGTTTATAAGAAGTGCTTCTGATTTCATTAAGCTTATTCAGATAATATTTCAGATCATTACCTTTTATATTCTGCCTTCCCTTTTCTCCAAGTTCAAATGCCGATCCCCATTCTTTATTTTCTTCATCTGTCATATCTCTTTCTTCAAATGTCATTTTCTGATAAAAGTACTCAGTAGATGCGATATGAAGTAAAAGAGCTCCGATAGAATTGCTTTTTTCATCGATCTGAAAATCAAGTTCACTTGCCGAAAGATCTTTTACATGGTAAAGCGTTACGAACCGGACATAATTCATCATGTATAACAGCCGGCTTATACCCGGAGTATATCCTGGAATGTCGGTAACAAGATAAATATTTTCCGGGGGAATGACATCGTTATTCATATATGAGTTTTTTAATTATTAAAAAATGAGTTCTGTAATATAAAAATATTATTCATAAAATAGTAAAACGGTATTTCAAATAATATAGCCGTGCCAAGACGGAAGATCAAACGTCCGGAAAAATTTTATAACTGATAGAAATTCTTCTTAAACATTACCGGCAGTATTTAACTTTTAAAACAGATAAAAGAATTATATTTTAAAACAGACGGATGAAATTATTTAAACTATAGTTTTCATTCGTAAAAATTATTTTATTAACTCTTAAATTTTTACCGGTCATGAAATTATTTTCTTCCGCGCTCTTATTGTCGGCGCTTATCCTGAGTTTTTATTTTTCCGGATGCGGAAAAGATGAATCAGAAACTAAATCTTCTCAGAAAGAATCCGGCAGCAATACCGGAACTCAGCAAAAAACAACTCAAACTCCGGGTAATACCGGCAGCACAGAAAATTCAGGCAATACGGACGCCGGTAAGATCTGGAGCTCTGTCGAAAAAATTAATATCTCTATGGGTCAGGGTATCAGCTCCGGTAATGCCGTGCATCTCAAAGAGCCGGTGTCAGAGATAATAAGTCTTCTGAATTCAATTCAGAAAAATCCCGCCGGTATTGATCCGGCTAATCTCGAAAAGTTAAATGCTAAAGTAAATGAGCTTAACAAGACAGGAATGATGATGGATAAATTTCAGCATGCCGGAAATTCCTCCGAGTTAATAATGGAATACGGGAAATTCTCACAGACACTTAATGAAATTAAAAGTCTGCTTCCATCCGGCAGTTATTGAACTATACATTATTTATCAGTTTTTAATCTGAACTAATTTTTATTTTGAGAAATTGTTCAGCCCGAAAATTCTGAAGATATTAATTATAAGCATAACAGTATGTGAGCTGAGTAATTTTTTTTAAAACAATTACTCAGTTTTCAGACACAGATCCAATGCTTCTTCCAGATTCATTTCCATTCCTTCACTACGGCATTTATTAAATTCATCCTCACCGATCTTTTCCTTTATAATATTTTTTTCCTCATCTTTAAGAATAAGCGCTTTATTAATGGCTTTATACTTTGTGTCTTTGGAAAGCATTTCTATGAAACCGAATAATTTAACTGCCTTACCGAATTCATTTTTCCTGAAAAAAAGTCTTCCGAAACCGGCAAGCAGATCGATCAGAAAAAATTCTCCGCCCGGTTTTTCCTTTTCATTAATATATTCTTTATAAATCTCAATTGCCTGTTCATACCTTTCCGTTTCTGTATATAAAACTCCCAGATGAATCCTAATGGGGAACAGGTTCATGTTATATCCCCAGTCTATTGACATTTTATGCGCCTCAAGCAAAAGATATTCAGCTTCCTCTAAATTCTTGTTTTCATAATAGAGCTTAAGCGCTGCTAAGTGAACAAGGTTTACGGAAATCAGGTAACGGTCATCAATCCTTCTGGAAGTAAGAAGACTTTCTTCAGAATATACTGCAGCTTTTTTTATATCTCCTGTTCTTCTGGAATGAGTTACGCTAAGGCTTAAAAGAGACTGTGCTTTAAGTCTTTCGTTATTTATTTCCCTCGCAATCTCAAGCGCTTCTTCTTTCAGCCGGATCGATCTTTCGAAATCCCCGAGATTACCAACCGGAAATGATAAATTGTATAATGAGTCGGCTTTGTTTTCCTTTGAATTAATTTCATCGCTAAGCGCGAGAGCTTCTTCATTAAATTTTACAGCGCTTGTATTGTCCAGTTCAGTATAAAATTTCAGTGCAAGATTATTGAGAGATTTTAATATACCTTCCTTATCATTAATTTCACGGTACAGTTCAAGCGCTTCATTTGAAAATTTCTGCAGCTCCTCAAATTTTCCAAGCTCGTAGCAGAATTTGGAAATTCTGAACAGCAGATCTGCATGTAGTTTTTTATCAATTACGGAGACTGTATTTTTAATTTTAAACATCGACTCAAAACCTTCCTGCAGATAACCTTTGCTCAGCCAGAAGTCATAAACATTTATTACCATCCTTACCGCATCCTCAGGAATGTTTTCAGTCGCCCATTGAATGTTACTTCTTATATTATCTATTTCCGTCTCCATAATATCCAGCCATTCCAGATGTCCTAATTCATTATGCTTTTTAGAGGAAGTCAGGTCAAGATAATAAACGAAGTGTTTGTTATAATCTTCCTTTCTGCCTGCTAATTTTTCAAGAGCGTAGTATTTTATGGATTCAAGAATATCATATCTGCCTATATCGTTTACAACTTTAAAAGTGATAAGAGATTTATCATACAGACTGGTCATCAGATCAAGGACTTCATAAAGATCTATCTGCTCATCACTGCATATCTCTTCAGCCGCTTCAAGACTCCATCCGCCCATAAATATTGCAAGTCTCTGAAGAAGGATCTGCTCGTTTTCATTAAGAAGGTCATAACTCCAGTCTATCATTGCCTTAAGCGTTTTTTGCCTCGGGATTGCAGTAGAACTGCCGCCGGTAAGTAATCTGAATCTGTCATCGAGACGGACAAGAATTTTATCTACTGATAATACATTTATTCTCTTAGCTGCCAGCTCAATTGCAAGCGGAATACCGTCAAGCTTTTTACAAAGCTCAGCTACATCATAAATATTTTCGTTTGTAAGACTGAAATTTGAGTTTATGGATTTTGCTGTTTCCAGAAAAAATTTTACCGATTCATAATCAGAAAGTGATTCAAAAGTTTCCTTTTTAATATTTGCCGGCATTGACAGCGGCGGTATTCTGTATATTGATTCACCTGGTATATTGAATGAAATTCTGCTTGTGGAAATTATTTTCAATTTCGGACATGAAGACAGCAGCTCGCTTGAAATTGAGCTGCATTTTTCCAGAAGGTGTTCACAGTTGTCAAAAAGAAGAAGTGTAGTTTTATTTTTTAAAAATTCCTTTACAGTTTCAAACAAGTCTTTGCCCGGCTCTTCTTTAATATTCAATACCGTGGAAATTTCACTGATGATTAATTCAGGATCAGTGACAGGCGACAGCTCAAGCAGCCAGACGCCGTTTTCAAACTCGTCCAGTATTTCCGAAACCATCTGAATTGCAAGCCGTGTTTTTCCGGTTCCCCCGGCGCCGGTAAGCGAGAGCATCCGGACTTTTGAAAAAAGTTCTTTGATCTCCTTTATTTCATTTCTTCTGCCGATAAATTTTGACACCGAAGACGGCAGATTATTTTGTCTTGCCTCAACATTCTGAAGCGGAGGAAAGTCTTCAATAAGTCCCGGTGAAACGACCTGATAAATATGCTCCGGAACAATAATGTCCTTCAGTTTCCGGATTCCGAAATCCTTGAATGAAAGATTTTTTATATTTAATTCCTGAAGCGCGTCATAAACTATCTGAGAAACTATAATCTGTCCGCCCTGAGCTATTGACATGATCCTCTGCGATCTGCTGAGCGTAACATAACCGGCATAATCGTTTTTAATAAACTCAGCTTCACCGGAATGTATTCCCATTCTTACTTTTATTTCCGGTCCTGTCCATTCGTTAGTATTAAGTCTGATCTGGGATTGTATTGCCGCCATAACGGCATCTTTTGGATTTTCAAATGCGCAGCAGAAAGAGTCACCTATGATTTTAAATACAAATCCGTTGTTTGAGTCGATTACTTCGTATAAAATTTCATGATGTTTTTCCAGAGATATCATGTAACCGTCATGATCCTCCTGAGCAAGTCTTGTACTGCCCTGAATGTCAGTGAACAGGAAGGTTACCTTACCTGAAGGGATATTTTCCATTTGTTAAAAAAGATGACGTAATTTAAAAATTATAACTGTGAAATACGATTTATTAAATTTGGTTCAGATTAAAACTTCTGTAAACTTTAATCGACAGGAAACTTAATTTTATATATCAAATATTATAAACGAATGCGAAATTTTTGTTAATAGTTCATCAGGAATTATTTAATTAATTCAGAATTAAATGTATAAAATTCGTTCATTTTTAAATTTTACAAAATTTTAATTGCATATTGAATTTAATAAGCATATTTTTGACATAATTAATTCTGAAAATTGGATTACATCTCATCCCAAATATATTCAAAGAATCTTAAACCTCATTTTTTTTAATCTTAATATAATTTTATCATGAAATTTTTTATAAATTTTATATTGCTGTCTGCTTTTTTATTTTGTTTTAATTCTATTTCATATTCAAAAAACGGTTCAGAAAAAAGTAATATAAAAGAGGCTCAGGAGGATTCGCGGCTGGTTAATCCGTTGTATGAGCTTCGCGCCAGAAATTTAGTTTTAAGCGAAGGACTTTCATATCCTACCAATATTTATTTTTTTGATATTATGATAAATCATACAAATCTTCCGGAATCAGGACCGTTTGAGTATGCAGCCGGAAAGTATATTCTTTCATACAGCTGGCTTGTTAGATTGTTTGGTCCTGTAACTTATGAGATTGTTCCTTTTTCATCTGACTTTACTAATCCGGACGCAGTTCCCGTAAATCCGCATGTAGACGGTAATAGACTTATACTGGATAAAAATCCTAATCTGATTCCTGGACAAGGTCCCATTATTGCAACCGACGGCATCGGAACCAGAGTTGTAAGAATGAAAATAACCACAGCAGTACCTTTTTTTTTTAACATTCCGCTGAATTTAAAATGGGTCAGTAATCCTGCTGATTCCGCAACTACTCAAGTGTTTGCATTCGTAGGTGATTCATTAACCAATATTACATCGGGAGGAACGAATGTGGTGGAAGGAAATGATGTTGCTGCATTATATCTAAAAGCTGCTATAAGCGGATTATATAATGTTCAGACAAACTCTCTCAGAGTAAGAGATACTCTCAGGGTATATCAGCATTCCGTAACGCCTCCATATAATGTTATTGATTCCGCTTTTTCAATTGTTGATTCAATATCATTAAGAGGAATTTTTAATTTTCCGAATATAGCAACAGGAGTTTATTATTCTGTAGTCAGATACAAAAACGGACTTGAAACATGGAGCAGAAGCGGCGGAGATTCTTTAATAAGAGGAGATCAGGTCAGTTATGATTTTACTGATGACAGTACAAAAGCGTTTGGCAATAATCTGGAAAGGAAAGGGAATATCTACTGTATATACAGCGGTGATGTGAATCAAAACGGGATTATAGATTTACAGGATCTGGCTCTAATTGAAAACTCTATTTTAGATTTTACATACGGTTACTCAGCAAATGATATAAACGGTGATAATTTTGTAGATCTTACCGATGCTCAGATCACGGATAATTTTGTTAATCAATTTATTACCGTTATAAAACCTTAATCAGAAGTTCAGATTACATAGAATTTTTATATAAAAGAAAAAGCCGGGGATTTGAAATCTCCGGCTTTTATATTTAGATAAGAATCTAACATTTAAATTTTACGATAATCGGGTTAATTTCAATCCCCGCATTCAAAATCAAGAACTCTCAAAGTGTTATCATAAAACTCTTTAGCTCTTTCAGGTGAACTGCCGATACAGACTACTCCGAGTTTTCCGAATTCAGATAATGCGCCTATTAAATGAAATACAACTCCCTCCTGTGAAGCACCGTCATACATTAATCCGTGATACATCGCTATATCCAGAAGGTCATTCGGTATAATGCCGATATATTTATCGCTCTGCACATTATCGGATGCAAAATAATATCTCGGATTTCCGCTTGCAGTAATGTAAACTCCTTCTTCAGCGTTATATTTTCCGTAAGTAAGAAATTCGATCATCATAAAAGGATGTGTAGTGCCTCCTTTGCGGAGATTGATCTCAATTGCAAAATGTTTCCAACTGCCGTCATCCTGCCTGACTGAAATAAAATCAATGGCAAATCTTCCGAGCACACCTTTCTTTGAAAGCTTGCCTGCTACATTTTTTCCGATTTTACCAAGATCCGCCGCATATTCCTTATCTGCAGGAAAGATCGCTCCTAGAAAAATCTGTCCGTCATCTCCGCCGAGAAGCTGATCGTGAGTACTGTCAATTCTGATATTTTCCGAAGAACCTATCACGCACTGAACTGATGGTGACATTTTTATCTCACCTTCCAGAAACTCTTCCACAATTCCTTCCATCTCTGTAAATTTTTCAAAGAATAGCTCCCGGCTTACGTCATGTGAAACCGGTCTGATATATTCATTTAATGTGTCAAGAATATTTGATTCAAGCTGATCATTAATTTCAAGTTCAGGATATCTGTAAATTGCATTACCGTCTCCGCTGAAACCGTCATTCATTTTTACGACAGCTTTTCTCAGACCCGGATTTTTTCTTTTAAGCCGCGCAAGAGATCTTGCGATATCCTCTTTTGATTTCAGGTCCTCATCGCCGTCCGGCATATCGATTCCGCATATCCTGAAAGTTTTACGCGCGCCTGATTTAGAACCTTCATAAAACATAGAAGGATCTGTTCCGAACAGCGGTATTTCAAGTTTAACTGCAAGTGATTTCTCAAGCGGCGTGATGTTGTAACATGTAAGATGAGTTGATGATCTGTCGGTAATCAGATTCTTTATTCTTTGAATAAGACGCGGCCGGTCAAGTATTTTTTGCGTCAAAGGTTTGCGGGATAGATCATAACAGCTCAGCATTGACATCCGCTGACGGGCATGATTTCCCGTGATCCCCTGCAGAAGATGAAGATAATAATCAATTATTACATCTGACAAAGGCATGCTTGATATATAAACTATTCTTGTCATCGGCATACGCAGCAGCATAAGAAGACAAAGCAGTCTCTCTTCATAATGAATAGAACCCTTTATCTTGGAAAGTATTTCCATATCAAGAGTAAGTGACGGAACTATCACAACTGTTTTTGGAGCGAACTTGTCAGGGAAGATGTGTTCATACTGATAAGCTAATGTTTCCTGTATCTTTTCGAAAAGCTTATGCTCTTCAGGTGATCCTGTCGCAGGACCTGTTTCCGGCGATTTAAAAATTTTACGCATTTGATTTTTGTCAGTATTCATTTTAAATGTAAATATATAGAAAGTGAGCGGGGATATTCGTTTGAAAAAATTTCATGTAAGATAACTAAGTTAATTTTAATATTGAAAACAAAACTTTAGTATCAATCCCGGAATGCAGAATATTAAAATTTTGAATCAGATAAACCTGTAATATATCAATCAAGCTGACTCATCCGCTCTTTTGCTCCTTTATGGTACGGATCAATTTTTAAAATTTCATTAAGAGTTTTTTTAGCAGATTTGCTGTCATTTGTTTTAATATACAGATCCGACAAACTAATCATTGCCTCAATATTATCAGGTTCATTCTGAATTGTCCTGCGGAGTATTACTATATTATCTTCGTCTGTTCTTTCTTCCGGAGCTTTGTCATCTATTGAATGTATATGGTCAGGTATGACTGTATGTTCGTTAATACCGCTGATAATGTAAACTGAAAATAATACCAAAACAGCTGCTGTTATTAATTTCAGTTTGTGTTTTGAAATGAAATCATTCATAATTTTTTCTTTCTAAATTTATAATGTTTAAAATAATTTAAATAATGTAAACGCTCAATTACAATTGAGTTCAAATTTTTTAAATCCATTTTTACTTTCCGATGGGAAAAATTTTTTTTAAAAAAAGGAATTTTCTTAAACGGATTATGCTTTTACAGCATTTTTGTTTTTCAATGACAATACATTGTATACAATCTGTTAAAAATTATTTTTTGAAATTAAAATTTAATAACTGTATATTGTAATTTACTTTTTCACTAACTAAATACTAATACCATGAAAAACATTACAAGGCAAGAAAGTATTCCTTTTAAACCGGGAAAATTTTTCAGTATTATGTTCCTGATTTTAACTTTTGGAATGACCGCTGTAAAAACAAATGCTGCGCCAATTGTTTTTACTGTTGATAATGCTACACCTACTGTTCAGGGATTTGATGCAGCCGGATGGACTCCAGCCACTCCTCCTGCACTTTTGTCAATGTCCGGTTTTACTGTTACCGGAGCAACTTCGATTACCTGGAATTCAGATAATCTTTTGTTCTATGGTATAATCAAAGTTACAGGCGGTGCAAGGCATCTGGCGATTGTCGATCCGTTCACCGGCGTCTGTACTCACATCGGTTTGTTAAGTAGCTCTGCATTTTCGTCAATGACATATAATTCGGATGACGGGATTATGTATCTGATGGGCGGAAGCGGAGGTCCTCCGGGTGTTGCTGAATGCCTGTTCAGCGTAGATCTTACAACTGCTGCTACAACATTTTTAGCCGGTCCTTTTTCTGTCGGTTCTTTCGGTGAAGTCATCGCATATAACTATGATGACGGTCTGATCTATCACTGGTCAGGTGAAGCACCTACAGCAGCAATGGAATCCATAGATCCTGTAACTTTTGCAGCAACTACAATTCCGCCGTCAGGAATACCGCACTCTGAAATTCAGGGAGCAGTTTACACAGGAAGCGGAATTTTTGTTGCTACGGATCTTTTTTTCTCAACCGGAGCTACAATGTCCTTTACAATAACTTCCGCAGGCTTTTCAACGCTTATAGGTCCTACTCCTTATCAATGCAGGGGACTCGCTTATATTGATCCGTTGCTTCCTGTAGAATTGTCTTCTTTTGTTTCAACTGTGACAGGTAATTCCGTTACATTAAACTGGGCTACATCATCCGAAACCAACAATTCCGGTTTTGATATTGAAAGATCATCTGTAAACGGAACGTGGTCTAAGATTGCTAATGTGTCCGGAAACGGAACCTCATCTGTTGGTCATAATTATTCCTATACAGACAGAAATCTTTCATCGGGTATTTACAATTACAGATTAAAACAAATTGACTTCAACGGAAACTTTGAATATTTCAATTTAAGCAATGAAGTGAATATAGGTCTTCCGCTTAAATATGATCTGTCACAAAATTATCCGAACCCGTTTAATCCGTCAACTGTGATCAACTATGATTTACCTTTCGACGGAAATGTCAGTTTAAAGATATTTGATATGTCGGGTAAAGAATTAATGTCGCTTGTAAATGAAGTTAAGACCGCAGGATATTATTCGGTAAATTTTAATGCCGCTAATTTATCAAGCGGAGTTTACTTCTATTCAATATCAGCCGGTAACTTTACATCTACAAAGAAAATGATGCTTCTGAAATAGTATGCAGTTTATAGTTAATAGTTAACCGTTAATAGTTTTTATTTTCTTTAATTGTTGATAAGTCATAGTATTATGCCGTGGGATGAATAATCTCACGGCTTTTTATTTCAATTTAAAATTACAAATTACTAATTTTTAATTGACGAATATTATATTCAAACTGATAATTCCTGACTGCTAATCGTATTTTCACAAACCGTGAATATTTATATTTGAAAAATTTATTTTAAAAAGATAATTTGTCAGCGGTTATTTATTAAATAAAATAATAAAACTATGACAACGAAGATTATCTTTACAGCGGTTTGTTTGACATTACTGATGACATCAGCTTCAAGAGCTCAGTTGATTGCAGAGAGTTTTAATTATCCTGACGGTGATTCTATCGGTGCGCACGGATGGGTTCATTTCAGTCCGACCGGCACCGGAACACTGAACAGAATAATGGTAACAACACCCGGACTTGAGTTTCCGGGATTTCAGTTTAATGGAATTGGAAATGCTGCTTCTGTTATGAATAGCGGACAGGATTCTTATAAACCTTTATCAGAAATAAAAAACTCAGAAAGCGTTTATACTTTTTTTCTTGTGAATTTTGATACGGTAAGATCAACAGGAGATTACTTCTGCGCTTATCTGCCTTCAGCTTCAGTAACAAGTTTTTTATGCAGAGTATATGCAAGAAAGATGCAGTCATCTTCTGAAAAATTTGCATTCGGATTAAGTAAAACCACTACGACGGGAGGAATACAATGGAGCGATACTATTTACAGTAAAGAGACAACATATTTGTTAGTTATGAAATATACATTTAATACTTCTTCAAATACTGATGATGAAGTAAGTTTGTTTATATTTTCAGAAGAAGTTCCTTCGAGCGAACCTGCTCCGACTATCGGACCGCTCACCGGAACGGGAACTGACGGAAACGACATTGGAAGGTTTGCTTTAAGACAGGGAGCGCAAGCTTCTGCGCCGAATTTCAGAATAGATGAAATTTTTACCGGCACAGGCTGGAGCAGCGTCCTGCCGGTTGAATTATCCTCATTCAGTTCATATGTTAATGGAAGGGATGTAACTTTATTCTGGGATTCTAAAAAGGAAATAAATAATGCCGGTTTTGATATTGAAAGAGCAACCATACCTGGTATATGGGTTAAGATAGGTTTTGTAAACGGTTACGGATATTCGAATTCGGTAAATTATTATTCATATACTGACAGAGGATTGCCGACAGGAAAATATTTTTACAGATTAAAACAAACAGACTTAAACGGCAATTACGAATACTTTAATCTGAACAATGAGGTAAGTGTCGGAATACCTGTAAAGTATGAACTGTCACAAAATTATCCAAACCCTTTCAATCCTTCTACCAATATTAACTTTGACCTGCCATCAGACGGGTATGTAAGTTTAAAGATCTTTGATATGTCAGGTAAGGAAATAATGGCACTTGTAAACGAAGTAAAGACTGCCGGATACTATTCTATAAATTTCAATGCATCAGGTTTATCAAGCGGGATTTACTATTACACAATTTCAGCGGATAACTTTAAAGCTTCCAAGAAGATGCTGCTGCTGAAGTAGTTAGTAGCTTTAATTTTTATAAATACTGAATGGTCAGTACATGAAACCGTGGGATGAAATTCTCACGGTTTTTTTTTTTACAATTATCAATTAAAGATTTTAAAATTCTAATACCTCTGAATTTATCGATAATTTAAAATTGACAATGATTAATATTTTTTTAAAAATTTTGGAAAATAAAAATAAATTTTTATCAATTCACTGATTAAAATCATATAGAAAACATTTGAATTCTACACTTGATGACATTCTGATTTGGTATATTGATTTAAGTATAGTTAAGTTTACAAAGAAAGGAAAGAATTCTTTTTAAAAAATATTTTCTAAAAAAATAAAAATAATTTTAACAAATGGTCATGAAAAATTTATTTAGAATTAACGCTGCATTGATGATGATATTAATGTTTAATACAGCAGTATTTTCACAGCTGCCGGATAACTGGAAATGGTTAAATCCGAATCCGCAGGGAAACAGTCTCTTCGCAATGGACTTTCCGGATAATAATACCGGATATTCAGTCGGAGCATTCGGAACAATAATAAAAACTTCAGATGCAGGTAATTCGTGGGAACAGCTGACATCTAATTCTCAGACAACTTTACTTAGCGTTGATTTCATAAATACAGTTGAAGGATATGCCGGCGGATTCAATCAGCTTCTAAAGAAAACAACAGACGGCGGAATAGTCTGGACTGACATTCAGCTGCCGAGAGAAGGTCAGTTTGATTCTCTCTTTTCCATAATGGATATAGAATTTGTGAGTTCAAATACAGGTTTTGTACTTGGTTTTTTTCAGCTTGAAAGTAAAATCTGGAAAACCACAGACGGCGGATTTACATGGAATACACAAACTACAGCCGGCGCAAATTATTTAAACACATTGCATTTTCTGGATGAGAATAACGGCTATGCAGCCGGCGGTTCACTGGGTAGTGAAATAATAAAAACTACTGACGGCGGCTCGGTTTGGGAACTGGTGCAGTTTTATGATTATCCCGCTTTATCCGATATATATTTTATTAATCAAACTACTGGTATAGCTGCAGGAGAAAACGGCTGCATAATTATGTCAACCAACTCAGGATTAAACTGGATACAAACCGGCTCGCCTTCAAGTATGGATATAAGCACTATATTGTTTATAAATGAGAATTCCGGATTCGGGATTGGTTCAGGTAATGTTTTTTTAAAGACAATAAACGGCGGAGTGAACTGGACAGAAGAAAATTACGGCTGGAGTACCTACAGATCATTTATGGATGCAGTTGTAACTCCTGAAGGTAAAATACATGGTGCTGGACTTTATGGAATTCTTTTGAAGTCGGATAATGGCGGCATAAACTGGGAAATACCAAATACAGTAACGGAGAATACATTGTCAGAAATAGATTTTATTGATAATAATACCGGATTCGCAGTCTGCGGTTATGGCAGCGGTGATATTTTAAAAACTACTGATGCAGGCGAGACCTGGGTTTCTCAGATCACAACCTACCATACTCCTATGTACGGAATACGTTTTACGGATGCAGAAACCGGATATATTGCCGGTAGCATTGACATAAAAAAGACTACAAACGGCGGAACAAACTGGTTTAATGTTTTTTCAAGTACACAAAATGAAATCTTTACAGATGTTGATTTTACTAATTCAAATACAGGATATGTTATAGGCAGTTACGGAGTTTTAAAAAAGACAACCAATGCAGGTCAGAACTGGACTTCAATGAGTATAAATTCAAGCGGGAGCATACTTACTTCAATTTGCTTTGTTAATGAAAGTACAGGATATTCAGTCGGAGATTTCGGCGCAATAGTCAAGACAACTGATGCCGGCGCAACCTGGACTTCTCAAACTTCCCCGTTTACAATGGCATATTTAACATCAGTGGATTTTACAGATGAGAATACGGGATATATTTCTTCAGGAGCCGGACTTCTTAAAACTACAAACGGCGGAGACGAATGGATGATAATGAACGCTCCTTCCGGCGGTTATTATAAAGTACAGTTCAGAAATGAATTCGGATATGCTGTTGCTAGTAACGGTAAGATCATTAAATCTATAGATGCAGGCATTAACTGGATAGAGCAACCGACTGTAACAAATAACGGATTGTATGCTTTGTATTTCAATTCAGATAATTATGTTTACGCAGGCGGGACACGGGGTACGATTATAAAAACCATTCCGGCTGAATTAATTGTAACTGGTACCGGAACTTCATATACTGAATTACCTGATTCATTTATATTAAATCAGAACTATCCCAATCCGTTTAATCCGTCAACCAATATAGAATTCAGTATTCCGAAATCTGAATTTGTATCCCTGAAGGTATTTGATATAACCGGAAAAGAAATCTCTGTGCTTGTTAGTGAGAATCTGAATCCCGGAAATTATAAAATTAACTTTAACGGAGCAGGACTCACAAGCGGTGTATATTTTTATATTTTAAATACTGGTGGTTATGTTCAGACAAAAAAAATGATGCTATTAAAATAGTATCAAATGATACTAACTAAAAATAAAAAAAACGCTTCATTAATTTTACAACTTACTTATTCTAGCTTTAAGAATGAGATATATATTAAGACAAACAAATATACACATAAAGTTACCTGTAAATTGTTGTCATACTAAAAGAATAATTAATATTGAATAATAAATATTATAATTACAAAAAAATAAAAATGAAAATAATTTTAACTTTAATTCTGATCGGAATAACCGGCATTAGTATTTCTCAGCAGTCAGATGACTGGGAATGGCAGAACCCAAAACCACAGGGTAATAATATTTATGATATAATGTTCATTAATGATAACATCGGATATGCAGCCGGAAAATTCGGAACCTTTCTTAAAACCACTGACGGAGGAATGAACTGGGAATTTAAAAATTCACAAACGCTTGTTGATCTGTCCAGCATATACTTTTTAAATCCTGATACAGGTTATGTAAGCGGATTATCCGGTTACATTGCAAAGACAACAAACGGCGGAAACAACTGGAGTACTATCAGCTTTCCAACAACAAACTGGTTAAAGAAAATAATATTTACCAATAATAATACCGGATATGTTATAAGTTCATTTTCCATTGCAAGCCATATTTACAAAACTACTGACGCAGGTTTAAGCTGGGTAAATCAATCAAACGGAGGAGCAACATTCCTGAATGATATTTTTTTTACGGATTCGCAAAACGGATATTCAGTTGGCAGCAGTCTTTTCAGCACAATTATTAAAACCACAAACGGCGGTAATAACTGGGTAATTGTTGAATCAGGAGATTTCCAGCAGCTTAACTCAGTATTTTTTACAAACAGTAGTACCGGAATTGCTGCAGGAGATAATGGACATGTAGTCAGAACTACAAACAGCGGGATTAACTGGAGTCTTGTAGGTTCTGCAACTTCAATGGATTTAAATTCGATCGAATTTACAAATCAAAATACTGGATATATCGCTGGATTCGGATATAATTTACTTAAGACAACAAATACCGGAGTGAGCTGGACTGTTTCAACTTTAAATTTTGAAGGATACTTTCATACTTTTGAAATTTCAAATAACGGTACATTTCATCTTGCGGGTGAGTATGGCTCAATGTTCCGGAGTACAGACCTTGGTATAAACTGGATCTCACAGCCAAATGTAACCATTGCTACTTTATGGGATGTCAATTTTATAGATGATAACACAGGAGTTGCTGTAGGTTCATGGAATGATGATTCCAATCTGATAAGGACTACGAACGGCGGGGTTAACTGGAATTCGATAAATACAGGATCAAGTTTATCTCTTTTTTCTGTTGACTTCATTGACGATAATACCGGTTTTGCATGCGGAACTAACGGTTTAATAATCAAAACAATAAACGCTGGTGAAACGTGGGAAACTATAAACAGCGGTACGATTGCAATACTTGTGGGGATAAATTTTCCGACTCCGTCAACCGGTTATACGGCTGCTTCAAACGGCAGTATAAGAAAAACAACTAATGGCGGAATGAACTGGTTTGCTGTCAGCCCGACTTCTAACAATTCATTATCTTCAATTTTTTTCACTGATGAGAATATTGGGTATGTTACTGCTGCTTCATTTAATCAGGCATTTAAAACTACTAACGGCGGAAATAACTGGTTTTTAATGTCACACAGTCTTACTGGAGCTAATATAAGAAGTATATTTTTTGTTAATCCTGATACAGGATATATGACTGCAACCGGAATTGTAAGAACAACAAATGCCGGACTTTCATGGCAGTCAATGAATGTACCGTCACAAATGTACAGGGATGTCAGATTTAAAAGCAATTTCGGATATGCTGTAGGAGCAAGTGGAAAAATAATTAAATCAACCAATTACGGAGATAGCTGGATTACACAGCCGACTGTAACTCAAAATGAATTATATTCAGTAGATTTTACAAGCGAATTTAATGTTTATGTAACAGGTCTTGTAGGAACTATACTGCATACAATTCCGACAGAACTCAGACAAATCACAACTCTAAATTTGACATCATTCATTGAAGGATTTTATAATCCGTTTTCAAATTCTCAGATCAGTGATACAATAAAAGTATATATAAGAAATGCCACATCGCCATATTTACTGAAAGATTCTGCAACAGTATTAATGCAATCTAATGGTAGCTCTGAAATGGGTTTTAGCGGATTGTTACCTGGTCAGTATTATATTGTTATTAAACACAGAAACAGCATAGAGACTTGGAGCAGATCAGGAGGAGAAAACATTATAACGGGAACTGCTATAAATTATAATATGACAGATCAGATCACAAAAGCTTTTGGAAACAATTTGCAGCAGGTTGATACATCGCCTTTAAGATTTGCAATATTCAGCGGAGATGTGAATCAGGACGGAGTAGTTGACGGTACGGATATGAGTCTGATTGATAATGATGCATTAAATTCTGTCACAGGTTACGTAAATACGGATATAAACGGAGATGAAGTCATTGATATTTCAGATTTTGCAGTAGCAGATAACAATGTGTTCAGTATTGTCTCAAAGATAACTCCCTGATATAAAGTGATTTAAATTTCTTTAATTGATATTATAACTTTTTCGAATTTTTCAGGTGACTGAAGAATTTGATTAATTTTAACAGCTACATCTTCAGGTTCGGCAAGTTCATTCTTCTTATAAAAATCTATAAACCTGCCAACCATACTGAAATCTTCAGGAGAAACTTTTCTTAGTTTTGTCTGCATTTGAGTATTCACAACTCCCGGACCAAAGGAATAAATCCGGACGGGATTATTCGGATGTTTCAGCTTTTGTTCGGCGTCAGCTACTTGGCTGATCATTGCCAGACCTGCTTTTGCTGCGCAATAGACAGACCATGATTCAATTGCTTTATGAGCTGCTCCGGAACTGATGTTCATTATTATTCTTTTACAGTTTTGTTTCTGATACATTTTAATAAAATTATTCATTAACAGACTTGGACTGATTAAGTTTACATTATATACATCTACAATATTATCTGAGGACAACTTACCCATACGCTTAACTTCCATTGCAGCAGCTGAGTTATTTACAAGTGTAATGGAATCCGCATCTTTAAAATCCGGAAACTCAAATTCCATAACTTTTTCAGTATCGCTCAAATCGAATTCTGAGTGTTTATAATTTTCTGCATTAATGTTATTGCTTCGTGAAAATCCGTAAACGAAATTGCTGTCATCTCTGAGCAAAAGCTCTGCTAATGCTTTTCCTATTCCCCTGCTTGTTCCTGTAATAAAAAAGTAGTTCATGTTTTTTTAAAATTATCGGAATAACTCAAATTCAATAAAATGCCGGAAATAAAAAAGTCCGCAATTGCGGACTTAGAATATTTAACTGAGAAAGGATATTTTACTTTCCCGTATTATCTTTAATAAGATCTTTATAATCTTTATAGAACTTTCTAACTTTCGGAGCAATTACCAATGAGCAGTAAGATTTATCCTTATTGTTGTTGTAATAGTCCTGATGATAATCTTCAGCCGGATAAAAAACATCAAGTCCGGAAACTTCAGTAACTATCGGATCATCCCATAGCTTACTTTCATTAAATTTTTTTATAACTTCTTCAGATATATCCTTTTGATTTTCTGAATGATAAAAGATTGCAGATCGGTATTGTGTTCCTGCATCAGCTCCCTGTCTGTTCAAAGTGGTTGGATCATGAATATGAAAAAATATTTCCAGGAGTTTATCAAATCCTATTACTTCCGGATCAAACGAGATCTGCACTACTTCAGCATGTCCCGTCTTTCCCGTACATACTTCCTCATAAGTAGGATTTTTTGTACTGCCGCCGGAATATCCGGATATTACCGATTCGACTCCTTTTAAATCTCTGAAGATAGTTTCTATACACCAGAAACATCCGCCTGCTAAAGTTGCCTGCTCCAATTTTTCTGACGCTCCTTTCTTATAGTTTATTTGTTTAAGAGTATTTGTATTTGATGTGTTTTCTTTTTCAGAGCTGCTCAGGAAATTGTATCCTAAGCCAGCAATTATAAATAATGATATTATTAAAACTGATTTTTTCATTGCAGTTTTTTTAATTTATTAAAAATCCGGAATGCATTTTTTTTAACTTATTTGCATCAGCAGAAGTTCAATAAAATTTTATGTTTTGTATACAATATATTTTTTGAATTGTATACATTTTTTTATAAACATTGTATACATCTTAGCAGGATTTCTAATTTGAAAAAAATCATACAGTAACCGGGTTATCATCTTAACTAAGAAAATATATATTCCTAATTATTGCGAAAATCAACTATTTTTGCGCTTTTCAATTAAAATAAAAAACCTCTGTACGAATAAAACCGCACAGAGGTAATTAAAGGAAGAACAAATATGAAAGAACGTATCGGCTGGCGCCGATGGTTACAAACTAAATAAAATATATTAATAATCCAATATATTTTTTTATATTTTTTAAATTTTTTTTGATGGTAAAAAAATGTTTATCATTTTACTACGCGTTTGTTTGCTTCTTTCAGAAGTTCTTTAAGTTTATTATCAATTTGCTTTTTTTCAGTTAAAACAATCATATGAGAAATTCTCGGCATTGCTCCGAGTGAAACCGCCTTAAGTAAATACTGATCAAATTTTTTATCACCCAGATCCATACCGACTCTTATTTCTTTGCTTTTTATTGCAGCCACTGCAAATTCCCTCCCTTCTCGGAAAGAGATGTAAGTCTTGGTAGGCAAAATCTCAGCATTTTTGAAAACCGACTTTATGAAATTTTCCAGTTCATCATATAACGGGATCAGATTTTCCTTTCCCTTAAACAATGCTTGTTTCAAGTCACCGGAATCTGCATAAACAGGTTTGCCGCCGTTAAGAAATATACCTGCTATGAAAGTTGCGTTCATATGATTAATGCCGTATTCTTTTTTAAGCTTTTCGACTGACTCTTTCATTTTCGTAAGTGAGCCGGCTTTCAGGATTTTCATCCATTCGGCAAGATCTTTTCCGGTCTTTTCTTTTACAGATGATAGAAATTCCTGTTCATAATCTTTTGAAGTTTTCATTATAATTTTTATTTAGGTGAATGAAGAGCCATTTTATTTCCTTCAGTATCAATAAAAATTGCCATGTAACCAATTTCAGGAGTAATCTGTGTTTTCGGTGTTGATATTTTACCGCCGGAAGATTCTACTTTATCAAGAATTTTCTGCAGATCATCTCCTCCGTTTAAATACAATAGCGGTCCGTCTGTAGTTGGTTTTGTATTATTACTCTGGAAAAGATGTCCTCCGACACCTTCCTGATCTTCAATCGGGAAGAATGCCAGCTCCTGACCTCCCATATCCGATATTTTCATTTCAAATCCGAATATGGAGTTATAAAAATTTACAGCTCTTTTTATGTCTGCTGCCGGTACAGCAAACCAGTTGATTGCGTTTTTCATGTTTTTTATTTTGTTTAATTTAAAATACAATTACTCTAAATTAAATCTATTAATTTAAATTAATTTATTTAATATTGCTAATTTTATAAAATATTTTAAATGGAAATTCTTCTCATAAATGCAAAGGTCAGAATATCCCGGAATAACTTCGCTTATTGCGTCGGTTTTGATTCCGTAACCGGCAGGATAAATTTTACCGGAGATAAGCAGGAAGCGGAAAAAGTCAGAACTTCTTTTAAAGAAATAATTGATTGCAATGGAAAACTGGTCATTCCTTCCTTTTATGAAGGACATTGTCATTTTGTCGAAGGAGCATACGTTAATTCACTTTTGGATCTCAGAAATGCGGCAGTAAGTAATGATTTTGTAAAATCAATAAGAGAATACAGAAAATTACCTGAAGTCAGTTTTATTGCAGGGGGCTTTTTCGCCGAATCGAATTTTAAGGAAGATATTGATCTGAATACTGAATTTCTGGATTCCATCTGCGATGACATTCCCGTAGTAATTTCCAGATTTGATTCACATGCAGCTTTTGCAAATTCAAAAGCGATAGAGCTATCGGGTTTATTATCCAAAGAATCAGAATTTACATCTGATGAGATAATAAAATCCGGCGGGAAGTTTACAGGTGAACTTAAGGAGAGGGCAAGGGATTTTGTGCTTCATTCGCTTCCAAGACCTGATCTTCAGAAAAGATATAAAGTTGCAAAAGATCTTATGGATAGATTTAATTCTTACGGTATTACATCGATATCTGACATAACTTTGGTTTCCGATCTTGAAGTATTTAAAGAATTCATCAATTCAAATACTCTTACTCTTGATGTGGATGCGAGATTAAACATTTCAGAATATAAAAATATTGAAAAGTATAAAAAGGAGTTTGAAGGTTTTGAAAACCGCATAAAGTTTAAATCATTCAAAGCTTTCTATGACGGATCCCTTTCGAGCAAAACTGCTTATATGCATTCCGACTATAAAGGTGTTTCGCACAACGGAATTCAGACTGACATTGTTTTAAACGGAGATTTTCACAGAGCCTGTGCTGAGATTGACAGAAACGGATATCAGCTTTCAGTGCATGCGATCGGCGATAAAGCAGTTACTGAGCTTTTAGATTTCAATGAAATTTTAATCCGGACAAACGGAGCAAAGGACCGGAGATTCAGAATTGAGCATGCTCAGCATATTTCAGAAAGTGATTTTGACAGATTCAGAGATCTGAAAGTAATCGCTTCTGTTCAGCCGTCGCATCTTTTCAGTGATGCAAAGACTGCGGAACTGATACTTGACGATCCATCACTTGAGCATAACTACAACCGGCTCTTTAATAACGGGAGTAAAGTATGTTTCGGGACGGATTTCCCGATTGTCAGCGAAAATCCTTTTGAAACAATTTATTTTGCGATGACACGGAAAGCTGAAGGTTTTGAAAATGGATTTTACGGAGATAAATGTATCTCTCTTGATGACTGTATAGACGCTTACACATTAAACAACGCGTTTGCATCTTATGCTGAAAATGATAAAGGAAAACTTGAACCGGGAATGAATGCGGATCTGATTATTTTAAATGAAAATTTATATGAAGTAAATCCTGATGATATCAGAAACTGCAGCGTTCATTCAACATTTTTCAAAGGCAATTTGATTTATTCAGCTGAATAATTAATTGTTTGAATTAAATTAATCAGTTTGAAGCGTTAACCAGCTCGCCTGCTTTTTTAAATGCATTTATCATGTCAATTACTCCGCCTGATTTTGATAGCTTTGAGAAAAGCTCTTTAGATTTTACACCGTTTACTTTTACGGAAAGACCGTCATATTTTCTGACTGAAGAGAGAATCGCTTCTTTCATTTGAGAGGCGGTAATGTCAGGATAGTAAGCTTTCAGAACTGCGGCTATTCCGGCGACCGAAGGTGCTGCCATGCTTGTACCGTCTATCATTTTATATTTTCCTCCCGGTATAGTTGAATATATCTGAACTCCGGGTGCAAATACATCTATTACTTCATCAGAATAATTACTGAACGGAGCGAGCAGATCAAACTTAGCATTTTTATTCTCCGGATCTTTTTCCTTATTCCATTTCTTCATCCATGAATGCGCGCCGACCACAATCATATTATTAAAATATTTTTTCTCGCCGTTTTCTATCAGATACTTCCTCGGATAATTTACGGTTTCTTTTATATCTTCTCCTTCATTTCCTGCTGACACTACAAACAAAACTCCTTTTTCTTCAGCATATTTAATTGCATCCACTACATATTCAGGATCCGGAGAATAATATTTTCCGGCTGACATATTAATAATACTTGCTCCGTTATCCACTGCATATCTGATTGCATTTCCGATATCTTTATCTCTTTCATCCCCTTCATTCGGAACTGCCTTTAGGAACATTATTTTGGCAAAAGGAGCGTGACCAGTTTTTCTTGAAGCGATAATTCCGGATGTATGAGTCCCGTGCTCTTCTGAATTTTCAGAGACATCATTATTTCCGTAATTTGTTTCATCAAGTTTTAAAGGATCGTCCCCAATAAGTTCATGTACATCTACAGAGTCAAACAAAACTTTATTTTTAATTTCATATTCATCAGTAACTTTAACAAGATCATCTTTCTCCATTCCAAAAAGAAGATATACGCCCAGAATAACAGAAGCCGCATCACCAATTTCTCCTTCAGGGAGATTCATTGACATTCCCTGCAGTTTTTTCGGATCAGTAGTAATATTATTTTTTCTCAATAAATCTTCGGCTGCTTCGACATCTGAAAGAGTTTCTGAAAGACCTTTATAAGTAGCGGAAATTTCATCCATTTTATTTTCATATTCTTCGGTAACTTTTTTAAAATAAGGGTCGGATTTAGGAGTGTTGAGTTTTTTTAATCTGAAATATTCACGGGTAAATTCATACGGCAGATGTTTTGCATTTCCAAGAAAATTCCATCCGTAAAAATCATCTACATAGCCGTTGTTATCATCATCGACACCAGCAGCCCCGTTTATTTCAGCCATATTCTTCCAAACATTTTCTTTAAGATCAGGATGGTCAATATCAAACCCGGAGTCAATTACCGCAACTACAACATCACTGCTTACCGGTACCGGAGAAAGCGTTTTAATATATTCGTAAAATGCTTTTGTCCTGGTACCTTCATAACCGTCCTTTTCGGGATCCAGACGTGTCCAGTCGGGAAGCTCTTTCTCAGGACTTTTGAATTTATAATGTGATTCATATAAACCGTGAATTGATTTAAAAGCGTAATTCCCGGGTGAGTCAAAACTCAGTATCGGAAAGAGAAAAAATAATACAGTTACAGATAATACATATCTCTTTACTTGACCTTTTAATTTCATATAACTAATCTCTTTAAATTTATATATTGAGTTCTAATTTATGTAATACGGCTAACACTTGGAAGTCTCAAAAAATTACAATCAATCCAAACTATTTCTATGTCAGATCATTACGGTGTCTATCTGAATTTTAAAAAAAAGATTGATGATATTCTTTTCAGTCTGATTGACAGAAAGTATCCTGCCACATTATATGAACCTATAAGATATTTACTCAGCAGCGGCGGTAAAAGGATAAGACCGATGATGGTCATGTTTGCATGCGAAGCTACGGGAGAAGATCCCGAAAAGTCGGTAAATGCCGCTGTAGCTATGGAGCTGCTGCATAACTTCACGCTCGTTCACGATGATATAATGGATAATGCAAACACACGCAGAGGATTTCAGACTATACATAAAAAATGGAATGAGAATGTAGCAATACTGACAGGTGATCTTCTGATAGGACTTGCTTACAAATATCTTTTTAAGACAGAAACGCTGAGACTTAAGGAAACTGCAGATGAATTTACAGGCGGAATTATAGAAGTTTGTGAAGGCCAGAGCTTTGACAAAGAATTTGAAGAAAGAGACAATGTAACGCTTGATGAATATATGATGATGATAAATAAGAAGACAGCAAAGATGCTTGAGATCTCTGCTGCCATTGGCGCTTTGACCGGTAATGCAGATAAAGATCTTCTGAATAATCTGAAGAAGTTTGCAATGAATACCGGACTTGCGTTTCAGATACAGGATGATCTCCTTGACATTACGGCGGATGAATCGGAATTAGGGAAAAAAATCGGAGGGGATATTCTTGAAAGAAAAAAAACATTCCTTCTGATTAAAGCAACTGAGACTGTAAGCGGTGCGGACAGAAATTTAATTATGGATATTATTAACAGACCTGACCTGAATATTTCCGATGAAATTATTTTACAGGTTAAGGATATATATATTAAACAGGGAATTACGGAAGCTGCAAGATCTGAAATCGAAATATTTACAAACAAAGCTGATGATTATCTCAGTAATATTAAAAATAATTCTTCCGTAGATAGACTAAAATGGTTTTCCGCAATGCTGATGGAGCGAAAGTTCTGATTTGCTTTCACAGCACTTAACAATTATTATACCTCATACTATTTTTAATGATCATAAAAGAAGTTACTATTGTCAATAAAGCGGGAATGCATACACGTCCTGCATCAACAATAGTCAAGATCGCAGCCAAATACAAAGCGGATTTCTTTATCTCGAGAAACAACTTTGAAGTTAACGGTAAAAGCATAATCGGAGTAATGACGCTTGCCGCAGAGCAGGGATCATCACTAACTCTGAGATTTGACGGGGAGGATGAAGAGGAATTTTCAAAAGAGATGATTGGATTTTTTGAAGATGGGTTCGGGGAAATAAAATGAATGAACAGATAAATAAAATCAGAGATTCGATTTTTAAGACGTCATCATTTAAAAAAATTCCTGAAGTGATGAGTAAGCTTTCCGGAAAAGTATTATTTAAAGGCGTCCACGGCTCATTAATATCATTTGTGATCAATTATCTTTACAGTAATTTCAGCAGGAAGATTATTTTTGTTACTCATGACCCTGAACGACTTGCAAAAGTAAAGGATGACACTGAATTTATACTGAATACCGGAAACATCACTGCATATTCCGGGCAGTCTGCTGACAGCGATCCGGTTTCAAATCTGTTAATGAATCTCACCGGCAATGATGAGTTCATAATTTTTCTGAATCATAAAGGTCTGGAAGACAGAACAATTTCAAAAGAAATATTTCTTACTTCAATAACGGAGATCAAAGCGGGAGATCAATACAGTTTTAATAAATTTAAAGACCTTCTCATAGAATACAAATATGAGAAAAAAGATTTTGTAGAAACTGAAGGTGATTTTTCAGTAAGAGGAGGGATTGTTGATATATTTTCTGAGAGCAATGAAACTCCCGTCAGACTGGAATTTTTTGGAGATAAGATTGAGTCTATCAGAGAATTTGATCTGAATTCGCAAAGATCGGTCCGCGATATAAATTCAGTTAAAATAGGAATGAATCTTTCCGCAGATGAAGAATCGGAAAATCTTATGACAGAAAATATAACTGATTATTTCCCTGAAGACGCTCTGATAATAATTGATGAACCTGAGATCACTCTGAATGAAATTAAGGATGATAAAATTATTTCATTAATAAACAGGCATAAGCAAATTCAAATTACTTCCATCACTGTGACTGAATCACCGGATAATTCAGATGAAAGTGAAATTAATTTCAGATCAAAGCAGCAGCCGGATTTTCATTCAAATTTAAAAATGCTTTATCAGAATCTGTGTCAGAATATAGAAAAAGGTTACAGGACGTTTATTATGACTTCAGATGAAAGACAGGCGGAAAGAATCAAGGAACTCATTGAGGATTTTGAAGACGATTCGGTTTTGGAGCAGGATAATATTATTCATAATGATGAAACAGAAGTATCCGGAGACGAGATAAATGATACAAAAAATATTTCGATAAAAAATAAGTTCACCGTAATACCTGAATCATTTCACTTCGGATTTGTATTTGAAGAAGCGGCAATACTTATATATACCGAGCATCAGATTTTCGGAAGATATTTCCGTCAGATAAAAAAGAGAAAGCAGAAGTTCAAAGGACTTACATTCAGCGAGTTAAAGGAATTAACATACGGTGATTATATAGTGCACCGTGACTTTGGCATCGGCGTTTATTCAGGTTTAAAGAAAATTACTGTAGGAAACAGCAATCAGGAAGTAGCGGTTCTTTCATATCACGGAAACGACAAACTCTTTCTGAATCTGAATCACATTAATCTGATAAAAAAATATTCCGGATCGGAAGGTCATGTACCGGTGCTGACAAAACTCGGCGGAGGTGACTGGGACAAGCTTAAGGCAAGAACCAAGAAACAGGTAAAGGATATCGCAAGAGATCTTATACTTTTGTATGCGAAAAGAAAATCCGAGACAGGATATAAATTTTCAGGTGACACTCACTGGCAGAAGGAGCTTGAAGCGAATTTTATGTATGAAGACACTCCTGATCAGTACAGCGCGACATTAGATACAAAAACTGACATGGAATCCGAGAATCCGATGGACAGACTTATCTGCGGGGATGTAGGTTTTGGTAAGACGGAAGTAGCTGTCAGGGCAGCGTTTAAAGCCGTACTTGAAAACAAACAGGTTGCAGTGCTGGTGCCGACGACTATACTTGCCGTGCAGCATTACAATACATTCAGGGACAGACTGGCGTCGTTTGCAGTGGATGTGGAAAACATATCACGTCTTAAATCCGGCAGGGAGCAGAAAGAAATTCTTAAGAAGCTGGAAGAGGGAAAACTGAATATTCTTATCGGCACGCACAGAATTCTTTCAAAAGATATTATATTCAAAGACCTTGGGTTACTAATAATAGATGAGGAGCAGAGATTCGGAGTGAAGGCAAAGGAAAAGCTGCGGAGCATTAAACCGAATGTTGATACGCTGACACTGACTGCAACACCGATACCGCGTACTCTGAATTTTTCACTTCTCGGCGCAAGAGATCTTTCAATTATCAACACGCCGCCGAAGAACAGAAAACCCATCATTACGGAAATAATCAAACTTGACTGGAAAATTATTTCAGGTATAATAAGAAATGAACTGAACCGAAACGGTCAGGTTTATTTTGTAAATGACAAAATAAAAAATCTTTTTCAGCTGGGGGATTTAATAAAGACATATGTACCGGAAGCAAAGACAGGAATTGCTCACGGACAGATGGAAGGGAAAGAGCTTGAAGAGATCGTTGTGAAATTCATTGAGAAAAAACTGAATGTATTGCTATGCACGAAAATCATAGAATCGGGACTGGACATTCCGAATGTTAATACTATAATAATAAATAATGCTGATAAATTCGGACTGGCAGAACTGTATCAGCTAAGGGGAAGAGTGGGGCGAAGCGACATTCAGGCATATTCTTACCTTATAGTACCGCCTGAAGGTAAGCTGACGAAGACAGCCATAAAGCGTCTTCAGGCGATTGAAGAATTCACGGATCTCGGTTCGGGATTCAATCTGGCAATGCGTGATATGGAGATCAGAGGCGTAGGTAATTTACTGGGGAAAGCTCAGAGCGGTTTTGTGCAGGACATGGGATTTGACATGTATATAAGTACAATTGAAGAAGCTGTCCTTGAGTTAAAGGAAAATGAATTCAAAGATCTGTTTAGGAATGAAGCTTCCCTTAAAAAAATAAATGAAAGTATTGAGAAAAAGCTCGAAGATAAGCAGACAATAATCGAAAGTGATGTAAACGCATTGATCCCGAATGTTTTTATTGAAAATGATACTGAAAGACTGAACATTTACAGAAGATTATATGAAATAAATGATCATGAGGAACTTCGTAAAATAAGCATTGAGTTAAAGGACAGATTCGGAGAGTATCTTGATGATGTAGAGAATCTGATAAAAATAATAGATCTGAAAATATCGGCAACAAAACTTGGGCTGGAAAAAATTGAGATAAGGGATAAAAAATTATACATACATTTCCCGGTAGAAAAGGAACATCCGGTATTCGAAAGCGAATTCTATAAAAACCTGATTGAGAAAATATCCGGTGACAGGGAAAGAAGTTTTAACATTTCTCCTGTCAGGGATAAACTTATAATTGAAAAAATATTTAAAGTAACTGATGACAGAAACAGATTAAAAGAATCCGCTGAAGTATTGAAGAATATTTAGAAAATATTTCTATATACTCTGTTTTATTCATGTCACTTTTTTTAAATTCAAATAAATTTTAATATTCATATTATGGCAAACACAAAAATAAACTGTCCGAACTGCGGCGTAGATATAGACGTTGATGAAGTATTCAAGCAAAAAGCTGAAGAAGATATAAGAAAGAGTTACGATGAGAAATTAAGCAAACAGGTGGGAATATTAAATAAGAAGAAAGAAGAAGTAGATGCTGAAAAGCTCAGGATAAAAAAATTAATTGAAGAACAGGACGATATAATACGCACAAAGCTTATTGAGGAAAGAGAAAAGGTAAAAAAGGAAGCGGAGTTTACGGCAAAAAGAGAGCTCGAATTTGAACTGATAAAGCTGAAACAGGACATTGACGCTAAGTCAAAGGAAAACAGGCAGTATAAACTGAAAGAAGTCGATGTACTGAATAAGGAAAAGGAACTAAAGGAAAAAGAAGAGCAGATGAAACTTGACATGAAAAGAAAAATGCTTCAGATGGAATCCGAGATTCAGGAGAAAGCGGTTAAAGCTGAACAGGAAAGAAACGAGATAAGAATGATGGAATATGACAGACAGCTTGAGGAGCAGAAAAAGCAGCTTAACGAGATGAAGAAAAAAGAAGTTGAATTTATAAACAAGGAGCAGGAGCTGAGGGACAGAGAGGAACAGCTAAAGCTGGATATGGAAAAGCAAATGATCGACAAATCAAAAATGATAGAAGAGAAAATCATTAAAAGAGAACAGGAAAAAAGCGAGATCAGGAAACAGGAGTATGAAAAATTACTGGAAGAACAGAAGAATGAACTTTCTGAGATGAAGAAAAAAGAAATTGATTTTAAAAACAAAGAGCAGGAGTTAAGAAAAAAGGAAGAACAGCTTAAGCTTGATATGGAAAGACAACTGGCGGAAAGTTTAAATGCTATCGAAGAGAAAACCATCAGAAGGGAACAGGAAAAGAACGAGCTTAAGAACAGGGAATACGAGAAGCAGCTTGAAGATCAGAAAAAAATGATTGATGAACTGAAGAAAAAGTCAGAGCAGGGATCACTGCAGCTGCAGGGTGAGATACAGGAACTTGCTATTGAAGATTTTCTCAGGAACGCATTTCCGTTTGACAAAATAACTGAAGTAAAAAAGGGAGAGAAAGGTGCTGATGCAATCCAGACTGTAATAAATAATTTTCAGCAGGAATGCGGAAAAATTATTTACGAAAGCAAGCGGACAAAGGCATTCAGTGACAACTGGATAGTCAAGCTTAAGGAAGATCAGATTAAACAACAGGCAGATATTGCCGTGATAGTAACCGAAACTATGCCAAAGGATCTTGACAGATTCGGACAAAAGCACGGAGTCTGGATTTGTAACTTCAGTGAAGTAAAAAGTTTATCTCTTGTCTTAAGAGAAATGCTTTTAAGGACACACACAGTAAAGACAGTGAATGAGAACAGAGGAGATAAAATGGAAATGCTATACAGTTATCTGACGAGCAGTGAATTCAGACAGCAGGTGGAGTCAATTGTGGAGGGATTTACCTCTATGCAGAATGATCTAAATAAAGAGAAGATAGCGATGGAGAAAATCTGGAGCTCGAGAGAAAAGCAAATCAGAAAAGTGCTGATTAATACTTCTTCAATGTTTGGTTCAATAAAAGGATTGGCCGGAAGTTCTATACAGGAAATAAAAGCGCTTGAAATGCCTGAGGATGAATAAAAAAATCCGCACTCATTTTATTTATAAGTCTTAAAATGAATGCGGAAAATCAGGAAAAAATTAATCAGATAAAACTAAAACGAATATCCTGCTCCAATGAAAAATCTGTATTCATTTTGCGGCTGGGTACCGTTAAGATTTTGAGAAAAAGGATACTGGAAAGTCAGCTCCAGCGAATAATTGCTCAGATAAAAATCTATGCCTCCGGTACCGAAAAAAGCCCATCCGCCGCTGTCTTTAACGTCAACACCGTTTTGCTTGTCATTTTTTGCATTTTCATAATATACTCCTGCATGGGGAAGCATTGTAAATTGATCTGATGGCATTACTTCATAAAAAAGAGATGAAGTAATATTGAACAAATTTGCAAATCTGTAATCATTTTTGTTTTCACCGTTAAGACTGTAAAGCACATCCATATTAAATCCGATTCCGGGATCTACAAATTTCGCAAGATAGTTACCGGTCAAGAGTATATCAAAACTTCCTGTACCCGGCTGAAAATGCGGATCGACAACTCCGAATACAAAAGATTTATTATAAACGCCTGTTGGTAATTTCATGCCTCCTCCGAGAAAGATCCTTTGCCAGAATGAAGTATGTCTTTCGATACTGGAATTATACAACTGATACTGCAGAAATACTTTCATATCACCAAATCCGTTAAGTTTTTTTCCGTTTATATCATTGGAGGAGAAAGGAATATTAAACATCAGCTTTAGCTTCGGAGAAAAATAATATCTGCCGTAGAGTTCTATGTTATTATAGTATTCAGTTGATGAAGTACCGTCATGACCTTCGTGATCAAGATTAGGGTCATTTACTTCATTTGCATCAGCAAAATATTTGAATGAGCTGTATCTAATACCGATCATATTATTGCTGAAGTTAGGATCGATACCCATAAAGCATCCGCAAAGATCACAGGAGGTTTCCTGATTATCATTAATATCCGAAAGGCTTTTTGGATAGGCAAGATGATCATTGCTGCATAAATTTTCAGCATATACATTTTGATTAATTAAAACAGCCGAGAATAAAATTAAGAGTATTTTCATAATTTAAATTAATTATTTACTTCAAAATTAGTATCATACCAAACAGAATTTCTGATAATTTTCAGATTGATACGCCATGTTCCGTTTTGGTCGAGATTGATTCTTCCTTTATAATGTCCGAGTGAAGTATGAACCGGATTAACATTTCCTGTAGGATAATTATTATTTGTTAAATTCTGAGTATTCATTTCAATGGAACAAGAACCGTCATACGGATAAATTTCTGGTTCATTTTTATGAATAGTAAATTCAAAGTCATTCATTCCAACAGCAGGAGTTTTGGGCAGCACATACGATACATATAGCTTTGTGCTGTCAGGCATTGTAAAAGATTTAAATTTACCCGGATTATCGAGAATCCTTGGAATAGCAAACTGGACTTCCCCTTCCGGTTCACCAGTAGCAAAATGATTATGAACTCTGAAAGTAAATCTCCAGTGAAGATCTCCGTTTGGAAATGCCTGAGTCAGAACTATAGCCCCGGGAAATTTACCCTCAACTGCATTTTCACCGGGGTTCTCAACGGGAGCGGAATGACCGTGATTAACAGGCAGAATATCAATATGTGAATTTGTGATAAGAGTATTTGTAGCCGAATCATATAAAACCAGATATACTTTATTATAACCAAGCCTTAAAGAATCTTCAGCATAAAATGAGATTATAGCTGCAGCTCCCGGGACATAACCGGAATCCATTTTGACCAGATTTTGAACAACAGGAGGAGCGGGCGGCGCAGTGACAGAATCGTCACTGCATGAATAAAAAAAACTTATTATAAATATCAATAAAGCAACAGAAGAAATTAATCTTATTTTCATTTTAAGAATTTTTTTTAATTTATGAATAATCAGAATTCAGGTTAAAGAAGATTTATCTGAATTAACTGAAAAAAAATGAGTAATGTAAAATAAGATTATGATCTGGGAGGAATTTCCGACTCCAGCGGAAATCCGGAAGAGGTATTTTGAATAAAAAGACTTAAAGGATCGGCAGCTTTTAAAGGAGTCAGCACAAAAGCCGCACCGTTAACAAGGAATTCAGAGATCTTTAATTTGATCTCACCGGAATTTGCAGTACCGTGTGAGTTTTTAGTATCTCCTTCGTTTATTTTTTTATCAATAAAACACTTTGCTTCGCAGCAGACCTTTTTTTTCTCACAAACTGTTTCTGTCAGTTCCGATTTATTTAATAAGTAAAGGGAAAAATATACACTGACAAAATTTATATGAAAAAATATCATCAGTATAAGAGTATAGCAGACAGTATTTTTTAGAGCTTTATTCAAAAGGCGCTGAAAAGTTTTACGGAAACTCAGGATATTTAAATTTTAAAACAAGTCATTTTTGGGATTTATCCTTTTTAATGAAATCAACTGAAACGGAATTGATGCAATATCTTTTTCCGTTTTGATCAGGTCCGTCATCGAATACATGTCCGAGATGCGCGTCGCACTTTGCGCATCTTACCTCCGTTCTGACCATGCCGTGACTTGTATCTTCAATATAAACAACTGAATCATTGTTTACGGGATGAGTATAACTGGGCCATCCGCAGCCGGAATCAAACTTTGACACGGAATCAAAAAGCGGATTACCGCAGCAGATACAGTTATAAATTCCGTTTTCATCAAGAAGATAATACTTACCGGTAAACGGTCTTTCGGTTCCTCTTTCTCTTGTTACATGATACTCCTCGGGAGTTAGAATTTTTTTCCATTCCTCGTCAGACTTAAAAATTTTTTGTGACATATATAATGAGTTATAATTGTTTGATTGATAATTTATGATATAAAATATAATTTAAAAATATAAATTTAAATTTTCATTTGGCAAGGGAAAATAAAGACACTGAAACCGGCAAGGACAAACTTTCATACTCTGTTTACAATGACCGTACATTTGCTGAAAGTTATTCAAATAAAATTGAATATAATTCTCACAACGCATTATATGAGAGACCGGCAGTAAGATCTTTGCTTGGCGACATCACAGGAAAGAAAATACTGGACGCAGGCTGCGGTCCCGGCGTGCTCAGTTCTGAACTTATAGATAACGGCGCGATAATAACAGCAGCAGATTACAGTCCGGAGATGATCAGACTTACAAAAGAAAGGACAGATAATAAGGCACGAGCACTTGAATTAAATTTAAACATGCCAATGGAAGCACTTGAAGATGAAGAGTTTGATATAATTGTTTCATCCCTTACGATTCACTACTTAAAAGATCTCACGCTTTTTTTCAGCGAGTGTAACAGAGTTTTAAGAAAAGACGGCATAATGGTGTTTTCTACTCATCATCCGTTTATGGATTTTTCTTTTCATTCTGACGGAAATTATTTTGAGACTGAACTAAAAAAGGATGAATGGCCATCATATAATATCAGCATGGAATTTTACAGAAGACCGTTAAGTGAAATATTCAGCATTGTCAGACAAGCAGAATTTACAGTTGATAAGATAATTGAGCCGCTGCCTGCGCAAAAATGCAAAGAGAAATATCCGGATGCATACGAAGTTCTTTCAAAAAAACCTTGGTTTATAATTTTCAAATTAAAAAAATAGCTGAAAAATGAGAGCTGGATATTTACAGTTCAGACCGGTATTCGGAGATCCTGAAGCAAACATTAAAAAGATCAGGAAGCTGATCGGCAAAAAAAAATTCGATCTATTGGTGCTGCCTGAACTTGCAAATTCCGGATATTTATTTTCCAACAAAAACGAACTGAAAGAATTATCCGAAGAAATTCCCCGCGGGAAATTCTGCAGCGCGTTAACCGAAATATGTAATAAAAGCAACGGACACATTATATCAGGAATATGCGAAAGGTCAGGAAATAAATTTTACAACTCTTCAGTATTAGTGTATCCGGACGGAAAAATAATCACTTACAGAAAGTTACATTTGTTTAACACTGAGAAGAAGTGGTTTTCAAAAGGAAATCTGCCGTTAAAAGTAAACGAGATCAGGCTGCAAAATTCCGAAAGAGTTAAGACAGGTATGATGATCTGTTTTGACTGGATATTTCCGGAGACGGCGCGGACATTAGCTTTGCAGGGGGCTCAGATCATCTGTCATCCTTCAAATTTGGTTATGCAGTATTGTCAAAGAGCGATGTTTGCAAGAGCTCTGGAAAATCATGTGTTTACAATTACTGCAAACCGAACAGGTAAAGATGTAAAGAGCGACGGAGAAATTTCTTTTACCGGTCAGAGTGTGATACTTTCTCCGAAGGGAAATTATCTGTCTAAAGGACCGAAGAACCGGGATGAATGTGTGATATTAAATATTAATCCGTCAGATGCATTGAATAAAAATATCAACTCGAAGAATAATCTTTATTCCGACCGAAGAAAAGATTTTTACGGAATTAATTAATTATCAAAAATTAAATCCTGAATCAGTTTATTAATTGAAAGATTTAATACTATTACACGGTGCGATAGGTTCATCTAAACAGCTTGAGAATATTGCCGAAACACTGAAAAACGATTATCGAATCACTCTTCTGAATTTTTCCGGTCACGGCGGAAAGAAAATACCTGAAGAAAAATTCAGCATAGAGATGTTTGCAGATGATGTGCTGTATTTGCTTGATAAGAGCCGAAAAGACAACGCTGATATTTTCGGATACAGTATGGGCGGATATGCAGCTCTGTATATTGCGAGACATTATCCGGGAAAGCTTAACAGGGTATTCACTCTCGGAACAAAATTCAACTGGAATCCTGAGATTTCACAAAAGGAGATCAGGATGCTGAATCCTGAAAAGATAGAAGAGAAGCTGCCGGAGTTTGCTGATGAGTTAAAAGAAAGACATTCACCTGAAGACTGGAAAATTGTATTAAGTAAAACATCAGAAATGATGACAGACCTCGGAAACAAGAATACATTATCGGATGAAGATTTTAGACTAATAGACAATGAAGTAATGATCACCGTCGGAGATTCGGATAAAATGGTTTCTTCGGAAGAAAGCAAACATGTTTCTGAATTACTGATAAACGGCCGCTTTATGCTGCTGCCGGATACCCTGCATCCCATAGAGAAAGTTTCAGTTGAATTGATTACAAATGCATTTAGAAATTTTTTTAAATAATGTGAAATGGAAATAATTGTTGACAGTGATATAAGATTAGAAACCGTGAAAGAAATTCACGCTGATGAGATTTTTAATTTAACGGAAAGAAACAGGGAGTATCTCAAAAAATGGCTGCCATGGGTGAAATATACCAAATCAAGAAAAGACACTTTAAATTTTTTAGAGGAATCAATTGAGAGAATGAAAAGCAAAACCGGTTTACAGACAACAATATTTTACAAAGGCAAAACCGCAGGATTAATCGGACTTGTTGAGATCAGCTATTTAAGAAATCAAACGGAAATCGGATACTGGCTCGGTGAGGAATTTACGGGAAAGGGAATTATGACAAAGTCTTGCGGGGCGTTAACAGATTATACATTTTTGAATACTGTTTTAAAAAGGATAAATATATTATGTGATATTAATAATGAGAAGAGCCGGATGATACCGGAAAGACTTGGGTATTACAATCAGGGAATACTTGAAAGAGACGGTATAGTTAACGGTGAATTCGTTGCACATTATCATTTTGTGATGTGGAGAGACAAATGGAGGAAAAGAAAAAATTAAAGTAAACAGATAAATTTCAGAGTGAGATAGTTACATATACTCAAGCTTGACATCATCCGTCAACGGATGCGACTGGCATGTAAGAATATATCCGTCTTCAATTTCAGAATCCGAGAGACCTTCGCGTTCATCCATTTTCACTTTACCTGAATAAATCTTAGCCCGGCAGGTCGAGCATATCCCGCTGCGGCAGGAAAAAGGCGGATTCAGATCAGCATCAAGAGCAGCGTCGAGAATAACTTTTCCTGAAGGAACAAGTACATCATGTTCATTTCCGTCAAGTATAATTCTGATTTTTTTATCCTCATAATTTCTAGGAATACCTTCTCTGTCAGAATAATCAGCAGCAGGAGCTTTAAAATATTCTATATGAATTTTCTCATCCGGAATATTTTTATTTTCCAAAAAAGTTCTTACTAACTTCATCATATCCGCAGGTCCGCAGATAAAAAATTCTTTAGTGTTAAAAATCATATTTTCCGGTTTACTGAAAATTGATTCAAGATCGACTAAATTCATGATACCTTTAAATCCTATCCAACCGGAATCATAAACCGTCAGTGAATAATTAAGACTAAACCGGTTGCTATATTTTAAATGCAGTAAATCGAGTTCATCCTTAAACATAATACTCTGCATCGTGTTATTTCCGTAATATAGTACGACCCTGCTTTCAGGTTCGTTGAATAAAACTGATTTCAAAATAGAGAAGACCGGTGTAATGCCGCTTCCGCCGGCGACAAGAAAATATAGTTTTTTATTCAACGGATGAATTTCCGTAATAAAATTTCCCTGAGGTGGATAAGAATAAATTGTATCGCCTTCATTAACCGAATGAAAGAGATAAGATGAAGCAATTCCGTCTTTAACTATTTTGCAGGCTATTGAATAATCAGAATCAGCATATGGGGAAGAACACAGGGAATACTCACGATAGTAATCTTTGCCGTTTATGTTTAATTTTATTGAAAGGTACTGACCGGGATGGTATGAGAAAACCGGTTTGAGTTCGCCGGGTATACAGAGAGAAATTTTGACAGCTTCGGGAGTAAGGAATGATTTGTGAGATACTTTTATCGGGTAGAGTTTAAGGGACATCTGTAGTTATTTGCTAAACCTGTCAGGTTTTGCAAAGTTTATTTTTAAATTAAAAGTCTGATTATCAAAACCTGACAGGTTTTGCTTCCGCTACATAAACCCAAGCTCGAGTCTGGCGACTTCACTCATCATATTCTGATTCCAGGGAGGATCAAATGTAAGCTGAACCTTACAGTCTTTTACCATAGGATGCTCACGTACTTTTTGCTCAATCTCTCCCGGTAAAATTCCGGCAACAGGACAGGCCGGTGAAGTCAGCGTCATTACAATCATAACATCTCCGTTAGTTGCTGGTATAATTTCGTATATTAATCCCAGCTCCCATACATCCACAGGTATTTCAGGATCGTAACAGGTTTTTAATACTTTAATAACTTCTTCTTTAATTGTTTCTGTATTTATATTTCCATTTCCTGTGTTTTCTGAAGTCTGAATATTTTCTGATGATGATTCTTTTATCATATCCTGTTCAGGGTTTTCAATTTTATTTGAAGAACTGATCTCAGGTGTTTCCGAAGTAATCTTTTTACCGGTAGCTTCAGCACCGGATCTATTTTTATCTTCAGATTTTTCTTCTTTTGAAAAAAGACTTTTTATTTTAGTTAACATTTTCTCCGGAATATTTTAAAGCAAAATTTTTCATTTTATTTATCATAGCGTTTAAACCGTTTGCTCTGTTAGGCGACAAGTGCTCTTTCAGTCCGATTTTATTAATAAAATCCATATCGGCATTTAATATATCTTCAGGTTTATTTCCAGACAGGACTTCTATCAACAGTGAAATTATACCTTTCGTAATTACTGCATCACTGTCAGCTTTATAATATAGCAGACCGTCTTTCAATTCAGCATTGAGCCATACTTTCGACTGGCAGCCTTTTACTTCATATGATTCATTCCTATACGTTTCATCTATCAGCGGAAGTTTCTTTCCAAGCTCGATAATGTATTCATACTTACTCATCCAATCGTCAAACAAACTAAAATCATCTGTAATCTGATCTTCTTTCTGTCTGATGGTTTTTGTTTCTGTCATAATAACATTGACTTAACTTTTCTTATGCCTGCTGCAAGTCTGTCAATTTCTTCAAAAGTATTATAAAAGGCAAATGAAGCTCTGACAGTACCCGGCAGTTTGAATCTTTGTTCGATCAGCGGCTGTGTACAGTGAAATCCCGTTCTGACTGCAATACCGAAGTTGTCAAGAATCGAACCCGTGTCATATGGATGAATCCCGTTAATTATAAAAGAAATAAGACTTGTTTTGTTTTCAGCGGTACCGATAATTCTGATGTCTCCAATCTCACTGAATAATTTATTCGCATGTGCAAGCAATTCCATTTCACGATTATGAATATTTTCATGACCAAGTCTTTCCATGAAATCAACTGCAGTTCCCAGTACAATTGCTCCGGCAATATTCGGAGTGCCTGCTTCAAATTTATAAGGCAGTACATTAAAAACAGTATTATCATAAGTAACTGATTTAATCATTTCGCCTCCGAACTGATAAGGCGGCATAGATTCCAAATGTTTTTCCTTTCCGTATAAAATCCCGATACCTGTCGGACCATACATCTTGTGTCCTGAAAACGCAAGAAAATCGCAGTCAAGTGTACTGACATCAATCTTCATATGAGGAGCGGCCTGCGCAGCGTCTACTAATACAGGTATGTTAAATGAATGAGCTATCTCAATGATTTCGCTTATAGGATTAACTGTACCGAGAGAATTGGATACATACACTACCGAAATCAGTTTTGTCTTTTCATTTATCATTGTTCTGAATTCATCCATCATCAGTTCGCCTTTATCATTAACCGGAATATATTTCAGCTTAGCTCTTCTGCTTTCGCACAGATTCTGCCATGGAACAAGATTAGAATGATGTTCCATTTCTGAAATAATAACTTCATCACCTTCACCGACTACATTAGTTCCGAATGATGAAGCGACAAGATTAATACCGTCTGTTGTTCCTTTTGTAAAAACTATTTCACCGGAGCTCTGAGCGTTAATAAATCTGCGGACTTTTTCACGGGAATTTTCATAAGCTTCGGTAGCTTCCTCGCTTAATGTATGGATACCTCTGTGAACATTACTGTTTATAGTTTCATAATATTCACTGATTGCATTAATTACAGAGAGAGGTTTCTGTGAAGTAGCTGCATTGTCAAAATATGCGATCGGCTGACCGGAGATCTTTCGCAAAAGGATGGGAAACTCTTCACGAATTTTAGTAATGTCGATTGATTCAATATTGGAAGTGTGCGCATCCAAATTTTACTTTAATAAATTCTTTAATTTTAAATCCATCTTTTCCTCTATAATGTTTTTAAATTCATCGATCTTAATACTATCAATTACATCACTTGCAAATGCTTTCAGCAAAAGTGATTTGGCATCTTTATCCCCTATTCCTCTTGATTTGATATAAAACATTTCATCTTGATTGAGCTGACCCGAAGTTGCGCCGTGACTGCATTTCACATCATCAGCGAAAATTTCAAGCTGCGGTTTTGAATAAATTGTCGCATCGTCGGAAAGAAGTATGTTGCCGTTTGACTGATATGCGTTTGTTTTCTGAGCATCCTCCCTGACCATAATTTTTCCGTTAAAAACTCCTGTGGCATTATCTCCGATTATTCCTTTGTACAATTCATTACTGTAACAATTCGGCATTTTGTGATCTGCGAGAGTATGATTATCAACATGCTGCTTGCCGGAAAGAAGATACAATCCGAAAAAATGAGATTCGGTGTTAGTTCCGTCGAAGACAGAATTCAGATCGTTTCTGATAATAGAACCGCCCCAGGAAATAGTTGTATTGGAATAATGACTGTCCTGCTCCTGATGAATCTGCGTCATTCCGACATGAAAAGATCTCTCATCTTCATTCTGAATTTTATAATGTTCAGTATGAGAATTTTTTCCGCAAAAGATCTCTGTTACCATATTGGTAAAACAAAAATTATCACCTGCTGAATAATAATCTTCAGCAATATAAATTTTACTTCCTTCTTCAATAACAATTAAATTTCTGGGCTGTGAAAAAACGCTTTTAATTTTGGAATCGCTGATATTAAGAATATGTACCGGCGTATCGAGTTCAGTATTTTTTTTCAGATAAATAAAAGCGCCTTCCGGAGAAAAGGCAGTGTTCAGCGCAGCAAGACTTCTGTTTTTATAATCTGCATATTTCGAATAATGTTTTTCAAAAATTTCCTTATAATTTTTCATACTGTCAGAAATGCTTCCGATAAAAATTTTTTCATTATTGGAAATCACTGAAGACAATTCGCGGCTGTAAATACCGTTAATAAAAACCAGCCGGTTTACATTTCCGTCTGAAAATATATACTTATTTATATCAGCCCGTGTAATACCGGAGACAGATAGATCTGAGCTGAATTCAAAATCATGATTCATTACCGGAGAAAGATTTGTATATTTCCACTCTTCCATTTTTTTAACCGGGAATCCGAGTTTTTCAAAAACGGACATTGCATCAGTTCTCAGATGATTCAAACTTCCGGAAGCGTCTCCGTTAAGTTTGGACTGATAAGCCTGAAATTCATTAATAAGTTTTTTTGTAAGATTCGTTTCGACAGTATTTTCTTTTAATTTATTTTCCATTTTAATAATAGTTTTGACAAATGAATTCAGATATAATCAGACTTCAGCGTTTACTTTTAGTTCATTAATAAAATCATATCCGTTTTCTTCCAGTTCGAGAGCGAGTTCCTTTCCGCCTGATCTGACTATTTTACCGTCATACATGACATGCACGAAATCCGGAACTATATAATTCAGCAGTCTCTGATAATGTGTAATAACAATAAATGCATTATTTTTTGATTTCAGTTTATTAACACCGCCGGCTACAATTTTCAGCGCGTCAATATCGAGTCCGGAATCAGTTTCATCGAGAATTGATAATTTCGGCTCAAGCATTGCAAGCTGAAAGATCTCATTTCTTTTTTTCTCACCGCCGGAAAATCCGACATTGACATATCTGCTCAGCATTTCAGGATCTATATTTACAAGCTTTGCTTTTTCTTTCATCATTTTCAGGAACTCCACCGAGCTCATCGGCTCTTGGCCTTTTGATTTTCTGATCTCATTAATTGCCGTTTTCAGAAAATTAACATTTGAAACGCCGGGAATTTCAATCGGATACTGGAACGCAAGAAAGATCCCTTCCCGCGCCCTTTCTTCAGGATCGAGTTCCAGCAGATCTTTTCCGTCATAAATTACTTCACCTTCGGTGACGTCATAACCTTCACGCCCTGTCAGAACTGAAGCGAGAGTACTTTTACCGGAACCGTTTGGTCCCATGATTGCATGCGTCTCTCCGGGATTTACCGTAAGATTTATTCCCTTCAGGATCTGCTTATCGCCTTCTGAAGTTTCTATTTTTGCTTTTAAGTTTTTTATTGTTAACATAGTTTTCATTTTCTGCAAAGTCACTAAGACACAAAATCTTAAATTAACTCTGATTATTTGTTATTAAAAAATTCTATTAATTTTATATAAGAAAATTTCCGGCTTAATTAATTATCCCACGCTTCCTTCAAGGGATATTGCAAGCAGCTTCTGCGCTTCCACAGCAAATTCCATAGGCAGCTGATTCAGCACTTCCTTTGCATATCCGTTTACAATAAGCGCTACTGCATCTTCAGCGGAGATCCCTCTCTGATTGCAATAAAACATAATATCCTCGCCTATTTTTGAAGTAGTGGCTTCATGTTCGACGTGAGCGTTTTTATTTTTTATTTCAAAATAAGGAAAAGTATGAGCGCCGCATCTGTCTCCCATCAGAAGAGAATCACACTGAGAAAAATTTCTTGCATTATCTGCGCGTTTGCTGACCTGTACCAGACCTCTGTAACTGTTCTGACTTTTTCCCGCAGAGATTCCTTTTGAAACAATTCGGCTTTTTGTATTCTTACCGAGGTGCATCATTTTAGTGCCGGTGTCCGCCTGCTGAAAATTATTTGTTAAGGCGACAGAATAAAATTCACCGATGGAATTATCACCTTTAAGTATTACACTCGGATATTTCCATGTAATGGATGAACCTGTTTCCACCTGTGTCCAGGAGATCTTGGAATTATCGCCTGCGCAAATTCCCCTCTTCGTTACAAAATTATATATACCGCCGTTGCCCTCTTTATCGCCCGGATACCAGTTTTGAACAGTGGAATATTTTATTTCAGCGTTTTTCATCGCAATGAGTTCTACTACAGCAGCGTGAAGCTGATTTTCATCACGCATGGGTGCTGTGCATCCTTCGAGATAACTGACATAACTTCCTTCATCAGCGACAATCAATGTTCTCTCAAACTGTCCGGTATTTTCCGCGTTAATTCTGAAATAAGTGGAAAGCTCCATCGGACACCTGACTCCTTTCGGAATGTACACAAATGAACCGTCGGTAAAGACCGCAGAGTTTAATGCCGAGAAGAAATTATCAGATTGCGGGACAACTGATCCAAGATATTTCATCACAAGATCTATATGGTTTTCAACCGCTTCGCTCATTGAGCAGAAAATAATACCAAGTTCACCGAGTTTTTCTTTATAAGTAGTAGCGACTGAAACGCTGTCCATAACTGCATCCACAGCAACTCCTGCAAGCATCATTTGCTCTACAAGAGGAATGCCGAGTTTTTCATAAGTTCTTTTGATTTCCGGATCAAGATCGTCTAAACTGTTTAAAACGTTTTTTTTCTTCGGTGCGGCATAATAGATTATGTCCTGATAATCAATAGGCGGATAGTTTACATTCGGCCATTTAGGTTCTTTCATATTGAGCCATAGCTTATACGCTTTAAGTCTCCATTCGAGAAGGACTTCAGGTTCATTTTTCTTTTTTGAGATCATTCTTATAGTATCTTCGCTAAGACCTTTCGGAGCGAGATCCATTTCGACATCTGTCGTAAAGCCGTATTTATAATCACTCGAAGTTACCTTTTCGAGGATATCAGTTTCTTTTTCCATTATTATTCAGAAAATTCTAAAGAGATGTTTTAATTAGGACTAAATTAGTCTTATATAATTAAAAAATAAAGGCAGATATTAGAATTTAGAGATTTTATATGAAAAATAATCCGGTCAGGAAAAAATCAAGCGTAATATTACAAAGGTATAGACCTTATTTAGTATATTTTTTAATTTCAAGCATGAATTTTTAATTTGAATTTTGCATTAGGAGTGATTAGAATTGTAAAGACAAATTTTCAATTGAAAAATAATCACAAATATTTTATAGTTTCATTTCTCCTGATCTCATTTCTAATGGTTTCGGGCGGTGAGTTTTTTCACCATCACGGATCTGCAGAAACAAATGGTCATGATAATTGCTCTGTCTGTATAATTCATTCGCAAAATACCGGAATTATTGAATCTTCAGAAATTTGTATACTCGAAATACAAAGCGATGAAGTTATAGAATATAATTCTGAATCACATTTTACATCAACGCTAACAACATCAGTTTCAGACCGGGCTCCTCCTAAGTAGTATTCCTTTTTTTAACAATTACATTTCGATTTTTTAATTAAACTCTACAGAAAGGGAGTATTATGCATTTCAATAAGAAAAGCGCTATTGCTGTTTTTATTTTTACTGTATTAACTATTCAGTTTCAAAGCTGCAGCGAAGATGATATAGTAACGCCTCCGTCAGTGCATACTGACGCGGAAGGAATTCTCATCATGAATGAAAGTTTTACAGATACAGTTCTTTATGTTTTCAGAGGACAATTCAAATCCGGATTCGACACCTTGAAAGTTCCGTTCGGTACTATCAGTCCTCATTGGGAGATATTTTTTATAAATAAAGATACAAATAAAATTGATCCACCAGCCGGGGCTGATTATTCACCGGGATTTACAATCGGAAATTCTTCCATCGCTCAGATTTTTCAGGACGATCCCATTAATGAAAAATGGGCGTTTCATCTCAGAGGAATCTCAACAGGAAATACAACACTGGTAATTAAAATAAATCATGCCGGGCATTCGGATTTCACAACACCTCTTATACCTGTTGTAGTAGATCCAAATATAATTGGTGAAGCCGTTGGTATGAAAATTTATTTTGAAGGAAACGGTGAACTTATTTTCAGAGATTCATCCGGCCTAATCAGCGGAACAGGTTTTTCATTAAATACAGGAGATACAACAGAACATGCTGTAGTAAAATTTTTCGATAAATCCGGAAGTTTATTTACTCCGCCTTATCCTCAATATGATATAAACGGAGTTATTGGAAATACAGCAACAGCAGGATTTATAAATGAGGCTCCGTCCGAGCCGTTTGTAATACGAATAAGGGGAATTTCCCCCGGCAATACTAACCTGATTTTAGATCTGATACAGGGAGCAGGTACGATTTATAATTCACGACCTGTACCGGTTAACATTTTACCATAGAGAGCGGGTTAATATTTTGTTTAAATATATTTTAATAATTTTCTTAATTTTTAATCCGGCAATTAAAGCGCAATTGCCGGATTTTACTATCAGCGGAATAGTAATAGATGAAGTGACTTCATTACCTATCGGTAATGTATTAATAGAGGTAAACGGTTCTGTGAATAATTACAAGACTTCCGCTGACGGTAAATTTAATTTTACAGTTTCATCTTCCGGAAATTTGAAAATAGAATTTACAGCAGCCGGATATAAATCATATTCGAAAAAAATTAATACATCAGAAGATACAATTCAGTTTTTACTTATAAGAATGTCTGAGTTTGGATTCAGAACACCATTGATTACAATAACTGATGATCATCCTAAATCCAAATTTGACGATTTGCTGGAATTATCAAATGTACTGAAGGATAAGGAATTACAAAAAGATCTTGGTCAGACCCTTGCAGCGACATTGAAGAATGAAACCGGAATATCGATCCGTTCAATGGGACCCGCACCTTCGAGGCCTGTATTCAGAGGATTAAGCGGAGACAGAGTTATGATAACGGAAGACGGAGTTAAAATTTCAGATCTGTCTTCAACATCTCCGGATCACGCAGTTACCATGGATCCGTTTACTATTGAAAAAATTGAGGTCATCAGGGGACCGAAAGTTTTATTAAAAACACCTGCTACAATCGGCGGTATCATAAATGCAATAAGAAATGAAATTCCCCAGCATCTGACAAATAGAATTAAGCTTCGGCTTGGAAGTTTTTATGAAACAACAAATAAAGGCTATCTTCTGTCAGGAGTTACTGAAATTCCTGTCAGTAATTTCCAATTCCGTCTGGAAGGAAATTACAGAAAAGCAAGTGATATGACAAGTCCTGAGGGTGTATTAAAAAATTCATATATAAACACAATTACTTACAGCGGAGGTTCGAGTTATATATTTGATAAAGGATATACAGGAATTTCCGGAAGACAATATAAAAGCGATTATGGAATTCCCGGAGGATTTGTCGGCTCACATCCGGATGGAGTTGATATTACAATGAAAAGAAACCAGTATAATTTCAAATTCAATTATAATTTTCATGGAAATTTCTGGGATCATATTGACGCTGATTTCAGCCGTGTAAATTACAGACACACGGAATATGAATCAGATGATCTGATTGGCGCAGAATATAAAATAATTAGCAATTTAGGATATGTAAATCTTTTTCATAATGATAACGGGATATTGAAAAAAGGAATTGGCGGCATATCATTTGAGAACAGGGATTTTAATATCGGAGGATTTGTGTTTACACCGCCTTCGACATCAGACAATATTTCATTTTATGTAAATGAGGAATTTAAAAAAACGGGGAGATTTTACTTTGAATTCTCAGGCAGATATAATTACAATTTTATAAAACCAAAGCAGGCAGTAGAACTCTCAAATTTAGATTCAGTATATTCAAGGGTGTTCAACACATTTTCACTTTCAGCGTCTGCGGTTTATGAAATAAATGAAAGAATGAATATTGGGATTAATCTGAGCCGCTCATCAAGAGTGCCGACAATAGAGGAATTATATTCAGACGGACCTCACCTGGCTGCATATTCTTATGAAATCGGTAATCCGGATCTGAAAGACGAGACAGGTATCGGCAGCGAGTTTTTTGCTTATTACAGCGATAAAAGTTTTTACGGAATGCTTACTTTTTTTTACAATGACATGAGAAATTATATAATACCGAGAAACACCGGTGAAATAAATTTTTCAACTTTACTGCCGATATATCAGACAGTAGGAATTGGAGCAAAGCTACTGGGTATTGAAAGTCAGCTGGAATTTAAATTTTTAAATAAATTTTCTTTTGATGCATCTCTGAGTTATACTTACGGAGAAATTAATGAAACGAAATCTCCGTTACCGCAAATACCACCTCTGAAAAGTTTTCTTGAATTTAAATATTCGGGAAATAATTATACAATCGGAATAAATTCGGAGATCGCTTCAGCACAGGAGCGTGTTGATGAATTTGAAGAGCCGACTGCAGGATATATAATATTCGGAGCTTCAGGACAATACACTTTATCATACAGAAGAAGCGTACATAATTTCTCATTAAATTTAGAGAACATAACAAACCGGATTTACAGGAATCATTTATCGAGGATTAAATCTGTGCTGCCTGAGCCGGGATTCGGGTTACGTTTGGTGTATAAATTCCTGTTTTAGCATCTCTGTTGAAATCAGCCGTTACAGCAAAACCTGACAGGTTTTCTTAAATTAAGATTCTGTTTCCAAATTCAATTCAAAACCTGTCAGGTTTTTTATCTACAGCTCTACCTTTCTTTCATATTCCCTAAAATCAGGATATTCCAATCAATTGCTTTTGTAATTTACGGTGTCACTTTACCTATAAAATTTAATCCGTTATTATCTACAAACACTGCATCATCAATATCAGTAATACTGTCTCCGTTTACATCCGTCGGTACATATCCGGTTACAAATGCCGAAGCGTCGTTATCCACCAGACCTCCGTCCGCAATATCAACTGTTCCGTCCTGATTTACATCACCGCTGTATATAGCAAATCTTACCGGCGATGCGTCCACCTGAATCTGATTATTTCCAAACGCTTTGTTCGTTCCTGTAGTAAAATCATAAAGCATTGTATTTCCTGCCGTATATGATATACCCGCATTGCTCCAGGTCTCTATAGAATTTCTGTGCTTCATCTGCAAAAAATATGTCCCGGAGGTTGCCGTATTAAACTGGAATCCGACGTTCAGTGTAATAAAGTTTACAATTTCCTTTGCAGAATCTACGACAGCATAAGGTGGAGATGAATTTCTTAGATATGCTCTGATCGTATCCGCAGAATTCAGTCTGTTTGTAGAAGGATTATAGAATGCTTCCATTGCAATTGTAACTAATGCTGAAACATCTGATGAATCCGCTGTCCATCTTGAAAATGATGATAGACCTGAAAGCGTAATCCTGTTTGCTATAACATTAACTGTTCCGCCCATTTTCTGCCAGGTAGTTCCTGAATTAGTTGACTTAAATAATTTCAAAGACGGTTCAGGATTTCCGTTGAGTTCTGTGTCATCATAATTGTATATTAAAGTTGCATTTAATCCTGTATTAGTCGCAGGAGTAATGTCATAATATCTCTGAATGCTTGTCCCTCCGTTTAGTCCTGACTGAATTGCATGCCCTCTGATAATTTCAGTACTACCCAGACTTACGGAAGTGGTAAGTATTGCGCCGAATCCGGCTACATTCAAAGCAGTCGGTGCACCTAATGTTCTTGTTGTTATCATATGTCCTGAGGTTCCAAACACAACATTCTCAGATGTCTCTGACAAATAACCGTCAGGCGTAAAAGTAATTATTCTGCCGTTAAGATTCAGATCACCCTGAAGCATTGCAAGCGTATCGGAAATTACAATGTTACCCTGCAGCACTGCGCCGGAGGGATTATTAATTTTCAGTCCGACATAAATAATGTTTATGTATGATACATTTTGAATTAGAGTCCCGTTATATTCAATATCAGAACCGGCTGTGATAAATGTTCCGTTCTGGACAATTGGATTTGTTATTGTAAATTTCACAAGTCTGTTTGTTATATCAAAAGTTGCTCCTGCATTTATAATAACGTTTCTGAGCTGATGATTGCTGAGTAAATTAACGACAGCTCCGCTTAATAAATTTACTTCTGCAGAAATAATTCCTGATCCCTGAAGATTATGCGCGCCGCTCTGAAATTCTATATCGCCGCTTCCGGAAATCGTTCCGTTGTTAATGACATTTGCAAATATCATAAGAGTATATACATTAGAATTATTTACGCTTAAAGTTGCACCCACATCTACAGTTACATTCCCGTATAGTCTGGCGTTATAAGGTGAAGATAATTCCGAAGCGGTTGTTGTACCGGTGTTTACATTTAAATTTGCATTAAATGCTGAGCCGGTTCTCGGATTAATTGTTACCGTGTTCTGTGTCCTGATCAAACCTGAGTTTACTACTGTCCCTCCGGTAAGTATTTCTATTGTCCCTGAAGTAAAAGTGGCGGTGAATGAGTTTGCTGAAAATGTTCCTCCGGTTTTTACTGAAAATAATTGTGTTTGTGAAAATGTAACATTATTCAACAGACTTACATTTCCGTTTACGTTGACATTAATGTTTGTTCCTGTCCATGTTCCCGTTCCGGCAACAGTAGAAGTCGAATCAAAATTAAAATTCGCAACTGTAACCGAACCTGTATTTGATAATGTGCCTCCGTAAAATCTGACATTTGATCCTGTACCGCTTATTGTTCCGCTGTTTGTCAGATTGCCGTAAATGTAAAGCGAATAAGTTGCTGAATTGTTTGAGTTTAAAGTTGCTCCACCGCTAACTGTCACGCTGCCAAACAATCTGGCGTTATAAGGTGAAGATAATTCCGAAGCGGTTGTTGTACCGGTGTTTACATTTAAATTTGCATTAAATGCTGAGCCGGTTCTCGGATTAATTGTTACCGTGTTCTGTGTCCTGATCAAACCTGAGTTTACTACTGTCCCTCCGGTAAGTATTTCTATTGTCCCTGAAGTAAAAGTGGCGGTGAATGAGTTTGCTGAAAATGTTCCTCCGGTTTTTACTGAAAATAATTGTGTTTGTGAAAATGTAACATTATTCAACAGACTTACATTTCCGTTTACGTTGACATTAATGTTTGTTCCTGTCCATGTTCCCGTTCCGGCAACAGTAGAAGTCGAATCAAAATTAAAATTCGCAACTGTAACCGAACCTGTATTTGATAATGTGCCTCCGTAAAATCTGACATTTGATCCTGTACCGCTTATTGTTCCGCTGTTTGTCAGATTGCCGTAAATGTAAAGCGAATAAGTTGCTGAATTGTTTGAGTTTAAAGTTGCTCCACCGCTAACTGTCACGCTGCCAAACAATCTGGCGTTATAAGGTGAAGATAATTCCGAAGCGGTTGTTGTACCGGTGTTTACATTTAAATTTGCATTAAATGCTGAGCCGGTTCTCGGATTAATTGTTACCGTGTTCTGTGTCCTGATCAAACCTGAGTTTACTACTGTCCCTCCGGTAAGTATTTCTATTGTCCCTGAAGTAAAAGTGGCGGTGAATGAGTTTGCTGAAAATGTTCCTCCGGTTTTTACTGAAAATAATTGTGTTTGTGAAAATGTAACATTATTCAACAGACTTACATTTCCGTTTACGTTGACATTAATGTTTGTTCCTGTCCATGTTCCCGTTCCGGCAACAGTAGAAGTCGAATCAAAATTAAAATTCGCAACTGTAACCGAACCTGTATTTGATAATGTGCCTCCGTAAAATCTGACATTTGATCCTGTACCGCTTATTGTTCCGCTGTTTGTCAGATTGCCGTAAATGTAAAGCGAATAAGTTGCTGAATTGTTTGAGTTTAAAGTTGCTCCACCGTCAACTGAAACGCTTCCTGACAATCTGGCGTTATTTGGTGATGTTAATTCTGAAACAGTTGTTGTCCCGGTGTTTACTTTTAAAGCCGCAGAAAAAACTGAACCCGTTCTTAAATTCATACCTGTTGCTGCTCCCTGTGTTCTGAATGTTCCTAGGCCGGTTACCGAACCTCCTTTTAAAACAGTTAAATCAGTTCCGCTTCCGTCAAGTAATGTAAAAATTATATCAGCGTTTATTGAAATACCTCCGCTGTCAATAGTGAGCTGATCTGCGCTTACGTTTGCTGTAACCGTTACAGTGTTAGGATATCTGACTGCTATTGCTCCGCTTGTTTCATTCGGAGTAAGTGTTGCAGCTATCCAGGTCGAGCCGTTGTTAGTTGACATTTCCCATGTTGAAGTTGCATTCCAGTTTCCTGAAGCAATGCTTCTGAATAATTCATTTATGGAAAACGCCTGCGCTGACATCAGGAAAATAAATAAACAGCAGAATAAAAAAACTTGTGTTGATTTTTTCATTTTATACTCCTTTCAGAGAATATTAATTTTATATTTCATTTATTTATAGATTTTAATTTTAATATTATTTTAAAAAACTCAATCCTGTTTCCTTCTATATTTATCATTTGATAGTTTATATTAAAAAATCCCCTGATACTTAAATTAGAAATAACCTGTTCTGATAAATCAGATCAGTTCGTAAGGCGTTACGATGATATACTGAAGGTAGAAATCAGATATAAGTACAGGGGATGAAATTTTTTAGAAATTCTTAACATCTGTAACGCCTGGTGCCAATTTAGAAAATATTAAATAAAATTGTCAAAGAAACTTTTATTCAGTTTTAGGAATATCATTCTAAAATTTAATTTAAGATATTTTTTAAAAACTTTATTTTTAACCGGTTTATGAGCTGTTTTTTTTAAAAAAGGCCGGAATATTTTTAGCAAAATATTTTCAGAAAAAGACTTAAATCATTTTTATTTGTAATGAATACTCTTATAATTGAAAATCTATTACTGTTAACAACTATTTTATATGCAAAGCACAAAGCTTATACGATTACTTAAATCGTTGAATCAGAGCGAGATCAGGCAGTTTAAGGATTTTGTGAATTCACCTGTTTACAATAAAAATAAAAATACTGCTAAGCTTTTTGATGAGATTAAAAAATTTTATCCCGAGTTTACTAATAAAAATCTTGATGAGAAAAGGATCTTCGGGAAAATATTTCCAGATGAGAAATATGATTATTTTAAACTGAAACTTGCAGTATCAGATCTTTTTAAAATAGGAATTGAGTTTCTTACTTTTTTGTCTTTTAAAAATGAAAATCAGAAAAAAACTGAAATTCTATTAAGAGAATTAAGACAAAGAAATCTGGACAGTATATACCAGCAGACTTTTAAATCAGCAGAAAAGCAGATTGAAAGTTCAGCGGTAAAAGATGAATTGTATTTCTTTCACAAGCTAAATCTTGCTTATGAAAAAATTTCATTCCAGGTAACAAAAAAACCTAATGAGGTTATTCACATTCAGCAGGAGATGCTTGATTTATTTATAAGGTATTATATTATAAAAAGCATGAAGTATTATAATGTTATGCTGCATGAAGAACTTCAGAATAACGTGAAATACAATATGGGGATGTTTGATGAAATTCTTAATTTTATTAAGAATAATAATTTTGAAGATATTCCCGTTATTAAAGTTTATTATAACATTATTATGCTGGAGACAGAAAGAGATGATATGTATTTTTATTCGCTTAGAGAGCTTGGCAAAAAATATAAAGATGAGCTTAATGAAGTTGATAATTATATGATATTTCTTCATTTGAACAGTCACTGCGCATATGCTTTTAACAGATTATCACGGACAGATCTTATAAAAATTCAGTTTGAACTTGTAAAGGAAAAAAATTCTTTTAAATTTGAAAACATTGGAAAAATTCTTTATCCTGATTTTCTTAATGAAGTAAAAATATCAGTCAATGCAAAGGAATTTGAATGGGCTGAAAATTATATTAAGAATAATATAAATAACATTACAGGAGAAGAAGAGAGCTCTTTAAATTTCTGTTACGGTTACATAAATTTTAAGAAAGGGAATTTTATTGATGCGCTTGATCTTTTTTCAAAAACGAATTTTCCTAATTTCATTTTAAAACTTCAGGTAAAGATCTATCAGCTTCAGATATTTTATGAAATGAATTATTTTGAACAGATTATTTCCAACATTGATTCATTCCGTCATTATCTGAAAAGAGAGGATACAATTAAAGAAAGCTTTAAGGTATCGTTTTATGATTTCCTTCGCATTACAAATGAGCTTGTAAAATTCAAAACAGATCAAAAGAAATATGATGTTGAATATTACAGAGAGAAAATTATTAAAGACATTGACTCAATGAAAAGCAATCAGTTCGGAATTAAGATCTGGCTTTACGATAAAGCTAAAAAGTTGTTTGATAATTAATTCATTGTTTACCAAAAAAATCAGACGGAATCATAAGACTCCGTCTGAAAATTAATCTCACATAGTATTATTAACTTTTTACTATTAACTTGTCCCGTCCTAAAAAAAGTTGACAAAAATTACTCTCTTCTTCTCTTGTTGCAAA
>ERZ761609.284-NODE-284-length-65077-cov-50.678340_pt1 | contig 65077 bp, 48 predicted proteins | sample MGYA00511163_ERZ761609 | MGnify/ENA primary metagenome ERZ761609 (study PRJEB28899, sample SAMN02445070) | bioreactor sludge metagenome | biome: EBPR sludge | place: Australia: Brisbane, Thorneside Wastewater Treatment Plant | collected 2011-12-16 ... | reverse complement strand
GGTCAGTGACTGGAGTTCAGACGTGTGCTCTTCCGATCTACACCCCGCCTCGCGCGCCTCGGCGACGGCGGCGCGGATGCCCTCCACGGTCGGCTCACCTGGCGTCGTCACCACCAGGCCATCCAACCCGAGCGCCCGCGCGCGTTCAGCCCGCGCCCCGGTCACGACCAGCGGCCTCCGCCCCCACTGCCGGACCGCGGCCGCCACCTCGCCGGCCGTCCCTGGTCCGAACACGATCCGGGTCGCGGTGGCAAACTCGAATCGCGCTACCACCCGGCGTCCTCGGGAAACAGGTTCTCGTACTTAACCGAGCTTCGCGGGAGGGCCATCATCGGCGCCACGGTATCGCGCCACTTGGCATAGTGGGCGGTCTCCTTGTGGGCCGCCGGCGCCGACGCATCGCGGTACACTTCGACAAGGACAAATCGGGTCGGATCATCGGATTGCCGGATCAAGTCAAACCGGGCGATTCCCGGCTCCTGGACGCTCGCCCGGGCATTCTCAAGCGTCGCCTCCACGAACGCCGCGGCATCCTGCGGCTTCACCTGCGCATGGACATGGACAATCAGCATAGTGCCCCCATTATGCAACGCCCAACCCGCCTGCTAAACTAAAGACTTACTCCCCGGTCGTCTAATGGTAGGACAGCGGCCTTTGGAGCCGTGAATCGTGGTTCGAATCCATGCCGGGGAGCCAACCGCCCAAATCCTGATTCCCCGCCCCCGGTTCGCGTTGACCAAAGCCCGTTTTTCCACCCCGCCCGCAACCCAAACATTCGCCAGTATTTGCGCTTTCGGCCACTTCTCCGTCAAGAGCCATCCCAGACCGAATTTCGCACCCAACCGACCGGGTTGAGCCTTTAGCCCTCTCTCAACTCCTCCAAATCTCGGGTTTCTCTGTTGACGGTTTCGAGGTTGTTGACAGCCCGGATGAGAGAGGGGGACCGGTCTGGCGTTTCTCGAACCAGATTCGACACTCGAAAAGCGTCGTAGAGTGGTGCCCTCCTTGCATTATTCGGAGCGCGCCTCTGAGACTGCATCGAAGGTCGATTGCGGCAACTCGAAAACAGCAGACCGTGTCCTCGATGCTCCTCCGGGTGTGTTCGCCGCCGGATCTACCCTCCCGTGCAAAATTGGCCCTCGCTCGGCAGCCCTCTTCAGATCTTCAGAGGGAAGAGCACAGCGAAAATTGAGTCGCCCCTTTTGCTTCTCCCGAGCCACTGATCTGCCAACGAGAGTGCCGTTGGCTCATTGATCGTCGCTCGATGCGATGCTTCGTTCCGATGGGGCCGAACGGCGGCGATCTTCTCTGTGATTTCAGTTCGTTGGTGACGATCGTGGCCAAAAAACTCTTCGATCACAGGATCTTGATGATTTAAGAGCTGTTCCATCCCACCCAGGTCGAATTGGTCGATCTTCATCCACTTTGCGTAAACTGGCCTACTGCGGTGGCAAGATCCAGCCGCCTGTTGTTGTGGCATGAGCGTGGGCGTGCCCTTGTCTCGAAGGAAGCCTAGAAGTCGGACAAGAACAGCTGATCTCAGTTGAATCTCAAACGCCGTAGCGATGGCTGCCACGACTGTCGATGGTGCAGCAATACCTGGGACTTTCTCTATTTGAACAGCCGCAAGGAGGAGGCTGCGCGCGTATGGGTCGAGACGACCGTAAACCTCTCCCAGCGTCGAAATTAACTCCTGTTCTGCCGAGTGCCGATCCGTCGAATCCATATGCGCGACAATCCGATTCGTTTCCGAAATGAGGATTCCCTGCTGATCGAGGATCTGCCTGCTGAGATTAAGCTGCTCCTTCTGATTCCGCAGTATCTCCAGCAGAACCGCGGCCTGATCGGGGGCCTGCGCAGGGATGACATGTGTCGATGGCTGCAAACTGGCAACATCAAAGCGTGCAGCTTGGTAGGCAACGTAGAGCAGGTTCATGGGTTCCAGATCCTGAGGCGGCTTTCCCAGGATTTCTTCCCAGTCATCGAAGGGCGCGTCTTCGGCCCGCAGCAATGGTTTCACTGAAGACAGATTCGATGCTGATTCGTTGCCAGGAGCGTTCTCCGTCGGCAGCCACAACAAGTTCTCTTCTTCCTCCGGCCAATGACGCAAGAGCGGCAGGTAAGTGGCCATGACTGTGAACAGGAACTGCTGGTCCGACAAGGAATTGACCGCGGCGGAAGCTTCGCAGTTCATCTCAGATCCGCGCCAACGTAGCCACTGGCTCCGGTCAGGCGCGAAAGAATGGGTTATTCTTTGCATGAACCTGCCCAAATGGATGCCCAATCGCAGCGCTCGCCATGCCAACAGTGGCCGGATACGGTGATCAAAGTCTAACTCAGCTAGATACTCATATTCGTCGTCGTATTCGCTGGAATCATCCTCAGCCGTATCCGCTTCCCACGGTTCCCTCCCCACGTGCTTGTGGTCTTCGTAATTGAGCCGCAACGACTGTTCGAACTGCTGGACCAACTCGATCCAGAGCCGAAATGCCTGTTCGTCCGTCCGGCGGTAAGCCTGCGAGAGCTTCTGGTGATCCCGCCTGCAACTCTCACACTCCCGGAGGTGCCGACGCACGGCTGGTACCGCCACGGCATCCCGAATTGCCCCAACCTCTGCCGCCAATTGCGCGGTCACCTCACACGGGGACATTTCCCGGTCGCTCGGGTCCGCGCCCGACCATGCGCTGTCCGTAAGCGAAAGGATAGGCTCGGAGGACGCCAACTCAGTGACAATCCTTGGGATCGGTGGCAGGTAGTCTTCCAGGCGGTCTGGGTTGACATCGAATTTACGGAGGCGCTTCCGGGCCACTTCCAATTCTTCAGCAGTGAACAGAGGCGACCAATTGGGCTGCAAGGCCAGGAATTCGAGAGAGAGATCCGGCCTCCCCACCCTCTTGGCCGCGCTCAAGAACGGGTACCTAACCAGGTGCTCGAAGAGGGGGGCACTCTCCGACGAGGGAGGGCGAAGGCTCTGCTTCGCTACTTTCAGTCCTCCGTTAGTGCGGATTTGATCCAGAATCTCAGAAACGCCAATTCTCGTGAGGCTCCGAACTTCGTTTACGGCGGCGACAAGGGTCTTTACGAATTCTGCTTCCAGTGCGTTGCGCTCGATGTTTTCCATGTTCCGTTCCTCATCCACGGACTAAATGCGAAGAGAAGGTACCCCCATCACTCTACTTCGCATCAGCAAGGGACCGCGCGTGAAAGTTCGCCGCATGCCGGTCCAGGCGTGGAGTCCGTGGAGTCCACGACTAGTCCGAACCGCGACAGGGACGGCCCCTGGCACATTGGGCGGAGACGGCGGTCCGGGAGAAAAGACCGCGGGTCCCCAAGTCTAGGACTGCGCGCACGACTGCCAGATAACGCCCAATCCGGAGTTGGCTACTATTCCCAGGACAGCCTATGAGCATCCACATCGCCGGTCTCAGCTGCAATACTCGTGAAGCTGGCACTCGTCGCATCCTGGAGCGCTGAGGCAGATACCTTTGTCGATTTCGAACTCGGGACTGCTTGCTTGTCCGTATGTAAGCCGGGAGCGGATCAGCCAGATCATGATGCTGAACTGGCTGGCACCGGAGATTCAGCAGGAGGTGCTGGGGTTGCCGAAGACCCCCGGTGGGCGGTTTCCAGTGTCGGAGACGGCGCTGCGGGGTGTGGCGAAGGTGGTGGGGTGGGAGGAGCAGCGGGGGCAGTGGGAGGGGCTGGCGGGAGGTTCGACTAGTTGATGCACAAAGTCCGCACCACCACGTCTCATCTGAACGGTGCAACCACACGAGTTCAATTGCGCGTTGAAGGTGGTTCGCAATGGGGAGCTCTCGGACCCCGTGAGCTTAGTGGGCGATAAGAGCCGTTAGGTCTTTCATGCTGAGCCAAGGTCGTCGGCGATGTAGCATCCGGTGACAGTTCGCACACACCAACGCAATGTTCGTGACTTTTGTCGAGGATCCTTCCTTGAGTTGGCTGACTGGGATGGTGTGATGCGCCTCGATGAATCCGGTACCTACCGATCCGTAAGCTTCGGCGAAGTCAAAACCGCAAGCTTGGCAAAAGAACTTTCCATGCTTTTGTAAGAAGATCTCTTTGGCCTGTTTGACAACGGCAGCACTCCGCTCCCGCGCCTTGTGCATGTGTAGGCGCTCGCGGCCTTCAGGAAATTCAGATTCGTCTTCGTCCGGCAGCATCTTTTTTTTGCCAAGTGCTCTGAGCGCATTGAAGGTAGATGAGGTCACCAACGTCGGTGTCGTGATCCTGTAGTTGCCCCCGCTGAAGACATTCTTGGGGATTGGTACGGCCGCCGGAAGTGACAGGGCATTCTCGACGCTGACTCTCCAGCGTAGGCCTCGAGCTTCCTCCTTAAGCTTCTTACGCATTGCGCTGGCATCAAGTCCAGTCCATGGTTTACCCAAGCTGTTGTCCGCCTGAAGGGCAAGGAGGTCGCTGCGCCTAGATGTCAGGAGCCAGCTCGGCGTCGGCGCCCCGTTTGGGGCGAATTCCGCGCGCAGATAGAACCCGACAAGGCGCCAACGGCGCCCAGCGTAGGTAACGAACGCGATATTAAACAACTGATCGAGTTTGTCGGGAGAGGGAGTGTAGTATGCGTAACCGTAGATGTGACCCGCCACTGCCAATTCAAAGTTGAAATTCCAGTCTTCATGTCCGAAGCCATTCTCCTTTACGTACTTCCCCTCGCCTGCTCTACCAAGTCGGCCTGGCGATGGGCTCGTCCATCCATGGGTATTGACGATGATTCTCTGGATGAAGTGGATCATTCTGATGGCTCCGATCCCGTGAACTTCGACCATATTCTATTGCAGGAGCGAGTCGAAGTGGGGTTTGGGAGATGTACGGAAAACAGAAGGTAACCCTTTCGCGACAAGGCGACAGCTTGACTAACTCTTCGGAGGGTACCATTTGCGGTCAATCGCGCGAGGACTCAAAAAACGTGCTCCATAGAGTCCGGGTCGGCGTGAACTGGAACGGATCGCCGTGGAGACCCATCCAGCCTCGGAGTCGTTGGGCCAGGCGGAGTATGCCTGTATCGTCGCCTCGGCGGGTGAGCTTGCCGCCGTTGCGGAGGAATTCCAGGAGGGTGCGGCCTTCGGCGGTGGGTCGGCCGGCCTGGTCGGCGAGGCCGAGGGTGCGGAGGTCGTAGATTTCGGTGTGGTCGGATTGGCGTTGCGCCGCTTCGACAGCTGTGTCGTCTGAGCGGGACCAGACGGCGAAGACTTCTCGGGCCTTCACCGTGATGGCGATGCGGCCGTCGCGCAGTTCAATGAAGTAGCATTCGTCCCAACTGCCCGGCTGAATCGGAAAGCCGTCACGGCGGTCGAGGTTGATGTGGAAGAGGGTCCGGTAGCCTCCGGCGCCCCGGACCGCGGGGATGGGCTCGCCCGTGATGGGGAACACGGTGGATAGAAGGTGGCGCAGGTCGCTGACTTGCTTCCGGAAGGTCGCTGGCTCGATATCCTTCGAGTCGCGACTGACGCCGGGGAGGCGTCCGTTCAGTCTGGCGAAGGCGCAGAGCAACCCCCAGAGCCGGTCGTTGGGGCCGGACATTCCGAGGTCATCGAAGCCGAATTCGTCTTTCGCGCCACGGATCTCGGCCAGCATGGAGTGTTCGCGGACAGTGAGCTTCAGTTCGTCCCATGTCGCGCCCTCGGGGACGGGGAAGCTGGTGATGGATTTCGGGGCAGCGGCCCGGGTGTCGCGTGGGAGCGATTCGGCGAGATACTCGACGTCGAGCGTGACGCCGGTTTCGGTGAGGGTGGTGAGATTGGTGAGCCGGATGGCGGGTGCCGTGCGGCCAACGGGCGCCATCGCGGGGACGAGGATGACGGGCGAAGGGGCCTCTTCGATCTGCGGGCAGCGGTCCCAAATCTGGTGCGAGCCCGGGCGGGTGGCTCCGGCGACGAAGAAGAAATCGCGCCAGCGGTTGGCGAGGTGGCGGCGGCCGAGGGCCCAGACACGACCGGGAACGAGCGTTGCTGGCGGGCCGGTGAGATTGAGTTGCCGGCGGAGTTCGGCTGCGATGGCGTCCAGATCGAGGGCCCAACGGCGCAGGCGTTCAGGGTCGATCGGCGCGCCGCCGTATTCCGGACAGGGAACGTAGGGCCGCAGCTTCCGGGACTCTGAGTTCTGGACCCAGACGATCTCCGACTCGTGGCCGTCGCCGCACATTTCGCAGACGGCGGCCTTCGCCGGCGCGGCCTCGCGCAGGATGCCCTGACGCAGCAGCGATTCCACTTCCGCCGCCGGAATCCACTGGAGTTCGTCGGCGGAGAAGCATGGGTCGGGCTGCTCGCAGCGCAGCCAGAATTGGGTTAGGAAGCGATCGTCCATTCTTTGAGGTAGCGGCGCAGCGTGAGTTCCTCGTCGCTGTCACCGAGGGTGCAGCCGGAGGGGTGGGTGATGGTGAAGGTGATGCTCTTGGGGCGCTTCCGGCCCGTTTCGAAACCAGCCTGTAGGATTGCCTGAGTAACGAGCAGACCTTGGCGGGGCATGCGCTGCGCGTCGAGGGTTTCGTCGAGCAGCGCGTGGATATCGCGGGTGTGCTCGCCACTGCCGACATCGAAGGTGACCTTTTCGATGCTGTTCGGCTTCTGGAGCCGGAGGGCCCTGACCTTGAACCACTTCAGATTGTCTTCCGACGCCGTGGGGAATTGGAGTCCTGGCTGCAGCAGCAGTTGCAGGTTGTAGGGCGGCTTGGGGATGCGCTGGGGCTCGGCATCGTGCCGGAGGACCTCCCTGGTGAAGATCTTCGCGATCTCCTCGCGGATGAGGCCGGGGCCTTCGGCATAGATGTCCAGGGTACCGGCGGTGCGGTCGAAGGCGACGATGACCTCGAAGGCGGGCTTCCACTGGCGCCGGGAGAAGTTGCCGTCCTCCTCGTAGCCGATGAAGATGTCGGCGTAGTCGGCGGGGTAGGCGAAGAAGTAGTCGATGTGGCCAGCGCGGAGGAGGTGCTCGACCTGGCAGTGTTCTCCACGGCCCTGATAGCGCTGGAAGTAGTCAGTGAGTTGGCCGGCGAAGCGGGCCAAGGTGTCGGCTGTGACATCGGGCGCGATGGTGGGCAGGCCGTTGCGCTTCTCCATGGAGCGTTTGGGCAGTTGCAGCCAATGGGCGACGGCGCGGGCCTCTTCGAACAAGTCGGGGTGGTTCAGGAAGGTCCAGAAGGCGGTCTCCTGGGTCGAGGACATGGCAGGACAGACTTCCGCCAAGTTGACGCCCTGGTCCCGCGCAACTTCCATTAGCGTGGAAATGGCCTTCCGCTGGCCCATTTCAGCGACCGCCCGGAACTGGGCGCCGATGGTGCGGCGGTCCGATTCGGGCAACTGGAGGATGGCTTCGTGGATGGGCGCGACCTCCGTTTCCCGAAACTGGTCCCAGGGGAGGTCGGTCAGCTGGTTCCGCTTTGCGAAGTACGCCTGCAGCAATGAGTTGGGAACTTGCCGCAGGAATTGCTGGGGAGTGAAGTGAGTGGGCATAGCTCTCCTGTCGCGGACCGACGAGCTCGTACACCCGAATTAGGACTGTTGGATGAGTGCTATTTCACGGGTGGTCCGGTCTGCGATTGTCCGAAATGATGTTCATTGACCCGCATCATAGCATGGCGAACGAAAGGCGAACAATGGTTCACAGTGTAAGTGATTGAGTGCTGGTGAAATCGAGTTCTTGCGGGGTGCCGGGCTGTGGACGGCTGTGGAAAACGGGTGGTCGGGGGCGGCGTTTGTGAATTTCACAAACCGTTTCGGGGGGGCGCGAAAAAAAGTTGCGCTGACGGGCGAACTTTCTTTCTTTTGATTTCAGTCGGTTAGCGGCGGAGGGGCGGCGCGGGAGGGTCAGAAGGGCCCTCGTTTGTGAAATTTCACAAAGGGGATAGCAGGAGAACCAAATGGCATCACCTGCTATCGATACCAGACGGCTCACCAAGGATCAGGCGGCTGCGCCGGCGCCCATCGCGGCCGGCCACGAAACGCTGATCCGGGAAGCCTTCGATGACATTGCACTGCTGGCTGGCAGTCTCGCGGCCATTCACAACCTGGACGAGGACCTGCTCTGGACGCTGATGAAGCGGTTGGACCGGATTCGGATCCGACTGCTGCGGAACCTGCAGGGTGGTCCGGCACGACTAGAGTTTGAGCCGGAGCCCGTGCGCCCCCCACGGACGCATGCCTCCGTGGACGAGTTCCTGGCCCGCAATCGCGGGCGGATGGGGGAGTGAGCCATGCGAATGGAGGAACTTTCCCCGGCCAGGCAGCGGCTGGTGCGTCTGTTTCAGACGATCAACTTCGGCCGCTTGGAGGAATTGGAGATTCGCGGTGGGGATCCGGTGTTCAGTCCGGCGCCGCGGGTCTTTCTGGAACTGAAGCTGGATGTGAACGATCGCCCGAGGCCGGAGGCACAGTTGGAACGGTTCGAGCTGCGCGAGCAGGTTCAGCGGCTCTTCCGGCAGATCGAGGACCTGGGCGACGGGTCGGTTGAGGTCGTCGAAGTGCGGCATGGATTGCCCTTCCGGATGGTGGTGGAAGCTACGCCGGCGGAGGTGGCGCAATGACGGCGATCGATCCCTTCGTGATGCGGCAGGCGGAGGTCCGCGCGAGCCGTCTGGTGGGCAACTACGGCTTCACGCCCGACGACTGGGATGACCTGCGGCAGGAACTGCTGCTCGATTATTTGCGACGGCACCCGAGGTTTGATCCGGAGCGCGGGAATCATGACGGCTTCGCCTGCGGCGTCCTTCGTCATCAGGCAGCGAAACTTGCCTCAACTCAACCGCCTCGGTCGAATAGTGCAGTTGGGCTGTTGGCGATGTGCGGCGGGAATTGACGGAGCCGTCACGAGTTGTACAGGCAGGGAGTAAGGAAGCCGAGTACTGCTGGGACTGCGCCTGTATGATGCACCAACCTCCGAGGGCCAGCATGCGGATCCAAGCGCAGCGCGGCCGGAGACGTTCGGACTCTCCCGAGTGAGACGGGTCCGCGACGATCTCAGGCCATGCTTACCGACTTTCGCAGTCAGGCAGCGCGGAGCTACTTGCCCTTAGGGCCTGCCCCATACTCGACGAACCGGGTTAACGATAGCGACGGAAACAAAATCAGTTCCGTAACCCTCGGTGGCGGCATCGGACCAGGCGTCACTCTCAACCTCGACGTGAACGTCTCCGCCTACGTCCTGGCTCCCGCCTTCATCTATGCCTCCCCGAAAAAGATACTGGGCGCGAGATACGGAGCCTACGTTCTGCCGATCTTTTCAAACGCCAGCATCAATGGCCTGCTGTCCAGCGCCACCGGCGCGGGCCGCAAAGCCAGCGCCGGCCAGTTCAACATCGCCGACGTGTTCGTGCAGCCGCTCTGGTTGAACTGGGGCGGCAAGAAGTACGACGTCTCCTACGGCTACGGGTTCTATGCTCCATCCGGGAAGTACTCGGTCACGAATGTGAGCCTGCCCAACGGCGGCACTGTCGCGGCCGAGGCAGCGGACAATACCGGCCTCGGCTTCTGGACGAATCAGAACCAGGGCGCGCTGTACCTGTATCCGTGGGCCGACAAGCGCATGGCCATCCAGAACGGCTTCACCTGGGAGACACACCGGAAGAAGCGCGGCTTCGATCTGACGCCGGGACAGAACCTCACCTGGAACTGGGGCATCAGCCAGTTCCTCCCGATCAAGAAGGACGTTTCCGTGCTCCTCGAAGTCGGCCCCGCCGGCTACAGCAGCTTCCAGGTGACGAACGACACGGGCGCGGCAGCCCGCAACCCGGGCATCCACGACCGTGTCCACGCCGCGGGCCTTCAGGTCGGTGTGGCCTCCATGAAGCACCCCATGGGCCTGACCTTCCACTGGTTCAAGGAATTCTCCGCCATCGACCGCTTCCAGGGTTCCTCGATTGGAGTCACCTTCAGCTACAAGTTCTGAGCCATGGCCATCCGGGCAGGCACAGCGACTCTCGCGAGTCCGTGAATCCGATTCGAAAAGTCAGAGCCGTAAGGAGCGGAAGATGCCAGACGCCACCATCTCCGGAAAAACACGCCTCCGTATGCGGCTCGCGGAACTCCCGCGGGCCGTATGTCTGCTCCTCGCCGCTGCCTGCTGCGCCAGGGGCGATGTCAGCCTGGACCTTGGGCGCCCCGACCCGGAGAATACCCCAACCCCCGTTGCCGTCAGCCTCCATCTCGTCGCCATGCGCGACGTCTCCGGCGCCAGTCAGACCTTCCTCGCCGACGTCGTCGTGGTGGCTGAGTGGCGGGACCCCCGGCGCGCCGCTCGATGAAGTCTGGAACCCTCATCTGCAATTGGGCAATCAGCAGGGCGTGGAGGCACTCTTGCCGAACCGTGTCGAGATCGATCCGAGCGGCCGGGTCCGTTGGCGGCAGCGATGGCTGGGCAACTTCACGGCGAACCTGAACCTGCGGGAATTCCCGCTTGACCGCCATCGCTTCCGCATCCACGTCGTGAGCCTCGGCTACACGCGCGACGATGTCCGTCTGGAAGTCAGGGGAACGCGCGCGCCGGAACTCTCCATCACGGACTGGGAGGTCGGGCCCATCGCCGCGGCGAATGCGGACTACCTGGTGATTCCAGGGGAGCGCGAAATCGCCGGCGTCGAAATAGCCTGGGATGTACACCGGCAGGTGCGCTTCTATGCGATTGAAACGATCCTGCCCCTGGTCCTGATCGTCCTCATGGGCTGGATGGCGCTGTGGGTGGATGCCTCGCTGGTGGCCGCTCGCGTCAGTGTGGCGATGACCACGATGCTGACACTCATCTCCTACCGCTTCTCCCTGGGGCGGTCAATCCCGAGGCTCTCCTACCTGACTCGCTTCGACTACTTCATGCTCGAGTCCACGCTGCTGATCTTCACTATCCTCGTTCTGGTTCCAGCGAGCGCGTACCTGGTGAACCGCAATAGGCTGCCCCTGGCCCAGCGCATCGACCGTTGGGCGCGCCTGTTCTTCCCTGTCGTGTTCGCCGCCGTGTGTTGGGCCGCCTGGTGGGGGTAGGCGGGCCTGGCGTGCTTTCGCACTGCCCTATTCGACCGGAACTTCGATCCGGAAGCACGATCCCTTGCCGGCCTCGCTCTCAACGTCGATGGTGCCTCCCAGCAACTCGATCATTCCGGAAGCGATCGCCAGGCCCATTCCTGCTCCGGCCGTGCCTCTCGTGCTGGGAAGGCGTACGAACCGTTCGAAGCTCCGGGTCTGGTCTTCCCGGGCAATACCCACTCCCGTATCCCGGATTTCGAAGATCAGGTGCGTCTTGCCGCTGGCGCCGCCTTGCCGGGCATCCATTGAAAGCGTGACAGTCCCCCGCCGGGTGTACTTGAATGCGTTATCCAGAATGTTGGTCAGAACGCGAAGGAGCCGGGGACCGTCGGTCCGGGCAAACTCAGGAAACGCCGGGCTTCTGATGACTTGGAACTCGACGTTACCATCTCGAGCGCGTCGCCGGTGCACTTCCACCACATCCGTTATCAACACGTGGAGATCGCAATTCTCCATCCGGGCCGTCTCGAGGCCGGCCTCGATCCTGGCCTGATCAAGAACATCGTGGACCAGACCAATGGCTCGCTCGCTGATCCTGACGATGGCATCCAGGTTATCTTCCGTTTCACCGGAGACGCCATTCTCCCGGAGAGTCTGGGCGATCACGGAGATCGTGCTTAGCGGCGAGCACAGGTCGTGAGCGAGTTCAGCCACATAGCCGGAGTCGGTCCGGGCGGCCGCTGGCGACGTGATCTTGGCTATCCGCCCATCGCTCACTAGGTTGAAGGGGGTGGATTCCGCTTTGGTGCTGACCGCTTCTCCCATCCCATCCTGCATCTTTCGTGCTGACCGTCCTGCCCGGAGCGATGCCGGGTATTTGATCTCAAATGCGTACGCAGCCATCAGGGTCCTCTTCACGCAGACCTTCTTGAAGCCCGGCCGAACTTCTGCTCGGAGCTTCATGTCTTACGTCGCGGGGACGCGCACTTTTTCCGGACAGCTTCAGAAACAAGAATACCGGATGCCGGAAAAACCAATTTGAACGGCGACTGTATACTTGAGGCTGTTCTGATCGGCCACGGCGATGGATGACAGCATCCCTTTGCAGACGAAAATCACCAGCGGCAAGCCGTCACTGCAGGAACGCGTCGTTTCCCTGTATGAATCGCACAGGGAAGGGATTTACCGGTTTCTGGTCGGACACGGGTTGCCCCCTGGAGAGGCTCAGGAAGTCGCCCAGGACGTCTTCGTCGATCTGTTCAACGCCCTGCGAAAAGGCACGAGCATCGGTTCGGAGCAGGCGTGGCTCTATACCGTGGCCGGCCGTGCTGCGGTGGATTATTGGAGGCGCAACCGCTTCGCCGGTTCCGCTCAAATCGATTTCGACTCGGCTGCAATCGATCTCCGGTCCTCTGAACCATCACCCGAGGTTCAGGCCGCCACTGGGGAGAGGCTTCGCCGGGTCGCGGCGGCGGTGGCCAGGCTTTCAAAGGAGCAACGGATGTGTATTCAACTACGGATGCAGGGGCTCCGGTATCGTGAAATCGCCAGCATCCTTGGCGTCTCGACCTCCACCGCGGCGGAGTGGCTGGTCTCTGCTGTCGGCAGTGTACGGCGGGACTCCCAATGAGCAAGCACCTGTCTCAGGAACAACTGTTGCGTCACCTGGATGGCGAACTGTCGCCGTTTGCCGGATGGAAAGCGGCGTCGCACCTCAAGACGTGCTGGGCCTGCCAGGTGGAACTCGACCACCTCAAGGAGCGGATTGCCGCGATCGTCGACGCGCAGTCCCTCGTTTCTGGCCCTGCCCTCCCGCCCCCGCCGAGGCCGTGGGCCCGGCTCGAGCCCAGGTTGGAACGAGCCAGTGCGGAAGCCGTGCCCGCTTGGAGGGGGATTGTCCCGCTTGGGGGAAAGTACTTTAAGTCTGCCCTGGCGCTCAGTGGGGCGGCCTTGGCCCTCGCAGTAGTTGGCGTGTCGCTCTGGTTCTCTGCACCGCCGGTCTTCGCCAAGGATGTCCTTGCCCGCGTGACGACAGCTGACGGGAAGCGCCTCGCGGTCACGAACCGGCACGTCGCACGGCAACGGGTGCGAATCGTGAAGACATCCCGCTCCGCCGCCGCCAAAACGGTCCGCGTCGCCTCCTGGAGCTCTTCGAAGGCCACCTACTGGGAGTCAGCCGAACCGGTTGGCGCCGAGTTGTTGGAGCGATATGCATCTCGTGGGCTGAGGTCGGCTCTGCCCCTGAGCCCGACGTCGATGCAGGCCTGGGTCGAGGCGGCTGGCGCCGAGCCGAGCGCCGCCCGGGACCGCGGCTCCATCCGTGTGGAAGTTGCATCCCAAGGCGCCGGGAGGGCGCATGGGCTGGAGCGGGTCAGCCTCCGCATCAAGGAAGAGGACTGGCATCTGGATGAGATGACGCTGGCCTTTGCCGACGCAACCTATCAGATCACCGAAGAGGAATCTGGCGTCGTCGCGCGCGAGCAGGTCCCGGCCGATGTGATGGCGCATCTCGACCCGGTGGAACCCGCGACTGGCACCACCGCGGCGCCAGAGGCCGTCTCCATTCCCGCCGCCAGCACCGTGAACCTGGACGACCTCGAGATGGGCGTCCGCTACGACCTGCACCAGATCGGCGCGGACCTGGACGAGGCCATCGAAATCACTCCTCGCCCACCGGATCGTATTCGCGTGGAAGCGCTCCAGGTTTCTCCCAAAACAAGGGAGCGGCTGACGGCGCTGTTGGGCAACAAGCCGGGCGTGCATCTCGACTTCGCGGCCCCAGGCAGCGCTGCGCGCACTCCGACCGCAACGCACATCGTCACGCAGGCCGGTGGTTCGCCGGCGCCCGCCGATGCGCGTCTGGTCGCTTACTTCGGCAGTGCGGAAGCTCAGGAAAACTACACCCGCCTCGTGCTGGAAGCAAGCGGCACTCTCCTGTCACACCTCTATGCCATGCAGGAACTGGCCACGCGCTGGCCCGAAGATCAGGGGCTGCGCCTCTCGGCAAGTGCCAGGAGCCAGCTGGATGCGATGGTACGTGATCATGCCCTCGAAGTTGAAAAGTTCGCATCGGGCCTTCACAGGGAACTGGCCCCGCTCCTGGAGCACTTCGGCCTCCCGATGTCCGAACCCGCCTCCGCTCAGGCCCGTGTCCCTTGGCGAGAAGGGGCCAGGACCGGACTCGATGCCGCTCTGCGCGTGAACCGCGTCCTTCGCTCCCTGTTGGCGACATCTGATTCGCCTCTGACAACGGAACAGGCTTTTCCCCGCCTGAGACAAGACCTTGACGATCTTCAGAAAATAGCGGTTCAACTCTAGCGTCATCTCAGTTAGTATGGTCCGTGTCGGACAGGTGCAGGTGTGCGCTGCTTTGCTCCTTGGCCTCTTTGCTGCCCGCGGTTCTGAGTGCTCAATCCGCCGAATTGAGCGGATTCGTCAAGGACCGGAGTGAGAAGTCGATCGCCGGAGCGAGGCTGGAACTTCGCAGCCGGGACCGTGGCATCCGCCTGCGCACGATCTCGAACGAGGAAGGAGTCTACAGCTTTCCCGGACTGAAGCCCGGAACCTACGATGCCACCGTTCAGGCGGACGGCTTCCGGACCCTCACCCGGGATGGGATCTTCCTCAGCGTGGGCGACCGCGCCGGCCTCGACTTCTCGCTCCAACTCGCTCCTGTGCTCTCCAGCATCGAGGTCTCAGCCGCTACCATTTCGGATGGTGCCGTGCCGGAGTCGTTGGACGGGGCCGTCGGCACCGTGGTGGGGCAGCGGTTCGTGGCCAACATGCCGCTCAACGGCCGCAGCTTCCAGTCCCTCATCCACCTCACGCCCGGCGTGGTGGTCACCCCTTCGAGGGCTGAGACCACCGGACAGTTCAGCGTGAACGGTCAGCGCAGCAACACCAACTACTTCAGCATCGATGGCGTCGGCGCCAACTTCGCCTCATCGCCCTATTTCACCTTTGGGCAGTCGGGCGGCGGCGCGGTTCCCGCGTTCAACATCCTGGGAGGCACAAACAGCCTGGTCTCCGTGGATGCAATGCAGGAGTTCCACATCCTGACCTCCAGCTTCGCGCCGGAGTACGGTCGCACGCCGGGCGGGCAGATCTCCGTCGTCACCAAGTCCGGCACCAACGATTTCCACGGCACCGCCGCCGAGTATCTGCGGAACGACTTCTTCGATGCCCGCAACTGGTTCAACGTGGTTCCGGAACCCAAGCCGCCGCTGCGCCAGAATAACTTCTCCGGCACTCTCGGCGGCCCCATCCGGAAGAATCACACCTTTTTCTTCGGCTCTTATGAGGGACTGCGGCTGCGGCGGCCGCGCACTCAGACCGGCAACTTCCTCACCGCCGCTGCCCGTGCACAGGCGGCCCCGGTTCTTCGGCCGTTCGTGAACGCGTTCCCTTTGCCCGACGGCCCGGTGAATCCCGACGGCATCACGGCGCCGCTCACTGCTTCCTATTCCGAACCCTCCGGGCTCGATACGGTCAGCGTCCGCGTCGATCACGTCACCAGCCGCGTCGTTCTCTTCGGCCGCTGGAATCACGCCCCCTCATCGCAGGGATTGCAGACGTTCTCCCAACTCATGAACTACCGCGGCCACGTGGACACGCTCACCGGCGGCGCCACGGTTCTTATCGCTCCCAGCGTGGTGAACGACTTTCGTGCCAATTGGAGCCGGGCCGAGAACAAAGTCGAGGATGTCATCCTGAACCTGTTTGGTGCGGTTGCTCCTCCGGCTTCGGCGCTCTTCCCCGCCATCAGCGGGCCCGACTCCGGTCGCGCTGGGTTTAGCCTCGATGGTGTAAGCGGGGCGGTTCGCAGCGGCATCTCTGTAAACAACGTGCAGCGGCAGATCAACCTGATCGACACTTTGTCCGTCACCTCCGGCGTCCACCTGCTCAAGTTCGGCGTGGACTGCAGGCGGATGTTGCCGGTGAACGCTCCTCCCTCCTACACCTACAGCGCCCGCATCTCCGCCGAGTCGCTCCTCGCCGGCACTGTTGACTCCGTTTTGGTCAGCGGTAACGACCCGATCACCGTCGGACTTGGGAATTACTCCCTGTTCGCTCAGGACAGCTGGAAGCTCTCACGCCGGCTGACCTTGACCTATGGCCTCAGGTGGGAGATCAATACACCTCCGTCGTCGGCCACGCGCGGGAAGCCTCTGTACCGCGTAACCGGGATCTTCGATTCAGAACCTCCCGGACTGACGCCGGGCCCCCTCTGGCAAACTCAGTTCGGCAACCTGGCGCCGCGCTTTGGCGCCGCCTGGATGGTGGCCCCCAACAACGTCCTGCGCGGGGGCTTCGGTCTCTTCTATGATCTTGGCTACGGTTCGCGGATTCCCATGGCCTATAGCTTCCCCTACTCGCGCTCCGCGGTTGCCTACTATGATCCGGCGCTCCCCTTCGACCTGAACGGTCCGGCTTTCACGCAACCGCCGGTACCCACGACGCTTAGCCCCGGGCAGGGCGCGGCCGCCATGGATCCGCACCTGCAACTCCCGCTCTCCTACCAATGGAACCTGGCGTGGGAGCGGTCCCTGGGCACCCATCAAACGCTGACGGCAACTTATGTCGGCTCACGAGGAACGAGGCTGCTCCGCAAGGACCTCGTCATTCCCGAAGGCTCCATCTTCGAGAAACTGAGAAGCCAGGCGACGGCCACATACAACTTCGGGCATTCCTACTACAACGCCCTCCAGCTTCAGTTCATGCGCCGCCTGTCGCGTGGCTTGCAGGCGCTAGTTACCTACTCTCTGTCCCAATCGATGGACACGGTTTCCACAGATAACGGAGACGAAGCGGAAGGCGTCGAACTGATCGGCCGCAGCATTCAGGAACTGAAGTCGCAGGCGACTCCGATCGCCCCCTCCGACTTTGACATCCGCCAGGTTTTCTCAACGGCCGTTTCGTGGGAGTTGCCGGTTCCCCGGAGGAAGGCCTTCGGGTTTCTGAACGGCTGGACCCTGGATGGCATAGCGCGGGTCCATTCGGCCCCGCCGCTGAACGTGACCTTTGCCAGACGCACTCCGTACACGGTGTTTGTCCAGCCCGATGCTGTGCCGGGACAGCCCTTCTGGATTCCAGACGCCAACCAACCCCGCGGCCGCGTGCTGAATCCCGCTGCTTTCAGCCAGCCCGCAGGGTTCAGCGGCAACCTGCCCCGCAATGTCATCAGCGGATTCCCCTTCAGCCAAGTGGATGCCGCCCTTCAGCGGCGCTTCCGGCTCAACGAGCGGCTGTTGCTGGATGTGCGTGCTGAATACTTCAACGTCTTCAATCACCCTAACTTCGGGAAACCCTTTACGCTCATTGGGCTGCCAGGATACTGGCCCCTTGAGGATTTTGGCAAGGTCTTCCCCGGAGACACCCTCAATGAAGCTTTGGGCGGCGGTGGGCAGGCAGGCGGGCAGGTGGGCATCTATGCGCCAGGCGGACCCCGCTCGGCTCAGTTCACCCTGCGGCTGCGCTTCTGACTCCCGGCCCCGTGCGCCCCGCGTACGGCTCCGCTATCGCCTGGACCTTGCCGCTGCGGATCGCCGCCGCCAGCGCGTTGTGGTCCTTCTCGTTCTGGTCGGCATAGGCCATGGCGAAAGCGGCAATCGCCTGATCCAAAGTGTCGCTCCTGCCCATGTAGCCGCTCAGCAGGGCCGCGTGTCCGGAACGGGCATGAGCGAGCGCCAGCGCCTGTCCGCACCAGCCTGCATAGAGTGTCATCTCCGTGGCGCCGAAGGTCTCTACCCGGATACTGATCTTGATGTCCCGCAATTGACGGATGAAGTAGTGTCGATGCCGCATGCCCTCGGACCACCCCAGAAACATGTCGCTGGCCGACTGCATCATCCGGTACCCGTTCACTACCCGTTGTCCGTGATTCGAAAAGACGCTCTTGCCAGCGAAAGGCTCCAGCACGGAGACGCGAGCCTCCTTCGCCTGCAGGAACAGCGGGTCCCCATCACCGGCCGTGAAGAGCAGCACCCAGCAGGCGGTCTCCACACTTCCGATGCCGACCACCTTGATAGCGGCGTCCCGCAATTGATATCGGCTGAACAGCGACTGGATGGCCGGCGGCAGCGTGTCGCGGTACATCGCCAGCGCCTGCGCCACTCCCTTCTGGATTTCCCCGGGCGGAAGTCCTTCGGCATGAAAGACATTGGGCAACTGGTCCTTGATGACCGGTAACTCGCCCTTCTGCTCCACGAGCTTCGGGAAGACGTCCTCGGCGATGCTCTTGGACTGCTCCTTTTGCAGCCGCTGCAACGCCCGCTGGCGCAGGGCGCGGTCCTGAATCCCCGCCACCAGTTCATCCGCCAGGAGCATCCGGTACCATAGGTCGAGCGTCCTCATCCGGCTGAACTCGGCCATGGACTCCCGGTACGTGCGCACGCACATGAGCGCCACGTCCTCCGCGGTCGCGTCTGTCAGCCCGTTGTCCCTGCAGGCGATGACGAAACTTGCCGAGAGCCGCTTCAGGTCCCATTCCCAGGGGGCAGGCAGGGTTTCGTCCAAGTCGTTGATCGAGAACACCACCTTCCGCTCCGGCGTGGCGAATCCTCCGAAATTGCATAAATGTGCGTCCCCGCAGCACTGGACCCGGATCCCGCTGGAGGGCGTCGCGGCCAGGTCGGTCGCCATCGTAAGAGCCGCCCCACGGTAGAAGGTGAAGGCGGAACGGGCCATGCGCCCGTGGCGAAGCGGGAGCAGATCCGGTAGGCGCCCCTTCTCCGCCTGCAGAACCAGTTTCACCGCGTCCGGGCGGTTCGAGGAGGCTTTCCAGTGCGCATGAGCCTTACGGGGGCAGGCCGTCCGCAAAGCCTTCCCCGCTGCATACCGCTCGGCATAGCTGCCCCTCATCTGCTCCTCGGGCGTGGTTCGCGGGCCCCCTCGCTTCGAGGGCGCTACTTTGTTTGTCTCGTTCATCTGGCCTCCTGACGACGGAGGTTCCCCCGTCTGAAACGCATCGCTCCGAACCGGCAGGTCTGATCCATGCGTACCCGAGCGCGGGGACTCGGATCTTCGTGAGCGTCGATGAACGGAGTTGAGCCTGAGATTCAAAGAATCGGCACGGCCCTACCGGACTTATGACAGTTCCCATCCGGCACGCGGGAGTGGGGCAACTCCCGCTCCGCGTGGCGCGAAGAATATACATCCCGCCGCTTTGGCCGGCATCTTCCCGGAGGCATCGTATGGCTGTAGCCGCCGAGGATCCCGGCCTCAAATCCGAAAGTCGGGACCAAGAAACGTGACTCGGGCTGGAGCAGCCACGCAGAAGATCGAGTCGAAGGAAAGAAAGGATCACCACTGTGAGCTACACGGATGCGCAGAAGACAGAGGCACCGGAAGGTGTCCGGCAACCCGAGCAACACCCCACACCCCACTACAACACCAGGATTCCTGAGAAGATCCTCACTCCGGATACGGTGGAGACGCGTTTCGGCACATTCAAGTTCTTTGACGGGTTCCCCACCAAAGAGACGAGCCAGAATCTCTACGGCATCCTCGACTTGATGCGCGGCGTGGAAACCTTTCTCAACTTCGTCCCCGCCTGTTCCATGGAAGCGATGCGCCGTGGCTTGGAAGAAATGGGCGCGAGATCGGTAAACGAGGTAGGCATCTGCGACCAGTTGTTGGACTCGAATCCCCTCTTTCTGACCGGCAACACCGACACGGTTTATGCCCTCGCGATGCTCGACCTCGAAAGAGACGGGCAGACGGTTGTGGAGATTCCGCCCGGCTGCGGTCCGGGCACCCTGAACGATGCCTTCTTCCGCTTCGTGGTGGATATGGGCGCCCCAGGACCGGACAAAGGGAAGGGCGGCAAATACCTCATCCTGCCCCCGGGCTACGAGGGAGAGGACCCCGCCGGTTACTTCGTGGCCAGATCACCTTCCTACGTGAACGGGCTGTTCCTGCGCGGGTTTCTTGTGGATGGCAAACCCGATGTCGCCAGCAACAACTTCCGGGAAGGTCTCAAGATCTATCCGCTCGCCAGGGCGCAGAACCCGCCGGTCATGCAGTTCATCAATCAGTCAAAGAAGTCCTTCAACACGATCCATGCAAACAACTTCGCTTTTTACGAGGAACTCGCCCATGTGATCGCCAAAGAGCCTGTTGATTTCATCGATCCCGAACTCCGCGGCCTTGCCGCCAGCATCGGCATCCGCAAGGGCAAGACTTTCGCGCCCGATGCGCGGATGAAGAGCATCCTGACCGAGGCCGCCGCCGTCGCCAATGCGATCGCCAGGAGCATCGCCTTCGATGCCCGCGATTCAGAAGTTTTCTTGTACCCGAACAGTCAGTGGAGGACGGCGTTCGTCGGCGGGGATTACCGATGGCTGATCGACGGTGGAATCGGCGGCCGAAATCTGGACGCTCGTACATCATTCTTCTACATCGCCACTGTGAACACGCCGGCGATGGCAGCGAAGATGGTTGGCGTAGGCTCGCAATATGCACTGGCGAACAAGGACAGCGACGGGAACGACCTGGATGGCGCCAAGAACTATAGGTTGCACATCCCAGCCAACGTGCCCGCCAAGGACTTCTGGTCCGTCGTTCTCTACGACCCACAAACGCGGTCTGAACTTCAGACCTGCCAAGCCTTCCCCAGCAAGAACAACAAGAAGAGCGAACTCATCGTGAACGCCGATGGCTCGGTAGACCTCTACTTCGGCCCGAAGGCTCCAGTTGGCAAAGAGATAAACTGGACCGAGACTGTTCCGGGTAAAGGCTGGTTTGCGATCCTGCGTCTGTACGGCCCGCTCGCACCGTGGTTCGACAAGACTTGGCGGCCAGGCGAGATCGAACTGGTGAAGTGAGACGGGATCACGAGCCAGCAGCCGCCCACTGCTTACGGTGCTGACACGCCGCCGCTGAACCGCGTCAACAGAATCTGCACACCCCGTTTGGACCGAATATTCGATTGTCCGCAACCGCCAGGCCCGACGATCGCTACTTCACGCTGTTACGGCCGCTGGATTCACACTTGTGGCGTGAAACGGCCCCACGCGCTCAGTTCCCGGTTGGGCGATCTGGCCGGAGAAAGACGGTCCTCGGCCGCTTGGCTCCGATCCAATCCAAAAGCGGACCGGTCTTCTCTCCTGCGCCGCATTTTTCCAGGAGGAATTCCAACCGCTGGGCAGAAGCGATGCCGCTGTCTATGCTAACCGCCTGCACGAGGCGCTCCGGATCGATTCTCTCCGTCAGGTCTGTCAGCAGTTCGGCGACATTGCCCCAGCCGCCGACATGCCCGGGGTACCTCACCAGATCGACGGCGGTCGCCCCTGGCGTGGAGCCACGCGTCGAACAGGTCTCCGTTTTCACTGCGCTCGCTGGAGTCCGCTCAACATTCGACTTCATGAGGAACCGGATCCGCCCACGCCCTGCAGTCGCTGGTCTCAGTTGGCGATTGGTGATGACTTGGAATTCCTGCGGTTGCTGTGAGGCCGCCCCGTGGAGGGCGGCTGCGGAGAGAAGTCCTACGTAGTGGGGAAGTTCGTGAAAGCGCATCAAGTCATCGATGAACCACGATACTGGAGGAGCGCCGGCAGATTTGTACTCGAGTGGAACGATCACGAAGAATCCGCGCCGAGAGCTGATGAGCCTCTTCTGAGCGGTCAGCCGTTCTGCCGCTCGTTTCACTGCTACTCGAGAGAGCGGCAGATCCCGGATGGTCTCCTCACGGGTAAACATGTAGCGCCCCGATTGCTGAGGCCGATCGGCGTACTCCTGAAGGCTCTTTGGACCCACACCGTGCGGTCTCATATGCATAAAGCACTACAAAGTGGTCCGTTGTACGTGTGAGACTGCATAGGTCGGACGAAGAGAATATTGGACTGCCGGTGGCCGAGGGGAGCCAAGTCATTTACTATCAATAACGTACAGGGACAATGACTGAATCGGCGCACGACCTTGCGCAGTCTTCAGCCTCCCTGTAGGCCTTCCCCTCGGAGAATCGTCAGCCGGTGACCTCCCACGCTGCGCCTCGTCCCTTCCCGCTCAGTCGAACCTTCCCCTCACTCTTGAGCTGGGACAGGATCTTCTTGATGAGTTGCTGGCTCGCTGCGGGGCACTGATGTGCCAGGTCACCGAGAGTGAATTGCCCCACCTGATCCAGGATGGTCCGGCGCACCAAATCGCTCTTCGCGGGCCGGGACGAGGCCGAATCGACATGTCGTTCGAATTCGAGGTACCCCGAGCGGAGGATTGCCAGGAAGAAGTTCCACCAGGGCACGATTTCGTTCCGGCTCTCATGCCACCCATCCGAGCAGGTTGCGAGGACGGCGTAATACTCTTCCTTGCGCTCCTCAACCAGACGCTCCAGGCTGACAAAGCGCACGACATCGAATCCGTGCGACTTCAACAGCAGAGTTGTGACCAACCGGGACACCCGCCCGTTGCCGTCTCGAAAGGGGTGGATGCAGAGGAAGTCGAAGACGAATGTGGCGACCGTAAGGAGCGGGGGAATGCGCTCTCCGGCCGGCAAAGCCCGATAAACATCGCACAGCCTCGCAATGGCCTCCGGGGTTTCGCTGAATGGGGTCGGACGGAAGCGGATCCGCCGCCGTCCATCCGGCAGAATTTCGACAATCTCGTTGTCCTGCCGCTTCCATTGCCCTGCATCGCCCGAGTGTCCCCCTTGAGCCAGGGCATGGAGTTTCCGGATCACGTTGGGCGTGACCGCTGGCGCCCCTTTCACGCGAAAGATCCAATCCAGGGCCCGGCGATAGCCGGCGAGTTCCTCCTCCGAACGGTCGCGGGGCTTGGACGCGCCCAGAACGACCTGTTTCAAGCGGCTCGGAACGACCGTCACACCCTCGATGCGGTTTGACGACTCAGCACTTTGAATGATTGCCTGCTCTCGTAGCGCCGCAAGAACTTCCGGCTTCCGCTTCATCCACAGATCCTGCTTCCCTCGGGCTTCCATGCAAGAGCCGAGCAGCCAACTGGTCCCCAGAGGAACCGTCGCAGTGGCAAGCCGTCCAGGGTCAAGGGTCAAGTTGCGTACACCTCCAGTAGCTGAATAATAGCCCATTGTGATCGCAGTAGCCAATTGCGGCCGTGCAACCCCCAGAGGAAGTCAGATCAGGCGGAGTGCGGAGGGGGCCGAAATTCCCAATGAGGATATATACCCCCCTTTGCTTCGGAATGTTGTCGTCCGTCGCTCAGATCCGGATCTACAGAGGAATCCAGCCAGAGACCTTACTGTGTTGCGAGGTCAAGGCCCGTAAGTATATGTTTTTGCAACACAACAGTTCGAAACGCATCCACCATGGGGAGACAACCGCCCAAATCCTAACCCCGCGCCGCGCGTTGACCTTGACCCGCGGCCCTTTTTCCGCCCCGCCCGTAACCAACGTATTCGCCGGTATTTGCGAGAACAGCCGATTCTCCATTTCGATCCATCAACGGTCGGGCCTCGCTCTCAACCACGTCTGTTGAGCCCGCAAACCCCTAGACTCCTGGATTGCGCTCACCCAACAATGAGACGCTGACGAGCACAACCGGTTCATGGCGCTCTGGATAGCATTCAACGCGGACTGCTACCGTGAACTGCATTATGTCAGGTAATGACTGAACCAACTTCTGCTCAGAAGCCGCGGAGGTCTCTCGTCTCCGGCAAGTCTTCATCACGCGGGGTCGGCGTACCAGGACGTCCACGAACGGCTTCGGCAGAGCAGGGGTTACGCCGGCCGGCTACGTCAGCACACGCCACGTGGTGACGGAGCCGGGAGGGCATGTGTAGTCCAATCCGCCGCGATAGCGGACGCGGCCCGCGTCCACGAATCTCTCTCCGGGACTGGTTCGCCAATGAGCAAGTTCGCCTGAATCAAGCCCCGCGAGTTCCAGGTGCACTTCGCGCGGCGCTTCGCCCGCGTTCACCACCAGGACTGCGCGGTGCGGCGTCGTTCCGTCCTTGGCAAAGGCCAGCACGGCGATGGAGGGATCATTCGAGGAAGCATCCACGACAGTACACCCGCGAATCCCGGCGGTCGTCGCCTGCTTGTAGAAGTAATAGCCCATGGTCGTCTTGACGCTTCCGTCCTCGCCGACATGAAACGCCGAGCCGAGGTTCCCATCGCCGCCGTGCCACTGTGTGGGCCGCTGAATGACAGCCCAGGGAGTCATGGAGTTCACTTCGTTCGCATAGAGCTTTCTGACGATCTGATGGACGAACGCCGCGTCCATGTTGCGCCAGCTGAATGACAGCGTCCAGGCGCGCAACCCGGGAATCCGGGAGCGCATGCGGGTGGCGGCGACGGCGGTGAAGTGTTCCCCGAAGCCGTGCGAAGTCAGTAATCCCATCGCACGGGTCGCTTCGGCGTCCTCCAGGATGGCGTTGCAGATGGGTATGCATTCGTTCCAATTGCGGCTCTCGCCGGGCGTGGCTCTCACCGCGGAAAGCCCCTGCGCATCCAATTGCCGGCGTACCAGGGGCAGCATGGCGGCGATCTGCCGCGGAGGCCAGTAGGTGAGGTAGTCGTGGCGCAGCGCCAGGGGTTCGGGCCGCCCTTGCCAGTGGTCCTTCTCGCCTTCGTTGTGGAGCGAGAGAGCGGTCACCGGGAAGCGTTCCTCCTCGCGCAGGTACCGGACCCAATCCACCATGTATGCGGCGAGATCGGGGAGGCGATCGGGATCGACATTGCGCGCTTTGAGCAGGCCGAGCCGGTTGGTCCAGGCCGGGGCGCCGTAGGCGGTGGTGGCGATCTCGAAATCGCCGCCGCCATCCCGTGTGCGCCGCAAGCCTTCACGCACGAACCCGCGCATCTGCCGGGTGGTACGCTCGTGCTGGAAAGGTCCGCCGGGCTTCTCCTGGTGAAGCGGATCCAGGAACATCTTCACGACGCCGGGGCGCAGGCCCTGCGGGCCGAAGATCGCATCCAGAACGGATTCGCGCCGGCGAGCGTCGAGTATCGAGAAGCCACCGTAATCCTGGGGCCATTCATCGTAGTCGGGGCTTTGGGCCGCTTCCACATAGTTGACTCCGAAGCCGTCCCAAGGGCGGAGCCGGCGGTCGAAGTCGATCCTGCAAACGGTCCGGCGGGGCGGGGTTTGGAGGCCCGCGCAGTTCCAGCCACGCAGGGATGCCAGGGCGGCGAAGGTTCGTCTGGAAATGGGTTGCACAATAGTCCTCGCGGTGGGTTGGAGAATGATCTGATCGGCGCCGCCCGGCGGGTTGGAGCCGGGGCTCCCGCTCGTCGGGCGGCGGGCTGGTCTACCAGAGGATGCGGAGCCCGGTCTGAAGGCGTCGGGGTTGGTTGGCCTGCCCGGTGATGACACCGAATGCGGAGGAAGTCGGCGCGACATTCGGCGAGCCGAACTGGACGCGGTTGAGCGAGTTGAACGACTCGAGCCGGAGTTGGACGGTGGCCTTCTCGCGAATCGGGAAGTTCTTCAGCACCGACAGGTCAAAGTTGTTGATGCCATCTGTCCTGTGATTGTTGAAGCGCGAGGGGAAACTGCGCACGTTGTACTCCAACTGCTGCGCGGGGACCCGGTTGAACCGCGTGGTATCGAATGCCGCGGAGAGGTTCCTGGGCTGGACATTCAGATCTCCGCCGAGATAAAGCACGTTGCCCCACACCAGCGGAGAACCGCTCTGCGCCACATAGATTCCGGTCACCATCCAGCCGCCGGCGAACCATCCGGCCACGCGCGCGGCCCCTTTTTGAGGTCCCTTCAACCAGGGGAACTCATAGTTGCCGCTCACCACGAGGCGATGGGGACGGTCGATGTCGGAGACGCGCAGTTCCGGCGCGTCGAAGTCGTTCAAGCGCGTGGTCCGCTCCATCAGACGCGAATACTGGTAATTGACCAGCACCTGGACCCCACCGGACAGCCGCTTCTCCAAACGAAGCGAGAAAGCATGAAAGTAGGAACTGGCGTCCGGCCGCTGCGTGACGGTCACGCCGGAGAAGTGGGGATGGGCCGCCAGCAGAAGCCGCCTCGCGATCGTATTTCCGTTTAGCGTTGTGCCTGGGATGAGCCCCGCAAAGGGATTCGGAACCGTGGCCGTCAGATTGCTGATGACGGCCTGGTCGCGCACCGGACTGGCACTGAGAAACGGGCGGGGGATGAAGCTCAACGCCTGGTTGATGCCGATATGGTTCACACGGTTGCCGGTGTAGCCCGCTTCGAGAACTGTGCCCCAGCCAAGTTCGCGCTGGACGTTGAAGTTCCACTTGAGCGAGTAGGGATTCTTCGGATTCGTCTCGAAGAAGGTCACGGCCTGTCCGAGATTCGTGGCCAGGCCGGCGGATGCGCCGGGGGAAGGGATGAGCCCGCTGGGGAATGGGTTGGAGAAGGTGGCGGCGGGTGTCAGGAAATTGGTGAGTGTGGCGACATAGGGCGTGGATTGGAAGAAGCCGGTCTGGACGATCCCTGGCGCGAGTCCGAAGGAGTCATAGAAGACCCCGAAGCCGCCGCGCAGCACGGTCTTGGATCCAAGCGCGCGCGGTTGCCACGCGAAGCCCAGACGCGGGGCAAAGTAGTTCTTGCGAGTGCGAAAAGCCCCCCGGTTCGCCGGATCGGTGAAGGTCAAGCCGCCGGTGGCGCGGAAATCCTCAACCCTGATCTCCGGGATGGGCCGCGCCGCGTAGGCCGCCCGCGCCTGGGCTTCGATGGGGCTGGACGCATCGAAGGCGAAGCCGTTGATGGCGCGATTGAAACGCTCGGTGGTCGCCCAGTCGGCTTCCCAGCGTAGACCCAGGTTCAGAGTGAGGCTCTGGTTGACCCGCCAGTCATCCTGGACGAATAGGGCGGAGTACTTGGATTGGGAGTTGCGCCCGGCATTGAGATCAATCTGCCCGGAGGAGGGCAATCCCAGCAGGTAGGAGGCATAGTCCTGGCCCAGCGGGGCGGTGGGCGAGTTGTCCAGCGGGCCGCGCGTCCAGTCGGGACGGGCGAAGAAGCGGCCCGAGGGCCAGTCAAAGATGTTGATATTGTCCCGGTGAAGCCGGAGGTCGGCGCCCACTTTCAGGCTGTGACTGCCGCGGATCTGGTTGAGCGTCGTAAAAAGCTGGAACGAATCCTGGGGATTGCGGTTCGACCCTCCATCACCCAGGCGAAAGTAGTTGTTGAACTCCACGCGCGGGCTCAGGGACATGGCCAATTGGTCGGTGAGTGACTTGGGCCAGCCGAGCCTGCTGAGATCGTAGCCCTCCGTGAAGTTCGTCCTTCCCTGGACGAACCTGGTGAAATTGACGCGGGTGTTGAGCAGCAGCCGCGGGGTCAGCGTTGAAACGTGATCGATGGTGGCCCCGTGGTTGACGCGCGTCCTGCCGTTGGCGCTGCCGCAGGGCTCCTGCGGGAAGCAGCCGAGTTCATTCGCACCCATCGAGTCGCGGGCGCTGTACCGGTAGTTCAATGCCAGCTTCTGGCGGACGGAGATGTTGTAGTCGCCACGAATGAGGTAGTTCTGGAACGAGTTCCGTTCGCCGGTGAGATTGCTTTGAAAGTTGAGCAGACCATCGGCGCGCCCGGCAAGATTGGGCAGCGGATACAGTTTCTGTAGTTCCACGGCCGCCGGATTCAAGCGCGCGGTGGGGATGATGTTTCCCGCAAACGGCTGGCGTGAAATGCGCGATCCCTGCAAAACGGCGGAGTTGGGGTCGTACAGCTGGTAGGACGGACCCACCGCGAGTTGTTGCGAGAAGTCGCCCCGCCGGTTCGCCTCGGTTGGAACCGTAATCACGGCCAATCGCGGATATGCGTCCTTCAGGCCCTCATATGTGAAGAAGAAGAACAGCTTCTGCCGTCCATCCAGGACTTTCGGAATCACTACGGGGCCGCCCGCCGATCCGCCGTACTGGTTGAATCGCGAAATCGGCTTCGGCTGATTGTTGGCATTGGCGAAGAATCCGGACGCGGCGGTGGCGGACACCTGGTTGAACCAATACGCGGAACCGTGCAGTTCGTTCGTGCCGCTCTTCATCACGACGTTGGCGACACCGCCCACGGTGTTGCCGAACGAGGCATCGCTCTGGAAGGTGTCCACTTTGAGTTCCTGCACCGAATCGACAGGCGGGCTGTAAGCCATGCGGCCGTCTTTGCTGGCATTGGGCGCGCCATCCAGCAGGACTTCGTTCGAGCCGAGGGGACCGCCGCCCATCGAAAAATTACTGGCTCCGGCATTGTCGAAGGGACGCGTGAATCCGCCCTGATTGGGGGGCACGACGCCATTGGCGAGTTGGGCCAGCACGAGCGGCGTCCGTCCGTTCATGGGGAGGTTTTCCACCTGCCGCGTGGTGAGCACCTGCCCCGTGTTGGCGGTCGCCGTCTGCAACAGCGGCGCCTCGCCGGTGATGGTGATGGACTCCGACGTGGCGCCGATTTCCAGCGCGATGTCGATCACGACCCGCTCGCCGGAACCCAGACGCACCTGGGTCCGCCTGAATTGCTTGAATCCGGGTGCTTCCGCCGAGATCTCATAGACCGCCGGCGGCAGCAGGGGAACCACGTATTGCCCGGTCGGCTCCGACACGGTGCGATACAGCGCCCCTGTTTCCACCGAAGTCACCTCGATTTTCGCTCTCGCAACCCCCAGACCCTGCGGATCGGCGATGCGGCCGCTGAGCGTTGCCCGATATTCCTGCGCCAGCAGCGCCGGGGCCGCCAGAGCCAACAACATTGTGATGAAATAGCGCATGTCTCGCTCCCTTGATGGCAAAGTACTCGAGCCGATCTCCGTTGTCGCCTAACTTTCGTTAGGCAGGGGCCGGGGTGGCGTTCGCGCCCCGCCGCCCGGCGCCGCGGCCTTCGCGGCATTAGCGCAACGTCTCGTCCGGGCCCTTGCCCCGGGGCGGCGTCCGGGGGTCGATCCGTTTGATCACCACTTTGTCCAGCGTCCAGCCGGTCTCGTTTCTGGCGATGAAATCGATCCGGCGCCGTCCCGGCCGGTCGATGGTCCAGGCGGCCGGAGCCACGAAGTCCTTTTCCACGCCGCCGGTCTTCATCCTGCTGGACCAGTGGAATTCCGTCGTCGCCTCGTCCACCCAGTAGCCGGAGGTCATCCGCGTGTACGGCTTGCCTTCCCAATCGGTGGGCCCATCGTATTGCTTGTATTTCGGATCGATTCCTACGAGGTCGTCGGGGCGGTCCAGTTCTACACCAAACTCATTGCCGGCATGCTCTTTCTTCTCGATCTTGCCCAGCAGCCAGATGGCATACTTGCCCGGTGTCCGGAAATCGACCTCAAAACGGAGGACGGCAGTCTTCTCATTGAAGGCCTTCTCGGCGTCCGGGCGGCATTGCATCGCTTTGCCGCTCAACCCGGCCACGGCATCAAATCCGCGGGACCAGGAGGCATGCTCCGCTTCCATGGCCACGACGCCGTCGATCTCCTGAAAAACGCGGGGGGCCGGCGGCCCCGCCATCAGCCCGCACACGCAGGTAAATCCAAGCAGTCTACTGACTCTCGACATCGAGTTGTCTCCTTACGTCGTCCAGAATGCGCTCGTCCTCAGCCAGCGCGAGCGCCGGATTCGCCATCCTCCAGCGCATGTGTGATACAAAACCCGGGATCCGGTAACGATGCCCGCTCACGGGGTCGCGGCCGTGACCGCAGCCAGGGTTGCGGTCCAACGCTTCGAGCCGCCGCAGGGCATCCTCCGCGATGGCCCGCCAGTCCTCCTGCCCCGTCAGTACGAAGATCCGTTGGGCGAAGTAGGCGCGTACCCATTCGCGCTGCAGGTGCGCGGCGTCCCGCAACCAGTCAAACCCCGCACGGAGTCTCTTCTCCTGGGCCGGCGGGAGATACCGGGCTGCCGCATCCAGGTCCTGCATCGAAGCACGCACCTGCCGGACCACTTCGTCCTTCTCCGCGAGGGCTTCCCGGTAGAGCGCTGTATCTGGTGCATACAGTCGCCGCTGCAACTCCACATCGCGTGGATCCCCGGTCCACTTGGCGTTCGACCGAAGCCTGGCTCGGGAGAAGTAATAGGCATAGTCGTCCCATTGCTCGCCCAGCCACTTATTGAACCAGTAGCCGAGTACGTAGCGGCCGTGGTGCATGATCCATTCAGTCCGCCGCAACGCCGCGATGACATGCGGCCTCGCCGGCTCCGGGTACCGCCGTCCGGCCCACGCGCTCCAGACACTATCCGGCGTGGCCTCACCGTCTCGCGCCAGTTGCCCGAACGCGTGGAGGTTCACCTCGTGCGTGTCCTCGAACGGCTCGTCCCACAGCAGTCGCGCGCGGCCCATCACCCCGGCCAGATTCTTCTCCCGGGCCCGGCGCAGAAAGCGATGAATGAAGTCCACCTGAGCGTAATGACCGCCCCAGCCCAGCGCCTTCTCCACGCCCAGATCCAATTCCATCAGTTCCTTCCGGCCGCTCCGGCCATGCGCGGGATCGGCCGGATAGAACGGGTGGAACTCGTGACAGGTATCTTTGCGCATCACCATGATGTCGCGCGGAAGCGTGGATAACGCGGCACCGAACCACTCCATTTCCCGGGGTTCGTAAAAGAAATTGCGCACAATCAGCTGCTTTTCGTGCTTGCGGAGCACGCCGTGAATCAGCCGGGTCACCAATTCGATTCGTTCCGGAATGGTGAGTGCCGACCGGACGGTGGAATTCTGGAACATACGCGCTCCGCTTTCGTGAAAGGTGAGCACGAATCCTGCGGTGCCCGGTGTTTTCGCCAGTAATCGCTCGTACCGTTGGGTCAAATAGCGGTGCAGATCCTGACGATCCAGTTCCACGCGGCCGCGCGCCTCGCCATTCTCCCGGTAGGCGGCGGGTATATCGTCGAGTTCATGGATCCAGAGCCAGTACGCCAGACCGGCCCGTTCACAGGCGGCGGCGGCACTCGCGATTTCCTGTTGCCGCTCGGGCGACTTGAGGAACTCATCCACGCTCCGGAACAGTTCGTGGGAGAAGACGACGAAGTTCACACCGTAGTCCGGCGCCCGGCGAATCGCGTCCTCGATCTTGGGCAACTGGCGCTCGTGAAGTTGCCATCCCACCATCTCGAATGACTGTCCGAAGCAGGAGCAAGCGGCCAGCGCCATCCCGAGCCGCACTATGTCCCGAAGTCGCATGCAAGCTCCATGGCAGCGATCGTAGCAGCGGGATTCTCGCCCGTCGCCTATCGAAAGGAGGGGCGCAGAGGAAGAAATTCCGAAACGTCAGAGCTGGATAATGCCCCGGCGCAGGGCTGCGGTCACGGCCTCCGTCCGGTCCTTCACGCCAAGCTTGGAGAGGACGTGGTTGACGTTCCACTTCACCGTGCCCTCCGTGATGGACAGTTCGGCGCCAATCTCCCGGTTAGACATCCCCGTGGCCATGAGTCTCAGGACTTCCATCTCGCGCGGCGTGAGGCCCGGCCCCGACATCCGCTCGGCCAGCCTCCGGCGAACGGGTTCCGGAACATACCGCCCGCCGGACATCACCGTGCGAAGCGCATTCAACAGGTCCTCCCCCGCCATGCCTTTCAAGACGTAGGCGTTGGCTCCGCTGGAAAGCGCCGCGTGGATATCTTCATCGCCGTCATACGTCGTCAGAACGACGAACTTCAGCTCCGGCTGCAGGACGCGCGCCGCGCGGATGAACTCCGCTCCGCTCATGCCAGGCATGCGTAAATCCACGAGGCAGAGGTTGGGATGGAGAGACTTGACCTTTTCGATTCCCTCCCGGCCGCTGCCGGCCTCGCCGACGACCTCCAAACCGGCCTGAGCGCCCAGGACCGCGGCTACGCCGCTCCGCATCAGCGGATGATCGTCAACCAGCAGGATTCGCAGATCAGCCATAGGGAACCTCCAGTTCGATCTCGGACCCTCGCCCAAGCTCGCTTCGAACCTTCAAACGGCCTCCGGCCTGCTCGGCGCGTTCGCGCATGCCGGCCAGGCCGAAATGACCCTCAGCCGCCCCCGCGCCCGCCGGCTGAAATCCATTGCCGTCATCCCGGACTTTGAGCCGGACGCCGCCCCGCTCGTAGGTCAGCAATAGTTCGACATGCTCCGGCTCGGCATGGCGCACCGCGTTGTGGAGAGCCTCCCGCGCCACACCGTACAGGCACTCCCGCTGCGGCAGCTTGAGAGCCCGGGGCCGCCCCGAGATCTGGACCTGAACCAGGCCGTCGCCGACCTCGCCGCTCAGCGCCAGCAGCCCTGTTTCCAGTTCAATCTCCGATGGGACATTGCTCCGGAGATTGCGCACGAACGTACGGACGTTATCCAGGTAAGTGCTTGCGGCCTCGCGGGCGTGATCCAGGTGCTTCCGGGAGCGGTGCGGCTGCTGCTGCCAGAGCATGTGAGCCGCCTCCAACTGCGCGCTGATGCTGCCGATGCCTTGGGCCAGCGTGTCGTGCAGCTCGCGCGCGATCCGCACACGCTCATCGGTCACCAAGGCCCATTGCCGGTTGAGAATCGACAGGCGCCAGCGATGGAATCCATAAAGCGCCGCCGCCAGCAGCGCGGCCAGCAACACTCGAAACCAGATTGTCTGGTAGAAACGCGGCAGCAGGAGGACGTCGAACCGCGTCACCGGACCCCACTCGCTATTGCCCAGACGGGCGCTGACCTCAAACCGGTACTGGCTGCGGGGCGTGTGGGAGTAGGCCACCGACCGGCGGGATTGCGCCTCGATCCAACTCGACTCGAAGCCGGCCAGACGGTACCGGTAGGTCACTTCATCGGAATGGCCCAGCGCTAGCGCAGCGTATTCGATTTCGAAGCTCTCCTGGCCCGCCGGAATCGCGGCCATGGCACCCAAAGCCAGCGGCGCGCCCCCGGCGCGCACCTCCTCAATCACGACTTGCGGCGGCTCCAACCGCGGCAGTTCGCCGAATCTCAAGACTCCGGATGAGGTCGCAAACCAAAGGCGTTGCTCCTGGTCCAGCCACGCGGCGGGTTGCCAGCCGATCTCCTGGCGGAATCCGCCCGCCGGCGCCGCCAGCCGCGCCGCGATTTCCGTTCCTCCGCTGACACCGGTGCAAACTCCGCGATCCGTCAACCACCACAATTGCCCCCGCCGCTCGATCAACGACAGCGCCCGGCCGCCGCAGACCGTCTCCCGCACCGTTACCGGCGTCAGAACTCCCTGCCGCCAGCGGTGAATTCCGTCCTTGGCCCCCAGCCAGTACCCTCCATCGCCGTCCGGCTGAACGGCATAGATGGACCGGCGCCCCGCGCCTCTTTCCGTTGTCCAGCCGCTCCCGTCCCAGAATCCTAAGCCCGCGTCGGTGGCTGCAAGGATGCTCCCCCCGGGCGCTTCCAACAGGTCATGGACACCATTGCTGGGCAGCCCTTCGGTCTTTCCGAATTTCTCCATTCGCCCGTCACGCAACCGGATCACTCCGCCGGCGGTCCCCACCCAGATTGAGCTGTCGCTTCCCAGCCGCAGGCAGAGCACGAAGTCGAGGCCGCCCCCCTGCGTCGGCACTCGCTCCCAACCGCCGCCCCTCATTTTCCAAAGGCCCTGCGAATGGGTGCCGGCGTACAGAGTGCCGTCGGGCAGTTCGAGGACGCCGCTGACGGGCGCATCCGGAAGTCCCTGCGCCGGTCCCCGCCGCGAATGGATCAGCCCCTCCGCGGTCCCCATCCACACACCGCCATCGCGAGCCGGCGCGAGCACGCGTACGTCGTCAGTCAGCAAACCTTCCGCCCGTCCCAGCGTCTCGAAGCCATCCCGGCGATGGCGCTCCAGTCCGTGCAGCCCCCCAAGCCAGGTGTTGCCCTCCTGGTCAAGTAATTGGACAGACCGCGGCGGAGCGGTTCTCCCGTCAGGCTGGATCCGGCCTCGCGGGCCAAACTCCACTGCGCCGCCCGTCGCGCCGCCCGCCACAACCGTTTCGCGGCTGACTGCAGTCAACCACAGCACCCGCTTCGACGGGACGCCGTCCTTCACGCGGTACACCGTCAGCCCGCCGCCGCTCCATCGGGCCAGCCCCGCCGAAGTTCCCATCCACAGTGCCCCGTCCCCCGTGACCGCCATCGCCGTCACTTCAACGTCGTTCAGCGCGCTCTGACCCGGCTCGCGTATTGTGCCGGTATCCCGCACGAGGAACACTCCCGAGTCCCGGGTACCGGCCCATAGGACCCCATCCGGGGCCTCGGCCAGCGCCGTAATCGCGGCCTGGGATACAACGCGGAAGGTGACTCCATTGAACCGGGCAAGCCCTGCATCTGTGCCCACCCAAAGCGGCCCCCTTCCGGACCGCCAGAGCGACAGGACGTGGTTGGACGGCAGGCCATGCTCAATCGTCCACCCGCGCCGTTCCTCCCGCCGCATCGGCTCAAGCGCGAGCAGCGGAGCCAGCCCAAAACCCGCCGCGACGAGCAGCGCCAAGCGTCTCATCACCCACCCGGTGACGCAACACTCAAGCGCACGCCGGCATACAGCGGCCGGGCGATGACCGCGGTACAGAACCATAACTCTTCTGTGAGCGTACGCGAATCGGTCCGGGCGGCAAAGTAAAGAACCGGCGATTAACAGGTTGTTAACACGCCCCGATTTCCTCGGAATGCCGTCGCCGGGCACCCGCCCGTCTTCTCACCGTGAACGTCCCGGCGCCGGCGGAATGCACCGGTGGGTGACGTAGCCGATATCTACGACTTCTTCGTCATAGTCAAGCATCTCGACGCGGAGCAGAACCTGGAACTGCTCGGGTTGTGTTTCGCGGTCGAACACCTCCCACAGACCCCGCAGGTGAGCCTCGTCGCAAAGGAAGGCCCCCGCGCCCTCGATGGCCCGGCCATGGTTGGCGCTGATCATGGTGACCGTGGTTCCAGCCGCCGGCCCGGCCCTCCGCGTCACGAGGGCGTATTCCACCAGGCGCTCCAGATCGCCGTCACGCTGGCGCGTCCCCGTCCAGGATTGCCCGCTTCCCGGACTCGCCCCCTGCTCCTCGATCGCCGTCGGGGTCATCACCAGCGGCAGGCCACCCTGCAGCGAACGCACAAATGGGTTCGTGCGCATGCTGCCCAGCAGGATCAGGTTGGCGCGCCGCGCGTCTGTCCACGCAAAGAAACGCGAATTCCGGCAATCGAGCGGCGCGCCGAGCTCCGCGAACGTCCCGGTCAGCGAAAGCAGGCAATTCATTTCGCCGGCGGAGACGAAATGGAACGAGGGAGACAGCTTCTTGCCGGCCGGCAACGGCAACCGCTTCTGGATTTCGTCCATTCCCGCCGTCCGGTCATTCAAGTAGATATTGCGGAAATAGTTGCCTTCCTCGTCTCTGAAAAACAGCAAATCTGTGAACATGAGAAGATTCGGATTCACGGGGGCCAGGTATGGGGACCAGAACCTTGCCCGCGCGGCGGTGGAGGACTCGCCGGCGCTGTCCTGCCCGACGCGCTCAAATTGCAGGCGGTACTGCCCCTTCGGCAGCAGGACGCGCGCGGTCTCCAAAGCCCCCTCGCGTCCGTAGTACCGTTGCAGCCGCTCCCGGATACTCGCAATGCTCACACGAACGATCGGGTCGATCTTCGGATCGAAGCCCGCTGCCCGCCCCAACGCGTGCACCGCGATCTCCTGTTCCTTCACAGGGGCCGGATCGTCCTCCTGGCTGCGCTCGAACAGGTAGAGCACGATGCGCCGTAACGACTCAGCATGAGCGAAGAGCCGGTGAGCGAGCAGCGCGCGCACCAGTTCCTTTCTCTGCTTGAGCGGTATGGCGGAGGGATCGGGCGAAGCCATCGATCAATATCATATCCATCCCCTTCCCTCGCGAAACCGGCAGGCAACACGCACGACCGAAGGGAGAGATGCGCCCGCTCGCGCTTCACCCCGCTCACCACGGCTGACAGTCGTAGCCGTCCGGAGCCTGCAGGCCGACGCGCACGGCCTGCTCCTCGTTCAACCAGCACCGGGTCTGGCGGTTCTCCGCCACGGGGATCTCCGCCGGCTTCCGGCCGTTCAGGATTGCTGCCGCCGTCTCGGCGGCCCATTCGCCCTGCTCCCGCGCGACCTTGGTGAGCCCAATCGTTACATAGGGCACCATGAAGTCATCACATGTGACGGCGGGTCTTCTGGCGTGCTTCCGGACCCACGCTTCCGCCTGGCCGTCGTTCCAGTCGCGAATCGCTCCGTTGGTGGGGAGATATAGCGCATCCGCGGAATCCTGTTCGTCCGCAAACGCGATCTTCCAGGCCACGAAATCCCGCACGAGCCGGAATCGCGGCTCGAAGCCCAGTGCGCGGTAGCGCGCTTCCAGGATGCGCGTGTTGTTGCGCTCAGATGCTGAATCCTCACTCAGAACCGTCAACCGGCGGACGTTTGGGAACTGCGCCTTGATAATCCCCAACGCCTCCTCGACGGGTACCACCTCGACCATCCCGGTGACCCATGGCGTCGGCAGGCCGTACTGAGCGGCATCCCAGTTGACTCCGCAAAACACCACCGGGATCGGCCCGTTCCGGAAATGGGGGACGACCAGCGATTGGACGGCGTCATCATCGGAAACCAGTAGCACTTGCGGTCCAGCGGCTCGAATCGCCGCCATCGCCTCCGCGGCTTTGTTCGCCACGCCCCCGGGATCGCGCTTCGCGTCGAGGAAGAAGACATCCACCGCGACGCCGCGCGCCGCCAGTTTATCCCGAATCCCTGCCATCACGGCATCGCTCGATCCGTAACCTTCGTGATAGGAGTTGACGTAAAACGCGCGAGGCGAAGGCGTCCCCACCCATTGAGCCAGCACCAGGGTCCCTGCCAACCCCACGACTGCGACGATCGACTCCATCACGGTCCAGATCTGGAATGTCTGGCGCACCGTGACGTTGTAATACTCCTTGAACATCCAGAAGCCGATGTCATTGAAATGCGAAAACATCAGGCTGCCCGCCGTCGTCGACAGCACCAGCAATTCCGGAGCAACGCCGGAACCCGGCACCAGCGGGACGACCACGCCCGCGGCGGTGATCGCCGCCACCGTGGCCGACCCCAGCGCCAGCCTCAGCAGCGCCGCCACACTCCATGCCAGAATCAACGGCGAAACAGCCAGTCCCGATGCCCATTGCTTGATCGCCTCGCCAGTGCCCGCGTCCAGCAACACCTGTTTGAACGCACCGCCCGCGGCAATGATCAGAAGCACCATCGAAACGCTGGAGACCGCCGTCCCCACGCTCTTCATCAACGACTCCACGTTGCGCCCCCGCCTCAGGCCGAGCGTCACAAACGAGATCAGGACCGCGGAGAACAGCGCGATCGTCGGGTCGCTCAGGAACCGGATTGCCTCCGCGGCCCGTCCCTGCATCTTCATCATCTCCGCCGCCGCGCCGGCAAGCATCAACATCACCGGCGAGAGCACGGTCACCAGGCTGACGCTCAACGCCGGCAATTCTTCGGGCCGGAACTCGCGAGGCTCGAACAAACCCGCCGGCGGCTCGTTGCGCAGGTGCCGGAAGAAACGGGCCAGCACCGGTCCGGACAGAATAATCGCCGGCACAGCCAGCAACAGCCCGTACAGCAGCGTGAGGTTCACATCCGCCTTGTAGAGAACCGCGATCGACGTCGGCGCGGGATGCGGAGGCAGGTAACCATGCGCCACCGACAACGCCGCCGACAAGGGGATGCCCAGCCGCATCATCGGCGTCTTCGTCGTGACGGCCAGCGTGTAGACCAGCGGAATCAACACCAGGAAACTGGCGTTGTAGATCATGGGGAGGCCGACCAGGAAACCTGTCACCAGCAGCGACCAGTCAAGACGGCGCTCTCCGAACACCCGGGTCAGCGCCCGGCTGATCGAATGGGCGGCGCCGCTCTCCTCGATCATGCGGCCCAGAATCGCGCCAAATACCAGGATCAGCGCCAGGCTGCCCATCGTGTCGCCGATCCCTTTCAGCAACGACTCCAGGGCCGCCGGGGCAGGCATGCCGTTGCTCATTCCGACGGCCAGCGCGGTCAGAATCAGGGCGAGGAACGGGTTCAGCTTCAGTCCCGCGATCAACAGCAGCAGCAGCAGTACCGCCGCGCCCAGGATGAGGAGGCTCATACGGACTGAGCCTGGTGCACTTGCAGCATCCGGTCGTACTGTTCGAGTATCATCCGCGCGAAATTCCCGCCCAGGTATCCCCCTATATCTGCATCGCTGAATAACCCCGGACTGGCCCTCAGCCGCGGATCCGGATGACGGCCGCCCTCACGCAGGCCCGCGAACATCGCCCGGAATCCCCCGAAGTTCCAGCTCATCCGGCCATACGGAGCGTCACTGGCGCAGTAGAGGTTCTCGCAGAACGGAGGTCCGGCCAACTGGTAGCTGATCAGCGCCTCCTCGATGTGCGTGTCCCTGAGGGCGCTGAGGATATAGCGCACGTTCGGCCGCCTCAGGCCAAGTTCGCGGGATTCGTGATACAACCTCTCCGCTTCGACATATCCGGCCCCGCCGCCTCCCATATGCACCCCGATTACCGGGTGCCCGGGATACCGCGCCGCTACCGCTTCCAGCCCCGATGCCGGCGTGTATGGCGAATCCGCGCCGTAGTGAAATACCGGGATCGCGCCCAACTCAACGATGCGGTCTGCCACCTGAAATACTTCCGGCGAATCGATCGGATACCGGTTCTGTGCCGGGTTCATCTTCACCAGCACAAACCCGAACTCCTTCACGCAGATTTCCGCCAGGCGGCGGGCATTGGCCGCCCCGCACGCCTTCGGATCCACCCAGCCCGAGGGAATGAATCTCTCCGGATAGCGCTGCCCGCAATCGTGAACGTAGCGATTGGCTTCAAGCAGCGCCTCTGCGTTGTCGTCCTCATGACCCGGATACTCTGTCGCCGCCGGGTTCTGCCACGTGTTCGCCATCGAAACGCCGGCCAGGTCCATCTCCGCTACCAGTTGCTCCGCCGCAAGCGGCTTGCCGTGATAGTAGTGCTGCGGTTGTTCCCGCGGCCGGCGTGCCACGTCTGTTGCGTGCGTGTCGGCGTCGATCACCAGGCTGCCGTCGTACCCTCGCAAGTACCGCGTCAGACGTTCGATGCGAGCCAGCGCCTGTGCTTCCATGGTTCAGGGCCTCTCGGCGAAAAACGTTGTCACCGAACTGCCCGGCGCCTCGTACTCAATCACGCCCGAGATGGAACGCTGTGGCCCAAGTGACTTGTATTCCTCGTTGAGCGAAGTGCGGAAGACACTGAACGCCGTCGCGCTGGTCCCCAATAGCTGGATTCGCGTCTTCTCAGGGTCGCGGGCCGTGTTGATGACGAGAAAGGCATCAGGGTGCCGGGTGCCGTTGGAACTGAAGGCGATCAGCTGCAAACCGCCTCTGCCTCCTTCGACGCCCGCCACCGCCATGCCCGGCTGGCCCGCGCGGGACACCTGCTTGTAGTAGTAGTAACCCGGCATCACCTGGTAACAACCGCACTCCTCAATGACGCGAAAGGCGGTGCCGGGATTCGGATCCCCACCCACCCACTTGCTGGTCTGCACAGCGGCCCAGGGAATCACTGCGTTGACCTTCACCAGATAGATCTGCCCGCGAATGTCGTTGATGAACTGTGCGTCCATCTTGCCCCAGGTCATCGAGGTCGTCCACGCATGAAGCCCGGGCTTCTTCTGGCGGAGAAGCTCGACGCCGCCTCCCTCGTGCTCGCCATACCACCGGCCCGCACCACCGGTGAATCCGTGGCTGGTGATCAGACCCATCGAGTTCAGCGCGGCTTCATCGGCCCAGATGGCGGGCGCGTATCCCCATGCCAGGAAGCGCCACCAGTTGGTCGGCTCCCCGGGCGTCACTCCTACATCCTTCAATCCCGCCTTGTCCAGCATCGGCCGGAGCATCGTCATGAACTCATTGACTTGCCGGGGAGGCCAGAACAGGTTGTAATCGTGGGTTGCGTGACCGGCGCTCTTGCCATCCACCGGCCAGCGCTCGAAGTCCTCCCCCTCGTTGTGAAGGGAGATGTAACGCACGGGAAACTGCTCTTTCTGCCTCAGGTACTGGATCCAGCCGATCATGTACCGGCCCAGGTTTTCCGCCTGCGCGGAATCCAGGTCCCGGCCCCGAACGAATTTCTGCTTCGTCGCCCACGCCGGCGGCCCGTAGAGCGTCGTGATGATCTCAAGGTTCCCGCCCTGCGCCTTCGCCCGTTTCAGGCCTTCGCGAACGAAATACCGCATCCACTTCGTCGTTGTCTCGTGATCGAAGGGACCTCCAGGCCGCTCCTGCTGCCAGACATCCAGGAACATCTTCACAACACCCGGACGCAGGCCATCCGGGCCAAAGATCTCATCCATCATCCGCTGGCGTTTGTCTTCGCTCAATGCGTTGAGCCCGCCGTACTCCTGAGGCGCCGACTTGTAGTCGCGCGTCTGCGGGACCTCGACGTAGTTCACGCCGAATCCGTCCCAAACCTGCCGCTTGTCGCAAAAGTCCACTTTCAGCGACGGCGCCTGCGCCGACAAAGCCGCCGCGCAGCAAAGCAATAAAATGAAAGTCCGCATTGCTCTCGATCCTATTCCCTTGGCGCACTCGCGGCAAAGTAAAGAACGCGTTAAGGCTGTCTTTTATCATTCGGAGCCGCTTACGCTGGCGGAAGCCTGGCGCGCCCGCCTCCGCTTGGCGGATTCGTGCAGCAATAACGTCGTCAGTCGAACAGATCCTGACTGACGACAGAATCCAGCCAGAGACCTCATGCTACAGCCAGGTCAACTCACGCAAGGATATTTGCCTGCAACAAAACAGTTCGAAACGCATCCACCATGGGGAGACCGGTCATTTCATATCCATATCGTGCTGTGGAAATGGCCGAATCTGCACACGACCTTGTACAGTGTTCAGCCGTCCTGTAGGCCTTCCCCGCGGCGAATCGAGCCGGCATCTCTCGGCAAGCCGGTCCTGATCAGTCCTGTCTTCCGGGTGCTCCATGCTCAGTTCCGGCGGCGCGGTTCGTACGGCGTTCCAGATCGCGGCACTGTTCCATCAACTCATCAAACGATTCTGCGGCGTCGAACAACAGACCGTCCTCGACCATCCTGTCGTAGTCTTGCGACAACGAATCCAGCGTTCGATCACGTGGAACCAACTGCAGCCAGCCTGAAACGGCAGCGATGTAGTCGATGTATCTTCCTCCGCTATTCTTCTCAGCGAAGAACATGGCCTTGTGTTTCGCTACCGCCAAGGCGAGAGCGTGATCAACGATCGCGGAACCGGCCTACCCGGCCCGGTCCAGGCGTGCGAGGTCATGCCAGTGTCGCGCAAAGCGTTCCCCGCCTCGATACTCGCCCTGTCGGCAGAATACATGAACAGCCGTTGCCTTCTCCCAGAACATCCGTTCCGGCCGCATGATGCGAGCGCGTGCAAAGGGAAATGCGACACTCGCCACGCTCGCCGCTGCATCGCGGACCAGCATTCGAGATTCGCAAGGTTCTCCCGTGGAACGAGCGCCGAATTCCAGCACCACGGCTGGACGAACGTGGCCTGTGCCTGCGGCCAAACGAGTGTACTCAATGAACAGCCTCTTGCTTTCTGCGGAAATAGTCGCGGGCAGTTCCGATTCCGTCAGCGCCGCGCGTATGACAGGGAGCACCTCCTGGCGAATCCAAACGGGCAGCCTGTTGCGGATCTCTTTGGTCAATCGTTTCTCCTGACTCTTCGTGGGCGGCAAGGCATTGGGGGCGTTGCCCGCCAGGTCTGGCGCAAGCACCCGGATATCGTAGGTCAGGTCGATGTCCTCCGAAAACCGGTTGATGATCGCGTAGCCCTTCGACAACGACGAGCCGCCTTTGAACACCAGGTGCTCGCCGAACCGCGCACGAAAGAGAACATCCAGAACCCAAACCAGCCAAACGTCTTTGTCCAGGAGATGAAGCGGCCGGCCCGATGCCGCAGCGGCCACTGCCAGCGCCTCGCGCCGGTCTTCCGGAGACAGCCGGAAGACCGGCTCAGACATCGCCGGCCATCACACTCACTTGCTGCGCCAGCCAGGTCGGCAGCATGCTGCGAACAGCGGCGACGGCTCTCATTTCCAGAACGGGCAGTCTTTGGCGGAGCACCGCGACCCCCTGTCCGGCATGCTCGGGCCCCAGCCAGGCTAATGCACGGATGGCTGTGCCAGCCGGCCGTCCTTGAAGCACCAGTTGCCAGGAGGGAACGTGGCGAAGCTCGATGGACTGTTGGCCGAGCTTGAGCTTCCGTGTGGGGCCGGAAGTCAAGTAGACCTCGCGTACCGGAACCTGGGTCGTGAGGCCGAGTTCGTTCGCCGCCGCCGCGCCGCTGGGAACAATACTCTCGCCCCGCTGCTCGGCAATCGCCTGCACAACCAGGCTGGTCTCGGGCGGCCTCACGCCGAAACGGCACTCAACGGGGAGTACGTACAGGCCTCGCCCGATGCGCAAAAGTTGGCCTCGACGAGCCAAACGCGATAGCGCCTGGTCCACCGCTGCCCGGTTTCCGAGGTGCAACAGTTCCTTCGCCGCCACGGGAGTCCCCTCCGGAAGCCGCCGGACGTGCGCCATCACTCTGGTTGTCAGGAGTTCCATCATCTGTCAGAATATTATCATATTTTCTGACAGTTTTGCCGGTCGCATCGGGAAAGATGATTGCTGGCCCAGAGGGGTCCGAGATCCCCATTGGGGAAATCTGCCACACCTCCGTTGGTCACCGCCACTTGCCGATCAGATCCGGAATTCCAGCAGGATCCAGCCCGAGGCTCTATGCTCTCGCGACGTCCATACTCGTAAGCGCCTGTGTTTGCAACAAAACAGTTCGAAACGTATCCACGATGGGGAGCCAGTCATCTAACACATTGAAAGCAAATGACTTGCCGAGTAATTCATTTCGTAAGTTGTTGAGCTTTGATTGATCCCATGCCGGACCTGAGATTGATCGGCGCACGCCGTGAAGGCTCCAGTCGACGCGTACGGCCTCACCGCCAGAGCATTGCTTGAACTTGTGCAACAAGCTGTTGCACCATTTCCCCTCATGCGAGGCGGAGCGGCCGCAGGTCAATCGGAAAGGCGATCGACACCCGCGCTGGGTCAACTGATACGGTCATACAGGCCGAACTCGCAGTATCGGGACTGCGCGGCGTTCGTCTGCATCACTCTTCCCGCCAAGGCGCCTTCGCCCGCACTTCGTCGATGATGAACCGTGCACCCTGCTTGTCCGACGGATTGAGCCACAACATGCGTTCGAAGATGCCGGCCGCTTCCTCGAATCGCTCCGATCGCCAGAGGCACAGGCCGTATCCGTACATGCACCGAAGGAACGGCCGGTTGTCGATCCACCCCCAAGGCAGCGCGCGATCGAAGCCTTCGCGGAGGGACAACTCGCCGATCCTATACCTACTTCGTAACACCGGATGGCATCCTTGGGCCGGTGGCCTAAGACGAAGTTGCCGAGGTGCGAGTGGGCATCCAGGCAACGGAGGTCGGCTTCGCACAGTTCCATGAGGATCTTGGACGCACCGTCGAAATCGCCTGCGCCCGCGCAGTCATTGGACCGGCCCATCGGATCAGAAAACGGGTCCTCGACATCGAGGCCAGGCAACACCTGCTCCATCTTAAACTACGGCCTCGGGCCATGCGCGATGAGCGGCTTCGCCCAATCTTCGATCGGATCCCCCTCTTCTCCCCAGTAATGCTCTGCAGGACTCCAGATACCCACCTCCTCCAACCACAGCGGAGCCAAGCCAAGTGTCTTCACGTCAAGCCGGGTCCCTACACCGCGAAGTGGGATTCGCCGGGCAACAACGTCGATGCGGTCCGGGTTGGGGTCCCGAAGCCCGCCGCCCTTCCGGCCACCATCTACCTGCACGGGATGGCTACTCGCCTCGCGACCGGCAGAAGTTCAAGAAGGTCGTCCACGACGGCGCCGACCATCACCTCGGTGGTGCCCGCCTATCGGGCCATCCCCGGCTCCGCCGCGAAGGAGTTCCGGCTCGACATCACCCTCAGCGGCGTGCCTTCGGGCGGCGCCTGGCCCTTGGAGCGTCGCCCGGCGCACTGATTCGAACGATCCTGCGGGAAGCTGGAACTGTCGCGATAGCGGGGTTTGTACTGGGGTTTCCGCTTGCGCTCAGCAGCAAGGCCCTGGCGGTGTCGTTGATTCCGGACCTGAAACCGGGTATCGGCGTTTGGCTGACGATGGGCGCGGCGTTAGTTGTGGTGCTGGGGCTGATGGCGGCGCTTGTGCCCGCCCTGCGCGCTGCACGAATTGAGCCGATGGAGGCCCTGGGGCACGACTAGCGGGCGGCGGTCCGCAGGCAGACCGCGGGGGAGACTGGAGTCCACGGTGCATCCTGAAGGACCGCTGAGGCCGGTTCTTAGGGGAAGATTTGCGTATTTGCTCATATACTGGCTGGTATAGATGAACTGGCTTAGGACAGGCATTGCACTGCTCTGCGGCGCGACCGGGACGTCGGCCGAGGAATGGCCACAGTGGCGGGGGCCGGGGAGCCAGGGGATTTCGTCTGAAAAAGGTTTACCCTCGCACTGGAGTCCGACACGCAATGTCGCCTGGAAAGCGGGGCTGACTGGGACAGGCGTGTCTTCGCCGATCGTGGTGGGGGGACTGGTGATTGTGACATCGCAGTTGGGCGGCGATCCTGCGAAAGGACGAGGGAATCCACTGTTGGCGCGGGACGACCAGGCGCTGGCCGTGCGCGAAAACGCGATTGGGCGCGCGGAGAGCCCTGATGGCAGGATGTATCTCGTGGTGGAAGCCTTCCGGCGCTCGGACGGGAAGCGGGCGTGGGAGTACAGGATTGTGGCTGAAGGCGAGAGTCCGGAGGTTCATGAAAAGCACAACCTGGCCACGCCGACGCCGGTTTCGGACGGGAGGCGGATTTACGCATGGTTCGGGAATGGGCAACTGGCGGCGATTGATATGGAGGGCCGCGAAGTCTGGCGGCGTCATCTGGGGAAGGAATTTGGCTCCTTTCTGAGTCAGTGGGGGCACGGGAGTTCACCTGCTTTATACAAAGATATGCTCATCCTGCTCTGCGACCACCGGCCGGTTTCGTATCTGCTGGCGTTGGATGCTGGAAGCGGCAAGGTGCGCTGGAAGGTGGATCGGGGACGAGGCAGGGTTTCGCACAGTACGCCGGTGGTGATCGCGGGGCCGCAAGGCGACGAACTGATCATCAATTCGAACGCTCGGGTAGAAGCGTACGATCCCGCGAATGGGCGCCCGCTCTGGCATGCCGGCAGCGAGCGCCAGACGCCGATCCCATCGCCCGTGTTCCACGAGGGCACGATCTACCTGAGCCGGGGGTACCGGAACAGCGACATCTGGGCGCTCCGACCTGGAGGTCGTGGTGATGTGAGCGAGAGCCACATGCGCTGGCGTATGCCGGGGGGCGGATCTTACGTTCCGTCGATCGTGCAGTATCAGGGCCTGGTTTATATGACCAACGAGATCGGCGTGGTGACGTGCGCAACGGCGGAAAGCGGCACTCCCCTCTGGAAAGAGCGGCTGGGCGGGATCTTCTTCGCCTCACCGGTGGCGGCGGACGGGAAAGTGTATCTGCTGAGCGAGACGGGGGAGACCTACGTGCTCCGCGGGGGACGAAAGGCCGAGGTGCTGGCCAGGAACGAGTTGGGAGAGCGGTTCCTGGCTTCGCCCGCAATCTCGGAGGGGATGATCTTTCTGCGCGGCGATCGATCGCTGTTTGCGATTGCGGAACGGTCGAATTAGGTGCGACCGCCGTTCGGCCAGTCCGCCGCTGGAGGGTGCTACGATGCAGCAAATGCGCGGATTCGTGCTGGTACTCCTCTCACTTCTATGTCTGACGTGCGGCTTTGCCGATGACCAGAAGATGTATTTCCCCGGGGACGAATGGGCGGCGGCTTCTCCACAGTCCGAGGGCGTCGATCCCAAACGGCTTGCGGAGGCGATTGCTTACCTAGAGCGGCACGCGCCGCGCGACGGTGTGCAGCAACTCATGATCGTCCGCCGCGGTCGCGTGATCCACGCAGGTCCGAAAGTGGACGAAGTCCACGGGATCTGGTCCTGCACGAAGTCCTTCACCAGCACCGTGCTGGGACTGCTGGTGGATGACGGGAAATGCAGTCTCGATACTCGCGCAGCCAGACACGTTGACGCGTTGTCGGCGCAGTATCCCGATGTGACACTGCGCCACTTCACCACCATGACCTCGGGATATCGCGCGGTGGGGGATGAGCCTCAGGCCGGGTATGTTCATGGACCCAGCACTACTCCGTTTGTTCCCGGCGAACCGCTGTTCGCACCGCCCGGTTCCAGGTACGCCTATTGGGATTCGGCCATGAATCAATTCGCCCATGTGCTAACGCGCATTGCCGGCGAACCGATTGCTGAATTATTCCGGCGGCGCATCGCCGGACCTATTGGGATGCGGGCGGGTCAGTGGAAATGGGGTGAATTCGCGGACGTGGAAGGGCCCGCGGTGAACGGCGGCGCGGGCAACCAGGGCCGTCATGTGTTCATCTCTGCCCGCGAGATGGCAAGGTTGGGCCACCTTTTTCTGAACAAGGGGTTGTGGGATGGCAAACGCCTGATCAGCGCCGGATGGGTGGAGCAGGCGACTCGCGCCCAGGTGCCCGCATCCGTGCCCCTGGGGCATCCCGGGAGCGCAATCCCCGGTCCTGGAATGTACGGATACAACTGGTGGGTGAATGGCGTGAAGCCGGACGGCGCACGGAAATGGCCCGGCATTTCGGCCGGCGCTTTTTCCGCCTCGGGACACAACAACAATGATCTGTTTGTGATTCCTGCCTGGGGTCTGGTCGTCGTGCGACTGGGGCTTGATGAGGGAGGGGAAGGCGGATTCAGTATCCCGGACGAGACCTATGCCACCTTTCTCCGAAAGTTAGGGGAATCGCTGACAGTGCCCTGATCGAGGCCCGGCCTCCGGGCAGATGATCCGGTTTGCCAGGATTGCACCGCAAGAATTCGACCGGCCCTATGTTGCAGCCTCCAACTCCAGCCTGGATGCGTGATTGAGGCCGCCCGGAATTGGCGTCGACAACCCGCGGCGGCCGACGGAGGACCGGCGTGGGTCCCCGGCGCCCCCAAGGATACCCGAGGCTGCGCGGCACGATTCGGGACCGCGTCACCCTCAAACGGCGGCCGTTTGTGCGATTGTTCGCCTGCGGGCAGGATCTCTCGTACGAACCCCCCGATGCGCCGCTGCCCGAGGAGGTCTCCTCCGGCGTCGAACCGTTGCTTGTTGTCGGCGCGATTGCCGGCGGATGACCGGCACCTGCATGTGACAGGCGAGGCTGGCCCAATCGGGTCGATGCGATTAGCCGGACCGGCCGGCTGTTTTCACTGGCTCTGTTCGCATGATCCCCATCCGGTCGGGCATCCTTGCCGATGCTCGCCGTTTTCATTACCGCATCGATCCTGTACTGCTACGGTTGATTTAAGGAGTCGCGTTTGTTATCTTCGGCGGATCGTTGGAGTTTCGCCATGTTGGCAGTCATTCTCACCTTGTTGTTGTGTGCGCCGGTGCCCCTGCTGCGTGCGGAATCGGTATCTGCGGAGGAGCAGTACGCGAAAGCCCGCAAGTTGTTGAATGCCCACTGCCTGGTCTGTCACCGTGGCAAGGCGGCCGCAGGCGGATTCGACCTCGCGAAGTATCCGACTCAAGCGAGCATCCTGGCGGATCCACGTCGCTGGAACAACGTCGTCCTGCGCGTGCGTCAGCACGAAATGCCCCCGCCGGGCGCAATGACGATCCCGCATGAAGTACGGGAAGAATTCACCGCTTGGATGACCCGGGAATTGCGGCAGGCTGCTTGCCGGGATGGTCTGGCGCCCCAACCCGCCCCCTTGCGCCGTCTCAACCGGAACGAATACGCATCCACGGTCAGGGATCTGCTCAACATCCACATCAATGCTGGACATATCCTCCCAGCCGACGGTGCCGGCGGTGAAGGATTCGACAACGCGGCCGAAACCCTGTTTCTCTCGCCAATTCACGCCGAGAAGTACCTGGAAGCGGCTCGTGATGCACTCCACTACGGATCGCGGGATCCGCGATCCCGAAAGGCCTTTATCATCTCGGAACCGGGCGAAGGGGTGAGCCCAGAGGCCGCGGCGCAGCGCAACCTGGAGGCCTTCCTGCCGAGAGCTTTCCGGCGACCCATCACCGGCGATGAGCTTGAGCAATACCTCGCGCTGTACCGGCGCGCCGCCCTGAGCGGTCGCGGGTTTGAGGAATCGCTCTTGTTCGCGTTCCAGGGCGCGCTGATTTCTCCACATTTCTTGTTTCTGTTCGAAGAGCCAAACCCCGAAGCAGGACCTCGGCTCCTCGGGCATTACGAATTCGCATCACGGCTCAGCTATTTTCTTTGGGGTTCCATGCCCGACAAGGAACTCTTCGACCTGGCCGCCGGGAACCGGCTTCACGAAGTGGAAGTCATCGAGACCCAGATCGCGAGGATGCTGAAGGACCACAAGTCGCTTGAGTTCGCGGAACGATTCGTGGAACAGTGGCTCGGAACGCGTGAACTGGGCCGCGATATCAAGCCGGATCCGGAGTTATTCAGGGAGTATTACGATGCGGAGCTGCAGTCGGCCATCCGCTATGAGCCGATTCTGTTTTTTCAGGAACTTCTGAGCGGCAACCACTCATTGATGAACCTGCTCGACTCGCCGTTCACCATCCTTACTAACAAGCTGCAGAGACACTACGGGCTGGACATTAAGGGATTGAGTCAACAGCCGAAGCGCGTCGAATTGCCCGAAGGACACACGCGCGGCGGTCTCCTTGGGATGTCCGCGGTGTTGGCTGTGTCGTCGCTTTCTCACCGGACCAGCCCAGTGCTGCGCGGAAAATGGGTATTGGACGCGCTCCTCGGGACCCCGCCCCCGCCCCCGCCTCCCGACGTCCCGGAACTCCCGGAGGAACATACCGGCGCGGCGCCGCGGACTGTCCGCGAAAAGCTCGCCCAACACCGGCAAAATCCTGCCTGCGCGAGTTGCCACGACCGCATCGACCCGATCGGATTCGGTCTCGAACACTACGATGTCATCGGACGCTGGCGAACGCACGAAGCTGGAAAGCCCGTCGATGCGAAAGGGGAATTGCCCGGAGGCATGGCGTTTGAAGGCGTGGGGGGCTTGAAGCAGGTCCTGCTGGCAAGAAAAGACCTATTTTTCCGAAATCTCACCGCGAAAATGCTCGGCTACGCTCTGGGCCGCGGACTCTCTCTGGAAGACGAGTGCACTGTTGATCGGATTGTGGAACAACTAGTAAACAAGGACGATCGCGCGCAGCAGATGGTGCGGTCGATTGTGCTGAGTGTGCCATTCCGCTACCAGCCGGGAACCCGGCCAGGCGTGGCGGTGACGCAAGCTGAAGTGAAGAGGATGCAGGAGAAACCATGACGACTCGCGGATTCCCCCTTTCCCGCCGCACAATGTTGAGAGGTGCCGGCGCCGCACTGGCGCTACCCTGGCTGGAAGCCATGACGCCCGCCCGCGCCCACGCTGCTCCCGGCGCCTCCGCCCACCCGGTCAGGATGGCTGCACTCTATATGCCCAATGGCGTGCATCCCGATTTCTGGACCCCTGAGACCACCGGTCGCGGCTTTCAACTCTCCCCGACACTCGAACCGCTTGAAGATTTGAAGCACGAACTCCTGGTCCTCACGAATCTCTGGAACGAGGGCAGCCAGGGCGGCGACGGGCATTACGTCAAAATCTCCGGCTTTCTCACTTGCACCACTGTTACAAAGACGCTGGGTGTGGACATCAGCGTGAACGGCACGTCGATGGATCAGTTGGCGGCGCAGCGCGCAGGGAAACGAACGCCCATCCCGTCTCTGGAACTCGGGACTTCACCCGTCACCACGGGCGTCGACCGCAACGTTGGCTACACCCGCGTATACGGCTCCCACATCGCCTGGAACGGACCGACAAGCCCCTTGGCGAAAGAGATCGACCCGAGACACGTATTCGAACGTTTGTTCCGCGCCGGGCAACCAGAAACGGGCGCCGCACAGGACCGCCTCCTGCTGGATCGCGTCATCGACGACGCCCGGCAGTTGCGCGAGCGCTTGGGAATGGCGGACCGGCAGCGAATGGACGAGTATCTGTCCGTCGTGCGTTCTCTCGAAGACCGGCTGGAGCGCGCGGAGCGTCCTGAAGAATCGGATTGGAAACGAAGGGCCGATGTGGATCCGGCAGCCCGTCCTGCCGGGCCGCCGAAGGATTTCGCCGAACACGTCCGGTTGATGATGGACATGATCGCGATGGCTTTTCAGACCGATTCCACCCGAATCGCGACATTTATGTTCAACAACGAAGTCAGCAACCAGAGCTTCTCATTTCTTGATGGTGTCGATGGCGGCCACCACTCGATCTCGCATCATCAGCGCGAAGAAGACAAACTGAGGCAGTACCGAATCATCAATCGCTGGCACGTGGAACAGTACGCCTATTTACTGCGCAAGCTGCGTGACATGAAGGAAGGCGAGAGCAACGTTTTGGAGAATTCCATGGTGCTCTTCGGCTCGGGCATCCGGGATGGTGACCGGCACGATCCGCACAACCTGCCCGTGTTGCTCGCCGGCCGTGCCGGCGGCCGCCTCGACACCGGACAGCACCTCACCTACGAAAAGGACACGCCGCTGGCGAACCTCTACGTCTCAATGCTGGACGCCTTCGGGACTCCGGTGCAGCGGTTCGCCGACAGCACCGCTTCGCTCCGCGGCGTCCTGAAGTAGGTAGCCGGCTTCCCGGATTTATGCCGGACTCGTGGGACTTCCCTGTACCGCCCGCGATTGAAGGATCGACTCCGGCGTCCAGCCAGCTTCGGCGCGGAGTTCGATGTGCGAGCTGAGGGATAACTCCTGCCGTAGCCGCTCAAGGGGAACCCGCGCTCCGGCTCCATCCACCGCCCCTGCCACGGTGACGATCGTGGGTGCAACTGACTTCGTAATCGAGGGCAGATCCGTGTGGTGTAGTAGCCGTGGAACAAAATTCCCGAACGGGTGGGTATAGTCCTCAACGGAACAGAGATTCTCGAAAGATACCAATCCGCCAGCAAGATAGAGCCCACTCAGTCCGCGGTCGATCGCGGCCGCGAAAAGTGCCGGAACCGTAGTGAACCCGAGCGCGGCAATCACGACCTTGCGGTTGCCCCACCCCGCACGGGAACGGAGGCCACGGATCACGGCGAGCAGATCCGTGACACGCTGCCCGAGTAGTGGCTTGCCCAGGATGAGCGAGGCCCACGCGTAATGCTCCTCGCTATTGTGAAGGTCCGCATGGCCGCGATGGCCCCGGCCGAATTCGGGGCGCAGGTCGCCCTGATTGCGCAGGTCCGGCGCACATACCACGCAACCCGTGGCGGCGAGTTGATCGTAGAGATCCCCCTCTCGCCAACTCTGGCGTCCACTCGGATGAAGCACGATCAGCAGAGGTTTCGCGGGGTTGTCCAGATGCGGGTTGAACACCCAGGCCGGCACCCACACTTCCGGCGCGCTCTGAACCTCCACTGCCTCGATCCTGGCTCCGCGATAGCGCGCCTCACCAAGCCAGTTGACTGCGGCAGAAGGGAAAGGCGGGTCCGCGCCGATCAGGGTGGCCAGATCCGCCGGAGTTTGTGGCAGCGTCCGCTTGCGATTGATGGAGAACGGCGTCTCACTGCCGAAGTCCACCACCAGGGTGCCGCTTGGAGAGACAAACAACTCCTCGTCCGCCTCGGGCGTTGTGTCGGGTTCGGTCTCGATGACACGGGGCACGGCGGTCAACCAGCGATCCACCCAGCGGTAGATCTGCAGCCGCATATCGAGCGACAGGCCATGCGGCAGCGGCGTGGAGTACCACTGGATGCGCTCCGCATGGCCTAGCGTGTCATACACATTCTTAAGCTTGCCGAACTCCTCCAGGCCGTTCGAGATGTATCTCGGCGAATAGGTCCCAAAAAAGTCCCGCTCGCTAACTGCAACCAGTAGGGGCTTTGGCGCCAGCGGGTAAAGCAGGTCCCACCGGTCGAAGCCCAGCGGGGAGGAGCCCACGAAGTTCTGTTCCGCATCGTCGGTGGAGCCGGGCGAATTGAAGCCGGCTATCGCCACATTCTCTGTATTGGCACACGAGAGGGCCGCTACGGCAAGGCGCGAATCCACGGCCGCGAGCAACATCGTGTTGGTGCCGCCGCCCGATTGGCCGGTTGATGCGAGCCGGGTGGGATCCACCAGAGGATGGGATGCCAGGTAGTCGAGGCTGCGCACGGAATCCCAGGTCTGGAGCCGAGTGCTCGTGTCGCCCTTCAATAGCATCTGACGGCCGGGCCGGGTGTGCTCTTCATCTGCGCCCAACCTGGAAAGAAATGGCTTCGGCCCTGGATAATAAGTGCGTTCACCCTGCCCCATCGGATCAAAGCCAAGTACCGCGTAGCCCAGCTTTGCCAGCCCCTGGCAACAGCGTTGATACTGGACGTACGCCTTCCCGTTCGTGGAGTGGCCCATCTGGAAGAGCACTCCTGGGTAGGGCGGAGTGCCGGCAGTCGGCACGTAGAGGTTCGCTGAAATCAACAGTCCAGGCTGGCTTTCATAGACAACCTTTTCCAGCCGGTAGCCGCGTCGCTCAAACTGGCCGGTCACTCTGGCATTCAGCGGCGATCGCTCCGGCATACCCCCAACAAGTTCCCAAAACGTGTCACTCACCCACTGCTGGCGTTCTCGAATCGCCTCGCGAGTAGTCAGTTTTGCGATCTCCCGGTTGCGCCGTTCGTAGGCCTCTCTTGCGAGCCTGCCAAGGAATTCAGGCAGGCATTGCGAGTAATCCCGATAAAGCCCCCGTGTGGGAGCGGCCTGGCCCAGGGACGCGCGCCGCAGGGCGAGTCCGGTAGCCAGTAGCGCGAGAAGTTCTCTCCGCGTAGGCATTCTGGCTATGAGCTTAACTCAGGTTTCGCAACCGGAGCGGGGCAGGGGGTCGACCACGCGATCGTCACGAACCCGCGTAAGATTGGAGCAGATGCGTCAAGGAGCGGCTGGGCTTGCGGGTTGTGCGAGTGTGGCGCTGGTTATCTTCGCCGCCCAGACAACTCCCGTCTTCGTGGATGGAACGGCGAAGGCCGGTCTCGATTTCCGCAACCGCAACTCTGCCACTCCGGAGAAGTATCTGCTTGAGACCATGGCGGGAGGTGTCGGGCTTCTCGACTACGATGGCGATGGGTTTTCGGATGTCTTCTTCACAAACGGTGCGGAACTAAAAGTGCCGCAGCCCTATGGGACGATCCTGGATAAGTCCGCTCCTGCGTATTGGAATCGCCTCTTCCGCAACAACGGCGACGGTACTTTCACCGATGTCACCAAAGCGGCCGGCGTGCAGGGTTCCGGCTACAGCATGGGCGTCGCCGCTGCGGATTTCAATAATGACGGACACCCCGACCTGCTGGTCACCAACTACGGAGGCGTTCAGCTATACCGGAACAACGGAGATGGCTCGTTTACCGAAGTTACCGAACGCGCTGGTCTCGGCGGTGCAAGGGGCTGGTTTACGAGCGCCGGATTCTTTGATTACGATGGCGACGGCCGGTTGGATCTCTTTCTCTGCCGATACCTGGATTGGGCGTTCTCAAAGAACATCCACTGCGGACCCAAAGAGAACGGCGCCCGCGCCTACTGTCATCCCGACAATTTCGACCCGGTATCCAATCTCCTGTTCCGCGGCAACCCCGATGGCACATTTACTGATGTGAGTAGCCAGAGTGGCATTGCTCGATTCAAAGGCAAAGCCCTGGGCGTGGCTTTTGGCGATTTTGACAACGATGGATGGATTGATGTGACCGTCGCCAACGACTCCTTTCCGCAATTCCTCTTCCGCAACAGCGGGAAGGGCACATTTACGGAGATCGCTGAACTGGCCGGCGCGGCCTACAACGAAGATGGCAAGGTGTTCGCTGGCATGGGCACGGACGCGGTGGACCTCGACGGAGACGGATTGCCCGACATTGTCACAACGACCCTCTCGAATGAACGCTATGCATATTTCCGAAATCTTGGCGACGGCTCCTTTGCCTATGAGACGCTCGTATCCGGCCTGGGGAAGATCACCCAGATGTTCGCCGGCTGGAGTGTTCGAGCCCTGGACTACGATCTCGATGGCCGCAGGGAGCTGTTCTTCGCGAACAGCCACGTGATGGATAATGTCCACCTCTCACAGCCTCACATCAACTACGAACAGCCGCTGCTGCTGCTGCGTTGGACCGGCCGGCAGTTTGAGGATGTCTCCGCCACGGCCGGAGCACCGTTTCAGCGCCCGATGGCGGCTCGGGGCGCGGCTGTGGGCGATCTCGACAACGACGGTGATCCGGATATCGTGATTGCTAACTGTAACGGCAGTGCAGTGTACTTGCGCAACGAAGGCGGCGACCGCAACGCATGGATCGGTCTGGAACTCGTGGGCACTGTCAGTAACCGGAGTGCGATCGGAGCCAAGGTATCTCTGACCCACAACAATGGCAAACTGCAGTATTCGATGGTGAGCACCGCGGGAGGCTACCAGTCGGCTCAGGACGTACGGATCCATTTTGGACTCGGCCGCGAGACCTCCGTGAGGGAGTTGCTCATCCGGTGGCCTAGCGGGATCGTCCAGAAGATCGACAGTCCACGGATTCGAACCCTGCACAAGGTAACCGAACCGGCGTCCTGAGGCGCTCGTCTTGATGCGTGAGACCAATCAGGAGGGGGCGAAGTTGAAGCACTCACCCAGTCAAAACTGTTCACGCCGCGAGTTGCTGGCGTTACTCGGCGCCGCGCCAGCGTTTGGGCAGGGTGTGGCGTCGCGCGGCGTAAAGGCGCAGCCTCGGGGGAGGCCTTCCGGCCTCCCATTCCACGCAAGGTTTACCGACATCGCGCAGCAGGCGGGGCTCCGCCACTCTTCCATCTACGGGCCTTTGGATCGCAGCAACTACATCATCGAAACCGTGGGATGCGGTGTCGCCTTCTTCGACTACGACAATGACGGGTGGATGGATCTGCTGGTCCTCAGCGGAACCCGGCTTGAAGCAGCGCCACCCGGCGCGAGTAATCGGCTCTACAGGAACAACCGGAATGGCACCTTTCGCGATGTGACTGAAGAAGCTGGACTTCTACGCACGGGCTGGGCCGGTTCCGTGACAATCGGCGACTACAACAACGACGGCTTCGAGGATCTGTTCATCACCTACTGGGGTCAAAACGTACTCTATCGCAACAACGGCGACGGCACCTTCACAGATGTCACCAGCCAGGCCGGCCTGCTCGATGAGAAGACGGCCTGGGGCGCAGGCTGTACCTTTCTCGACTTCGATCGGGACGGCCATCTGGATCTATTCGTGGCCAATTACCTGGAGTTCGATTTGGGAAAAACGCCGAAGCCGGGCGAGAACTCAAACTGTAACTGGAAAGGCGTTCCCGTGATGTGCGGCCCGCGTGGCATGAAGCCCGCACGGCATAAATTATTCCGGAACAATGGCGATGGCACGTTCACGGACGTCAGCGAAAAATCGGGAATCGGCGCTGCCTCGGGCAGTTTCGCCATGACGGCCGTGGCGGCGGACTTCAACAACGACGGGTGGCCCGACATCTATGTTGCGTGCGACTCCACTCCGAGTTTTCTGTTCGCAAATCAACACGATGGCACATTTCTCGAGGAAGGCCTGGAACGCGGAGTTGCCCTCAACGAGGATGGCATCGAGCAGGCTGGCATGGGACTCGGGATCGGCGACTACAACAACGACGGCCAATTGGACATTCTGAAGACCCATTTCGCGGATGACACTCACATCCTCTACCGCAATGATGGCGAAGGCTACTTCGAGGACGTCACGATGCGCGCCGGACTCGGGGTCGAGACGCGCTACATCGGCTGGGGCGCCGGAATTATCGACCTCGATAACGACGGCCACCCCGATCTCTTCATTGTCACCGGTAGTGTCTATCCTGACCTCGAAAAGCGTCTTCCCCAATACCCTCACAAATCTCCACGCCTCATCTTTCGAAATCTCGGCAATGGCCGCTTCGAGGAACTCATCGACGAAGCAGGGCCCGGCATCGCAGCCGTGCATTGCAGCCGCGGTTGTGCATTCGGCGATTTTGATAATGACGGCGACCTGGACATCCTTGTGATGAACATGAATGAGCCTCCTTCACTTCTCCGCAATGATCTGGGAGGTGATGGAAACTGGCTGAAGGTGCGGTTGACAGGGGTGAAGTCCAACCGGAGCGCCATAGGGGCGCGAGTGCGTGTTCGGTTTGGGGAACAGGTTCAGGTACAGGAGGTTCTGGCCCAATCGAGTTTTTACTCGGTGAATGATCCTCGCCTCCATTTCGGATTGGGAGTATCCCGGACTGCTGACCTCACGGTCCGTTGGCCAACCGGCGCCCAGGATACATTCTCCGGGGTCGAAGCTGGGCATCTCGTGAAAATCCAGGAGGGGAAGGGCATTGTCGAGCGAATCGCATTCACGCGCGGGTCCGGCTAGCCAGCCGGCGCGCTGGCGTTACGGCTGGAAGATTGCCCCGGGTCTATGCAGGTGAAACTCCGCATTCTAGTGGCACTGCATTCTCATATGAGCCTGTAGTAAGAGGTACAGCCGACCCCTGCTCACTCTCGCAAGACCGCCGGAACTGCTCCGATGTTACAAGCTCCGGCATACTGGCCGCGTCGGTCCCCGTCAACCAATCCTGTGAAAAAATCCTTGACAGAAGGAAAGAGTCACAGTATTGTCGGTGCCATACCACTGTGCGTTAGGGATGACGCATAGCAACAAAGAGGTGAGGGATGCGACTACTCTTGTTGGCACTCCTTGGGACTTCTCTGCTCATGGGGCAGGGTGAACGCGGGGCATTCAATGGAACAGTGCTGGATTCGTCGGGTGCTGTTATTCCGCAGGCCACCGTCAGGGCCATCAATACCGGTACGCGAATTGAAACGGCAGTGCAAACGACAGCCGCCGGCGTTTATCGCATGCCTTACCTGCCGCCGGGTACCTACACTTTTCATGTCTCGGCTCCCGGGTTCAAGACAGTCCTTCGCGCCGACGTCGGGCTCAGCGTTGCACAAACGCTCACCTTGGATTTCACGCTCGAGGTGGGCAGTGCGACCGAGCAGATTACTGTGATGTCGGACATGCCGCTCCTCGAGACGGGCACGGCGGAGATTGGAAGCTATGTCTCAAAGAAGGAGTTCGACACTTGGCCGATCACCGTCGGCGACGGCCGGCGGCAGATTCAGCAGTTCATCTTCACCAGCCTGCCGGGAACAGTGGGCGGCACTTTCCAGGGCTCCATCAACGGTGGTCAATTTTACTCGCACGAGATCTTGATCGATGGCATGCCGCTGGGGCGCATGGATCTGCAGGGCGGCTCCAACAATGAATTCAGCCCGTCCGCCGAAGCCATCAGCGAATTTAAACTGCAGACAGGCACGGTGAGCGCCCAGTACTCAGGTGGCCAGACCGCCGTTGCCAATTTCGTCACCAAGAGCGGCACCAACGAATTGCGTGGAAGCGCTTACTACTACGTTCAGAATGATGCTCTACGCGCGAACGGCTATAACAACAATGCCGCCCGAATCCCTCGTCAGCCATTCAAACAGCACAACTACGGCGGATCTGTGGGTGGCCCCGTGGTCCTGCCGAAGCTATATGACGGACGAAACCGTACTTTTTGGTTCGCAAACTGGGAACGGACTAAGGTCAAGGACTATCGCTCAACCGACTTCAGCACCTTGCCCACCACGGACTTCAAGCAGGGCAATTTTGCGAGACTGCTCAACCCCGCCTTCACTGGGGACGCGCGATCCGGCACCTCTGCGGGAACTGATGTTCTCGGCCGCTCGGTCGTGTTTGGTCAGATCTATAACCCTAACTCCGCCCGGCAGGTCAACGGAACGTGGGTGCGCGATCCTTTCCCTGGCAACGTCATTCCGCAGAACATGTGGAGTGGCGTCAGTCGCTCGATCCTGAGCACCTATGGCATTACGGATCCCAGTTTTGACCAGATGCTTCGCAACATCCCCAATCTCGGCGCCTGCTGCCCTGTCTTCGATGAAAAGATGCTCACCACCAAAGGGGACCACAACTTCAATGACAACAACCGGATGTCGCTGACCTTCAACAAGAACTTCCGGCAGCGGAACAATTCGCCCGGCGGGCGTTGGGGAGACCCTCCCGGCCTGCCCACCGGTGTCTACCAGTTGCAGAATACGCCCGGAACCCTTGCCCGATTCTCTTTCGACACGGTGGTCACGCCCACCCTGCTGAATCACTTTGCCATTGGGTACAACCGCTTTGGCAACCTGAACCAAAGCGTGTTCGTCGATCAAGACATGCCTCAAAGTGTGGGCTTCCAGAACGTGCCGGGAACCCACTTCCCCGCGCTGATCTTCTCCGGCCTGCCCTTCCAGGGCGGAGGGATCGGAGCGGGTGGGCGTCTGGGCTCCACTAACGCGGGCGGTTCCTTCAATGGAAGCACCATCATCTCCGACGACTTCACTATTGTCACGGGCAGGCACAACTTCAAGATCGGCTTTGAACATCGTCGGTACTATCTCAACGATCAGGGTCGAGGCAACTCGTCTGGCACCTTCAACTTCTCGCCCAACCAAACGGCCCAACCTGGCTTCATCAACCAGACAGGCCACTCCTTCGCCAGCTTTTTGATGGGAACGGCCGCTGCGACGAACCGCAATGTCGTGGCCTCCTACTTTGGACGCCGCTGGCGCAGCACAGGCTTCTACTTCCAGGACGATTTCAAAGTAAGCCGCAGGTTGACGCTCAATCTCGGGTTGCGCTGGGAGATCATCGGCGGTTTGCAGGAGGTTGCGGGAAGAATGGCTCAGTTCAATTCGACCAAGCCAAATCCCGCCGCGAACGGACTGCCAGGCGCTCTCGACTTTGCCGACGAATTGGGGGTTACGACCTTCATGGATACGAACTGGAAACAGTTATCCCCCAAGGTCGGCTTTGCCTATGAGATCAACAACCGCGCCGTCGTGCGGGGCGGTTATGGCATCAACAACATGCCCCCCATCAACAACGGTTTTGGCGGCCCCAGCACCATCGGCTACAACGGCGCGATCGCCGTGAACTCTGCGAACACGGCCATCCGGTTTGCCGAAGATGTGCTTTTTGACATCGATCAGCCGTACCCAAGTTTCACGGCGACGCTGCCCAATCGCAACCCATCGCTGGCCAACGGGCAGGGCACCACGTTCATCGGCCGGGACCACAACAAACTGCCCTACACCCAGAATTGGAACCTCGGCTTCCAGTTCTCGCTTCGCGCGAACACCGTTCTGGAAGTGAATTACATCGGCAACAAAGGCACGAACCTCCCAACCCCGGGTTTTGACAACCTGAACGCCCTACCATTGAGCCTGCTCGCATTGGGCGACAGCCTGACTCGCCCCTGGACGCCGGCTTCCGGCGTGCCGCAGCCTTTCCCAGGCTTCAGCGGGACATTGGTGCAGGCTCTGCGCCCCTTCCCGCAGTACACGGGAATCAGCCAGCCATATCCCTACTTTGGCAACTCCTCGTACCAGTCCGGCCAGGTTCAACTCACCCGGCATTTCAGGGATGGGTTCTCCTACCTGCTGGCGTACACGTGGTCGAAGTCTATTGGCTTCGGTTCGGATAGCTCGATCGATGGAGCCACTCCCGTGGACATGTTCAATCGTGGCCTCGATCGCACGATCACCGCATTCCACATACCCCATTTCTTCAAGGGCACGTGGATTTATGAACTGCCGATGGGGCCGAATAAATTGATTCCCATTCGCGGCTTCGCGAACACACTCTTCGGAGGCTGGCAGCTTACCGGGATTCACCAGATTCGCAGTGGCGATGCGCTTTCAATTGGCGCTGCGGGAGTCGTGAATCCGCTGGGGGCCACCTATCCTGATCTCATTGGCGGGGTGCCGATCGTCGCCAATTCCGGCGCACCCATCAGCTTCCGCGGGTTCGCCGGGGGCACACCTTATTTGAACCGGGCCGCGTTCGCCAATCCGCCGGTGCATCCCGGCGGGCAGAACGTCGTCATGCGGCCGGGAACAATCGGGCCGGTACTTCCAAATATTCGCGGTCCGCGCGTCTGGTCGGAAGACGTCGGTCTCCAGAAGATCTTCCGCTTCACTGAGCAGAGATCCTTCGAGCTAAGAGGTACCTTCCTGAATCCACTCAACAGGCCGGGCCGAGGAAATCCGATCACGAATCTGGGGGATCCGAACTTCGGGCAAATCACCGGCGCGCGCTTCGGCGGACGCAACATCGAACTGGCGGCCCGCATCACGTTCTGATCCAATCTGGACGTGGTCCCCACTTTCATCACATTAGTCGCACTCCTCGCTTATCGCGGGGAGTGTCCGACTGCGTTGGAGCAGGCGAGGAACGCCTATGAGTCGCGGCGCTACGCCGTGTCTGTCTCGGAGTTCCGCCGTGCGCTGCATGCCTGCCCGGACTCGCGCATCGTCCTTCTCCCCCTCGCACAGGCGGAACTGATGGCGCAACAGTTGGAGGCGAGTCACGACACTCTTGAAAAACTGCTTGCACGCGATCCCCGCAACGCCGACGCACTGAAACTGCAGGGAGACGTGCTTTACCTCCTGGGACGTGAAGCCGAGGCCGTGTCTGTGCTGAATCGAGCATTGGAGGTGAATCCGAGACACACGGCCAGTCGCTACACTCTGGCTCGAGTCCACTATCAACAGAACCGGATTGAAGAATCCAGCGCCCTTTTCCGCCGACTGATCGAAGATGATCCGGACAACTATCGCGCACATGACAATCTTGCTCTTTGCTATGCGGCTCTTCAGCAGAATGCGGCTGCGGTCCGTCATTTTATGAGAGCCCTCGACCTGGTCCACAAAGCACACCCCGAGTACGACGTGGTTTATGCCAACTTCGCCAGTTATCTCTTGGACCGATCCGAGTTTGAGCAGGCGTTCCAACTCGCGGCCGAGTCCGCAAAGCGGAATCCACGCTCAGCGCGGAATTTCTTCCTGACGGGCAAGACCCTCGTGAAGCTGGAGAGATACGAGTTGAGTATTCGCTGGCTCCAAAAGGCGGCAGCGCTCGACCCCACCTACACCGAGCCGCGATATTGGCTGGCTCAGGTCTACCGTAGACTCGGGAAGCATGATGAAGCCCGGCGCGAACTTGAGGCCTTTCGGGAACTCAGCAAGGCACCGAGGCTCAAGCGTTGATGGGTAGGGTTCCAAGCACGCGTCGGTGTGGCCGCACTCTGGCCGCGCTTCTGTTGGCGGCCGCATCAGCCGTTCCGGCTGACGTGTGTCAAATGGGCGCCGGCGCTGCGCGGCAAAGGGACTCCATCAGAGCCGAGGCGCTGCTGAAGGAATGTCTTCAGCGGAAACCCGGGATCGAAGCTTACCTGCTGCTCGCTGGAATATATCAACTGCAACAGAAATCCGATGCGCTCTATGCGCTTGCCGTTGAGGCGCTCAAGCGATTCCCGGAGGAGCAGCGGTTCTATCTCGTGGTGGCTACCCAGGATGGCAGGCAAGCGCGTTTCGGCAACGCCATCCAGGTTCTCGAAGGAGCGCTGCGCCGCTGGCCGGAGGACCCTAAGATAAAATCGCTGCTCGCGAGTTCCTACCTTGGCCGTGGAATCGAGTTGCTCGATGCCGGCGATAGTGAAGTTGCTGTCCATCCCCTGCGGCGCGCCACGGAATTGGCTCCCGAAGACATTGAAGCACGTCTGAACTTCGGCCGGGCCCTTCACAACACCCATCAGCGGGTGGAGGCCATTGCTGTATTTGACGCTCTTGTCAATCAGCAGCCGCCTGTGCCTCTTGCTCGATTCCACCGCGCCCTTACGTCGTATTCCATGGGCGAGTTCCGCCTCGCCATCGACGATCTGAACTTGGAACTACGGCATAACGCCGAATTTGCCCCCGCACGCCTGATCCGGGGGCTGGCACTGATGGCCACAGGAGCGTGGGAAGCCGCTTCGACTGACGTGGAACTGGCCGCTGCGGCTATGCCCGATAACCCTCGAGCTCTCTACGCGCGTACCCGAATATTGATCGAAACCGGCGAATTGGAGAAAGCAGAAGCCACCCTGCGAAAAGCGATCGAGCTCGATGCAGAGGACGCGGCTTCGCTAAACATGCTGATCCGTTTACTTATGCGCATTGGCCGCCGGGATGAAGCGCTCGCCCTTACCCCCAAAGCAACAGCGTTGAGCACGAAGGCACGTAAGGCCAAACCCGGCGAGATTCTATTCGAAAAGGCGACCAGGCTGCAGCGATGATTCGTAGACTGTTTCTGCTCACGATGGGCCTAATGGCGCTCGGTGTGGGGACCGAGTCTCCTCTAATCCCCACGTTCATTGACGCCACGGTGAGCGCGAACCTGCGTGTAAAGATCGTCAGCGGCGACCCTCACTCGAAACCCTACCTCATCGAAAGCGTCGGCGGCGGCCTTGCCGTCCTTGACTTCGACAACGACGGTTGGATGGATATCTACGTCCCCAACGGTGCCACTATTGAGCTCGTGCGCGCTGGAAAGCCAGGGGCCGGTGGGGTCCTCTATCGCAACAATCGGGATGGCACATTCACCGACGTCACGGAAAAGTCGGGCATTCGCAATCCTTTCTGGGGCAAGGGGGCGTTGGCGGCGGATTTCAACAACGATGGCTTCCAGGACCTCCACATCACTAATTTCGGGCCCAATCTGCTGTTTCGGAACAACGGGGATGGCACATTTACCGACGTCACGTCCGAGGCCGGTGTCGGGGACGCCCGCTGGTCTTCGGCTTCCGCCGCCGCTGATTACGACAAGGATGGTCATCTCGATCTGTTTGTCGCCAACTACGTGGAGTACGATCTCGACAACTTGCCCACCGAGGGGAAGTTCTGCTCCTACTTCGGGCTCAAGGTGGCATGCGGGCCGAGGGGATTGCAGGGTGCGGGAAACACACTCTACCGTAACAACGGCGATGGCACTTTCACTGATGTTTCCGCGCAAGCCGGGATCAAGGGAGCGGCAGGCTTCTATGGTCTGGGCGCAGTCTGGGGCGACGTGGACAACGACGGCAACCTCGATCTGATAGTCGCCAACGACACAACCCCGAACGATCTCTTTCGCAACAATGGCGACGGCACGTTCACCAACGTGGCAGTGGAATGCGGCGTGGCCTTCAGTGATGACGGCCGCGAGCAGGCTGGCATGGGGGTGGAACTCGAGGACCTCAACAACAACGGGTTGCTCGATCTGCTGGTCACGAACTTCTCCGACGACTACAACACCCTTTACCGCAATCTGGGCGGTGGTCTTTTCGATGACGATTCCCACCAGGCTGGCCTGGTCGCGGATTCATGGCGCGACCTGAGTTGGGGGGTCGGCTTCTTTGACTTCAATAACGATGGTCTCAAAGATGTGTTCGTCGCCAACGGCCACATCTACCCGCAGGTCGATCGCTCCGCGCTGAATCTGAGTTACAGGCAAACCAATAAGCTGTACTTGAATACCGGCGCCCGCAAGCTCAGGAACGTAAGTGCGGAAGCCGGTGCGGGATTGAGGGTGAAAAAGTCGTTTCGAGGCGCTGCGTTTGCGGACTTCAATAACGACGGGTTAATGGACATTGTGTTGTGCGCCCTCGATGATACGCCCACCCTGCTTCTCAATCAGAGCCCGGCGAAGAACCACTGGCTCCTGGTGCGCCTGCTGGGCAAGGAGGTTAACCGGTTCGGAATCGGTGCGCGAATCACTGCGAAAACCGCCGCCAGCACCCAGTTGCGCGAGGTCAAGGCGGGAGGGAGTTTTGCCTCTTCCAATGACCCGCGGGCGCATTTTGGCCTGGGCCCTCATACCGTGATTGACGAACTCACGGTTGTCTGGCCTTCGGGAAAGCGGAGCATCCTTCGGGACGTGAAGACCAATCAGATCCTCTCCATCCGCGAGTAGCAGTCCGTGAGGGCGGGACGGCGCGTGCCACGAGCCCGATTGGCCCGAAGATTCGATTGTCGGTAACCCCCTGGCCCGACGAGCGCTATCTCACTCTGTTCCGCCCGCTGGGTGCGCACTTCTGGCGTCGATCGGCACCATCCCGCCCCCTCCCACAACTCCTGCGGATCGCCAAACTGACAATCCAATCCATTGCATGGCGCACACCAGCGTCGGCCGGGTTCGAATCCTGCACGCGCAGCCGCGTCTGCATGCCGCCTCAGGTCCGTGGCGGGAGTAGAGATTCAGCATGCCGCCCACGCGCTGTCGCTGCTGGATGATGCGCGATGCTCCCAAGTGGCTAGCCTCCGGGCAGATGATCCTCTCCTGGCCGGGTCCTCACGCCGGCCACTTCTCCAGCCCGAGTCCCCTTCCGCACTTCGTCATCCAATCATCAATATTTCGGGCTGTGATCGACTCTGCCACGGCACCACCTCGATGCCCGGAACCAGGCGAGGGCTGATCAGGTCCGAGACCAGACTGGCCAGCCTTTCTTCCGCTTCCATCACGTCGGGCACGCCGCGGACGTTCCTCGACCCGTCATCCACGCCGATGACGACGGTGCCGCCTGCCGTGTTCGCGAACGCGACGAGCGTCTTGAGAACTCCGTCCGGGGAGGACAAGTCCTGCTTGAACGCGAGGGTTTTGCCCTCCGGACGATTGAGTAGATCAACGAGTCTCATTACTCCGCATTCAACTCGGAAGCAGATGACGCCGCAAGACTTCCGACCTTTCCGGATCCCCGTCGGCCCTCAGCGGTCACCACTGGCAGGGATAAACCAACGACTTCCGCCTGAGCACTGCTCGCCACAAAGATCCTGAGACCAGAGGGGTCTGAAATCCCCAATGGGGAAATTCGCCCCGGTGCCACTGATTGGCGCCACCCGCTGATCAGATCTGGAATCACAGGGAAGTCCCAGCCAGGGACCTTATGTTGGCGCGAAGTCCACGCCCGTAAGCACCTGTGTTTGCAACAAAACAGTTCGAAACGCGTCCACCATGAGGAGCCAACCGCCCAAACCCTGCCAGCCAACTCCAACCGCCGCCCCGCCCGTAACCCAAACACCCGCTCTTATTTGCGCTTCCGGGCCATTCTCCAGTTGGAAACGTGCACGTCCGGGGTGCGAACTCAACCGCCATGGTTGAGCCAATTGGCCTCTCTCAACCTCTCGAACTCTCGGGTTTCTCCAATGACTTAAGTCCGCCGCCGCCGGAAGATGGCGCAGCAGCCCCAGAGCGCGCCGGCCGCAGTCATCAGGAGAAAGGTGGAT
>ERZ761609.283-NODE-283-length-65427-cov-23.558985_pt1 | contig 65427 bp, 62 predicted proteins | sample MGYA00511163_ERZ761609 | MGnify/ENA primary metagenome ERZ761609 (study PRJEB28899, sample SAMN02445070) | bioreactor sludge metagenome | biome: EBPR sludge | place: Australia: Brisbane, Thorneside Wastewater Treatment Plant | collected 2011-12-16 ... | reverse complement strand
CCGCCGCCGACAGGGCTCCGATGTCATCCCAATTCACTCCCGCTTCACTCATCACCTGGATATCTTCCCAATTCACTCCGCCTTCAGACAACGCGGTAATTCCTGACCAGTTCACTCCCGCCGCTGACAATACGCCGATGTCATCCCAATTCACTCCCGCTTCCGTTAACGCAGTCATGCCACCCCAATTCACACCCGCAAGACTCATCACCTGTAAATCATCCCAATTGATTTGTGCTTGAGATAAACTTCCAATGTCACCCCAATTAATTCCGGAGCGAGAAAGCTCATCAATTCCATCCCAGTTAACGTTGGCATCACTCATTACTTGAATATCGGTCCAGTTGACGCCGGCATTGGAAAGCAACGCGAGATTGTCCCAATCAATGTTCTCTGACCAATTCACGTTCGCACCAGTCATTTTCGCAAAATCATCCCAATTGGCTCCGGCGCGACTCATCGCGTTAATGTCTTCCCAGTTAATGTTGGCGGAAGATAAAACTTCAATAGCGTCCCACTGAATACCGGCTGCCGAGAGCTGCTGAATATCTTCCCAGTTCACTCCCGCCTTGGATAACCGATCGATATCAGCCCAGTTAATTGAATAGGCAGTCATATTTCCGATGCGCAGCCAATTCACTCCGGCTTCGGAAAGCTGCTTGATGTCTGCCCAATTGATTCCGATATCACTCATCGCTTGAATATCACTCCAATTAATTCCCACGGTTGTCAGCACATTTAAGTCGGTCCAATTAATTCCTTCCGTGGATAAACGCCCAATGTCAGCCCAGTTCACTCCGTTAGTCGTCAATTCAGTTAAATCATCCCAATTAATCCCCGCAACACTAAATCCCGCGATTTCAGCCCAACGAATTCCCGAACTGGACATAACGCGTAAATCATCCCAATTGATTTGTGCGGTGGATTGGGTGCGAATATTTGCCCAATTAATTCCGGATTCGGATAACACTTTTAAATCATCCCAATTCGCTTTGTTGACCGAAGTCAAAATGCTTCCGACTTTTTCATAAACTGTTTGCGCTTCTCCAACACCTACCGCTGTTTTAATCGCATCAATATCCGTCCAATTAAGTGTGTCCGTAGACGCTTTAATCGCTTCCAAATTTGTGCGATCTTCGTCCGTAAAACTTCCATCTCCGCCGCCCCCGGTGCTGCTTACAGAAGCCTGATAAGCCACGATTCCAGAGTATGTCTTTGAAGTCGCAGACGGATAAGTAATCGTTATCGCCGCAATATAAGTTTCCGTTTCATCCGGAGGGGTCCAAGAATGTTTAAAAATACTGTTGCTGCTTAGCATGCCAACATAGGTAGGCGCGGTAACCGATGTTCCAACCGCGTCCACAATCGCAATTGAAATTTTTGACGTTCCCCAGCCCGAGTCAGAAACAATTGAACCGCCTCGCTCAAGCCAGCTGTTGATAAAATAAGCCTCCGCGCTGGCGTCGTACAGAAGCTCTGATTTAACAATGTAATCGGCAGGAAGCACGCTGAAAGAATTGGACGTAGCCGTCGTTGATGTAGGCGCAGAGCTGCAGCTTTGCGCAGTAGCCAACAAAGTGTACATTTCTCCCGGTTTATCAATAAAAAGCCCTTGTGCTGAAAAATTCGCGACGCCCGAGGAAGAACTCATTGAGGTGGTTCCACCCAATGTTCCACCGCTCGGGTTATTGTTGATTGAAAGTGAAATCGTACATCCGCTGGATGTATGCACATTGTTGTTGGCATCGTAAATTGTGACAATCGGCTGAACTCCAAATACTTGTCCGGCCGGAACAGAGCTCGGAGAGGTTGTAAACGAAATATAAGCAGGGGTTGTTATGAAAGATGCTGTCGTCGAAGATGAACCGTCATAACTTCCGCCGAAAAAAATTGCGGCGGGCGAAGAAGGCGCCCCGCCGAACAAAGCAATCGTCATCACCAAGAAGGCGGCAACCCGTTGCTTGAGTTTACGAGCTTTAAAAAAGCTCCATGAAGTCTTCATGAATTATCCGCCGTTCTCGCCACGCGTCCCCCGGTAGAGTAATGCCTTGTAGGTGTCCCATATGCCGCGTAATATCGATTTGATACCTGCAAGGCTCCGGAGTTTTCATCCCATCCGCCACCCTTCCAACCTGAACCATCAGCACCATAAGCACCGTACGAGTAATTTCCCTGATTAATGCCCGGCCAATCACTGTTGGTTGCGTTACCCTCATAGCCACTGATGGCAAGACCGGTCAATCGGCCATCTCCATGCGTCCCGCTAAAACCCCGACCTGCAGCATTCCCCAGCGTCACCACCTGCTCCCAAACATTGCCGCTTAATTCCATATTGCCATAATACCCAGCGCCTGATTCATAGCGGGTAGAAAAGCTAGCTTGCGCAAAAAAACCGGCACGGACAGGTCCCTGTCCTCCATCTAATCCGGCCAAAGTGGTTGAGTCGTAGTTCGCTCGATGCGCGCCATCATAACAATACTCCGTTCCATCTTCCGCCACACCGTCAATCGTTGCACAGGCCGCAGAGCTTGAATTCCCCCAAGCAAGCTCTGAGGTTACAGGGTAAAGAGGTCCGCGCGCCGCTTTTTCAAACTCAAGCTCCGTGATCGGACGAAGCGCAGCCCAATCGGCATAGGCAGCTAAGTCCATCCAAGTCAAGAAAGCTGTAGCTCGGTCCGGACGGTCTGTATAAAAAGTAAGGGCTGGGTTAGTTCCATAACCCGACCCTGAGGAAGGTAAACGAATTGTATTTCGATATTGAGAGGAAGTATAGTTCTCCATCACATAGTTGTACGTTATTGTATCTCCACTGGTATCTGAATGAACGCGGCGGTTTTGCTGGGGACGCAAAAGTGAATTTAAAAAATCAACATACTGCCCTTCCGTGATTTCATACTTCATCAAATAAAACGCCTGAAAGCCTTTTGGGAAAGATTCACTGACTTGAAACACGGATCCGGATGCAACGTCATTCGCGGCGCCGTTGTCGGTGTTGTAATACCATTGCGTTGCCGCTGTTCCAAATGAAAGTTCCTCTTCGCTACTAATTACACCCGGTAAGCTGGATGTGGATCCGCCAAACTCAAACTGCCCCACCGAACCATTGCTGCCGTCACCCAAATAAAAACCTTCTTCCGGGATATAAACCATTTCAATCGCATGCGCACGAATCTGGAATGACGCATTGGGCGTTACCCAAGGAGTGTAGGGATCATTCGGACCATCCGCGCCATAATCCCAAACAACATTGAGATTATCAAAATCAACATAACCTGAACCCAAATGTCCGGGCTTAATAAAAACACCCTTTTTATCCGCGGGGACAACCATTTCCAAAGTCGTAAAATTGCCGGAAGCGCGAGAACCATAACTGAAACCGCTCGGATTCGTTCCGGAATTCTTCATGGTGGCATGATTCCAGGTAGTTCCGCCATCGCTCGAATATTTAAAAAAAATCCAAACAGCATCATGATTCACCGAATCACTCCAAGCATTCTGCCAAGATAAATCAAATTCAACTTCCGCAGTTTTTCCGCTGGTATTTTGATCTTTGATTTCTGCGTTTGTAATCTGCACATCATTGGCGAAAATAGCTCCCGCAAAAATAAAAATTAAAATAAAAAGACCGGCACTTCCGTTTATCGCTTGCTTTACACACTGGTGCAACCAACCCGTCCAAGCATCTGACAAGTCTTCCATCATCCAAAATTTAAGTTTTTGACCCGCACACTTATTTTTCAACAAGTTTGCTCTTTTCCATATTTTTTGGAACTTTTAGGCAAAAAAATCCCCCAATATAATCGAGCTACTTTTTTCACTATATTATGATACCACAATTCAACGCTATATTTCTATGTTTTGCTATCAATTGTTAGTTTTTGATCTATTCAAAACTCATGTTTTGTAAGTCAAAGAACTACAACGGGTTAACGTCATATTTTATCGGAATATAGGGTCAAAATTAAAGCTCTTTTTTAGAAAAAACCACAATATTGAAAGCGTCCATAGTCCTTCCACTTAGCGGCTCGGGTACCTTTTTGGGAGAATGTTATAATTTGCCATGAAGTTTATCCCGCAGTTCAGGCAAGCAGTCCTTTTTCTCAGGCAGATGAATGTCCGCATGGGAACATTTTTTGTGTCCGCCTTCTGCTCTTTTCTGGGGGTTCTATTCAATCTATCAGGCTTACAATTGCTGATTCCTTTAGCGCAAGGAATTATCCGGAATGATTACAGCAATGTCCGTGACCATTTAGGATTGATTCAGTTCGCGGCAACTCATTTTCCGCAAATGTTCAGTAATCCCCATTATGCGTTTTTTCCGCTTGCTGCCATTATCCTTACTCTGATTCTCATTCAGAATTTACTGAACTACGCGGCCGATCTCAGCATTAGTCATCAAACCAAACGGGCTGAGGCGGATATTCGGCACACACTTTTTTCGCGATACTTAAGCTTTGGAAAGCTTTACTTTGACAGGCACAGTTCTGGCGAAGCGAATCAAGTCATTATGTCGCATGCCTCAGTCTTAGCCGGGCAGCTGCGAATTTATCACCGTTTACTCAGTCAGTGCATGAGTCTCCTCGCGATCACTATCCTCTTGCTCTGCATCTCTTGGCGGCTAACGCTGATCACTCTCACCATTCTGCCTGTTTTTTTCTTTTCATCGCAGTGGGTTATCCGCAAGGTCAGAGAGTCCGCGAATCAACGCGAAGCGCATGTGAACCGGATCCGGCAGCGTATTGCCAATATCATCTCATGCATCCCGCTGGTAAAAGTTTATTCCGCCGAAAAGGAAGAACAAAAACAATTCAAAGATGAAAGCGATTTAGAAAATAAATTTTCACACGACTTTGAGAAGAAAAGTCTTCTGATCAAACCCATCGAGGACATGAATACTTTTTTGATGCTCATCGGACTGGCCGCCGTGATGAGCCTCATCCGCACACAAGAGCACGCCCAAGATGTCTCCGCTTATCTTGTTTTTTTCTACATCGTGCAAATGGCAATGACCCGCCTCGGCATCTTTAACGAATTTAAAATTCACCTTGCCCGCACGCAAACCGCGCTCAGCCAGCTCAATTGGATTATGAGCGATCAGGATAAATTCCAAGTTACCGGGGGAACAGCTCCATTTCACGGCCTCCGCGACGCAATCAAGCTGAACAACCTTCAATTCTCCTATGGGGGGAATAACCATCAAGTTCTAAGCGGCGTCAATCTGGTGATTGAAAAAGGCAAAATGACCGCGATCGTCGGACCGACAGGCTCAGGAAAAACAACGCTACTCAGCCTGCTGCTTCGTTTTTACGATTGCCCCCCACAATCCATTTTCATCGACGACCGTGACATAAGAAGCTTCAATATTCATTCCCTTATGCGATCTTTCGCTTATGTCAGTCAGGACATCCTCCTTTTTGACGACTCGCTAAAGACAAATTTAATTTATGGATTGGAGCGTGAAATCACTCAAGTCGAAATTGAAAAAGCGCTGAATGCCGCGCGTCTGGACGATTTTATAAAAACGCTCCCCCAGGGGCTTGAAACCCCCATCGGCGAACGCGGCGTACGGCTAGCGGGAGGCGAAAAGCAACGACTCTCCATCGCCCGCGCACTTTTAAAAAAGGCGGATATTCTATTGCTGGATGAAGCAACCAGCTCGTTGGATAGTCAAACTGAGGAATTAATTCAGGCGGCACTCTCGGATGCGGTACGGGACAAAACAACCATCGTCGTCGCGCACCGCCTTTCAACAATTCTTCATGCCGATAAAATTGCCGTACTGAAAAATGGAATCATCGCCGAAGAAGGAAGTTTTCAACATCTCATGGAAAAAGAAGGCTCCTTCTTTGATTTCTGCCGTGCTCAAAAATTCAATCTTCACTTAACCAAACTCATTCATGATACCCATCCCGATGCGGGGCAATAATCATTTTTCATTTCTGGAGCGCGGAAGAATTAGTAATTTTTTTTATAAAAATCCGCAATTGATCACTTTCAAACAATTCAAAAGTCCTCGTCCAGTTTAAATCTGATTTCGCACCAAAATAGATGCCTATTTTTTTATTCATCTGAAGCTGGTTGGAAGGGCGCTGAAGCAGGGCGGCAGGAAGCAGCAAAATATTGGGTTTATGGTAATGCCAGGCCGCCTTAACAAAAGCACTGTCGGGGCCGACAAAAAATGCCGCGCCGGAAATCATCTGAATCACCATCGGAACGCTTTCTTCCACGACATGCATCTGATTTTTTTTATTCACTTTTGGAAAAATATTTTTTTCCAAAAATTGACGGGCGTGAAATATCTCTCTTGAATAGCTAACCCTAATATTGTTTCGTATGGGTAAATAAACATTCAAACCGTTTTCTGCCAACGCGTTGAGAATATCGATTAATATTCGGGAAGGAATATCTTTCGGCTGACTGCTTGCAAAGGGCTGAACAATCGCGTAAGGACTGCTTTGGTAAAATGGTAGCTTCTCTTTTTCGCTCGGAGAAAGATAAAAATTCAGCCTCAAATCCGAAGGAAGTACTTTATCAGTCCGAAGCTTATAATCCTTACCGAGTAATTTAATTAAAAATTGTTTACCGTATATTCGTTGTTCTTCCTCTCCTCCTGAAAATTTTGAAAAATATTTTTTTTGAAATTCAGGATGTTGCTGCATGGTGTGGATGCAAAGATTTTTCCGATTGGGATGGAAGTCAAACAGCTCGGCAGCATAAGGGTTGGATGAAAAAGCCAATATATCAACCGGCTGTGTTACTGTTTCAAGATATGCGTATGTATCATACAAAAACATCTTCACAAACATATCGCCCAGCCCCCCCACAAACGTAAACGCAACAACTTCTCTGCTCACAAAATTTCTTTCGATTTCAAAATTTAAATTTTAGCATCCAAAAATATGCGTCTGTATGGGATCACTGTCAATGGGAAGACATTTTTTAAAACCATTGGAAAATTAAAGCCTTCTTCTGCGTTTAAAAATCTGGGGATTTGAAAGCTATTTAAACCAAATTAAATCCTGATACCCAACCCGCTTGTAAAATTCCTCAAAAACAGGATTGGCTCTTAAGATTTTTGCCCAGGGCTTTAGAATCGGGTGTAACTTTTTTTTGCCAAGCCAGTCTTTTGCTTCACGCAGTCTTTTAAGCTCGTCACTCGGAACCGGCGGAGAATAAGAATGTACGCTTGTATTTTCGGACGTGCTTTGAACGCGGCTTTCATTTTTTTTCAGATGCGAAAAAAAATGAAAGCGCTGTGAATGCTTTAAATCAGACTCAGAAAAAGTTTTATTGATGACGGGAGAAAGGAGAATGTAATCCCCGCTTGCTTCCACGGGAGAAAGATTCAGTTTTGAAAAAATTTCCAGCGGCTGATAACTTTTCAAATCGACACAAAAAAAATGGCAGCATGTTAATTTTGAAACATACTCAAGCCCCTTTAAGATTCTTGCGGCATTGAGCATGCCTTCGTTGGTCCGGCGTAAAGCGGATATGACTGAAAGCAGAGGGTCGCGCAATGTAACTACCGTCTGAATTGTATTGAAACGATCCTGAGGAACCACAAATTCAGAATTTGTCAGCCTGCCAAAAAAACCCTGATGAATATGATCATGATAAAAGAGATAACGCACATTTTCTTTTGGAGGAATCGCTATTTTAAATTCGCCGAATTGTTCGGACTGCCGCCGCGAAAGTTCGTCTTGCCGCTTCTCAAGCTCTTCAAGAATGGTTTTTTTCCAGTCATCGAGAGATGCCTGATTCATTAAATACCGCATGCCAATATGCCTTTTTACCAATCCGCTTTTTGCGGCCATGTCCGCATAAACACATGGCGTAATTTGCGGATGAGTCTCCAGCAGCATGCGGCAGAAATGAGTTCCTGTATGCTGAGGGGTCAATAAATAGAGAATCTGAAGCTGGTCTTTTTGAGGCTCTGGCTCTGATGAAAAATTCATGGTTTATATCTGGGTTGTTTTTATCCGAGAAATTGTATCAAAGAAACGTACTTGTCGCGCATTCTCAATTCACCGATATTCTTTTTTTGAAAACAATTGCTATTTCTGTCGAATATAGTAAATTTAACGAACATTTTTTGGAAATTTAAATTAGGCTAATATTAACACTCATGCTAATTTTGAAAAGTAAGTTTAATGCTGTGAAGTCGTGGTGCACAGCACTTATCCCGCGCGTAAAAGGCGCTGCGAGAAGGTATCTGTTCAGCCAAGCATTGAGTTTATATGCCGCTTTCCGATACTCTGCGAATGTGCATCCCCATCAACTGCCCGCAAAAGTTCATTCGCGCCGCTATTTTTTCAAGGGCATGTTCTTCGATTTTTTGCTTGCAGGAATGATCGGAGACGCGTGGTATGGAAAATCCAATCATTTAACCTACATGGAACAAATTGCTCGCTGCATTCATGACGGTGATGTGGTTTTGGATTTAGGCGCTCACCAAGGATTTTTCACGATGATTTATCGCCTGCTTGTCGGTGCCGAAGGTGCTGTTTACGCAGTAGAACCTTTCGATCATTTCACGGATGTCATTCGTTTTAATGCTTCTTTAAATAAATTTTCAAATGTTTATGTGCTGAATTGCGGTCTTGATGAAGAAAAGAGCATTCACAAAATAACCTCCATATCCGCCCGTTCCGCTGAAAAAGCAAAAAATCAGTTCTCAAATTATGTAATATCCCTGCATCTAAATGACTTTTCAGTTTTGAAACCCGATTTTGTAAAAATTGACATAGAAGGGTTTGAATTAGACGCGTTTAGACATGCCGAAGTTTTTTTAGAATGTAAACCCATGTTTTTACTGAGCATCCATCCCTGCTTCATCGAGGCCCGCAAGGAAAACTATCAAGAAATTTTTGACTGCCTGCAAAAACATGACTATCTTTTCGGGAAAGTGGATGTGAAAGGAAATTTTACAGAACGAACCATTCCCTCACTGGCGCATCCTGTGTCTTTTGAGGTTCTCGCCATACCCCGAAGCAAAATTCCTAAAATAAAAAAAGAAGCTTAAGCCGTTCTTTCGATCCCGCCTTGCATAAAACATCAGCCTGTTTTATTTTACGTCCACCAGCAGGGACATATCGCCCGAATTGACGGGAACGATTGACAGCTCGGAAATACGAATACCCTTTTTTCTTTTATCAGCGGCTTTACAAAACTGATGATGCGAAACAGTAAACGGTACCTGAAACCGAATTCGTAGTAATCCGTCGTCATCAATCGCCGAGGCGGGAATCACCGCTTGTACCCGCCCGGACCTTACGCCGAGCGATTCTCGCTTCAAAACAAGCTCGATCTGATTCACAAATACCCTTAACTCTTTTAAAATCTGTTCGTGCAAAACTTCAAGCACTACAAATGAAAGCAAACAGCTTTGCTTTTTAACCAAACAAACATTCAAATCGCTTTCCGTTCCCGGGCCGGACCACCGGCAGAGTGTTTTTTGATCCGCATAACCTTCACGTTCAAGCCAACCATCACCGACAATGGCTTTTTCCATTGAGACATGAACGGACGCATTTCCATTTTTTTGATTTAAATGCGGATGCTTCTTTAGCAACTCAGTTGTCTGAGCAGGTTCATTGCGGCGCAAAGCCTCTACAATCACGCGTTGATACTGTTGAGCAAAAGGGTTTCGTACGGCCGCTTCTATTGTTTTCTGGTCATATCCGGACGTCTGAAAAAGAGCGGCAACCATCGACCGATAACGCGACATAAACTCTTTCTGAGCTTGGATATAAAGCTTTTTGTCGGCATCAATCCAGCTGTCAAGCAGGGCTTGAGACTCATCGCTCATCAAATCCGGACGATCCGGATAATCAAGCTGATTTAACGGCTGAACAGTTGAGGGATAACGCCAACCAAAAGTAAAACAAAAAAGCTGCACCGAAAGCTCAAACAGCTCCAGCAAGCCAAAAAACTCCATACCCTGCAAATGAGCCAAGGCATTTTCAAAAACTTTTTCCGGCTGAAGTTTCTGTTTTTCACGCTTAAAAGTTGCAGCCAGCATGGTTGCCTGTGTGTTGCAAAATTCGCGCTCAAAAACACCGGCGCCCTGCTGAAGAAATTGGCTCAGAGAAATATTCCGAAGCTCCCGCATCGCCGAAGCTCTTTCCTCCGACATACTGCCCCGGCGCACATTCAGCTCCAGGTCCTCATCTGAATAATTGCGGTAATAATGAAATTGAGAAATAACTCTTTCAGCGGGGTCACGCAAAAAAGTCCAGGTTTTAACCCGCCCCTTTAGCTCTGCCGCAACATCAAAGAAGAAATGATCCCGAACAAAACTGTATTTTTGAATTTCTTTTTTTTGTTCTCCGCTTAACCTGTCTAAAAGCAGCGCGCTAGGCTGAAAAAAAGACCTCGGACAAATTTGATCTACATTAAAAGATTGATCGATCCAAGCGGTGAAGGTGGTTCCGCCCGTTTTGGGAATATGATAGAAAACATATTTTTCAGATCGAAAAAAATCAAACAATGGTACCTTACTCGATTGAAATTAAGTTTTTTTCAAAAAGAGAGCGCTCAAGTTTTGCGACGGAACTGTAGTAATCCCCTTCCCCCATGATAATGTCAAAATCGCGTCCGGACGGAATCACCGCGGTAATGAAAATAACATGCGGATAAACTCCCCGGGCATTCCCTCCTCTCAAAACAGGTTTTTTGGATATAAAAACCGGCTTCAGAGTTGTCTTGGAAATCAATACTCCCCAATGCAGATAATCTAAAATCTGCTTACCCCGCCGCGCATGCACAAAAAGCAAGTAATGCTTTTCATCGTATTCAACGGGATTGGAACTGAAAGAAACATAAGGCAAATGGTGCAAACCAAAAATCCGCAAAGGCATATCAATAAAAGTTTTAAACTCAAAGCGCCCCCACGAAACAAGCTTTTGCACAAGGTAAAAAGGAGAAAAACCATAAAACAAATATACTTCTCCATCATGCTCGAGATACAGCCAGTTCTTTTCGATTAATGCGAGATTGCGATCTAAAGCCGGAGCACCGCAGTAAACCAGCTGCTTTTTTTCAATATCAACCCGGGAAATAACTTGTTTAGAAAAATAAGTTTTATCGTCACGGTAACGGAAATACGGAGGAAACTGAATCAACGAATGATGAGCGTAAACCTGCTCCTGAAAAATAAACACGCGGAAATCTTCGGCACGAAAATCAACGCGGGACGGAAAACCGACAAGCTGAAGTTCTTTCATAGACTGAACCGTAAAATCGGGTGAACACTCCGTGAGCAAGGGTGCTGATCCGCGCATCATTTTGGAAGCGTCCCGCGCCCTTTCAATCTCCATATGCTTCTCTCCGCGGGCCAGCAAATAGCTTTTTCCCGCGCAAGTAAAGTGGCCCGGGTTATAAATCCCCCCGGGATAACGGTCAAAGCCTTCGCGAATGATGATTTGAACCGCCTCAGAGGGAATCAATGCTCCGTCACAAGAGACTGCGTCTGACTCAACGTCCAAGATAGTTTTTGCGTTCAGGCGCGAGTCCACGGTTTCAACGGCCGCGGCCAGCCGCTTCGAGACTTCCTCAAGCCGGCGAACCTGGTGCTCAAGAATGAGCTTCTTTTCAGTCAGCATTTCAATCAATTTATGCTGACTTTGAATTTCCGGTGAATAGCCGGTGAGAGCCTGAAAAAAGCAATAAATTTGTTTTTTAACAAAATCCGGAATGAGAGAGCCCAGAAATTTTAGAATCAAATTTCACCTACAATGCGGAAGCGTTTATAAAAGCGGGTCTATTATGAGGGAGCCTCTTTATTTTTCAAGACAGAATTCTTCTATTTGCTTCAAAAAAACACACCTGCTTAAAAAAGAAGATTTCTCAAAAGAAAGTGTCCGGCAAAGCGGATCGTCTCCCAAGGATGCGTCAAAAAAGCAAAAAACCAAGAACCAGCTCGCTGGATCTCAAACGAGCGGTAAAAATCAAGGTGCCGGATGATCTTCTTTTTTTTGCTTAAAATATCCGTTCCGGCACATTCGCCGGCGTTTTCTAATTCCAACCGCATTGAATCAAGCATATTTTCAAGAAAATTTTTTAAACCCATCACGCTCTGCGCGCTCTCTTTGCGATAATTGGCGCTTTGAGAATGAATACGCCAATCACAAAGCTTTTTGGGAACAAAACAAAACGGCGCACTTAAGCTCACATGCGCTAAAACCCACCAATCATAAAATAAGATTCTATTCTGCGGATCAGGCACTTGATCAAAAAGATCCTTTCGCACCATAAAATTTGAAAATGAAGCAACAGGGTTACGTTGCAACAACTCCGCTGTCAAATCAATCGGCTGATAGCGGGGTAAAAAACTTTGATTGAGCCATGCGTGCAGTTTCCAATACAAAACACCGCTCATTTGACCAAAAGGCCGGCATTCGGAAAAGACAACTCCCGCTTCAGCGGATTTTTTCAAAGCTTCCGCTTTCAGGCTTAAATTTTCCTTATGCCAAACATCGTCCGCTTCTAAAAAGGCAATCCACGTGCCCTTTGCCTGCGCAACCGCAGCACGGTAAGTCGCGGCAATCCCCTTATTTTGTCCGCCCTCATGCTGAAAATAACGGAATCGCTCGGGATGCTGAGCAGCATAACGGCGCAAAATTGGAAGCGAATCGTCGCCGGATCCGTCATCCCATGCAATGATCTCAAAATGCTGATAGGATTGCTGAAGAACGGAATCAATCGCTGACTCCAAGAAACAGGCATAATTATAACTGGGAATAATGACGCTGATTTGAGGCAAAGAAACCATAGGACAGTATCATTCCATACTCAATTGAGCATTTCAAGGGAAGGCTTTGGGCAAAGACTTTGCAGTGTAATGAAGCTTCAAAATGCTATAATCCCGCCCATGTTTAGAGCCCTTACTGAGCCCTTTTTCAAAAAAAATTTTTGGCGCTTTGTGCTTTTAATCACTATTCCTCTGCTGCTTTTTGGGAAGGTTCAAAGCTTTGAGTTTGTCAACTGGGACGATGACCGCTATGTTTATGAGAACACGACGATTCGCTCTTTCAGCGCTGAAAACTGGAAGACTTGGTTAACCCAACCCTATGTCAGCCTTTATGTTCCTGTTCCTCTTTTAACTTACGCGGTTGACTATAGTTTCGCAGGGCAGGATCCGGCGGGGTACCACCGCACAAGTTTACTTTTCCATCTGCTTAACACCCTGCTTGTCTTTTTGCTGTTGCGTCGGTTTTTTGGAAACTCAGTTACAACATGGCTGGCAGCGCTTTTGTTTTCAGTTCATCCCGTTCAAGCCGAAACGGTTGCTTGGATTTCTGAAAGAAAAACTCTGCTTTTTTCTTTTTTTGCTCTCGCCGGACTTCTGACGCTCACAAACCGCTCCGCTGAACCCTCGGGAAAAACACTTTTCCAGACAGCTCTGTTGTGGCTACTCGCCTTTTTGTCAAAAGCAACCGCGGTTGTATTGCCCTTGCTGTCGGCATCCTATGACTTCTTTTATTCCCGGCCAATTTCCCGCGCTAAAACTATTTTTCATGCTCTTTTAACTGCTGCAGCCGTCCTTTGTTTTTTCACAACCATCCTCCTTTATCCGCAAATACTGCATCTTTTCACCGGAGCTGATCAAAGCGCAGTTGCTCCGCCCTTTTCCAATTTTTTTGTTTATTTGAGACATTATCTTTTTCCGGTCAAGCTCGCCCCTATGTATGACCTTTTAACCGGCTGGCAAAAAACTGCTTCTGTAGTCGGCACCGCCTTTCTCTTTTTACTTTGGATACGAGCGATTCAAGGCAGAAAAATTTGGGGGTTTTGGCTCAGTTGGTTTTTGTTAGCGCTGCTCCCGGCCGCAAGCTTTCTTCCCGTCCCAGTCGGCGATCGGCACCTTTACTTTGCCTCAATCGGGCTTTTGGGATGTTTGCTCTGTGTCTCACAAGCGCTTCCAAAACTTAGCTTGGGAATTTTCATCCTGGGTATTCTTTATTCCGTGTTCGCTACACCGCTTCAGCTTGAGACATGGAGAAACAATGATCAGCTTTGGAACCGTGTGCCGCTTACCGATGTCAAACGCTCCCTCATTTTTATTCAGAAAGCCGAATCAGAGATTGCGCGAGGCAATTTCTCGGCCGCCGAAAAACTCTATCACTTTGCCATTGAGGAACGCTTCAATGAACTTCCGGCTATTTTGAGTCTTGCAAATCTTTATTTTAAAACCGGAGAATTACAGAGCGCGGAAAACCTCATTAAAAAAATTCAAAAAAAGAACCCAAAGCACAAAGCCATTCCCATTCTGAGGTCAGGACTCGCGTTGGCGCAAAACCAATATGACGATGCGATTCGATACGGATTGGAAGCGGGATCCATGCTGCCGAAGCCTCCGGCTGTTTTAGACCGATATATGGGGCTTGCCTATTTAAAGAAATCAAATTACGCCGAAGCTCTAAACCATTTACAGCGCGCACTTTTAAACGGCGATACAAGCTCTGATTTACGCTTTCACACTGCCATGGCATTGATGGGACTTCAGCATTGGGATGACGCTTTGAATGAACTCACCCGCCTGAAACAAGCCCAGGAAACTCCTTATGGGCTTTATTTTCAGATGGGATACGCCTCATTAAAAGCCGGACAAATTGACAAGGCTAAAAAAGCTTATGAAAAAAGTACCCTCGTTAACCCCATGCTCTCGGAAGCACATGATCATTTGGGTTTATTGGCCATGAGCGAAAAAAATTGGCCTGCTGCCGAACAGCATTTTCTCAAAGCGCTTGAAATTGACCCGTCATCAGCAATTTATCAAAAACACCTAAAATCTTTGCCTCAATTAAAGCCGGAGGTAAAAGAATCATGACAGAAAGCCAGAAAAACACCGTCATTTTGGGAGCCGGTCCCGCAGGCTTAGCGGCAGCATACGAACTTGCGCAGAGCCGCCACCCCTCTATTTTAATTGAAAAAAACACCCAAGTCGGCGGGCTATGCCGCACGCTGGAGCATCGCGGCAATTTATTCGATATCGGCGGGCACCGTTTTTTGTCACGCAGTCAGGAAGTCAATCAGCTCTGGCAAAAAATACTCGGGCATGACTTACTTCTCGTTCAAAGAAAATCACGCATCCTTTATCATGGAAAATATTTTCATTATCCGCTTGAGTTGATCAATGCGCTAAAGGGTTTAGGCGCATCCGAATCTTTGCTTTGCTTTTTGAGCAGTTTGAAAGCCAAGTGGTTTGACCACCCCGATCAGAGTACCTTTGAAGGCTGGATGGTTAAACGCTTCGGCAAGCGTCTTTACGAAATATTTTTTAAAACATATACCGAAAAAGTTTGGGGGGTTCCCTGCTCTCAACTTTCAAGCGACTGGGCAGTTCAGCGCATTCAGGGTCTTTCACTCGGAAAAGCGATTTGGAACACCGTCTCAAAAGCAGGCTCACGCTTTCATCGTAGAAAATCAATTAAAACATTGAGCGAAGAGTTTCTCTATCCTAAGCGGGGGCCGGGGCAATTTTATGACCGGTTAAAAAACGCTTCGATCACGGGCGGTGCCGATTGTCTGTGTAACACCGCGGTCAAAGAAGTTCGGTGGCAAGGCCGGCGCATTGAATCTATTACCATTCAAACCAAAGATAGTCCCGCACGGCAACTTCCTATTCATCATCTCATCAGCACTATTCCGCTAACATTGTTGATTCAAAAAATGACGCCGGAGCCCCCCGCAGAAGTTCTGTCCGCATGCCAAAACTTAAGATTCCGCAGTTTTATGACCGTCAATCTGATTTTTGATAAAGCTCAAGTATTCCCCGACAACTGGATTTACGTTCACTCTCCCGGAGTTTTAGTGGGACGCATTCAAAACTATAAAAATTGGAGCCCGCACATGGTGGCCAATCCCGACATTACGACATTGGGCGCGGAATATTTTGTAAATGAAGGCGACCACTTGTGGAATATGAAACCGGAAATTATGATCCAATTTGCGTTGCGTGAGCTGGACCAGCTTGGAATCATTTCCCCTAAATATTTTGTGGACGGTTTCGTTGTCCGAGTTCCTAATGTTTACCCTGTGTATGGGCCATCCTATCAAAGCTCTCTGGCGGTTCTCCGTCAGTTTCTCGACAGATTCGAAAATTTGCAAGTCATAGGCCGCTCGGGGCTATTCCGATACAACAACAGCGACCACGCGCTACTAACCGGGCTTTATGCCGCGCGAAACTTCCTTGGCAAGTCTGATTACGATCTCTGGGCGGTTGAACCTGATCATGACCACCACGAAGAATTTCAGTCGACCGAAATTTATTGATTTCATGCAGCTTGCTTCAACACCATTTTCACTGATTATTCCCGCGCGAAACTCTGAAAAAACGCTCGCATCTTGTCTCCAATCCGTACTTGAATCTGATTTCTTGCCTGATGAAGTCATTGTTGTTGTCGATTCCAGCACCGACAAAACACTTGAAATAGCAAGGCAATATGATTGCCAAACGATTCAAGTGAACACCGCCTCAGGCCCCATGGCACCCCGTTTTCAAGGCGCGAAAGCAGCCCGCAACCCACTGCTTATTTTTCTCGATAGTGACGTTTTAGTGGAAAAAGATACATTCGCCCAATTGGCATCACGCTTTCATGATTCCGAGGTTCACGCTGTTTCAGGGATCCTCAACGCCTCAGCCAAAACAGGAACTTTTTTTGGCGATTATAAGAATGAATATATGAACTTTATTTTTTCAAAACAGGAAAAATATTCTGATTTTATTTACGGCTCTATATGGGCCATTCGGCGGGAATCGTTGATTGAGTTCAACCCGATCACGCGGCCTTTTGGCAGTCTCGTTTCCGACTCAGAGATGGGCTTTCAATTAACCCGCGCGAGTAAAAAAGTTATTCTCGCCAGGCACATTCAAGTCAGGCACATGAAACCCTACACGTTCGCCGGTATTTTAAAAAACGACTTTGCTATCCCCTTTTGCTTCGCCCAAATGCTCATCCGATACGGAATAAGACAGCCGGCGCGGAACAAACGCTTCTCTCATGTCTCGCTTGGGCAAACTACATTTACGGGAGTTGCGTTTTTAGCTTTTTTCCTTTTGGTTTCAGGGCGCTTTTTTCCGGCTGCGCTTGTCCTGCTTTTATTCTTTACTTTTTGGTCAAAATTTCTGCTGCAATTATGCCGCTCACGCGGACTTGGGTTTGCTTTGGGAGCAATTCTGTTCACACCTATTGACGCAGCAATTATGTTTTGCGGGGCAATATCCGGATTCTGTTACACAATCTTCAATCCGCCGGAAAAGCTTAGAATTTAGGATTATTTGTTTCTTTGTGGTAGGAGTCAAAATCCGACTTGAGAGGACTAGTCGGAGTCATTTTCTGAATCAGGTTTAAGTCTAAAATCCGGCGCCGAACTTCTCCCGCTTCTTCCTCCACCGGTTTGTAATTCAAATAAAGCTGATAATGCTCATAGGCTGATTTGGCGTTGTTCAGATAGTAATCTTCCAATACAGCCAGATTATAGTAAGCCCAAGCGTGAGCGGGATCATGCTCAATGACTTTACGATAGTTCGCAGCCGCCTCAGGATATTTTCGAATTTGAAAAAGAACATTTCCCATCTCGTAATAAGCTTCCGATACGTTATTTTTGTACGCTTGATTCTCTTGGTTTAGCCGCGTTAATTGGTCATGCGCTTTTTGTGCCGCAACACCATTCTGCTGTGCTGCGCGCATCAATGCTTCTTTCTCTTCTTCCAGAATTGAATTTGCGAGAAGGGTTCGTAGTTTTTCATTTTCAGCCTGAGCCTGATTAATCTCAGCTAAAATTTTTTCTTTTTCTTCGTTAAACTGTTTGTGATCCTGCGCGGCCGTTACCGCGCTTGCTTCCGTCTCTTTCAATTTCATTTCCAGCGCTTTGGTCTGATTTAAAAGTTCCCGATTCCGTTCCAACGCCAATCCCTCGAGCTTTTTCAATTCGGCCTTCAGCTCTTCATTTTCAATTGTCCTTTTTTCATAAGCCTGCTGCATCTCCTTCAAACTGACTCGGATTTTTCGGTTCTCTTCCAACGTCTCGTTTAAAGTGTAAAACAGAGTTTCTTCACTGGCATTTTGAGCAACCTTCGACTGATTCGTTGGAGCCGGGGCGATTTGCTGCTGCGGCACCGGCACTGCTTTCTTTTTTTCCTGAGCAAAACCAGACGGAACGGACGCTCCCAGCACAGCAGAAAAAACCATCGCTGCCAGCCCAAAATAGCTTAAAAAACTCATGCCATTGCTCCCGCTTGCAAAGTCGAAGTCTGCGCGTCCGCAACCGCAACAGTCTCCTGCTGAGAAATCACCGTGCTTCGTCCCGCAGGATAAGGTCCGGTCTTAATATCAAGAGCCCTGTCGTAAACATCTTGTCCGCCGGTAACAATCTTAGGCGTTATAAAAACTAAAATTTCTTTGCGGGCGACACTGTCGTTGCGGCTACGAAACGCATTGCCCACCCACGGAATATCCATCAAGTAAGGAACGCCGCGATCCTCTTCGGTGACATCATCACGGCGCAATCCGCCCAGCACAATTGTCACACCATCCTTCACAATGACGGAAGTTTCAATATAAGTGGTGTTCACTAAAGGAATCTGGTTTTGAGTGGGTGTCGTTAATGTACCGGTTTGACTTGAAATTTCAGGTCGAATTTTCATGGTGATATATCCATCATCATTGATAATCGGAGTCACCACTAAATTGATTCCCACATCGATAAAACGAATATCCTCACTCACAGAGACGTTGGCACCCGTTCCGGTCGAGGTGGTCACGACATAGGGTATTCGGTCACCGATATTAATCTTCGACTCTTGCTTGTTCAGAATCATGACTCTTGGGTTCGCCAAAATCTTGGTGTTGCTCACCTGCTTCAAGAACCGGATATCCGCCGACAAATCACCATCTTGAACATTTCCGACTGCGATTTTCCCAAAATGAGTCAAAGCACCGCCCGCACCCGTATCAATCGGAAATGAGCCCTGAAAATCCAGACCATTATGATTTTTAAAAAGTTTTTCCCAGTCAATTCCGAAATCATATTTGGGATTAAGCGTAATTTGCAAAATCCGCGCCTCAACCAAAACAGCTTTGGTCTGTTTATCCAAAGCGGTCACCGTCGGTAAAATACTATCCATACGCCCCGGATACGCTGTCAATACGACCTGATTTGATCTTTCATCAGCCTGAATCGACCCAACCCCTTTCGCGTCAATAGAGGCTTTAAGCTGAGCTTCAATATCTTTTGCGTTCGCGTACTGCAGAGGAATAACTTTGGTTTCCAATTTATACTCGAGCTGGTCCAGCAATGCGTTCATCTGAGTCAATTTTTCCGCTGTGTCGATCATCACGACCGTTCCCGTATCTTCATCCACGACAATTTTTCCCAGCGCGCTCTGAACGGCTTGCAGGGCGGTCACGACATAAGTCGGCTTGGCAAACTGAAGCGTGCGTGTCAGCACTTTACGCTTATCGTTGAAGGTTTTTCCGCGTGACTGCACGTACTCATCTTCTGACATGATAAAAATAATATTTTCACGCGCTTCATACGCCAGCTGATTTGAGACAACCAAAATATCCAAGGCATCTCTGATTTTTACATTTTTCAATACAAGTGTGGCACGCCCCTGAACATTTTTGCTTGTAACTACATTCAAACCGCCCTGAACAGCAATAAATTTAAAAACATCGACGACATTAATATCGCGCAAATCCAGAAAAATAGTCTTTTCGAGTTTTTCATTCATTTCGGGCGAAAGCGTATAATCTCTTCCCGGGAGTGCCGTCGCAGCGGAACCGCATAAAAACATCGCGAGAGAAAAACCCAAAGCTAGTTTAAATTCAATGAATTTCAAATTTTTCACCCTCATACTCAAGTTCAACGCGATCGTCCAAAATACCGGAAACTTTCACACCCGATATTCTGTCTCCCACACGTAAAAACGAAGTAATACTTTTCTGCAAATCTTCAATCATGCAATAGGCCGCTTTCACATTCTCCGGATCAAAGGAAATACCGGTTAATTTAAAATTTTTAGTCATCTCAATCAGCTTTCCGCTGCCCGTGACTGTCTTTTGAGTCGCCTGAATTTCTTCCCGTTTTGCAAACGGCAAAAAAACATTCCTCGCTTCCGGTTTTTGTGCAACACTAGATTCAAAAATCGACTCATCCAAATCGATGGGAACCATTTTCCTCATCGCGACATCCAGACCATTCAAGGGATCACCGCTGGATAACTTCATCTCATAAGCCGTATTCCCAAGCGCAACGACAGCCAAAAGAACCAAACCGATTTGAGCTGTTTTGTTCGCGGTCTTCAGACTAAACTTAGACCGGAAATCAGAAAAAAACTTCTGGCTTTTCTCTTTTAAAAAAGCAATCCACTCTGCCGGTGTTTTAGACGGCATTTTAAAAGAAGGCTTCGGTGTTTTTCTTGCCTTGCCGTCTTTACCTGAAGGCGAAGACGGAGCGTTTGAAGCCTCCGCAGCCCCAGGTGAACCGCCCTCAATCAGCTGGAGCAGCCTCTTTTCCGGACTTAGTGATGCGCTGGAATCTGCCATCCGAGCCGCACATCTTCATCTACCAATTCACGCATCATTTCCGAATCCACAGTCCATTTCTGCTTCATGACCAAAGTCTTAAGCGCGCGATGGCAGAGCGAGGTTATTTTTCGAGGGTACCCCTTGGAAACACGATGTATAAACTCAATTGCATCATCGTTAAAAAGCAGATGGCGGGATTGATACCCTGCTTGTTTGATTCTGAATTGAATCATCTCACGCGTTTCCTGCAAACCGAGAGGATTAAGCGTATATTTAAAGCTGATACGATCCAAAAAGTTAGGGAACTGCAAAAGCCTAGAGTAAAGCTCCATCTGCCCGAAGATAACCAACTGTAAAAGCTTATTCTGATTGGTTTCATAATTCAAAATAACCCGCAGCATTTCAATCGAAAGATCAGAGAGTTTTTGAGCCTCATCCACGATCAAAACAACACTTTTATTTTCAACGACACAGCGGTCAAAAAGAAATTTTTCCAGCACTTCCTTGAGATCCAGCACGGTTGTTTGTCCCGAACCACGGCGGTGCGGACAATACGCGTCCAAATTAATGTCAAAATTACGTATCAGTGAATGCATAAACTCATGCTCACTCTCAAAGCACGGATCAAGCACACAATGAACGATAAAGTCTTCGCGCTCTTTCAGCGATTGAATTAGTTTTCTGGAGAGAGTGGTTTTACCGGTGCCTACATCCCCTAAAATGACGGACAATCCGCGCTTGAGCCTCAGCTCAATCAGAGCGTTCGTAAGAACAGACTGATGCGCATCCGTGAAATAAAGAAATTCCGGATCAGGGCTGGTGGAAAAAGGCTCTTTTTCAAAACCGAGAATTTTGAAATAGCTCACTTACGAATCTCCTGCTTGATTTAGTAAAACTAATTAATTCTGCAACATCCCAATCAAAGCAACCTTTAACTGGTTGTCACTGGATATGTTACGGCTTTCTGCAGAGAGTCTTTAGGTGTCATTTACGGTAAAACTGCGAATACACAACTCCTCTTTTTGGAGCCCTATTTTTGAGGCTGAATGGCAGCCAGCAAAGCGGCATTATTGGGGTACTTTTGAAGCTGTGAAACAAGGATTTTAGCCGATTCCACTTTACCCATTTCAAGCAAAACACGCCTTAAAAGGCTTACCTTTTCAAATTCATCTAACCCTATAAGCTGCAACTCTTTACGTGTCGCGCTCTGGGCAATATCAATTGCCGGATAGACCCTTTGCCCGGCTATTTCGCGCGATAAATAGACTTCCATGTTTCCGGTTCCCTTAAACTCTTCAAAAATCATTTGATCCATCCGGCTCCCGGTATCCACCAAAATGGTAGCCAAAATAGTCAATGAGCCGCCATTTTCAATATTTCGCGCTGATCCAAAAATTCGGCGCGGAATTTCAAGCGCTCGCGCGTCCACACCGCCGGAAAGCGTCCGCCCACTGCTCTGTCTTTCGGCATTATGCACGCGTGAAAGGCGCGTCAAAGAATCAATCATCACCATCACATGTTTTCCCGCCGCGGCATCACGGTAAGCTTCGCGCATCAATTCATCCGCCACGCGAATGTGGTTATCATAACTTTCATCCGACGAGGACCAGCGCACATCCGCATGAACCGTGCGGCGAAAATCAGTCACTTCTTCCGGACGCTCATCAATTAAAAGACAGTAAAGCTTAATATCAGGAAAACCTTTTGAAACCGCATGACAAATATCCTTAAGAAACGTCGTTTTGCCCGAACCCGGAGGAGCAACAATAAGACCGCGCTGCCCGCGGCCGATGGGACAAATTAAATCCAAAGCGCGAACCGTCAGTTCGGAAGATCCTTCTTCGAGCCGAATACGCGGAGCCGGGTCAATCGGAACACCGGCAAAAAAGTTTTTCTGATCTTCATTCATGGGCGGAGCCGATGGCCGAGCCCGGTTCGAATCACCTCGCTCGCCGCCTCTAAAACCACGGCGGGGAGGCTGTCTTGAATCCCGATAATCACGCTGTCTGCCCTGCTGAAAATCACGCATGCTTTTACCTGTTCATCCTGTCTTGGTTCAAAATCTGATCAAATGAGCGCGGCAACTCACTATGAAACACAACCTGCTTATCTGTCACGGGATGTTTGAAAGAAAGATAGCACCCATGCAGCGCCAATCGGCGTATGGGGTTCGTGCGGCTTCCATAACGGTCGTCTCCCGCGATGGGATGTCCGGAGTCTGAAAGATGCACGCGAATTTGATGTTTCCGTCCGGTGTCAATTTTCACTTCAAGAATCGCGTAATGCGAGCTGGCCCGCATCACTTCATAATGCGAAATAGAAAGCTTTCCGCCTTCTTCGGGAGGAGTACTGTACACACGCAGCGAAACACTTTCATGCAAATGACTTTCAATAGTACCGGTTCTATTTTTAGGAACGCCTTCAACAACCGCATAGTATTTTTTCACGGCTTGATCCCACTCGCCCTGCAGCTTCAACTTGACGCTTTCGCTCTTGGCAAAAACCATCAACCCGGAAGCGGCTTGATCCAAGCGGTGCACAATGTAAATCGGCTTATCTCGAAAATCAGATTCGCGCCTTCCGATTTGGCGAAGCCTCTCTGTTTCTAATTTATCCAAATACTCTCCGACAGCAAAAATCGCGGTCTTAACGCCTTCTTTCTCCGTCGCAATCGATAAAAGGCCCGCGGGTTTATTGATAATCACAATCGAATCATCCTGATAAATAACCTCGACGTTGTAATCCGGCGGATCAACTGGCCGTGGATCACGCGCGGATTTAATCGCGACCTGATCTCCGGGCACAAGCGGATGATCAAACTGGGTTATGGATTTACCATTGACCAGCACCGCGCCCACCTTCAAAAACTGTTTTACGTTGCTTTTCTTGGTATCTTTCAAAATCTGAAACAAATAATCCAAAAGCCGCGCTTTTTCAGTCACTGTAAATTTTCTCATCTCACCTTCCCTCAACCGGCGCGAGCAATTGCATGCGCCGAGCCTTTGTATCCCAAATTAAACATTCCGCATTTTGAATAATACGGCGCCAATTCACAAAAGAAAGACCCGTGTCTTGGCAAACATCCAAAAGCCCCTCGTCCCGCAACAAAACTCTCAGCGCGGAAGCGGTAATCATATGCGTAAAGAGAACGACCGCGGTTTTTTCCCGGCTTACAGGCAAACTCAATCCCGATTGCCAATCCGAAAAACCTTTGCGAACCCGCAAAAGCAGGTCATGAAAACTTTCTCCCCCATTCAAACGGATCAACGCGTCACCGCGGCGGCGAAAACGATCCGCAAAGTGAATATAATCAGCCCCAAGTTTAAAAACCTGTTCTTCCGTCAATCCGCTGATTTCCCCAAAGCGAATTTCATGCAAAAATGAATGTTCGGTATACTCACAAGCCAAAGGTGAAATATTCCGCATTTTTTTTAAAAAAAACTGCGCGGTTTGTCCGGTACGTCTGGCCGGACTTGCTAGCACGCTGATACGCTGATAACCCGGCTCCGCCCGCGTCAAACTTCGAACCAAATGATCGGCCACAGCCGCGGCTTGCGCTTCTCCCTCGGGAGAAAGCACGGTATCCTCATTTTCTTGATCACTTCCCTGAAGAATCTTTTTTTGATTGGCAAAAGTCTCAGCGTGGCGGACGATCCACAAATCTAAATGAGACGCTAAAGTCAAAGCCGGAAAAGACTGGTAAACAATCCTTCCTGTCTCGGAATCAAAACTCAAATAATCGCCCCATGACGGGCAAGAATCAACGCGCATCATGCTGCTTTGCCTCGGAAAAAAAGAGTCCGGCCGCCATCGCTAAAAATACAATCATCGCGCCCAAAACCCATACAATATTTCCAATCAATTGGTCATGCTGAAGAAGCTGCATCTTGCCCAATAAATATCCCCAGTCATGAATTTCTCCGCCGACCAGCGGTAAATTTTGAGCGCGGGCATCCTGAATATAAACAGAAATTCCAAAAAAATTTTCTCCGAACCACAGCGCCATAACAGAAGAAGAATAGGGTTGCCCCTGACAGTAAAAAGCAACTCCAATGGCGAGGGGCATTAAAAGCTGCAGCCAGGTTCCTCCCCAAAATCCGATTACCTCTCCAAAAACACCGAAGAAGATGTGCCCCGCTTCGTGAAAAAGTAAATTAGCGCCGTCAATCAGCCAAAGACGCCGCAAGTCAAATGCGCCATAAAGAACATAGAAACCAAGCGCAAGAATCATCACCGCCTGAATCCAGCCGCGGAATGATCGTGAAAAGTTCATGCAGAGGTTACATTCTGTTTATGAAAAAGCCCGTATCAATCTCAGGACCGCTCTCCCACAAAACGAATCCAGGTCATATACTTCATTTCCGGCATCGCAAAACGTCCTGATAAAACAACAATCGGATCACCCGACTTCAAGAAATTAAACTTTTTGATTTCTTTTTCAGCTTTATTGAGAATATCCCGACTTGTTCTCCCGTAAGTCATGGTCATAGGAAAAATACCGCGCATGAGACCAAGCCGCCGGCTGACAATTTGATTGGCCGTAAAAGCCACAATCGGCGCGACAGGACGAAACTTTGAAAGAAATACGGCTGTTTTACCTGTAATCGTGAGAACCGCAATGGCTTTCGCGCCCAAATCTTTGGCAGCATGGCGCGCGGCATGCGTAATCGCATGAGTCGGCAAATCTTGATTTTCCACGGGCTCATGCGCCTGAGTAACAATCTCTCCGATATGGGACTCAGCCTCACAAATAATTTCAGACATCATTCGAATTGCTTCGACGGGATACTTTCCAACCGCTGTTTCACCTGAAAGCATCACCGCGTCCGTTCCGTCAAAAACGGCATTCGCCACATCCGACGCTTCCGCGCGGGTCGGGCGCGGATTTTCAATCATCGATTCCAGCATCTGGGTCGCTGTAATGACGGGCAAATGCATACGGTTTGAGTCCATAATTAATTTCTTCTGAACGACAGGAACTTTCTCAACCCCCATCTCAATCCCCAAATCACCTCGCGCCACCATAATACCGTCGGCAACTCTTGAAATAGCAGCAAAGTTTTCAACAGCCTTGGGCTTCTCAATTTTTGCGATAATCGGAATGTGGCTATGTAACCGCCGTAATCTTCGCTTGAGCGTCAGAACATCCTCCGCATTGCGAACAAATGAAAGCGCTAAGTAATCAACCCCAGCTTCCACGGCGGCTTTAAGGTCGCGTAAATCTTTGGGGCTAAGCGACGGCAAAGTAACCGGAGCATTGGGCAGGTTAATCCCTTTGTTTTCTCCTAATTTTCCGCCCGTAACCACACGGCAAACTGTCTCTCTTTTCCGAACTGCCACAACACGCAATTCAAGCAAGCCATTATCAAAAAGAATAGGATCCCCGGATTTAACCATCGCGGGAAAAGGTTTGCATGAAGTCGTAATGGTCTGGCCTGATCCGGGGTAAGACGCGGGAACAATCACAACCTCATCCCCTTGATTTAAATAAACCGGCTCCCCTCCCTCTAAACGGCCGGTTCGAACACGAGGCCCCTGTAAATCCACTAAAATAGGGATAGGGCGGGTAATGGTTTTAGATACTAACCTGATCTTGCGGACCCATTCCTTAAGCTCTGCGGGAGAGGTGTGAGAAGCATTAATGCGGAAAACATCCACTCCGGCCCTAATCAAGGATTTAAGCACACTGATGTCACGGCAAGCAGGACCTACCGTTGCAATCACTTTTGTTTTCTTCAGCATCAAAGTCTTATTTAAATTTAAATTCATACCGTGTTTCCTATTGTAACTTACGTCAAACCGAAACGATATTGAAAAATCCCTTAAAAACACCTGCCCCAGATCGGGTCTTTCAACTCAAGTGAGCTCTCTTCAAGTCCTGTTACCCCTTCATTCCTTCACCAGCGGCAGGAAGAAGTCAAACTAAGGACTTGGCTCCCTCCACAAACTCTCCGCTAGCCGCGGGAGTTTGTTCCGGGTAGCCTCCCGCTTCACCTCGACTTCACTGCGAATAAATCTGACATTAAGTCAGATTTATTCTCCGTTCAGCTCCTCGAATTGCGAAGCTCCCTTCAAGTCCTGTTACCCCTCAATTCTTCACTTCTGAAGATTTAAGGAAAATTCGCTCAAACTAATTGGGGCCCAACTGAACGAGGATATCAAAATCAACCGAGCGAGTTCCCAGACCGAAGGTCGAGGACTGTTTGAGCGAATTGATTTGATATACGAAGTGAAGAATCTCGGGGTAACAGGACTTGAACCTGTGGCCTCTCGGTCCCGAACCGAGCGCACTACCAAACTGTGCTATACCCCGATGATTGAAACCTTAAGGCTTCGCAAAGAGGGCGTATTATATACGAAGGCGGTCCAATATCCACAATCGATTTTGGGGCTGCTGACGGGGTGCCCGCTCCAACCCCTTAAGGATAAAGTTAGCCGGAGACCGGCCTTTCTCAAGGTCAGTGAGAAGCGGTTCAAGAAAAACACTTTCATTTCTCTGCTCAAACGATGTTGTCTGCCCGGAAAGTCCCGCAAAAGCAATTCCTGTCAAATCCCTTGCCCAATGCAAAAGCGGTTTTCCTGCCAAAAGAGCTTCCATTCCCAGCTCGGGCATCACCGCGTAGGCATTTTGCAAGTCCGTTTCGCTTACTTTCTTAAAAAGCCTAAAAATACTGTCGATGGCTGTTTTAGAATAAAGAAGGCCTTTCCAAAAAGCGGTTACGGCAGTAATACGTTCGGGTGACTGCGCGTCCACGCATCGAACCTCAAGATACTGCTTCAAACGGACATCCGGAAACACCGCTGTTAAATGTAGCTCAAAATCAGCCAATGTTGCCTCTTCCCCCTCATATCCCGAACGAATGTACTGACGGAAAGTTAAGCCTTTAACCTCCACGTATTTCTTACCGCGGATAATAAAAAGCATGGGAATATCCAGCACATAATCCAAATAATCTTTAAAAAACCAGCCTCCCTTTAAAAACTGCGTCAAAAACCCAGAGCGAGTTTTATCGGTTTCACGCCAAATCTGCATACGCAAAGAACGGTAACCATTCAGCACACCTTCGGAAAAGCTGGAATTGGAAAACAAAGCCGCAGCAACCGGCGTAGCGAATAAAGCCGCCCGCATTTTCCTTGCGGCATCCTCTTCATCGGCATAATCAAAATTGACTTGGTTCGTCGCCGTCATCTTCATCATCCAATGCGACAAAGCTCCATGTTCCACGAGCCGACGGCGCATAATTTTATAGCGGTCTTTAGGCATCCAATCAATTTCATCAACACGGCTGAAAGGCTGAATGCCCGTGCTTAAAAACTGAACGGAAAGTATCTTCTTTTCAACGCTTTTAAGCTGCTGAACAAATTGCTTCACTTGTTCCTCAGCCTGAAAAACAGTTGAAACGGGCGGTGCGCTTAACTCAATCTGGCCTCCCGGCTCAAGAGAAACAGAAAGGTCTTTGCGATTTAAAGCAATGATGTAATCGCCTTGTTTAACGGGATGGTAATAATGCAACGAAGCCAACGCGGAAAGAATTTGAGCGATCCCGTTTTTACCCGTGTAGCCGACCGCCCGTCCCGTCTTACGCTCAACCGCCAGAAATTCCGCTTCAATCCCGATGCGGTGCATACATGCGGGTTTAGCATGCGAAGCAAAGTAATCCCTCAGGTCTCTTTCATTCTTGAGCTTGACGGACTCAACTTGCAAATGATTTTGCATATGCCATAATCCTCTTCGTTTAAGGGTTTATTCTAGCTAACTTTATTCGTATTCGGAATTTTTTTAAATACCCGGAAAAATCTTGCTGTGAAAATTCTTTTTATTTTAGACCCTCTCAAAGAGCTGAATGTTGTGTACGATTCCTCGCTGGAGATGATTCGGATCTTCACGCGCTTGGGCCATGCCTGTTTTTTCAGCACCGCTGACAGTCTTTGCGCTTTCAATGGAGAAGCTTTTGCTGTCAACCAACCCATCACTCCAAAATCAAAGTCTCGCTATTTCAAACTAGGCTTAAAATCAAAAAAAACGGCGGGCTATTTTGACGCGATCCTCGTGCGCAAAGAACCGCCTTTTAACATGGCCTATATTTATATGACTTATATCCTTGATTTAGCCGTAAAAAAAACCGTAGTTTTAAACAGCCCTGGAGGTTTACGAAGCGCGAATGAAAAATTTGCTTGTTTGAATTTCCCCGAACTTATTCCAAGCACGATTGTCAGCAGCACGGCAGATGAAATTCTGAGTTTTCAGTCAAAATCAAAGAGAGACCTGATTTTAAAACCTCTCGATGAACGCGGCGGACGCGGGATTACGTTAATGAAACGAAGCTTAACCCACATAGAAAAAGTAAATAAAATTACCGCGCTGACCCATCAGGGGAAAACTCCGATTCTGGCACAGCATTTTATTTCAAAGCCGGGCTTAAGCTCGGATAAACGCGTTTTTCTGCTCGACGGACATTTTTTAGCCGCGTATGAAAGACGTTTTGCTCAGGGGGATTTCCGCGGTAATTTGAGCCAGGGCGCCGTGCATCAAAAAACAACTTTAACCCGCAAAGAAAAAACGGCACTGTCGCAAATCTCTCCGTGGCTCAAACGAAAAGGCCTGCACTTTGCCGGACTTGATTTTCTCGACAGTAAGCTGATTGAAATTAATGTTACCTGCCCGGGTGGTTTCCCGGAAGCGGACGAGCTTTATCCGAATCTCAAAGTATTTGAGAAGTTTGTTCGGTCGGTTGAAAGACACGTTAAACAATTTCGCGCTTAGTGGGGGGCAATATCCTTCACAATCTCGTCGGAAATAGGCGCGGCATCTGTTGCTTTTGCTTCAGGAATTTCAAAGCCATCTAACCGCAAAACAGATTCCATGACTTCTTTAAAGACAGGGCCGGCAACCGTACCGCCATAGTAAAGCGGACGTGCCTCATCCAAAACAACGAGCATGACATAGCGAGGATTCTCAGCCGGAGCAAACCCCATAAAAGAAGACATAAATTTATCGTGAGAATATGTTTTACCAACCACTTTTTGCGCGGTTCCTGTTTTGCCGCCCACCTGAAAACCGTTTATCTTGGCTGTTTGCCCTGTTCCCCGCTCAACCACTTGAACAAGCATTTTTCGGACTTCATCCGCAACCTCAGGCTTAATAATCTGAACAGGCGGCTCATGTTTATTTTTTAAAATCGCGACCCCCGCGGAATCTTCGATTTTTTCAATAATATACGGTTTAACTAATTTACCTCCGTTAGCGATCACCGCGAGCATTCGCACCATCTGAAGTGGAGTGACAAGTACCTCATGCCCAATCGGAATATTGTAGGGTGATGTCCTCGACCAATTCTTGGGCGGACGCGTAAACCCCCGTGCTTCTCCCGGAAAATCAACTCCGGTCGGTTTGCCGAAGCCAAACGCATCAATGTACTTTTGAAATTCCTCCGGCTTCATTTTTAAACCGATTTTTACGGTTCCGATATTGCTGGATTTTGCCATAATATCTACGACCGAAAGCTTCCCATAAGCATGCACGTCATGCAGGATGCGCCCGCCTCCGTAAGCCCATTTGCCGTTTTCACAGTAGAACGTTGTTTCCGGAGTAACATAACCCAAGTCCAGTGCTCCACTGATCGCGACAATTTTAAAAATAGAGCCCGGCTCATACATATCGGTGATCACACGGTTACGCCGATTCGCGGCATTGGAGTTTTTAAATTCGTTCGGATCATAAGTGGGGCGATTGGCCATCGCTAAGATTTCGCCTGTGTTGGGATTCATAACAATCGCGAAGGCCGCTTTCGCCTTCCACTTCCGATAAGCCTGATCTAAGGCTTTCTCCGTAAAATGCTGAACTTGCTGGTCAATCGTCAGTTCAATTTGGCCGCCATCAATCGCTGGCAAGTAACTTTTCTCAAACGCTTTTATTTGTCTTCCCATAGCATCACGAATGGTTTGTTTGTGTCCCGGAACTCCTCGTAAATAACGGTCCAGATGCATTTCCATACCTTCAATTCCTTCACTATCAACATTGGTAAACCCAATAACTTGTGAAAGAAATTCGCCGTAGGGATAGACACGCTGATACTCCTCCATAATTCCAAGCGCGGCACTTCCGATTTGTTTAATTTCCTGAGCTTGCTCGGCGTTTACTTTTCTTTTAATCCATACAAATGACTTTGAGCGGGCTAATTTTGAATCAAGCGTATTGCGGGGAATATTTAAAATCTTGGCTAACTTTGTAGCAACTTTTTTTCGGTCGTCATCAAAAAGAATACGGGGTACGGCATAAATAGACGGCGCCTTGATGTTTGAAACTAAGTCTTTTCCGTTGCGATCACGAATCACTCCGCGAACCGGGGGAATATCCAGAGTCAGGTGATGCTGGCGGTAGGCTTGCTTGAGGTGAGCATCCCTATAAATCCACATCAAATTGAACAGCTGAAAAAGAATCGTGGCGTATCCCAAAAGGACGAAGAAAACAAGGATCCGCTGACGGATACCAGACAGCTCGATCCGAATGCTCATAAATTAGGCTTCGGCGTTATCACTCTTTGCGTGGGCGACTTGGATCCAACTATTGAAGGTCTGCTGAAGAAACTGCGGAAATCCTGCTGCTTTTGCGGCTAAAGGCAATGTCCGGCCTTGCGATTCAACCGAAGAGAATGACTGAGGAATTCTGTAAACCATTTCCGGCAACGCAAGTTTCATTTCATACTCACGGATACGGCCTTCGAGAAGATGAGGGGCTTTATAACGGTCTACTTCAAACTTAAGCTTACGGAATTGTTCGGTTGACACATGTATTTTTTCGGAAGCACGGTGAATATCATAAGAAGCGAGAAAGGTGACAACTTGCAGGTGCACGTAAAAAATTACGAGTGAACAGCATCCAAAAATGCCAAGTATGATTCGGCCTGTGCCTCTCATGATCTCTTTTCTATCACTCGGAGTTTCGCGCTGCGGGAACGAGAGTTCTCGCGCACTTCATCGAGCGTTGGTGTAATTGGTTTTTTATTAATCAAAAAACCTTCACGTGATCGCATCTTATCACGAAAAAAGTTTTTTACAAGACGGTCTTCCAAAGAATGAAAACTAATCACGGCCATTTTGCCGCCTTCATTTAAAAAGTTAAATCCGGCATCCATCCCTTCCTGCAATGCCCCCAACTCGTCATTCACCGCGATCCGCAAACCTTGAAAAATCCGGGTTGCCGGATGCAGCCGGCCCTGCCGCGGCAATATTTTCTCAATTGCCTGAGCCAAATCATGGGTTGTTTCAAATTTTTTCTTGGTTCTTCGGTCACAAATCATGCGGGTTACCTTGCGCGCAGAACGTTCCTCTCCATATTCGAAGAAAATGCGGTCGAGCTCTTTGGCAGGTAAATAATTCACCAAATCCGCAGCTGTGTCCCCTTCAGTGAAGTTCATGCGCATATCAAGCGGCCCCTCCTTCTGAAAGCTAAAACCTCGTTCGGCAGTATCAATCTGAAACGATGAAATCCCAACATCTAATAAAACGGCATCGGCACCTGAAATATGAAGATCTTTTAGCACCTGATTCATCCCGCGGAAGTTCGATTGGATAATTTGAATCCGTTTCTCACCCGCAAACTTCTCTTGGCAGCGCTTAATCGCTTCTTCATCCTGATCAAACCCGACTAACCTACCTTCCGGACCTATCTGCGCGAGCATCGCCTCGGCATGCCCGCCTCCGCCTAAAGTCCCGTCGATTACGACGGCCCCAGGCTTCAGCTCGAGATACCGCAGTACCTCGTCAATCAGAACCGGCTTATGCGGCAAAGCTGCGAAGCGCCTCTTCTTCCGAAGAATACGACTCAATCAAAGCGCCCACTCCAATCATGCGAAGTGTTTTTTCAACTTCGGGACGAAGATTGCAAATTTTGATATCACCCTTACGCTCACGAACATGACGGAGACGGTCAACTAAGATTCCGATCCCGGCAAGCTCGACGCGTTGGGTTGAACCCATATCGAGAACCCATTTTTTATGATTACGGTTTAAAAGGCGGTTCATGCGCCCCTTCATGCGGGTCATTTCCATCGCACTTAAATCGCCCTCACATTTCAGTACATCGACGCCCCATCGAACCATTTTATTCTGCGCTGCCATAAGCCCTCCTTAAGGGTTATTAGATTGGGATGAATCCTGAATTAATTTTTCGCCGAGCTCTTCAAATTGCCCGCTGTTATTTTTCAAAAAGTCCTGCCATTTGTCTTTGGCCCAAATTTCGATGCGGGAGGAAACCCCCACGATCATGACTTCGGTTTTAATTTCTGCGTGGGTCTTTAAATAGTCCGGAATCAAAATACGTCCCTGCTTATCGCAAACCACATCCGTAGCACCGGAAAAAAGTAACCGGTTAAAGTTGCGGGATTCACCGCGAACAAAAGGCTTCTCGCTGTATTCTTTCTCGACTGTCTTCCAGTGTTCTTCGGTAAAAAGAAATAAACACTGGTCCAAGCCACGTGTGATGAAGAAGCGCTCAACATAGCGCTCTTTGAAGATTTCGCGGAAGCGGGCAGGCACGATGACGCGGCTCTTGGCATCCAGCGCGTGTTCGTATTCACCGTAAAACATTTTATTTTGCCTCGCCTATCTGCTTAAACATTTGCACTCCACTTTCCTCCACTTTCAACCACTTTCTTATGGGCAGTATAGAGATCGGCCTATTTCATGTCAAACTTTTTTACTTTTTTTTAAATATTTTTTTAAAAAATAGGCCTATTGTGGTATTTAAAGCTAAAGCACACCATATATGGGTGGACTAAATAGATTTCGGAGGTGGGAGGAAATAGAAAAGAAATATTTTTAATTGAGTGCTAACGGATTTTCAAAGGAAGAAAGACAAAAAGAAGCGGAGATCAGACTTTTTCGAAATACAAAACGCGGGAGCAATTATCACAAGTCACAATGGTCTGCCCCATTTGAACCTCATTGATTACTTGAGCACGCAACGCAGTTTTGCAAGCGCCACAGTACTGTCCCTGAACCGGCGACAAAACAATGCCCTGCTTGTGCGCAGCAATTTGATTGTAAAGCAGGGCGATTGAATTCGGCAACGCAGCAACTAAAACATCGCGCTCTTTTTTTAAGTTTTCAACTTCGCTCTTAATGCTGTTTTCGCGAGCGGTAACTTCCTGCTCTTTTTTTTGATATTCTTTCGCGACAGATTCCAAACGAACCTTTTCCGTTTTAAGCTCACGCGTAGCGGCTTCAACAGCATCCATCGACTTAATGATCTCTTCTTCGATCAGAGAGTTATCGGCCTGCAGAGAGGCTATCTCCTGCTTAATGGCCCCATACTCCTTATTGGTCTTAACTAGAGAAAGCTGCCCATCAAGCTTTTTAATATCAGCCTCTTTTTTAGCTAAATCACCCTCTTTATTTTTTTGCTTAAGCTGCAAATCCTTCACGGATTGCTCAAGAGCTTGAAGAGAAGCTTGCTGAGCTTGAAGTTCGGATTTGATCTGCTGTTTGACCGCGGGGATTTCTTTAAGGTCACTTTGGATCACATAAATGCGGGAGTCGCAAGCTTGTGCTTTCTTAAGAGCATCTAAATGATCAAGGATGGAATTCATGGGTGCGGATTATAAAGGACTTCATCGCACCGATCAAGGCGTAAAAAGCTACCCTGCCTTTTTGAGAGCATAGCGCTTCAACTCAACTCCTATTTCCGTCAACTCCCGAATTTCATCCGATGAGAGTTTCTCTTCACTTTCACGGTCTTGATTTGAGACCATCGATGCCAAGGAGTCCTTGGGCTCAGTGACAGAGTCCAGCTCCCGAGTCACAACCCTGCCATCTGCGAGATGAGAGTAAATCCACACACGTACCGGAAAATCTGTCGAAAGCCCTTCATGCCCAAGTCCCTGTGCCCAGTTTTCAGGAATACACAGGACGAGTCGGCCGCCCTCTGAAATATGAGGCTTAAGCCGGTCAGACTCCGCTCTCAATCTTTCAGCCGTAATAGGCAAAGACTCCTCATAAAAAATACGCACCCAAAGCTTCCGGTCACGGGATAAAGCTAAAAATGGCTCGCCCCAACTCAAATCCCACTTATCTGACGGGGAAAGTAAATTTAAAGATCCGACCACCTTATGGAATAATTCGCGTCGGGAATCAAAATCGGCAACCACGGAAGTTTTCAAGGGCATATTTGAGCCCCCTGTTTCTTTTCAACCCAGGATAAAAAACGCAACTTTTCCAGATTCATCTTTCGAAAAAGGCTGCCTGCCCCCCAGTTCGTCCAACGTAAATCTTGCGAAAGCCCTGCCCCCCCGCGGCTTAAATGCAAAGTCCCTAAATAATTTGAGTTTAAACTTAAGCGCTTGGACACAAAATCAGAAAACAACTCATAGACACGCGCTGACAGTCCGGCCGCGTCATCCGCGTCAAAAACAATCGATATGTCCGCTGAAAGACCGCAAGCCGCCATTTTCTTTAATTTACGATAAGTCTCCGTAATTGACTCAACCTGCGGATGCATAAACAAAACCACACGGTCTAGGGATTTAATCAAGTCAGGAGATTTCAGCAAGACATTCATTTTCATCTCCAAAAAAATCCGATTTCCAAACTCAAAGCTTAATGCCCCGTCATAAGTCATCAGTTTAGAAGAAAAAGCTTCATTTATTTGAGAAGCCGGCACACACAGCCTTCGGAGAGAGTCGTTCCAGGGCTCAGATTTAGGTACGGATTCGGTCTGTTTTCGCTCCGTTCCGACCGTGATAAGCAGCCCGGGAGAATGGGGTGAAACCAGTTTGGAAGCAAAATAATTATTTAAAAAATGAGCATCCGCTTCATCATCCACGCTCCAAGAAAAAACAATCTCCGGCTGACCAAGAAGACTGCTTGGGGGCAAGACTGAATCAGGCTCATGGACAACCATCGAATCAGACAATCGAGAAGTTTTCGTAAAAAGCGGTGAAATCTCCGATAAGCCCCGCTTAAGTTTTAATCGCTCTTTCACGGAATCTCCAAGTAGGAGTCTATCCCGCCAAACTCATTTTCCCGTTTTTCTTGATGGTTAGGATCAATTTGCCACTCTCCATCGACGATGTACTTATATCGGAAACGACGATCTTTCACCGCAACCACTTTTTGCCAAAGCCCCTGATCCCGCACCACCAAAGGTTCGGGAACCCAATGGTTAAAATCACCCGCGATTTCAACGGAGCGGGCGGTTTTATTAAAAAACTGAAAGAGAATTCCATCCGATAAAACCTTCGGGCCATAGTGCTGATTCCACACCTGGTCCCAGCCCAATTCACGCTTAGGAAGCCGGCGATCCCAGTCCCTCTCCAGATACTCAACGGCCAGATTTAAATAGTCGCGAAAAGATTTAGAATCAGGCGCATGCTGCATAATGGTTTTCCCCGCGGCGGCAGCTTCTTTAAGCTGAACATCCCAGTGAATTCTGGATTTAAAAAGCTTGTCTAAAAAATGACTCTGAACTTCTTCATAAATTTCTTGAGAGAGAGTCATCTCGGGGTCAAATAAAGTCATCAACGCGTGAACCTTCACCTCTTTTCTTCCATACTCTTTCATTTTCTGCAAAGTTTCGGATATTTTCCCCAGTCCATGCAATGAAAAAAAAGATGGTTCCACCGGTATGAGAACCTCGTCACAAGCGTAAAGACCATTCCAGGTTAAAGCACCCAAATTCGGGGGGCAATCAATAACAATAAAATCATACCCGGGCCTTTCACGGCGAACCCGGTCAATTAACATCTGCAAACGGGTGTGCTGGTTAGGAAGAAAGTGGAACTCCTCTTCCAGTGAGCTCAAATTAGCCCGGGAAGGAATGACATCAAACTGAGAATCAACGGTCATGATGACTTCATCAAGCGAAGTCACGACGGGAAGCAAGGGGCTCAAAAGCTCATAAAGTGTTGATCGGTCAGTCGCCAAATCCATTCCGAGTCCACATGCGACGTGCCCTTGTGGATCTAAATCTATCAACAAAACTCGCTTTTGTAATAAAGCCAACGCAGCGGAGAAATTGATGCTAGTTGTCGTTTTACCGCAACCGCCCTTTTGATTCGCAATCGCAATGACTCTCAACCAAAAACCTCCGGCATGATGCCAGCAGGATTATCGGCATTGATAAAAAGTTCTTAATGGAAAAATTACGCGGCGGAAACAGAGGGAACGGGATTAGCGGCAGCCTTCTTACGCTCTTCAATACAGCCCAAGAGCTTAAAGAAGGCTTCTCTTTCTTTAAAATAAAACTCTTTATCCGAAACAGATGCCTTCCACGGCTGCATCATTGGGGCATCAGTCTGTTTTTCCTCAAAGCGCCCCCGAATTGAAACATCGGAATAGGCCTTTCCCTTCTCAATGTCAAACTTCATCTGATAACGCACATCCACGGTTTCTTTCATGGGCGTTGGAATAAAACTGCGCTTCCGCGTACGGCGGATTGTTTTATATATCCACTTTGTCGTCAAAGAGTGACTATTAGCATCTGACTTATGAATACCTTCTGTTTCAAAACACGGAAGCGCGGCTTCATAAATTTCTTGAGCTGAGGCATCAACACGGTCACTATAAGCGAAAGCTGGCAAGGAAAACAAAAGACATCCGCAAAGAAAAAAAAGAAAGATTTTCATGCTTGTTTTCCTAACAATAAATTCTCAATCAAAACCACTCCTTGCACTTCATAAGAAGCGTCTGTCACCAAAGCAAAAGACTGGCGTTTTTTTTGTAGCAGCCGAAAGGCTTCTTCCAATGACATTTTTTCAGAAATAAACAAAGGCGCTTTAAGAAACCCAGTCAACGGCCCATTCTCGCGCTCTTGCGCCAAAAGGTCAAAGACATAAATCACGCCGGCGACAATCTCAGGCGCTTCTTCATAAACTAAGACCATTTTCGAACGGCCTTCGCGGGCTTTTTTCCTTACTTCCGACAAATCCGAACAAAGCTCCACTTGCGCGGTCTGATTTAAAGGAATCATAACCGACTTCACCGGAATACGCTCAAAATCAAGAATGGTGTGGACAAACTCTTTCTCATGCGGTTCCAAAACCCCTTGTTTCTCACTTTCCGAAACTAAAGCTTTGAATTCGGTTTCGTTCAAAAAAATCTGCTCGTTCTTTTGTTTTAAAATCGGAAGCATGCTTTGCGCCGCGCGAATAAATAAATCCACGATCCAAAAGCAAATCCGGTGCAGCCCCCAAAGCAAAAAAGAAGCTCTCGTCAAAAATCCAAGCGCATTCACACGACCATATTCTTTAGGGCTCATTTCACAAAAAACAACCAAAAGCGGAAGCATCAACGCGGTCACAATCCACTCCGAAGAAATTCCAAAGTAATTTTGAAGAAAATAAGTGAGGCACATGGTTGCGCCAGCATTGCATAAATTATTCGCGATCAAAAGTGCGCCCAAAAAATGCTGGTTTTCATTTCTCAGCTTCAAAACTCTCAGCGCTTGCCCGTCACCTCCGTCTGATTTCTGTCTCAGCTGAATCGGGTTGATCGAGACAAACGCCATTTCCGTCGCAGATAAAAAAGCTGAGAAAATCAAAAGCAAAACAAAAAACGCTAAAACGGAAATCATTTCTTGGCCCTCACAACAACATATCGAATACGCTGACGAGCCATGTCTTGAATTTGATATTCAAAAAACTCATCCTCGTAACGCACCCCTTTCGTGGGCACTTCTCCGATTTTCTCAAGCAAGTATCCACCCAAAGTGGTCTCACTCGCAGAGTCCAATTCGCTTTTAAAATACTCATTAAAATCATCCAATGAAATTTTTGCTTCAACAAGATAGCCTTCTTCATTTAAAGAACGGATCGGATGATGTTGACGCGAATACTCATCTTCAAATTCTCCGAAAATCTCCTCTAAGATATCCTCCAAAGTCACTACACCCGCAGTGCCCCCATACTCATCGACGCAAACCGCAAAATTCTCGCCATCGCGCCTGAAATCCGCCAATAAATCATTAATTTTTTTTGTCTCGGGAACAAAAACAGTTTTTTTCATCTGCTGGCGCAAGCGCGGATCGTCGGAAAGCAAATAAAATTGCACGTCCATTACGCCGATAACTTGATCTAAAGAGTTTTGATAAACCGGCATTTGTGAAAAATGATGCTTGCGAATGAGCTCGGTGTGCTTTTCAAGCGAATCATCGGCATCAAGACCAACCAAATCCGTTCGAGGGGTCATAATCTCACGCACCGGACGCTCTCCCAGCTCAAAAAGTTCATGCAGCCGTTCTCTTTCAGACGGATCCAAAACACCTTCTTCTTCACCGATTTTAATCAAAGTTTTAAGCTCATTTTCGGAAAGTGACTCAACCTGGTGACGGCGATCTCTCATCAGAGAAACGAATAAGCGGCTGATAAGATTTCGCATCATCCAATCCACGGGATAAAAAATAAAAACGGCAACGCGTAATGGAAGTGCGGTAAAAACAGCAAGAATAATTTTAAGTTTCAGCGCCAACATTTTAGGAAGCATTTCACAAAAAATAATCATAACAAAGCTAAAAGCGGCAGTCATCCAAACCATGGCTTGCACGCCAAAAAGACTCAACCCCTGCGATGCCACCAACGCCGCGGCAAGAGTGTTGACAGTCAAATTCCCGATTAAAAGCGCCCCTAAAGTTCGGCTCGGAGCATTCAAATGACCATTGACCAATCGCGCCATTCTTTTATGATTTCGATTAATATACTCCCGATCCATTTTATTCAGCGCAAACAAAGCTGTTTCCGCCGCGGAAAAAAAGGCTGAAAACAAAAGTAATACGCCCACGACTGAAAAAAACAAAATCCAGCTCATTCTTTTACCCCATAAAGCTGATTGCCCCGAACATACTTCTGCACACCTTCATGTAAAAAATCCCAGCCTTTTCCCGCAGAAAGGCTTTCCTTTAAATGCGATGATGCCGCGGGATGAAGAGGCATCTTGATCAGCTCAGCCCGTCCCGCAAATCCTGCGGTATCACAAGAGCCATTTTCTCGCAGACTAACAAGAAAAATAAGCTCACGGCACAAAGTTTGAAAATCCCGCCAATTCGGCAAACCCTCAAAAGCATCTTGCCCTAAAATCCAATAAAGCTGCGCTTGCGGATAAATCAACCGCATATGCAAAACCGTATCGATGGCATAGGACGGAACTTTTCTGCGAATTTCAAAATCGCTCACCTCAAATCGGGGGAAATCAGCACAAACTAACCGTACCATTGCCATCCGCTGTTCAGCGGAAGCAATCATGGTTGATTCACTTTTAAAAGGGGAAAAGTAAGCGGGAATCCAAATCACACGATCCAAATCAAATTGGCGCAAAGCTTGTTCTGCCAGCTGGGAATGTCCCTGATGTACGGGATCAAATGATCCTCCGAAAAGACCGATTTTCATATCACATCGGATCAACGGCGAATATGTCCGCGGCCCGTCACAATGTATTTATAGGAAGTTAATCCCTCTAAACCCATCGGCCCCCGAGCGTGAACTTTATCCGTTGAAATTCCGATTTCAGCTCCTAATCCGTATTCAAATCCATCCGCAAAACGCGTCGAAGCATTCACCATGACTGAGGAAGAATCGACCCGGCTCAAAAACAGCTGTGCGTTGCGTTTATTCTTTGTCAAAATCGCATCCGTATGACCTGATCCAAAGCGGGCAACGTGCTGAATCGCCTCTTCCAATCCTTCGACGACTTTAACCGCAAGAATCTTTTCTAAAAACTCTTGCCCATAATCGCCGACTTTCGCTTTTTTTGCCCATTTTATCGCACGGCAAGTCGATACATCGCCGCGAATTTCGCATTTTCCGGACTTAAGTTTGGGTTCTAAAATTTTAAAAAGCTTCGCCGCGGATCTTTTATGCACCAACAAAGTCTCAAGCGCGTTGCAAGCGCTTGGCCGCTGCAACTTAGAGTTTTCAATAATATCAGCAGCTTGTTTCAAATCGGCGCCCGCATCCACAAAAACATGACAAACACCCTGATAATGCTTCACCACAGGAATAAGGGACTTTTCAACAACGCTACGAATGAGTCCTTGTCCGCCGCGAGGAATAACAAGATGAATTTTGCCTTCCTGCTTAAGCAAATAATCAACGGTTTCGTAGTCGGTCGTATTAATGAACGAAACCCCATCTTGCGCTAACTTATGTTTAGCCAAAACACGCTGAAAAATTTTAACCAAAACCTGATTGGAATCAAAAGCTTCCCGCCCGCCCCGCAGCAAGACCGCATTACCACTTTTCAAAGCCAATGCCGCGCATTCTACCGTTACATTCGGGCGAGACTCAAAAATAATCAAAATAACACCCAAGGGAACCGTAACACGCTGAATTCGAAGTCCATCCTTGCGGCGATGATCATAAATTATTTTTCCGATCGGATCAGGCAACTTTTCAACGGAACGCACCCCCTCAGCCATAGCTTCAACTCTTTGCGCATTAAGTGTAAGGCGATCGAGCATTGCCGAAGAAATCCCGGACTTTTGAGCGCGGGCTAAATCCCGCTGATTGGCCTTTAAAATTAATGCTTTGTTTTCGAGCAAAGCATCTGCGGCTTCATTCAGCAAGCGATTGCGCAACTTTAAAGGCCAAACGGCCTGAAAGCGAGCAGCATTGCCGCATCGGACAACCTGTTGGTCTAGTTTTTTAAAATTCTTTTTCATCTTCAGCCCCACACAACCAAATCATTGCGGTGAATTACTTCTCCGTGCGCGTCATAACCTAAAACAGAGGCGAGCTCATCACTTTTACGCCCGGCTATTTTCTTGATCTCTTCACTTGAAAAACGCGCCACACCGCGCGCAAACACTTTTCCATCGGAGTTTTGAATTCCGACAATCTGCCCTTTTTCAAATTTTCCGTTCACTTTGGTAATGCCGCCGGGAAGCAGGCTCTTGCTTCTGCGCGCGACCGCGTCAAACGCGCCGAAATCCACGCTTAAAGTGCCGTAAGCTTTGGCTGAGAAACCAATCCAATTCCGCCGCGAGTTGACCGCGCCTTGTTTGGGGTGAAAAAGAGTCCCTTCGTCTTCGCCCTTCACCGCCGCCTCAATCACATTTTTTCTTTTTCCATCTACGATTTGCAAAGGAATACCCAATTGCATCGCAACGCGCGCGGCATTAAGTTTTGCGGCCATTCCACCCACCGTGGTCTCGCCTGATTTCGTGCCCAGATGCCCCCGAAGCTCTTGATCTATTTTCTCGACACCGCAAACTTCACGCAATCTTTCACCGGTTTTCAGCAAAAAACCGTTTACATTAGAAAGATTGATCAACAAATCCGCTTTGACAAGATGAGCCACGTGCACGGATAAAATATCATTGTCTCCAAAAGCAATTTCTTCGGTAGTAACGGTGTCATTCTCATTGACGACGGGAAGAATATTCTGAGTAATTAATGTTTCGAGTGTGGCTCGGGCATTTAAAAACCGTTCGCGCTCTTCAAGTCCGTCGCGGGTTAACAATATCTGGGCGGTGTGTTTGCCTTTTTTAGAAAAAAATGTCTCATAGGCATTCATAAGCTTACCCTGTCCGATGGCGGCACAGGCCTGCAGCTCGCGCATCAGCTTAGGACGCTTTTTCCGTTGAGTCACCTGCATGCCGAGCGCGATTGCACCAGAACTAACCACAACCATTTCATGGTCTTTCATCAATCTTAAAATCTGGTGGCACAAATTCGCGTGAGACGATTTTGAAAAAGCTCCGCCTGAGGAACTCAAGATGCTGCTCCCAATTTTAACGACGACTCTTTTCTTTTTAACCGATAAGGCTTTCATGTGCCCTAGCCTCGCAAGTCTTGGTTAAATGTTCAAGCAGAGGTTCAAAACCTTCTTTATCTTTGGCTGAAATGTAAAAAACGGGCATGCCCGCCTTAGCCAATGATTTTTTAATTTCTTTCATCTTGTCCGTGGCATCGATTTTATTAACAACAGTGCACAATTCATACCGAGCCTCTTCAGGCGCATATTCTTTGAGAATTTCCGATAAATCATTCAGACCGTCTTTCACCGAATCAGCGAATTCCGTCACAGCATCCAAAAAAAGAACTATGACTTTTGCCCGCACCAGCTGTCTTAAAAATTCAACACCCAAGCCATGGCCTTCTCGGGAAGTTTTTGAAACTGACATCATTTCACAGATAAACATTTGCTTATATCCGTCATACTCATAGGCCCCCACAGCAGGATACCGGGTTGAAAAAGGATAGTCCGTGACAGGCACTTGCGCGTTTGTAATGGCGCCCATAAACTGGGACTTGCCGGAATTAGGAAGCCCCACAAGAAAAATATCGGAGACTAAAAAGTATTCCAATTCCACTTCAAGACGATCGCCTTTAATGCCGGTCGTTTGCTTGCGTCCACCTTCATTTCCGAAACCGCCGGCTCCGCCGCGCGCAACCATCACTTCATCGCCATCGTTTTTTAAATCACGAATTCCCATCCGGGTCGCGCGGTTATAAATACGCGTCCCGGGCGGAACCAAAATAATTTCGTCTTTGCCTTTACGGCCTTTTTTATTGTTACTTCCGCCATGCGCGCCCGACTCCGCGACAATGTGCTGCCGAAGCTTCAGTTTTTCAATTTTGGGAGCCTGATTGGATGCTTTAAAAATAACATGCCCGCCCCGCCCGCCATCACCGCCGGTCGGCACAATTTTTCTGTCTGTCCGGGCCTGATAGCTTTCACAACCATTTCCGCCATCACCCGCCTGAACAAGAACATGAACAAAATTAATCATAAAAAGAATTCCTTAAAAGTGAGAAGAAGCAGTCTCCCAAAAGCAAAAAGGCTAAAAAGGAGAAGAGCTCCATTTTAGCCTTTAGGAAACCTTGCCGTCCGAAAAGGACCTCGGCAAGGAAATTAAGATGGGATGATATTAACCGTGCGATTGGTCTGAAACTCCACAACACCGTCACGCATCGCAAAAAGCGTGTCATCGCCGCCGATACCAACATAACGACCAGGGCGGAACTTCGTTCCGCGCTGGCGCAAAATGATATTGCCCGCTTTGATTTTTTGGCTGCCGTAAATTTTTACGCCAAGCCGTTTCGAGTTTGAATCCCGTCCGTTCTGCGTACTACCTTGACCAACTTTATGTGCCATGACGCTCTACCTTTATTTGACTTTGATTTCTTTAACGCGCAATTCCGCGTAAGTTTGACGATGACCTACTTTTCGCTTGTAATCCTTACGGCGCTTAAACTTAAAGCTAATCACTTTTTTAGACTTAACTTCGCCTAAGTATTCACAAATCACTTTCGCTCCGGAAATAACCGGCGTGCCGATCTGGGCACCTTTGTCATCGGAGTAAAAAAGGACTCGGTCAAGCTCAACCGTTTTCCCCTTAACTTCGCCTAACTTTTCGACCTGAATCGTCTGATCCGCTTCAACCCAATACTGCTTTGAACCTGACTCAATAATTGCATAAGTGCTCATAGTGTTCTCCTGAAAAATGAGTGCAAATTGTATGGGCTGAGCCCTGCCCTGTCAAGGCTATTTTAACCCTTTTTAAAGACTCGGGTTACGGTGTTTTAAAACCGGAAAAAGGCGCCGAAAACGCCTTAAATCCACGAAATCAAGGTCTTGAATCAGCATTTGAGGGGTAGCCTGAGAAGCTTCGCTTAAGACCTCTCCCAGCGGATTAACAACCATGCTATGCCCGTAGCTGATAATACCGGATCCCGGATGTCTTCCACATTGCCCCGGAGCCACAACAAAACATTGGTTCTCAATAGCACGCGCGCGCAAAAGAACCTCCCAAGCCGTTTTCCCCGTTTTAGCGGTAAAGTTAGCGGGAACAAACAACACCTCCGCACCCTTTTGACTCAAAGATCGAAAATACTCCGGAAACCGCAAATCATAACAAATCCCGACCCCTGCTTTGACGTGACCCTGTGTAAATAATCCGGGCTTATTCCCCGCAGTAATTGTTTTCGATTCCTGAACCCGGACACCGGGCAAATTAATATCAAAAAGGTGCATTTTGCGATAACGTAAAATGATTTCACCTTTCGACGAAATAACAAAACAGGTATTCGAAAATCGCGGCCGACCTTTTGAGCGCCCCAGGTTCAAAGGCTCAAGAAGACTTCCCGCAACAATGGTTAAGCGGTTTTCAACTGCCGTTTTTTTTAAGTTAGTGAGAGTCTCTAAAAAAATCTGGGGGGCAAGCCGGTCAGACTCTTTTTCCGAAGCACGCAACATAAAGTTTTCGGGCAAAGCAGCAATGCAAGAACCTTGACGGGCCGATTGAATCAAAAACTTTTCGGATTGTTTCCAGTTTTTTTTCCAGTCTTCGCCGGCATTTATTTGAACACAAGCAATCCGCAAGCGGCTCACACCCATTAAGAAGAAAGGCGATCATTGAGCGACCAATCATAAGGAAAGTATTCGACTTTAAATTGCCCGCTTTTCAAAAACCGTATTTGCTCTATGTTCTTGGAGTAGTTAATTAAAAAATTAACAACGGCCGTATCCGGTCTACTCAGCTTGGCGCGGCGTTCGGGACGATTATACTTCTCCACGAAATCAGGCGCATACCATTGAAAAAGTTGCGAGAGAACAACACGTTTCGCCGCGACATCTACTTTCACCATCTCAGGACGCTGAACTTCTGAGCGAACACGTTTAAATAATTGCCCTGCCGCGCGCAGGCCTGTAAAAGCCTCTTTGGGGAAAAGAGGGCCGCTGACTGACGCAGTCGCTAAGACTAAATGTATTTTTTCTTCTTCAAGACCAGAAAGCTGCTGGCTTCGGATTTGAGAAAGACTGTGTCTCGCCTCAAAACCACCCGGTTGAGCCCCCACAACCAAAAACTGCCTATCCCAAAAACTGGGGACATCCTGCGTGCTCAAAATAGGGTAATTTTCGAGAACTGCCGCCACTAAACCGGCATGATAAACATTAACCCAAAAAGCAAGATTTTCGGATTCGGGACCTGAAGAAATCGCCTTAATATCAACCTGACTGAGAGAATCAAGATACCGGTCAAGATCCGCCCGATCCTTGGATACAGCCGCATAATCTAAACGCCCCTGATCGTCCACGTGACGCTTCAAGAATGAATCCAGATCAGAATGATCGAATCCTTGCGCAAAAAGCAAGGGGGTGAAAAAAACCAGAAAAAGAAAAGGAGCCGCAGCACGTTTAAAAAACATTCGAATTAAAAGCGAATGCCGTACTTTTTAAGAAACAACTGATCTTCCGAACTGATTTCGTATTTTAAATCTTCCGGTTTGCCGTCGGCTTCACGGTCCAAAATCTCGTCAAACTCGTCAAATGCCTCATCGGTGACCGGGAAAAAGTTAAAAATGAAAACATTTGAATCGCCCTTAGGAAATTTAAAAGATTGAGCATCCGGATTTTTTGAAATTTGGGGATGTTGGGCAATAATCTTTTGAAGTAACGCCATTAATTCGTTCATGTATTGATCAAATTCTCTCTCTGAACCCATATGATAAACTCCTTCATGTGTTCGAGATTGTAAAATCAAACGCCTAAAGCTTCTTCCAATTTCTCTAAGGTCGGAAGACGGAACCCATAATAAAGAATTTCTCCCCCTTTGGCAAGAAGCACCACCGAGGGTATTGCCGTCACCCCAAAAAGATCCGAAAGCTCTCCGCTTTCGTCCAAAATGACAGGGTATTTCAGATTGGTCGACGATAAAAATTCTTTAACGTGCTCGGCTTCTTCCTGAACATTAATCGAAACAACTTCTAACTTTGAAGAATGCTGCTTAGCAATTTCATTCAACGCGGGAAGCTCTTCCTTGCATGCTTCGCACCAAGTTGCCCAAAAAGCAACCAAAACGGGCTTAGCTTGATTTGCTGTCTTAAAATCGAAGCGCGGTTGATTCTCGGGATAAAAAACATCCGCCTGAACGGCTTGAATTTTTGAATTAAGCGAACGAGACTTCGCAGAATCGGAGCAGCCCGACAAAGCTAAGGCTATTAAAACCAAGGCAAAGATCTTCATTCTCACACGGAAGAAAAAGACATTCATCATAATGAGAGCGCGGCCCGAAAAGTGCGCTTTTTAGTGCTCGAGATAGGCTTGAGCCGATAACGCAGCTTCACAGCCCTCGCCGCAAGCCGTTACAAGCTGTTTCACAGCGCCAAAACGAATTTCTCCTGCGGCAAAAATCCCCTCGACGGAAGTCTGCAAGCCTTCTCCGTTGGCTAAAACATATCCGTGATCATTCATATTCACAACACCGCGCACTAACTTTGAATTGGGATCATGTCCCACAAAGACAAAAAGCCCGTCCGTTTTGAAGTCTGTCGTGGCTTGGGTCTTTAAGTTCTTAAGCACAACGCCTTCAACCTTATCTTTCCCGACAACTTTCTCAACAACCGTGTCCCAAATAAATTTGATTTTAGGATTCGTTTTTGCGCGATCTTGCAAAATAGGGCTGGCACGCAAACTGTCGCGGCGATGCACAACCGTGACCTGCGTCGCGAAACGAGTCAGAAAAATACCTTCCTGCAAAGCCGAATCTCCGCCCCCGACAACCACCACTTCTTTCCCTTTGAAGAAAGCTCCGTCGCAAGTAGCACAATAAGAAACACCTTTGCCTGTCAGCTCTTTTTCCATGGGGACGTTCAGCATACGAAAAGACGCGCCCATGGCAAGAATGATTGTCTTAGAAAAAAAAGACTCTGAAGCTGTTTTGAGCTCAAAAGTTTTGTCTTCTTTCTTCTGAATGGAAAGAACTTCATCATAAAAAAATTTCGTCCCGTACTTTTCTGCCTGCGTCTGCATCTTCATCGCGATATCAGGCCCCAACACTCCCTCAGGAAATCCGGGGTAATTTTCAACCATATCCGTCACGGCAATTTGACCGCCTGGGACAAGCTTTTCAAACAATCCTGTTTTTAAATTAGCCCGCGAAGCGTAAAGTGCCGCTGTCATTCCGGAACCACCCCCGCCGATAATTAAAACATCCCACACATCTTGATTAATCATTTTTTCCTTTTCCTTCTGATGAAACCGAGGCCATTTTCATGACTTTGCTTTCAGCAAAAATGGGCACCCCTGCCCGAAGCGCTACGGCAATACAGTCCGATGGACGCGCGTCCACGGAAACCGATTCGCCGGAAGATTTTTTAAGATTCATTTTCGCGTAAAAAGTTTGATGATCCATACGGTCAATCACAACATTGCGGATCGTGGCGTCTAAATCACGGATGACATTGGTCATCAAATCATGCGTCATCGGACGAGGCAAATCAACTTCCCTCACACGAAGCTGAATGGATTGAGCTTCCGGCAGCCCAATCACAAGGGGCAAAAGCCGTGTCCCCTTTTTTTCCCGAAAAACAAGAACCTGATCCGCCCGATTTTCATCAATTAAAATCTTACTGAGCGTCAACTCGATCATGACCGCGGTTTCCAATCTGTTAATTTATCATTGGGTTGGCGCAGCATGTCCACGGTCTCTTGCGTTAAAGCTTCGCTTTTAAGCTTTTCCAAAAGATGGCGTTGCGCCTGACGATCTTCTATCAAACTCTTTTCAACCGCCTCTTGTTCTTCAAGCAACTTTTTTAAATCACTTTCACGTCCGCGGGCTTCCACCTCAAGCTGTTCTTGCTTTTTTACAAGCGATTTTAAACGCAGTTCCTTCGAAGCAATTTGCTCAGCCACAAAAACTTTGCGCTGAATCAACTCGCGGTGCTCAAGCTGACTGTGCAATTCCTTAATCTGTCGGCGCGCGCTTTCAAGTTCCTTTTCGCGCATTTCCACCTCTTGCAAACGCGATGCCCAAGATTTCTCTTGAGTTTCCAGCGACTGCTTCAAACGCTCCATCTCGGTTTGAATTTGGCTGGTTTTTAACTCATTATTTTTAACGGCATAGGACTGCTTTTCCATTTCCTGACGTAAACGGTTTTCGCTCTCTTCCACTTGTTTTTTTGAAAGCTCTAAATAAGCTATTTTTGATTCATAATCCTGAATGGTTCTCTTTTGAAGATCAATTTCATGCCGCAACGGAGCCATTCTTTTTTCCCATTCAATTTCACCAGATGCAATTTGGGTTTTAGCCGCTTCCAAATGCTGCCGCTCAAGTTGAACATTCTTTTGAAGCTCCGTGTGCGCGGATTGAGCATCACGCAAAAGACGATTCATCTCTTCCGCCTGCAACTGCAAATCCTGCATTTTTGATTCCTGAGCCACAATTCTTTCTTCAAAATAAGACCGGGTATCGCGAAATTCCTCCCGAGCAATCTTAAATTTTTCTTCGGTTGCGGCAAGCTGAGATTCAAGCCGCTGAAGTTCAAGGTCTTTTTCCTTTTTCTCCGCGGTTAAGATTTGGACCATACGATCTTTCTCGGCAACCTGCTCCAAAGACCGATCCACCATCGCGCGGAGGCGCACAACTTCTTCCTGAAGTTTAAGCGAGTCCTTAATCAGCATGTCTTTTTGTTCCAGAAACTCTTTTTGAGAAGTCGTCCATGCCTGCTGTCCGGAACTGATCCGATCGGACTCGGGCACCGAGGGACCGGAGGATGCCGTGTTTTCACGTACAACACGCGCAGGCATGTCATTGATAGGACGGCTAACAAAAGAAGGCGCTGCGGCAACAGGCTTTAAAATGGTTTCAATATTGGGTAAGGCAGGCCAAACTGTGCGATAACAGCGGCGCTTGTAAAAATTATCGTTACTGAGCGCAATCTCAACCCCATTATCACTGAAGAAGTCTTTGATTTTACTGGCCTGATCATGCGGAAGGTGATCCAATAAAATAATCGGTGTGTTCTGCATGACATCCAAAGCATCTTCTCCGGAAATTTCAAAAGCCCGCTGAAGCTTTTGAACAAGGCGGGTGCGATCCAAAGCGCTGCTGAAACTCTTCAGAACAACACACCAGTTTTTTTCTTCCTGATCCGCTTTACGTTTGGTGGTAAATATCATGTGTAAATGGTTTTAGTAAGTGAAGAGCTATTATAAGGACTCCGTGAATTAAGCGTCAAGGAAAGCTCTTGTTTCAGGCCGTTTATTTTGAAGCATCTTTCCACTCTCCTTCAAAACGTTTGGGGTAAAAAACCCATTCGTCCACCGACTTACCCTCTTTAAGATGCTCCTCAATCACGCGGTCTATTTTCTTTTCGTTCATTTCACCGTACCAGACACCCTCAGGATAAACCACCGCAATAGGTCCGCCCTGGCAAACCGTCAGGCATTTTGACTGACTACGCTTAACACAGCGCAAGCGAGGGTCAGGATCTTTTTTGAGCGTCTGCTTGAGATGATCGTAAACGGCATGGCCTCGGGATGGGTGGCATTTCTCTCCGACACAAACAAAAATGTGGCGCTCATAATCAGGCATGACAGGTTTAACGGGTTTTGAGCTCATGCTATCTTGCGGCTTTTTTAACGGCGTTAAGAACCACCCACTCCGCAAAGCTCTCGATCGAAGCCATGGGGGGCATTACCTGGAAATCAAGGCGATTATGCTTAAGCTTTAAATCCGCAAGAATTTGAGGAATATCTTTTTTGACATGGGCTCCTTCAAAAAAGAAAAGTGGAACAACAACGAAATCTTCAATCCCCTGCGCTAAACCGGATTCAACCGAAGTTTCAATGGAGGGCTGGTTGAGTGTTAAGTACGCTTCCAAAACAGGGTAGCCGGTAATCGACTTACGCAAAGAGCTTAAAAGTACTTCAAAGCCTTCGCGCGCGGCCGGCTCGCGGCTGCCATGCGCAATAAAAAGATAGGCCCGTTTCGGCATCATTAACCAATTACTCCAGCAGGTTCTTCTTTGCAAACCTGCGGCATCGTACGCTCCATGGGAATCATAAAAGTGACAACTTCTGTTGTGCCAACAATCGCACGCCTTAAAAAGTAAACCGTCCCCTTACCCAATCCTGAAAAAAAGCGGATAATCCGGTCACCTTTATGCATTTCGCTTTCCACAGTGCATGGAATCTCAGCTGGACTGGTCACAAAGTTTTCAACTCCGCGACCGAACTTGGTTGCAATATCTTCGACATACTCGCCCGCACTTGCAAAGGCCGACAACATCATCAGGAACGATAAAATTAAAAAATGCTTTTTCATGAATCTCCTCCGTAATACGACAAATCACGACCCAAGTATTTTAACACAGACCAAGGTTCGGTCATCATGCGGCGGCCGCCCGGAAGCAAACCCCAAAACATCGGCCATCACCGCGTCAATCATCTTCCCCGCGTCTTCCTCTTTCGCGCATCGTTCAAGTATTTGCTGTAATCTCTCACTGCCATACTGTTCTCCACGCGGTGATTTCTGTTCTTTAATCCCGTCACTGGTTAAAAGCATAACGTCTCCGGCGCCAAATTCAATTCCCCCTGTTTCATAGGTCTGATCTTCCATAATTCCGATCGGCAACCCGCCCGCGGAAGAAATGAGATCTGCTTTATTATTTTTAGCATGGTAATAAACCATGGGATCATGTCCACCGTTCGTAAAATAAATTTTCTTGGTATTCGAATCAATGATCATAAAAAAAAGAGTTAGGAACATCCCTGAAGTTTCACCGCGAGATAAATGATTGTTAAGCTCCGTCAAAATTTCTCCGGGAGAATCTCCGCTTGTAACCTGATGGCGCAATTCATTCAGCGCGCGCGACATGTACAGCGCGGCCGGAACGCCTTTTCCTGAAACATCGCCTAAACACAACGCAACACGGCCGTTTCCTAAATCCATCCAGTCATACAAGTCACCCCCGACTTGCTCAAAAAAAAGACAACGAAAACCGGCATCCAGCTGAGGTAATTTTAATTCGGTTCCGGGCAAAAGTGACTGCTGAATTTTGGATGCCATTTGCAGTTCTCTTTCCAGAAAATCACTTTCAACACGGACATCCACATACTTTAGAAACAAGCTGACGATAAAAACAGTAAACATCGCCACCATCGGCATCGGCAATTGAATCACCACGCGAAAATAATTAAAAACAAGACAGTTCATGAGCATAAAAAGCACCATCTGTGCGATTGTCCAGGCAAAAGACCACTGAGGTTTCAACCTTTGCCCGCAAAATGCGATAATCCAGGCGAGAAAAAAAGCTAAAGTAAAATTCAAAATCACGGGGGTTGAAATCAAAAATTCATCCGTGAGAAGCATATTCAACACACTGGCCTGAATAACAATTCCCGGCATCATGGGCTGAACCGGTGTTGTTCTCAGATCGGATGTTCCGGTGGCAATATGGCCCAATAAAACAATTTTACCTTGGAAAATTTGCCTCAAAAACTGGCGACCCTCTTCCGTTTTGGTCCTCTCAAAAACTTCTCCGACAGAAAACTTCTGAAACATATCCATTCCGCCCGGATAATTAACCAATAACTCTCCCTGAGGAAAGCGCCGTGAAAAATCTTTTACCCAAGCCTGCTTTTCTTCCAGGCGGTCAAACAACGAAAGAAAAACTGCAACCGAACTATGGTAGTAAAAATGTCCTCCCATCTTTGCAAAAGGTAAAACATGGCGAACAACGCCATCGGCATGATCTATTTCCACGTTGGCATAACCTGTTTCCCGCGCACCGCTGAGAAATTCAGGCAAAGGGTAAAGCGGATCAAACGGATTGCGGGAAGTATAATGAAAAGGCAAAACAACGTTTCCCGCTTCACGGATAGCTTCGGAAAAAACCAGGTCATCTTCCGGATTCTGGGAACGCTCGGGAAAAAGAATATCGAAAAAAATGGCTTTGGTTCCCGCCGCATTAAGAGCTCGAATTAACTCCGCGTGAACACTTCTGCGCCACGGCCAGGGGCCCAAAGCCTGCAAGCTCAAATCATCGATCGCCAAAATAACAATATTGCGGTGCGCTTTTTCCATGGGGCGAACCCGCATGCGAAAATCATACGCGTCTTTTTCACGAAGATTAATGATTTGGGTAATATCGAGAGAAAAGAGCAGGACAACAATACCGAACGCAACCACAAAATGGCGGGGAAGCCGCCGGATTTGGGCTTCCACCGCGGAAGTCACGGATTTAAAAAAGAAACGCATCAGAAACAGCGCTACCCTTTTCGCACAAGGCGCCATGGACGGTGTTTCAAATCATCCGTCATATCGCGGACATTCGCGGAAGTCGCTTCAAGATTGGCAATAATTTTTGAAATTTGCTCCTGATTTCCGTTCAAAACCTTATTCAACCCCTGAGTGGTTCCGTTAATATTTTTCAAAAGCTCTTCAATCGTTTTGGCATTTTTCTGCATTAAATCATTCAAGCTCTCCACCAAAGGATTCAAATTTGCGGACATCTGCACCATTTCATTTGAAAGAGTATTGAGCGTCCCGATCATTTGATGCATTGGAATCGGGTCTTGTCCTTCAATTGTGGCTCCGGGTTGCAATACCGGCTTATCTTTGGAACCGGGTCCGATTTCAATCAGCTTTTCCCCCATCATCCCTAAAGTATCGACATAAGCGGGGCTATCCTCGCGTACAACCAAATCCCGCGGAGCTTCAACGGTAATCACTATCGGGCGCTCTTCGCCGTTTTGAACTTCCAGTTTCTTCACTTTACCGACTTCTTTGCCGGCAAAATAAACAGGCGCGCCTTCTTCAAGCCCGCCCACATATCCAAAGCGCACTTGATAGCTCACTTTCTCACCGCCGCGCATTCCGCCGACGACAAAAGTCATCACAAGCAAAGCCGTAATTGAAAACAAAATGAAAAATCCGGACTTTACTTCTGATGCTGAATAACTCATGCAATCCTCCTCAAAACATCACCGATTAAGAATCTAATAAACCCTGTAAATAAGCTTCGCTGGTTTGCTTAAAAGGAATAACCCCCTCAGGCTCGCCTTCAATAAACTGACGCACATACGCATTGGACGAATTTTGAATTTGCTGCGCGCTGCCGACTTCAAGCACTTTGCCTTTATGCAACATAATGACCTGATCCGCGATTCGGAACGCACTTTTCATTTCATGGGTGACCACAACTGAAGTCATATTGAGTTTGCGGCTTAAATCAAGAATCAGCTGGTCAATCATACTGGCAGTAATCGGATCAAGCCCGGCTCCTGGCTCATCATAAAAAACAATTTTGGGATCCAACGCAATAGCACGCGCCAAAGCGACGCGTTTTTTCATTCCGCCGGAAATTTGATGCGGGTAAAAATGCTCGAATCCCGTAAGACCTACAAGCTCCAGCTTAATTTTCACGATAATTTTAATCGTCGACTCATCCAAGGGGGTGTGTTCACGCAAGGGCACAGCAACGTTCTCTCCGACGGTCATTGAATTAAAAAGCGCGGAGCCCTGAAACATCATGCCAAACGAACGCCGGACACCATCCATGCCATTCCGATCCATCTTGGCAATGTTTTTTCCCTCAAACAAAATATCGCCGGATGTGGGCTGATGCAACCCAATTAAATGGCGCAAAAAAGTACTTTTCCCGCAGCCGGATCCGCCCATGATCACGGTAATTTTTCCGCGCGGAATACCCACATTGACGCCGTTGAGAACAGCGCGTCCGTCAAACTTTTTCACTAAATCTCGGACTTCAATAATCGAGTCCATGGGTTGTCCCGCCGATGAGTTAGAGAGCATAATAAATCACCGCTGTGGCCAAACAATCGACCACAATAATCAAAACAATTGAAATCACAACCGCCTGAGTCGTTGCTTTTCCCACCGCGTCGGAACCGCCCGAAACGGAAAGCCCCTGATGACAGCTGACCAACGCGATTAAAATACTGAATATTTCACTTTTCATGAGACCTGTATAAATGTCTTTCAGGACGAGCGCCCGAATCGAGTTCGCGATATAAACTTCGGGGTTAATACCCAACGCAAAACGGCCCACGAGATATCCGCCAACCATTCCCATCCAGTCAGCGATAATCGTCAGACAAGGCAGCATAATCATTAATGCCATCACGCGCGGCAAAACAAGAAATCGCACGGGATGAATCGCCATCGTGGTCAATGCATCCACTTCCTCTTGAACCTGCATGGACCCCAATTCCGCGGCAATTCGCGCGCCAATTCGTCCGCAAATAACAATCGCGGCAATCAAAGGCCCCAATTCACGCGCCATCGCCACGCAAACCAAGCTCCCGGTGTAATTAAGCGCGCCAAAGTCTTTTAAAGAATACGCGGCTTGAAGCGCTAAAACAGCGCCTACGGAAGCTCCCACCAGCGAGATAATACCGACGGATTCAAGTCCCATGGTTGTCAGCTGATAGGCGAACGTCTCGCGCGGTAAAGTCCGTGGACGGACCAAAACACCCGCAAAATAACGGACCACATCGGCAAAAAGCGCTCCGAGACGTGCCGTTCCAGAGAGAAGAAATCCCGTCGTGTTTCCGATTTTTCCGAGAAAATCTCTGATCATGATTTGTTATGCGCCTACTTTTTGCAAAGCATCAGACATTGAATCGGAAAGTACAAAAATACCGTCTAATTTAGCGATTTCAAAAACGCTTCGTACCGCGGGTGCCATTTCCGCCAAGACAAGCTTACCCTGATACTTTTTTGTTTTCTGAAGCGCTTCAACAAAAGTCGCGATACCGGAGCTATCCATGTACCCTACTTTTTTAAGCTGAATAATAATCTTAGGCGCTTTTTTATCCGCTAATTGATTTAACGCTTGCCGTAAATTAGGCGAAGAATGGAAGTCGAGATCTCCCTCCACTTCCACAACTTGAACTTGATTTTGAACCGAGTTTAAAATTTTCATGAACCGCTCCTTGCTGATGATGGCTTATAACGCATAAGATAAATCCTGTTTCCGCCCTGAAAAGAATTGTCATACTCAAAACGATCCGTCAGCTGGCGGATAAAATGAACTCCCAGTCCTCCGGGAGTTTCCTTCGGTAGCTTAGGAGTCGGCGCCTGGGTCGGATCAAACCGCTTCCCGTGGTCTTCGATCATAAATTCGGTTTTTGAAGGTTCATCGGAAATCTCCACAATAATTTCACCCGGTGTTCCCGAGTAAGCATGGCGAATCACATTGGTCAGCGCTTCATCCAACACTAAAAGCCATTCGCCCGTGTTTTTTTCCGGCCAGCCTTTTTCAGAAAGGAAAGTCCGCATCTTCGCGCGAAACACAGGCAATTCTGATGACTCATTTTTTAAAACAAAACGCTGCTGCATTAAAAACCTTGCCGCTTTAAATTTTGCACCGACAGCTTAGAAACTTTTTTGGGTGCTTTTGTGCGTTCTAAGTAACGCATAAGCATATCCACTTCCAAATTAATCCGGCTTCCCGGACGCTTCAACCCTAAATTGGTTACCTTAAGCGTATGCGGAATAATTGCCGTGCGAAATGTTTGGCTGCCAACGCTCTGCACCGTTAAGCTAACACCATCGCAAGTCACCGACCCTTTCACCGCCAACTTCGAAATTATAGTCTTAGGAGCTTTGACCAACAAGCTCCAATTCCCTTCTCTTCGCTCAATTTCAGCCACTTGCCCGACCGCATCCACATGTCCTGTCACAAAATGCCCTCCCACGGCAGAACCGGCCCGCAAAGAGCGCTCGATGTTGACCCGCTCGCTCCGTTTAAGCTGTCCAAGGTTAGTCACAGCCAAAGTTTCAGGCAATATGTCAGCGGAAAAGCCGAACGCACTAATTTCAACCGCTGTCAGGCAAACACCATTCACCGCGATACTCTCCCCGACAGCAACCCTTTTCTCGCGCTTTTGAAATCCAAAGCTCATACGCGCGGATTTACCCCGTATTTTCACCGACTCAACCCGGCCTAAATTTTCAATAATTCCGGTAAACATGTATGACCATTTTCAATTTAATTTCGCCATAAAGCAATAATCATGGCCAAGCTTGGTTACTCTTAATATTTTTAAATTGATCGCTTTATTTGGATCTTTTACTCCGTCACCCTCAACTGAGGTTTTAGCATCTCGCCCGCCGATCACTTTGGGTGCCATCATCCAATAAATGCGATCCGCCAAACGCGCATTGAGGAAAGAAGCAAAAACCTCTCCACCTCCCTCCACCATCAATTTACGGATTCCCATATAAAAAAGCTTGTTCATCAAATCATGCAAATCAAATCCCTTGGATGCGGATTTGCGCACGGTAAGAAATAAACAGTTTTTACTCTGAAGATTTTTTTGCTTTAACCATAAAGACAACTCTTTGGAAGAAACAACAAAAACAACCCGGGAGTCTTGGTCAAAAATGCGATTATTACGTATCGGAAGCATATCCGCGGAACCCAAAACAATTTTCCAAACCGGATTACCTTTCTTCAAACTTGAAAGACGGGGTTTATCCAAGTTAAAGGTGCTTTTTCCGACTAAAACCGCATCATGTTGAGCGCGTAATTGATGCACAAAAGCGCGCGACTGTGGCCCGGTAATCCAACGTGACCGTCCGCCCGATGCGGCGATTTTCCCATCGAATGTCTGGGCGATTTTTATAGTAATAAAAGGACGCTTATCTTTCATATTGCCGTCACGGCGCGGAAGGAAAAGTTAATTTGCTTCATGAGGCGGGCTTGGCATCCGCAATTTGGCGCATGAGTTTGTCTAAAACTCCGTTCACAAACTTTCCGGAGTTTTCACCCGAGTATTTTTTGGCGAGATTAACAGCCTCATTAATCACAACTTTAGGTGGGGTTTCCGTCATCGCAGTCATTTCAAACATGGCAATGCGGAGAATATTGCGGTCCAAAACAGCCATGCGTTTCATGCTCCAATTTTCCGCAACAGCTTCCACTTTCTGATCCAATGCCGCGGTATCATTCTCAACACCCTCGACAAGCTTAATGACAAAATCACGCAAATCTAAATCCATCTTAGGCTGACTCGCAAAGAAACTACGCAAGGAATCGTTCGCGGTTTCGCCTGTCATTTCTTTTTGATACATCACTTTTAAAGCGCTTTCACGAGCCTGAGTTCTTTTACGCACGGCGTCCCCGTTTCTTTTTGGATTGAATTTGTCCCATTAAGCTCATCATTTCAAGCAAAGCTTGCGCCGCGTGAGCACCCTTATTTCCCGACTTGAGGCCTGCACGGTCAATGGCCTGCTCCAAGTTATCCAAAGTCAGAATTCCGGTCGAGATAGAAACTCCGGACTCAAGCGCCACCTGAGAAACCCCGCGCGTAATTTCATGCGACACGCATTCATAGTGGTAGGTTTCACCGCGCAAAACACAGGCCAAAGCGATAACTCCGTCACAGTTCAAATTCTTCTTCACGGCTTTACAGAAAAAAGGAACCTCCAACGCCCCTGGGACCCAAATGATTTTAATTTGAGATTCTTTCACCCCTGCCTTCTTGAGAAAAGCAACGGCGCCGTCTAAAAGCCGTTTGGTAATAAAATCGTTAAACTCCGCCACGACAATCGCAATCCGCTTTGAATCGCCGCTTAATTTTCCGAAGTAGGCATTTTTCATTAAAAGCTCAAAATCGATTGAAGGTTAAATGAAGGTTCAGTTTGAGCTCCATCGGAGGAAAAATCAAAAGCAATCGTTTCTAAAACATGCAGTCCATGTCCCTCAAGACTGATCAACTTACGGGGATGATTCGTCATAATTTTCAGTTCACGGCATCCAAGATCTTTTAATATCTGCGCTCCAATACCATAGTCACGCAATTCGGTTTGATTTTGAGTCTCACTGTTTTCATGCTCGGGCAAGCAAACCCACTTGTTTTTATTTTGAATATTTTGCGCCATGGAGATGGCTTTGGAGGATTGATTTACATAAAGAACTACTCCCTGTCCTTCACGCTCAATCATACGTAACGCCGCGAGAAGCTGTGATTGCGGCTTTTTACGAATAGCATCCATTACGTCATCGGCAAAGCAGGCGCCCGTAACACGGGCTAAAGCCGTCCCCGTAATTGGCCCTTTGACCAATGCAACATGCTCGGCAGAGTCAATCACAGATTGATAGGTCAGAATATTCCACCCTGAGTGCTCGGAGGACATAGCGGCTTCGTTCACACGCGCGACAAGTTTTTCCTTCTTACGTCGGTATTCGATTAAATCACGGATGGTACCAAACTTTAAATGGTGCTCAGAACAGAAACGCATCAAGTCGGGTAAACGCGCCATGGTTCCGTCATCATTAACAATCTCACAGATAACACCAGCCGGAGAAAAACCGGCTAATCTGGCTAAATCAACCGCCGCTTCCGTATGTCCCGCACGTCGAAGTACACCGCCGTCTTTAGCAATCAGCGGAAAAACATGCCCGGGAACAGCTAAGTCGCTTCTCTGCGATGAAGTATTTGCCAAAACCTCAATGGTGCGGGAGCGGTCAAAGGCTGAAATTCCGGTTGAAATACCTTTCATGGCATCGACCGAAAGCGTAAAGGCGGTTCCCATGGAATCTTCGGCGGCAGGGTTCATCGCCCCCAGCCCGAGAGTTTTGACTTTTTCAGAGGAAAGCGGGACGCAAATCAAACCGCGTCCATAACGCATCATAAAATTAACAAGTTCGGGAGAGACTTTATCAGCGGCAAAAATCAAATCCCCTTCATTCTCACGGTCTTCATCATCCGTCATCACGACCATACGGCCGACACGGATTTCCTCAATAAGTTCTTCAATGGGACTGATTTTTGAATGAGCCATAGATAAATTAAAACTCGCGTTGAAAGCATGATGTTAACAACCGAACTCGGCTTTGTCAATTGAGGCAAAATACCGAGAGAAACATGCCAGCTCTATCGACAAAAGAGAAAGCCCCGGCTTTTTAAAGGCCGGGGCTTAAATTCGATTTTTAGAGATCAGAGCCCTTGGATTTCGAAAGTAAACTCCCCAATCTCATCTCCGGGAGCAACTGAGTTCTCATCCACGATAATGTTCATTTTTTTGATCTTGGTCTGATCCACACCATCATTCAAAAAGTTTTTAAGGAACTTGTAATAATTCGCGCTCACGTCCACAACAACATCGTGGCGTGACTTTTTACCGTTGACGTCTTCAAATTCAAGCTTCAAGGTCTTAGCCTTGTCCGAGCTTAAACCGAAAACAATGTCAGTAAAAGTGCTCAAATCAATGAACGAACCATTATTAAGCGGGTCAAAATTAACGGAAACTCCGGCAAAGGAGTCCTGATTTAAATCGAACGCCAGCTGGTAATAATCCGGTGTCGGAGTCGTCAAAGTACTCCCGCCGTTCGAGCTAACCAAATTCGGCGTACCCGCACCCAAATCAGTCACATTCCCGGGTCCCACCGAAGTGTTCGGAATTAAAACCTGCGCCGAGGGAACACGAATGAAATTCATCGCGTAAATTGTAAATTCACCGCTGGTATCACCCGTATGATTTTGATCCACGATCGCGAAAACACTGCGCACCCCTTGCAATGCGGCCTCATTCGGCAATTGAATTCGAATGGTCTGAAAAGCACCGGCAGGCAAATTGACACTTGCCGTGTAAACCGTCACATCAGCTTGATTTTTAAGCTCAATGCGGATTTGCTGCGGCGTATTTACAACACCGGCATAAATCACAAGCTCATGCGCGGATGCGTCATAATCTTGGCTTAATATCCAGTAATGTCCGCCCCATCCGCCTACCCCGCTTAAATCTCCATAGTTAAATTTATAACCCTGGAAATAATCCGCCGAACTAAAAAGGGTATTCACCCCTGTTTGAAAATTATTCAAGACACCTTCAAAAACAAAGTCACTGAAAATAGACAGTGATTTATCCGCAAACTCAGGAGCTTGTGCCGGAACCGCATCCGTCTTCGGAATCAAAGGAGCCATCGCACGGCTCAAATCATCATAAAGCGTGTTAAACCCTGTTTCCAGACCCCGATTTCGAAGAAAGACCTTAAATGCGTCGGGTCCTGTTCCGGCAAGACCTAAAATGGTGGAAGCTACATCAATTCCGATAAAAGTTTGGACAATCTCTCTATTAGAGCGCGCAGCATCAAAAAAGCCGTAAATACCTTCGATATTCAACTGCTCACCGATGGCTTCAAGCCAACCCATGACCAGCGCCGGATCAACCGAATAAGCCGAAGTCAACGCGTAAATCGAGCCGGTATCCATCAAAAGCCCGCTCGCCTGATGAATGGGACTTTCCGCCAAGATTCCGACCCCTTGCGCGCCGACATAGCCTTCGCCCGGCACATCGCTCGCGGAGATAATTCCCGGAATTTTATTTTGATTGGAATAATCCAAGTAGCTTAAAAGACCGTTGTAAAGCGCGTTGCGTGTGCCGATAAAGTCACTTTCACGCACAAACAACTGCGGCCAAAAAAGCTGGAAAGCTCCGCCATCCCAGCTGCCCATATTCGCGATTCCCGTACCGTTACGGTCAACATAAGTCGGGTTATAGAAATACTCGTGCCCCGAGTTCGGCAAAATTTTTGACCACGCCGTGTCCGGAATATCACTGCCGTAAAGTGTTTTAAGCAAGGCAATCGCCGGACGAAACTCAACCGCGACACGGTTCACCCAAGCATCATAAGAATTCGTCGCGCTGTTGTAACCTTGCGCAAACAAACCAAATGACTGAGTCGCTAAATCAACATATCCAACTTTCTGAGCTTGGATAAACGCATCGACCTTGGCAATGGCTTGCGCGGCTGCAATTGCGTCCGCCCCCGCTAATCCGGCAGACTCAAGCGCGCCCGCAAGAACAGCTAAACTGAGCGTTAAATTACCATTATCAATAAAATTGTAATTAGCTGACGCAGCTGAGTAAGGATCCACATTCATCCACGGAATTAATCCCTTCCATCCAAAATTAGTTTGAATGTTGCTGAGTTGATCCATCACAAAATTAATTTCTGTCAAAGCCTGAGCCGTTGTCATTCCGTTACTCAGATTGCCTTGGATGGATTCAGCCAAAATCTGCAGATAAAACCCAATCAAAGTAGGTTGCGTTACTTTCACACCGGCACGGTCATACGGAAGATGCGTTACGGGATCAATTCCCACGCCGCTCACAAAATAATCAAGCCCTTGGCTAATCAAATCGGATTTGAGTTGAGTTTGCGCGGCGCTTAAAACCGTCGGCGCATAATCAATACCGCCAATTTGAACCTGAACAAGGTCTTCCGCCAGCCCGGATTTAAAATTAGCATCCTGCACAAATACAATTTCTTTGACCTTGGTCCGGTCAAAAGCGGCGGGCGCTAAGCTAAGATCAAGCGTATAGTTTTGATAAGCCACACCTAAAGGCAAAGCAAACGAAGCGATAACGCCATTCTCATCTTTAATTTCAACGCGAGTCAACGCGTTCAAACTTCCGCGCGCGGCCAGAATAAATTGCTGAGGTAAAACAAATGCTGAATTATCACTGTTCGCAATGCGCGCAAACGCAAACGCTGTCGCATTTCCCTGCAAGTTATATTCATACTCAAACTCAGAATCGGAAAGCACGGAAGCGAGAGCGACTCCGTCCGGCTGCCCCGCAACTGTATTTCCTCCGCCGGCACTCAAGCTCGGCGAACTTGAAAGCTGGGTCAAAAGAGCTTGATTATAGGCAGCCGCCATTGCTGTCGGAAATGCCTGGTGGTTGCCAAGCTTTACATTCAGAGTTCCGGAAGAAGAAGTTGTCGCCCCCGACTGAACAATCACATTCAAACCCTTAATTTGCGTGAGATCCAATGCCGCATTATTAAAAGCAGCCAAAGGAATTCTCCAGAATCTTTGCGTCGTATCCACACCCGTCAAAATGACATAGTCTGTGGTTGTCCCGCTTTGAAGTTCAAGCATAACATTCCCCGAGCCCGCTGAAAGCTTTAGCCCAATATCCACATACGTCACTCCCGATAAATCCATGACCTCAACCGGCACAGTTGAGTAATTATCGAAACTTGAAATACTGCCGGCAAAACTTCCGGGGTTGGCTGTATTGAAGCCTAGTTCAAATTCGGATACGCTGAGTTTGTTAAGACTCGAAGTGGCATCCGGTAGCGGAAAATCACTGTCAAAAGCAGCCAGCTCGACAAAATAATCAATCAGTGATGGAGCAGTAACTGCAACATTCGGGGCGATCGATTCAATGAAGGGATGATTGCCCAAACGCAATTCCAAAACAGCCGTCGGATCCGAAACACTTCCATTCTTAAGCACAAAGTTGATGTTTGTTATTCTCGAAGAATCAACCCCTGAGAAAGATGCCATGGGAATTTCGAAAAATCTTTCCGTCCCATCAACACCAGTCAGCTCAAGCGAAGCTTTATTGCCGCTATCGTCTTCCACTTCAACATAGACAGTTCCGGATCCTGAATCTAGTCGCAATCCGGCAACAACCGTCTGTCCGGTCAGATTCTTGACTTCCTGTCCCGTTGTTCCAAAATTATCAAACGGGCTGACACCCGCCGCAAAGCTGTTCAATGCCGTGACATTAAAAGCAATGTCATACCGCTGTGCGGAATTCAAAGTAACTAATGAGTTAATTCCGATTGGCTCGAAAAGTCCGCTTAAAGCACTCACATCCGCCGCCGTCAAGACCGCATTCGGTGAAATTTGATTCGCAAAAGGATGATTACCCATTCTGACAGATAAAGCCGATGTTGGATCGGTGACTTTTCCATTTTTTACGACAAAATTAATATTGGTTATCTGCGCCGCATTGACATCAGAAAATAATGTCAACGGCAATTCAAAAAACTTCTCTGTCGTATCGACGCCAGAAACCTCAACGACCGATTTATCTCCGTTTGAGTCTTCAACCTCGACAAAAACAGACCCGCTTCCGGACGCCAGCTTAAGTCCAACAACAATTGTTGCACCGGACAGATTTTTGACTTCCTGTCCAATTGTGCCAAAATCATCAAAAGGGCTTAAACCTGCGGCAAAAGAGTTGGCCGAAGTTACATTAAAAGCAATATCGTATTGCGTCGCTGAATGAAGGGTTACTAACGAGTTAATCCCAATCGGCGCGTAAAAACCGCTAAAGGTACTGATGTTTGCCGCGGTTAAAAGAGGATTGGACACTACGGCCGAAGTATAGGGGTGCTTACCTAGTTCAACATTCAAAGTGCCAATGGAAGCAGAGAGTTGCCCCTCTTCAAGCACAATGTTAATTCCGCGAATCGCTGTTAAATCTAAAGCAGGGTTATCAAAAGCGCTTAATGGAATTCTCCAATAACGCTGCGTTGTATCAATCCCGCTTAAAACAACAGAATCCGTCACGCCATTCTGAAGCTCAACTTTAACGGAACCGGTTCCCCCAGAAAGCTGCAGCCCGATATCAATGTGGGTAAGCCCGCTCAAATTCATTGTCTCAAACGGGATGGTTCCAAAATTATCAAAAGTTGAGATACTGCCACCATAACTGCCGGCATTGCTTAAGTCGTAATTAATATTAAATTCGCCCGCGTTCACAATTGTAGTTGCAACCGTCGCAGTCGGTTGCGGCGCTGCGCTCTGAAACCCAACAAGGTTGTTGAACGTATTGATTTGACTTGCGCTGGTCACAGCCGTATCAGGCCCAATTGAAGAATCAAACGCATGATCTCCAAGGCGAACTGAAAGCGTTCCAACTTTCGTTGTCACGTTTTCACTGATGACCGTAAAGTTAATGTTCGTCACTTTGGTGAGATCCACATTGCCAACCAAGCTCGCCAATGCAATCCCATAAAACTGTTCAGTCGTGCTCACACCGTTCAGTTTCACAATGCTCTTGCCGCCCAGTGAGTCTTCCACTTCAAACACAATCGTTCCCGTACCTGCCGCAAGTTTTAATCCCACAAAAATATCCGCGACTCCGGAAAGGTCTTTTACTTCCTTCGCCACAGTTCCAAAATCATCAAAAGGGCTAATACCTGCCGCAAAAGATCCCGCGGCCGTCACGTTAAAGTCTACGTTATATTCCGTAGCGCTTAACTGTGTCGCTGTCCCGTTCACCGCGATCGGATTATAAAGGCCGGTCAAATGGCTAATGTTTGCAGCTGTTAATGCCGGGTTCGGATTTACATTCGTAATGAAATCACCGAGACGGATCTGAAGTGCTCCCGCGTTCGTGATTTCTCCGTTCTCCAAAACAAGGTTAAATCCAACGACTTTCGTTAAATCGACACCAAGGAAGTCTGTTAGCTGCACGCGATAAAACTTCTCAATATCCGTAATACTCGAGAGAATCACAAAAGCCTTGGCGCCGGTTGAATCTTCTATCTCAAGTTTGATATCGCCTGTTTGACCCGCGCCCAGCTTAAGCCCTACAGTTAAACTACCTGCCGCGGAAAGATCGAGAAACTCTTTCGCTACCGTGCTGAAATCATCAAACGTGCTGATTGCTCCGGCAAAACTGCCTGCGGGAGTTACATCATAAGTTAATGTTGAAAGCGTACTGCCCTGTTTGTTGATTGTTCCAACAACCGCAGCTCCGGCTCCATCCTGATCAAATCCAACGATATCTTTAAATGCCAAACGGCTGATATCTGCCGCAGTCAAAACAGGATCCGCATTAATCGTCGGGATAAAATCACCCACGCGAATCTGCAAAGTCCCGGTGCTTGATATCTCACCGTTTTCAGCAACGATGTTAAAGCTCACTACCTTCGTTAAATCAACTCCCGAAAAATTAGAGAGTGCAATGCGGTAAAACTGTTCCGTTGAAGTTACGCCAGTCAAAGTTACATAACTCTTTGCGCCTGTGCTGTCTTCTATCTCCAATTTCAGGTTGCCGCTCTGCCCTGCGCCAAGCTTCAATCCCAATGTCAGATTCCCTGCCCCGGAAAGATTCACAAACTCTTTTGCAACGGTTGAGTAATCATCAAAAGTTGAAATTGCGCCTGCAAAACTATTCGCAGGAGTAATGTTGTAAGTCAAAGTCGAAAGCGTTGTGCTTTGCTTCGTCACATCGCCCGTTACCGCCACGCCCGCGCCATCCTGGTCAAATCCAACGATATCTTTAAACGAAAAGTGGCTGATGTCCGCGGAGGTTAATCCCAAGTCCGGTGCGATCGAAGAGATAAACGCATGATCTCCAAGGCGAACTGAAAGCGTTCCAACTTTCGTTGTCACGTTT
>ERZ761609.282-NODE-282-length-65555-cov-50.643221_pt1 | contig 65555 bp, 57 predicted proteins | sample MGYA00511163_ERZ761609 | MGnify/ENA primary metagenome ERZ761609 (study PRJEB28899, sample SAMN02445070) | bioreactor sludge metagenome | biome: EBPR sludge | place: Australia: Brisbane, Thorneside Wastewater Treatment Plant | collected 2011-12-16 ... | reverse complement strand
CCAGGTGGGGCCAAATCAGGCCATCAAATGGGGCCAGACCGGGCTGGCGGAATCAGCAGAGGCGGGTCGCGAAGCGGAGCAGGGGAGAGCGGCGGGTGGCGGCGATACCACAAAGGCGGTGTCCCTCATGGTCACCCAGGCACCGCAACGCGGGGATGGGGGTGCAACTCACCGGATTCCCGTCGTCGCGATCATGAAGGCCAGTCAGAGGGTGGTCCGAATCAGGGGGAAGTAATTTCACGAGTGGAGAAGTCGGACCGTGCCGCCGAGACTGGTCAAGTGACGGGACGAAGAAGCTTAACAGCCAAGTAGTCGCACGAGAGGTTGTCGCCCGATTTGTTGCATCCTGCCCGGACGCCGGATCAAGGTCGATCTTGGAGCTTGCAGCCTGATGGTCTTCCTGCTCTTCGAGCTCGAAAGACGAGTCGATCCCAGTTGTGGGATTGGTGGGCGCAGTTCTCCCTGAGCGCCTCAGCCGGCTAGCGGTCTCGCCCAGGGATGAAATCGCGGGCATGGCTGGACACGAGTGTGGAGGATCGCACCGGAACCAGGCGGCTTTCAAGTGCGCCAGAGGCTGAGTGCCTGGACCGGTTGCATGGGGCAAATCGCTCCGTTTAGGGCACCTGGCGCGATCGCCAAGTGGCTTCGGCCATCGTGCTGGGCCTCATAACTGATTGATTGTGATATCTGCACTCTTGGCAAAATAACCAACTATCTGCCATACTGAGGGCGATGGACGCGAAGACGCAGGTACGATTCGAAGCCCGAGCCAAGGTTCTGAAGGCTTTGGCGCATCCTTCCCGGTTGTTTATGGTCGATGTGTTGTCGCAAGGGGAACGGTGCGTTTGCGAACTCACGGTCCTCGTTGGAGCGGACATTTCCACGGTGAGCAAGCATCTCTCGGTTCTGAAATCGGCTGGTATCGTGGCGGACGACAAGCGCGGCCAGCAGGTGTACTACAGACTGAAGATGCCTTGTGTCCTTCGCTTTTTTGACTGCGTGGGTGAAGTTCTGACGCGCGCGGCGGAGGAGCAGGCTGAGTTGGCCAGTGTCAGATGAAGCGGAGGTGATTGAGGTTGAACCGCCTGAAGACCGGCTGAGACCGGGGGTTGGCGGGTTTGAGACGGATGAAGATAAGCGCGGGAAAGAGCACCGCGCCACGCATAGATAACGGCGTTTCAGGCCTTCTTGACTGCGTGGCTTGGCGTTGAAAAGGCTTGTGGTGGAACCCTGACTCGAAAGGAACGCATCATGGCAGATCAATTGAGCAGACGGACTGTGATCGGGGCGGCCGGAGCGGCGGCGCTTGCGGCCCGTGGAGAGGCTTCACAAACGGCTTCGGGCCCGGCCGCGAAGGCGATCAAGATCATTGGCGTGAGTTGCAGTCCACGCAAGGATCGCACCACGGCGGCGGCCGTGCGGGTGTGTCTGGAGGCGGCGAAGGCGTCTGCGCCCGGGGTGGAGGTGGAATTTATCGATCTGGGCGGCTTGAAGATCAATGGCGAAGTGGCCGCGGGCATTCCGCTGCCCGCGGGAGAGCGGGATGATTTCCCGCAGATTGAGGCCAAGCTCCGTTCGCCCGAGGTGGCGGGGATTATCGTCGGCAGCCCGGTGTACTTCAGCAACATGAGCGCGCTCTGCAAGGCGTTTCTGGAGCGGTGGATGGCGTACCGGCCGACATTCGCGCTGCGCAACAAAGTAGGCGGGGCAATTGCGGTGGGCGCAGCGCGGAACGGCGGTCAGGAACTCACCCTGCAGGCAATTCACGCGGCGATGCTGTGTCAGGACATGATCATCGTGAGCGAGGGCCGGCCGACTGCGCGGCTGGGGGGAATTCTGGTGAGCGCGAAGGACAACATCAGCTCGGATGCGACGGGTTTGGCGACAGCACAGAGTCTGGGACGGAGAGTGGCGGAGGTGGCGGCAGCGCTCAGAGCGGGGGGGATGTGAAGCTGTCGCGGCGGGTGTGGCCACGGCCGGGCTTCACCCAGCTCTTTCCTGGCGGAGTGGCTGCCACTTCTGCTGAGTTTGAATGCCCGATTGGGGAGGTCCGATGATCCGTCGCCAGCCGATGCTGCTGATCCTGCCGTTCGCCGCGGCGATTCTGAGCGCACAGCCCGCGCGGCAACCCTTCGGGGTCTGTCCGCCGTTCCCGTTGCGGGACGAGGCGGGCCAGGTCATCAACCCGGTGGCTGATCCGAAGGTGAGCGTGCCTTATTCTCCCAAGCAAACCTGCGGCACCAGCGGTTGCCATGATTACGACAAGATCACCCAGGGTTTCCATTTCCAGCAGGGCAAGGGCGAGCAGCCGCCCGCAGTGTTGGCGGAACGCTACCAGTGGGTCTCGAGTCCCGGTAATTATGGCGGGAACTGGTGTTCTCCGGCGCCGCTGTACCGGCAGCTTGCGCCGAAGCAGAACACCAACGCGCGGATGATCGACATGACATCGTTCGACTTCGTCACCGCGACCTGCGGCAACTGTCATCCCGGCGGCGGACCACTGGAGTATGACCGTGACGGCAAGCGTTATGACCACCGGATGGCGGACCCGGCGAGCGGGCTGACTTCTGGCGGGGACAACGGATTGAGTGGCGATTACTACCGGGCCCGGTGGGCGGAGACCGGAGTGATTGAAGCCGACTGCCTGCTGTGCCACCAACCGGCGTACGACTATGCCCGGCGCAACTCCCAACTCGCCAACCTCAACTTCCGCTGGGCGGCGACGGAGGGTGCGGGGTTTGGGGTGGTGGTTGGGAAGGTGGCGGCGGGCGAGAGGCCGCGGGTTGAATACAACCGCGCCCTGTTTGATGAGCAGGGTAATGTGAAAGTCCACATCGCGCCCGCGCCACGCAACGAAACCTGTCTCTACTGCCATGCGAAACCGGACTGGAAGAAGCGCGGCGCGTCCTTCTCCGCGCGCACCGATGTGCACCTAGCGAAAGGGTTGAGGTGCGTGGACTGCCACACGTCGGGGAGCCGCGCATCGGATCCGCGCATTCGCGGCAAGGAGGTACATCAAATCGGGAAGGGGGACGACCCCTCCGGCTGGGTGCGAAATGATCTGGACGATACCGTGCGCAGTTGCGAGTCGTGCCACGCGGAGGGGACGATGGGCGCACCCACTGCCCGGCATTCCTGGCTGCCGCCGCTGCATCTGGACAAGATCGCCTGCGTGACGTGCCACATTCCCCGCCGGTACACGAAGGCGGCGTTGGTGCAGGCCAGCGACGTATTCAACGGCGCGCCGCGGATTACTCCACCGCCCAAACGCATCTGGACCTTCTATGACCAGGACATGACGTTCTGGAACCACTACGGCGAGCTGGACCTCTTCACGGCCAATGACAAGCCCGTGAATGAGTTCCGGCCGTCGCTGGCCAGGTACAAGGGCAAGATCTTCCCGGTTGACCGCGTGCACTCGGCATGGGTGGGCTACGAGGAGGACGGCAAATCCGGATTGAACCAGCTCTTCATGCGGGACTTTTCCGCCATGTGGATGGCGCACAAGGCGAACGCTTCAGAGTATCCGGAGTTGGCGCGGATTCGCGACGACAACGGCGACGGCATGGTCGAGGTGAACCGGCCCGAGGAGATCGAGGCGTTACTGTCGGCCACCGCGGAGCATTTGAGGGCGACGGGTTTCCCGATGGAAGGGCGCAGGCTGGTGTATGTCAGCAACGATCGCAAGTACACTTCCGGCAGCCATTTCGAGTTGATTCCGATGGAGGCGCACGAAGCGTCTCCGTATGCCTCGGTCTATAAGTACTCGCACAATGTCCTGCCGGCGCGGTCGGCGCTGGGCGCCCGCGGCTGCACGGATTGCCACGCCGCCGGCGCGGAGTTCTTTGAAGGCCGGAATCTCGAAAGGCCGTTTGATGAGGACGGCAAGAGTGTGTGGCTGGCGAACTATCAGGTGATGGGGATTCCGGCGGCTCAGGTCCGGCTTGGGGCGGTGCGGGAAGAGGTGCTGAAGCCTGCGCTGTACTTCATCCTGTGTTTGCTCGCAATCGCGGGGATGGCGCTCACGGTCCGGTCGCTGGTGGCGCGTTCCGCCGCCGTGGGTTCGGTCCAGGCGCGCAGGGCTGGATGGTGGACCGCGATCGCGGGGGTGTGCGGGCTGGCGGCGGCACTGGCGGCGCCGCGCTTGCTTGCCTACATGACGTTCGAGCGGTTTACGCTGGATGCGAACCACTTCTGGGTTTCGGGCTTCGTGCTTGGCCTCGCGGCATTGGCGGCATCTTTCCTGGCGGAAGGAGCCATGGGGCGGGCGCTCCAGATCGTGCTGGGGATCGCAGCGATGGCCGGGGCACTGATGCTGCTGAACCTGTGGTGGCTGTCCTACACGCTGTTCGATGCCGCGGTGTTGCTGGCGGGAGTTCTGCTCACAACCGAGGCCGCGAGGATGTTGATCAGACGAACAGGCGGGCTTGGCATCGTTCGTTAATTCGAGTATTGTAGAAATATAAGGAGCGGCAATGACTTCAATCGGGACTCCACGGCTCTCTTTTCTCGACCGTTACCTGACGTTGTGGATCTTTGCGGCGATGGCGCTGGGCGTGGGGGCGGGCTATGCGATTCCGGGCATTGTGCCGTTTCTGGACCGCTTCAGCGTGGGCGCGACCTCGATCCCGATTGCCATTGGGCTGATCCTGATGATGTATCCGCCGCTGGCGAAGGTGAAGTATGAGGAGTTGCACCGGGTTTTTCAGCATCGGCGGGTGCTGCTTCTGTCGCTGATCCAGAACTGGGTGGTGGGACCGGTGCTGATGTTCGCGCTGGCGGTGATTTTCCTGCGGGACAAGCCGGAGTACATGACGGGACTGATTCTGATTGGACTGGCGCGGTGCATTGCGATGGTGATCGTGTGGAACGATCTGGCGCGAGGAGACCGGGAGTACGCCGCCGGGCTGGTGGCGTTCAACTCGATCTTCCAGGTGCTGTTCTTTTCCGCCTATTCCTATTTCTTTCTCGCGACGGTACCTGCCTGGCTTGGGCTGAAAGCCGTGAACGTGGAGATTTCGATGGGCGAGATTGCGAAGAGCGTTTTCATCTACCTGGGCATTCCGTTCCTGGCAGGGATGGTGACGCGCTTCAGCCTGGTGCGGGCGAAAGGCAAGCAGTGGTACGAATCCAGGTTCATTCCCAGGATCAGTCCGATCACGCTCATCTCGCTGCTGTTCACAATTGTGGTGATGTTCTCGCTGAAGGGCGAGAAGATTGTCCAGCTTCCTCTCGACGTGTTGCGGGTGGCGATTCCGCTGACGGTTTACTTTGTGTTGATGTTCTTCGCTTCGTTCTGGATGAGCAAGCGGGTCGGCGCACGATATGCCGAAGCGACGACGTTGTCGTTCACCGCGGCTTCGAACAACTTCGAGCTTGCGATCGCGGTGGCCATTGCGACGTTCGGCATTCATCATGGCGCGGCGTTCGCCGCGGTGATTGGCCCGCTGGTGGAAGTGCCGGTGCTGATCGGACTGGTGAATGTGGCGCTTTGGATCAATCGCAGATACTTTGATGGGCGCTTCGAGCCGATTGAGGTCTGCAAAACCGCCGCGACCTGACGCAAGGCGCCGGGTTCCCGTCCAGGCATTTCGGGACGTGTCCACCACACCACCCGCCCCCCAAACCCCAACGGACCAACAGGGCGGCGAAGTTCCCTGCGCATTGGAAAGGCCTTCAGAATCGGCCCATTTAGCTGTAGCGCGGGAACTGGTCGGGTGTTTGTGGGCCGCCGGCCGTGGCCATCGGCCCGCCGCGCGGCCCGAGCCGGCCGAGGCGTACTTGAAGCATTTCGGGGACACTCAATCACCAAACGCCACTCGCCTCGCCGGACTCGCGGCCTGACGCCGTCATCTGATCCGCAAGTGGGGAAAGCGGTATTTTCTTGATTTCACGTGGTGTTGCAGCCGAGGAATGCCCTTCGGCCAGGATACTCCCCGTCGCCCGGCACTACTGAGATGTGTGTAGGGTGATTGAGTGTCCCCCAAACGCGAAACCCCCAATACCCCGAAATCCGAACATCCTCGGTTCTGAGGAGACAGGCGGAATGAACATTGCTTAGGCCCTTTGCATACTCCTCCTCACGGGAGCGGCTGCGTATGCGCAGGTGAAGCTGCCGTACTCCGAATACGAAGACCGCGTCCATGCCGCCTGGGTGGGGCAAATCCTGGGCACCCTGATGGGGTTTCAGTTCGAGCACAAAACCTCGTCCGTGGAGAATGTCGTGACGCTGCCGCCCAAGTATCAGTCCGCGCCGGTAGACGACGACTACTACTACGAGCCTGTGGCGCTACGCGCGTTCGAAAAGCACGGCACAGGCCTCACAGTGGAACAACTCGGCGAGCAGTGGAAGGTGAATAACGCCGGCGCGTAGGGATCGAGCCAGCAGACACGATTGCTGCTCGCCAAGGGCATCCGGCCGCCCGAAACAGGACACCCGCGTTTCAACCGGCTTTGGTTCACGATTGGGGCGCAATTCAGCGCCGACATTTATGGACTGGTCGCGCCTGGAATGCCGAATCTTGCTGCAAAGCTCGCGCGCGATCTCGGGCACATCAACTCGTATGCGGAAGGCGCGGACGGCGGAGTCTTCATCGCTGGCCTGCACAGCCTGGCCTTCGTTGAGACGGACGCGAAGGAAATCGTCCGCAAGGCCGCGCGTCTGATTGCTCCCCCTTCGCCTTATCGTCAATGCCTGGATCTAGTGATTTCGATGGCCGAACGAGGCGCTTCCGTGGCCGAGGTCATGCAGGCTGTGGAGGACCGCTGGCACATCGAATACCCGGCTACCAACAACGCGGTCGCGAACGGTGGAATCGTCGCGGCGGCGCTCTGGTTTGGAGAGGGCGATTTCCTCAAGACTTTAAACCTCGCTTTCGCAGCGGGAGACTTCACCGACGCGGACTGCAACGCTGCAAATGCGGGTGGAGTCGTAGGCTCCATGAAGGGCATGAAGGCCATTCCCGCCTCACTCGTGGCGCAATTACACGACCGCATGCACGGCTCCGAGATGGGGGGCGTTCCTGTCACTCCTCCAGTGAACGAATCGATCTCGGAAATCGCGCGGCGCACGGCTGCCATTGGCGCGCGCTTCGTAATTGAAAACGGCGGGGCGCGCGAGGGAGATTTCCTTGAGCTTCGGCGGCAGGAAGTGGTGGCGCTACCGGCGGAACTGTTCCCGCTATCGAAGCTCACCGAGTACTGGAGCTCGGGTTGGGAACTCCAACGGGCGGGTTTCGGCGGAGCGGGCGGCGGCATGGCGGGCCTTCGCGGCAACACGCACCTGGATGGCGATGTTTTGGCCACTTATCCGCGGGATGAAGTGCGTGGGGTGGTAATCACCCGCAGGCTGGAACTGGGCGCGATGCCCGTTTTGTCGTTGGAGGTGGGAGCGGACCCCGGCCGCAGTTGGCAACTGGAGATCTACGCCGGCAACACCCGTCTGGAGTCGAAGCTCATCAGTGGCGGCAAGCAATTGACATGGCACAGAGTGGAAGTGAACCTCGCGGCGTATGCGAACAAGACAACGACTCTGCGGCTGCACCAGCGCGTGCTGCTCGGCCCGGAGAAGGCCCCAGGCAATGCCTACTGGCGGCGGCTGGAGGTCCGGTAACCGCATCGGCCATGGCAGGTCTTTCTTGAAACCAAGCGGTTGCCCCCATTCCGAAGATCTCGGGGACATTCAGTTGGACTCTCCCCGAATTCCGGAGCAGCATCCAAATTCAGATGGAAGTGCGGAATGACCCCGAAATCCCGCCTTCATCGCGTCGCCCTCGCGGCATTACCTGACGGCACGACGGACTGTACGCCGGTTGCTTGCGCATTGAAGCGGTGGTGCCGTTGAACCACCGGTATCGGCGAACTGCGCGGTCCGCCGATAATGAAGGCAGGCGTTGGAGTTCGCCTTGATCCGCCTCCTTGCGGGGCAGATGACTCCTACTTGCGGGATTGCCCGAACGGGAGGTGAACGCCATGTTGACGCCTGGAAGCCTGAGCGTAGCGCACCAGCGGCGGCTTCTGGCCAGCGCGCGTTACGCCGACAAACTGCTTTCCGACATTGAAGCGATCCTGGCGGCGTCGGAGTCGCGGTCGCCGTTTCCGAAGTACCGTCCTGACTTCACGCCGCACCAGGCGCGGTTGATCCGCAACCACATTGCCCGCTTGCGCGATCATCTGGTGCGCGTGTTGGAGGGGATTGGCGTTGAACGCGGCGAGGCGCGTTTCGGTTCGCTCCATTCCATCCGCGTGAATCTGACATTCGTAGGCATCGCGGTGCACGAGATGGGGCCGGGGTATCTGCGCGGTTATGGCGCCTTCTCCGAGGAGACTGCAGCGGGCCTGCGCGGAGTGTGCGCGGAGCTTGAGGGCTTGAGCGCGACCTGGCGCTGGGCGATGGTGCGGACCTGCGGGCGCGGCTTGGCCGCCTGGATCAAACAGTCCGCGAGGCGGACCTGCTGAAGTTGCTCGACCGGGTGATTGCTGACATCGAACTGGCGGAGTTTCGCGGCACGCTGGTCAACCTGGTGGACCGTTTGGAAGCGCCCCGCTTCGAAGCCGCGGTCTTCGGGCGAGTGAGCAGCGGGAAGTCGTCGTTATTGAATCACATTCTGGGGACCGAGGTGCTGCCTGTGGGCGTGAATCCCATCACGGCGGTGCCAACACGGATCGCGTTTGGAACGGACGCGGCGCTGACCGTCACGCTCGCGGACCGGCAGGTGAAGCGGGCCGCACTGGAGGAGTTGGTCGAATACGCGAGCGAGGAACGGAACCCCGGCAACACGCTGAGTGTGGTGAGGCTGGCCGTGGCGTTGCCGAGCGCGCGGCTGAGCGAGGGTCTGGTGCTGGTGGACACGCCGGGGCTTGGGTCGCTGGCCGCCGCGGGCGCAGAGGAGACGCTGTCCTACCTGCCGCAGTGCGACCTAGGCATCGTGCTGATCAGCGCGGTGAATGCCCTGAATGAAGAGGACCTCAGCACGATCCTCGCCCTGTCGCAGGCTGGCATCCCGGTAATGGTGCTGTTGAGCAAGTCCGATTTGCTGTCGTCAACCGACCGCGGCAAGGCGTCCGCGTACATCCGCAAGGAAGTCCAATCGAACCTGGGGCTGGTTGTCGATGTGCATCCGGTCAGCATTGTCGGCCGGGATGAAAACCTGCTGGGGACTTGGTTCCAGGGCGAACTCGCTCCCGTGTTTGAGCGGCACCGGGAACTGGCGCGGCAATCGGTGCGGCGGAGAACGGGCGCGTTACGGGAGTCGGTGATTCGCGCCTTGCGCGCGAAACTGGGCCGGAATGGAGCGTAGGCAACGCCGGGGCTGCCGTCGCTCGAAGTGACGGAACGGGCGCTGCGCACGGCAACGGGCGAAATCGAACAGGCGCGCCGCGATTGTCTCGCCGCCACCGACGATGCGCGCCTGCTGGGTGGAATCGCGATTGAGAGGACCGTGGAGCAGATGTTGAACGGCTGGCCGGAGCCGGCACCAGCGCCGGAGGTGATTCGCAAGATCGCCGAATCGCTGGCAGTGGAAGCCGCCGGGCAAATCGCGGGCCGGTTGAAGAGCCTGGCCCAGCATCTGCAAACGGCCCTGCGGGCGGCCGCGGAAGCGCTGCATGATGAAGAACCGGTGTCGGACGGCCACCTGGAGCAATGCGTGCGCGGGATGCCGCGCTTCGACATGGCACTGCCGGACGCGCCGGTCAGCCCGCCGTGGTTTACGGCATTCAAGCCGGTGGCGCGGGCGGCGGCGGCCCGTAAGTTGAACCGCGCGGCGGGCGGCGCGCTGCAGGCAGGTTTCGTCAACCACGCGCGGGCGCTCGAGTTGTGGTGCCGGAAGGCGCTGCAGGAGACTCAACAGCGCTTCGAGGAACGCGCCGATACCTACCGTGCCCAACTCGGAAGACTGATCAGCGCGAGGCCGCCCTCAGAGGAAGACCGGGAGCGGGCCGGGCAGCAGTTGGCCGAACTCGAGCGCTGGCCCGAGGGTTAGGAGTCGGGCGGCTTCACGGCTGTTCGCAGTTGATCGAGCCGTTGCAGGTCCTCGCGGAGTTGGGGCGCCTGTTGGCCGGCGGAGGCGGTCAGTATTTCAATGGTGCCGACCACTCCATCGAGTCGGCGCAGCACTTCCGTCTCGAGAGACTGCAATGCCGCGGCGACGATCTCTTCCCATTGCGCCGCGAGGCGGGACAGGTTGATGAAGACGAGGTCCTCTACCTCGCGGTGGAAGTGGTTCCGCAGCATGCCGCGAATGAGCGGCATGGGAATGAGCCACGAGAGCAGTTCCCAGTTACAGTCGAAGATCCGGCCGATGCGGATGTCGGGTGAGCGCGGATCCTCGGTGGGCAATTCCATCTCGGTGGTCCGCAGCGGCACGCCCAGCGTGGCGAGGACGCGCTCGGAGAGGCGGTTGCGGAAGTCTTGCAGCGATTGCGAAAGCTGGCGGCTGACACGCTGGACCAGCTCGATGAACTCGCCGCGGTGGCGCTTCGACAAGGCGGTGATCTTGACCGCCAGGGCCGCGCGCAGCCATTCGTCGAACTGTTCGGTGGCGGCGCTGAGGCTGCTGGTCCACTTCGGGAACTCTTGCTGGAGCGCGCGTTGGAGGCGATCGCGCACACCGTCTTCGTCGGGTTGCAGCAGGGTTTCGAAGGACTTGCGCGCGCCGCCCGAGGCGTGGTGGACCATTAGCCGCAGCGCCAGGCGCGTGTCGTCGAGCGCCTCCTTTTCACCAAGTAGTTTGCGGCGCAGCTTGTCGCGCTCGGAGTCAGCGACCTCGACGGCTTTCAGCGTTACACCGAGGTAGCCGGCGCACTCGCCCAGGAGCGAATCGAGTTTGTAAGCGAGGGTGGCGGCGTGCTGCTCGCCCGCACCCGCGTCGACTTCGGACAGCAGCCGTGATTCGAACTGGCGCCGCAGATCTTCAAAGCCAGGGCGGATGGAAAACGGATAGACCGGCACGGACCCATTCCAATAGCGGGACAACTGCTGCCGCACGAACTCCAACACCTGGGCGCGTTCGCCGCTGTCCAGGGCATCGACCATGGTGAGCAGAATCGAGATGTTGGGCGTATAGCGGCTCAGATTGCGGATGAGTTCGATGTCGTGCTGCGACAGCGGCGGGTCCACGCCCACCTCAACGAGCGCGAGGCCCACGTTCGGCAACCATTCGAGCGAGGCGTCGGTGTTGTGTTCGAACACGCTTTCAAGCCCCGGCGTATCGACGACGCGGATGCCCCGGTAGCGCTCCATCGCGGGCAGCCTCACCTGAACCCGCGCCACCTGTTTTTCGTTCGCAGGATTGTTGAGCACGGAGATGAACTCGCCGATGCGGTCCAGCGGGACCTGCTCTCGGCGTCCGTCGAGAAATTCGATGCCAGCTTGCTCGGCGGCTCCCCATTGAATCTCAGTGACAATCGAAGTGACCGGAATTACGCCGACCGGCAACAGCGGCCGCCCGAGCAGATGATTCAGGAAGCTGCTCATGCCGGCCTTGAAGCGCCCGAGGACCGCGACGTTCAGAGTCTTCTCGCGGGCGAACGCGTGGCAGCTTTCCTGGAAATCATCAAGCGCCGAGATGCCGTGGCGATCGCAAATCTCGCGCACAGCGGCGAGCGCGGCCTCGACGGGCGCGGATTCGGCGGGATGGGTCTCTGGGTCGTTCATGGCATGGAGGTGGTGAGCGCGTCGATCCGGAGTGTCAGGAAATGGATGTGCGCGCCGTGCCGGTATTCCGGGCAGCTCGCGAGCCTGAACATGATGATGATCTGGCCGGGGTTGCCGCGAGCCGCGGCCAGCGCCTTCGCGCGGAAGTCGGCGAGGTCGAGTGAATCGAGGGCGAAGCGGCGCGCGGCGATGTCGAACGAGCGGGCGGCTTCCGTTCGAGTCAGCGGCTTCAAGGCGATCTCCTCGCGCGGATCCCACAGCAGCTTGCGCAGGTGTCCGAGTTCGCCGCGGGATGGCGCGGACACGATCAGGCAACAGCCCGGAATGTAGTACATCGGTTGGAAGAACCGGTAGGTGCGGGGATCGGCTTCGCGAACTTCCTCGGCGATGATCGCGCGAGGTTCGTCACGGAGCGCGCCGAGGATCAGCGGCTTCAGGCTCGCGCTCGGGGCTTTGCGCAAATCCGGATAGCGGCCGGAGCGGCAGCCGAGGCCCTGCGCCAGCGCGACCAGCAGGCCGTGCAGGACGCCCGGCCAGTGGTCGATCACGACAGCAGGCTGCCCCGCGGCGGCAAGCGCTTCGCGCAGCAGCCTCGTCTTGCCCGCGCCGGCAGCGCCCGTGATCAGCCGCGACTGCCGGGCGCGGAGCGCCACCCGCAGGCTCTCGATCTCGCAGGCTCGCGAGACCAGCGCGATGCCGCCGTCATCCATCGGCCGCCTCCGCTGGTTCCGTCTCCTTTTCCACCCGCACCACCCTGACGTCGGAGACCGCCAGCAGCGCCGTGTCCATCATCGCCTCGACCGCGGGCACCAACCGCTCGAGTTTTTCCGGCGTATCGACGATGGGCTGGTCGTGCCGGATCAAGTGCGCCCGGTGCAACTCGGCGGTGTCCCCATAGCCCTCGAGCCCGCGAAAGACAGTGGCGCCGGCGATGCTCAACTCGCGGCACCTGGCGACGGTGGCTTCGTACAACGGTTTGCCTTCGTGCCTGTCGGATTCGCAGATGTGGATCCGCAGCAGTTTGGCGTGCTTGCCCTGTCGCATCGGATTCGTCCATCACCTCGGCGCTGCGGACCAGGCGCGTCATCTCCACCTGGGAGGTGACCAGCAGGCCGTCCTCCAGCATCTCCTCGATGGCATCGGCGGCGGCAGCGATCTTGTCCGGCGTGTCGATCACCGCGACCATTATGGGCAGGTCGCGCATGGGGTGAAAGCAGCTGCGATTGTGATCATGTCCTTTCGCGCCATAGCCCATGATGCCCTGATAAACCGTGGCGCCCGAGATCTCCATCATGCGGAGGCGCTTCACGATGGCGTCGTACAAAGGCTCGCCGTGCCAGCGGTCGGCCGCCCCCATGAACACTCGCAGCAGCAGCGCTGACCCCTGCTGGCGCGCGTGCGGCAGGGCGCGGCGCTCTGCAGACTGTGCCGTTTTGACGGCGCGTTTGATCACCGTCGTGTCCTCAACCTCGATTAGTCCGTCGGTCACCATCTCGTGGAGGGTGGGCAGCACTTCGTCCACTTTCGCCGCCGTCTCAACGAATTCGATCCGGATCGGCAGAGAGTAGGACAGCACTTCGATCTTCGGCGTGTGCAGCAGTTGATGCGAACCGAAGCCCGAGAAGGCACGCGTGGCCGTGGCGCCGGTAACGCCCTTGTGCATCAGGCACTTGATGATCGACTCGTGCAGCGCATTCATGTGGTGCAGCGTGTTTTCGTTGATGTGGATGGTGACCTTCCTGGCCGGTCCTTTCGTCAGCATGCGGCCTCCTATGTCCCTATCGCTACCCTTCGCGACGTGCAGTCAGATTCCAAATGCGCGCTTCCCCGCGAATTTCGCCTGCACGCCCAGCCGCTCTTCGATCCGCAGAAATTGATTGAACTTGGCCACGCGCTCACTGCGGCATCCCGAGCCGGTCTTAATGTGGCCCGCGCCCGTGGCGACGGTCAAGTCGGAAATGAACGTGTCCTCGGTTTCGCCCGACCGGTGGGAAACAAAGCAGCGATAGTTATGATCCTTGGCAATGCCAATCGTCTCCAGGTTCTTCGACACGGATCCGATCTGGTTCAATTTGATCAGAATCGAATTGCCGATTGCCTGCGCGATGCCCTCGCGCAGGATTGTGGGGTTCGTGCAGAAAATGTCGTCGCCCACGAGTTCGATCTGGTGTCCCAGGGCCTGGGGCAGGATCTTCCATCCGGCCCAGTCGTTTTCGCCCATTCCGTCTTCGAGCAGAACAATGGGATATTGTCGCACCCACGATTCTCATAAAGCGGCAAGCTCTTCAGAGGAAATCGCCGCTTTTGTAGATTTGAAAAAGACATATTTCCCGTCATTCCACATTTCGCTGGTGGCGGGATCGAGGCAGATGGAAATGTCATCGCCCGGTTTGCAACCGGCTTTGGCAATTGCTTCCAGGATCACCTCAACGGCTTCCTCGTTCGATTTCAAGTCGGGCGCGAAACCGCCCTCGTCGCCGACGGCCCTGCTGTACGCATTGCCGCGCAGCACGCTGTTGAGGGCGTGGAAGGTCTCCATGCCCATCCGGATCGATTCCTTGAATGACGGCGCGGTGTGAGGCGCGATCATGAACTCCTGTAATTCAACGGTGTTGTCGGCATGCTTGCCGCCGTTCAGCACGTTCATGCAGGGCACGGGGAGCAGCGCCGCATTGACGCCCCCCAGGTAGCGGTAGAGCGGCAATCCGTGGGACGCCGCCGCCGCCCGGGCGGCGGCCATCGAGACGGCGAGGATCGCATTAGCGCCGAACTGCGCCTTGTTGGCCGTTCCGTCGGCGGCCAGCATCGCCGCATCCACTGCTTGCTGCTCCGAAGCATCCATGCCGCGTACGGCTTCGGCGATTTCCACGTTGCCGTGCGCCACCGCGCGCAGCACGCCCTTGCCGCCGTAGCGGCTCTTGTCGCCGTCGCGGAGTTCGACCGCCTCCTTTTCGCCGGTCGAGGCGCCCGAAGGCACCGCGGCCGTCCCCACACTGCCGTCCGCCAGATGCACCTCCGCTTCCACGGTTGGGTTGCCGCGAGAATCGAGAATCTCGCGTCCGATGACTTGAATGATTTCTGCCATGGGGTGTCCTTTATGTTACAAATCCATCGACGGGACAAAAGAAAAAGCCCCTACCTTACCGGTAGGAGCCATCGTTCCCGAGCAATCGGGACGGTTCCGGGTGAGCCCCATCACCTGCCACTTCAGCCACAACTATAGCCCCATTGGCCACGCGCGGCAACGTGCGGCGAGGGGCGACGCGCCCACGCCCGCGCAGCGCACGGCGCGGTTTCAGGGAAATTTCAGATTCATCTTCCATACTGATCATTCGATTCGATAGCCGGGACGTAGACCGCGGCTGCGAACGTCCGGAGACGGCATGACCAGCGCCATTTCACCTTCACTTCTTCGCATCGTCATCCTTCCCGTGCTCGCCATGGTGCTGAGCGCCAGCGCCTTCCCTCAGAGCCCCAGGGATTCGTCAGTTCTGACCGGCACGGTGACTGATCCATCCGGGGCTCTGGTGGTCGGCATTCCACTCATCCTGGACTTCGGCGCCGAATCCAGAACGGTCGAAACCACAGTGAACGGAGCGTATCGATTCGCAGATCTTCCGCCTAGCGTGTACCGGCTGAGAATGAATCTGACTGGATTCAAGCCAGTTGATCGCCGGGTTCGCGTCGGCGCCGCGCGGACAGCCCGGGTGGACATTGAATTGGAGTTGGCCGCGTTGCAGGAAGAAGTGACGGTCGGCGGCGCGACGGGCAGCGTGAGCACGGACGTTGGCGGCAACCGGGACGCGATCTCCGTCGAGCGCAGGCTACTCGATGATCTGCCGATATCCGATCTCGATCACCTCGCCGCGCTCTCGCGATTCCTGGATACCAGCGGTGTGGGCGGGGGCGAGTCGCTCATCGTCGATGGCGTCGAGATGCGCAGCGCGGGTGTCTCTCCATCGGCAATTCAGGAGATCAAGATCAACGAAAACCCTTACACCTCCGAGTACCCGCGTTGGAGCCGGCGCCGGATTGAAGTGATCACCAAGAGCGCCACTGATCAGTATCACGGCACTTTCAATTTCCTGTTCCGCGATGCAAGCATGAACGCCCGCCCGGCTTTTGCGCTCTCGCGCCCCCCCGAGCGGCGCAACATCTGGGAGGGAAGTCTCTTCGGGCCGCTCGGTTTAAACGGCAAATCGGCATTCCTGCTTTCCGGGATGCGCGAGAACGACGATCTCCAGGCGGTCGTGTTCGCGCAGACGCCCGCAGGTCTGCGGAAGGAGACGGTGCCGACGCCGGACCGGAACACCATGCTGTCGCTGCGCCTGAGCCATCAGTTCAACGACAACCACACGGCGTTTCTTCAGTTCATTTTTCAGGACCAGTATCAGAACAACCTCGGCGTCGGCGGGACGGTGTTGCCGGAGGCGGGAAGCCGCTACCGGTTCCGCGAGGACGAGATTGTCTTGAATCACCGCGGCGTGCTGAGTCCAACGCTGTTGAGCCAGTTCCGGATCATGTTTGGCCGGTATTGGGCGCCACTGAAGAGCAACACCCCGCAGCAGCGCATCGTCGTTGCCGACGCGTTCGTGGGCGGCGGCGCGCAGGCCGATGTGCTCCGGACGGAGTTCCACACGGCCATCGCGTGGATCCTCACGCAGACGAAAGCGAAACACACCTTGAAGTACGGCGTGAATGTGCCCGACTGGAGCCGCCGCGGCTATGCGGACTATTCCTATGCGCTCGGCAGTTTCACCTTCGCGTCCCTCGATGATTTCCAGGCTGGGCGCCCCTTTGTCACCACCGTGCAACGGGGCGATCCGAAGGCGATTTTCATCGAGAAGAACATCGGCTTCTTTATTCAGGTCGACTGGCGCATCAGAGACAATTTCTCCCTCAGCGCCGGACTCCGCTATGACTGGCAGGGCGTCTTTGGCGACCGCAACAACTTCGCGCCGCGGCTCGCTTTTGCCTACGCGCCGGGAAGGGAGAGGAAGTTCGTGCTGCGTGGCGGGGGCGGTTTGTTCTATGACCGGTCCGGCCCCTATCCCGTGTGGGATCTAATTCGCTATGACGGTACGCGGCAGCGGCGGTATGTCATCAACAATCCAGGGTTCCCCAGGACCTTCGACGAAGGCATGCTGGCAGAGAAGCCGATCGGCGAGGTCCGGCGCGATCCAACCGCCGGGCTGCCCCTGATGATGCAGTTCGGCGGGGGATTTGAGCAGCAACTGCCGGGGCGCGCCACACTCGCCTTCAGCTACGTCGGACTCCGCGGCGTGCAGCAGTTCCGGTCGCGGGACCTGAATGCGCCGCGGGCTCCGATCTTCGCAGTGCGTCCCGATCCTTTGCGCAACGTCGTGCGGCAGATCGAATCCTCCGGACGCATCGAGGGCAATGCTCTGGAAGTGACGCTGCGGGGCGCGCTGGGTCCGAAGACCACGGGCATCGCGCAGTACACCTTCGGCAGGACCATGGCGGATTTCGACGGCTACGCCGGGTATCGCGGAACCTTCGCGCGCGAGTCGCAATACGCATTCGGGCAGACGCTGGCGAACAGCGGCGCAGCCGTGTGGTTTCCCGCCAACAGCAACGACTTCAGCGGCGAATGGGGGCGCACGGACATGGATCGCCGCCACCAGTTCAACCTGCTGGCGACGGGCAAGTTTAACAAGTGGGTGAACCTCGGGGTATCGGCCTCGATCCTCTCGGGCGTTCCCTTCAACATCTCGACCGGCAATGACGATAACGGAGACGGCCTGCCCTTCGACCGCCCCGCCGGCGTGCCTCGGAACACCGGCAAAGGCCCGGGCTTGCTCGGCATCGATGCGCGCTGGTTCCGGGAGTTCCGTTTCAACAAGGTGCCGGAGGGTCCGATGGTGGTGCTGTCCGCGGATGCATTCAACGTGCTCAATCGTGTGAATTTCCTGAACTTCGTGGGCGCAATGAGTTCGCCCTCCTTCGGTGGGCCTGTTGGCGCTCTACCGCCCCGCCGAATCCAATTGGGCGCCCGCTTTCAGTTCTGAACGTCTCCATCGGGAGTGCGTGACTGTGTCGATCTGCGAGTGCTCGACGTCGAAGTTGACCAGCGCAGGATGGGCTGGCTCAACCTCCAGCGCCTGCACCCGGGTGGATATTGGGTGAAGAGACACAATGGCGAATCCAGCCAGCCCACCAACAAAGCGGGCATTCCAGTTCGTGCTGCTGCTCGGCGTGGTCAGCCTGTTTGCCGACACGACCTACGAAGGCGCTCGGAGCATCTCCGGCCCCTATCTCGCCGTGCTTGGCGCCTCAGGCACGGTGGTCGGCGTGGTGTCGGGGTTTGGCGAATTGCTCGGCTACGGCTTGCGTTTAGTCTCGGGGTGGATCAGCGACAGGACCCGCCAGTATTGGGCGATGACGATTGCCGGGTATTTCATCAACCTCTTCGCAGTGCCGGCGCTGGCGCTAGCCGGGCGCTGGGAATCGGCCGCGGAGCTGCTTATCGCCGAAAGGGTCGGGAAAGCCATCCGGAACCCTCCGCGCGACGCCATGTTGTCGCACGCGGCCTCCGGGCTGGGCGCCGGATGGGCCTTCGGTTTGCACGAAGCACTGGACCAGATCGGAGCGGTGGCCGGCCCGTTGCTGGTGGCCGCCGTGCTTCACGTCCGCGGCGGTTACCAGGAATCGTTCGCGATGCTCCTCATTCCGGCGCTACTGCCGCTCGCCGTCCTCCTCACCGCGAGATTTCTCTATCCGCGGCCGCGCGATCTGGAGCAGACTGCTTCGAAAGTGAGCGGCGAGGGCATGCCGCGCGTGTTCTGGGTTTATCTTGCGGCGGCGGGTCTGGTGGCCGCGGGCTATGTCGATTTCCCGCTGATCGCGTTCCACTTGAAGCGGCAGGCGATTGCGAGTGAGACCTTCATCCCCGTCCTCTACTCGGTGGCGATGGCGGTGGACGCGATTGCGGCGCTGATCTTCGGGCGGCTCTTCGACCGCAAGGGCATTAGGATGATGGCCTGGGTGGCCGCGCTGGGCTCACTTTTCGCGCCCCTGGTGTTTCTCGGCGGATCGGGCATGGCGCTGCTGGGCATGGCAATTTGGGGCGTTGGGATGGGCGCGCAGGAATCCATCCTGCGGGCCGCGGTCGCGGGCATGGTTTCCCCAGACAGGCGGGGCTCCGCCTTCGGCCTGTTCAACGCGGGTTTTGGTGTCGCCTGGTTCGCCGACAGCGCAGCGATGGGCGTGCTCTATGATCACTCGATCCTGCTGCTGGTGACCTGCTCCATCGGCCTGCAACTGGCCGCCGTCCCGGTCTTCGTGGCATCGCACTCACGCGTGCGCGCTTGAAGGGACACCGGCATCCTGCGCGCTCATCACGGGAAGCACCACCCGGGCGAGCGTTCCTTTCTCAGGCTGTGAAGTCACCTCGATCCGGCCGTGATGGGCGTCTGTGATCGTCCGCGCGATGGACAGGCCCAGACCCGTGCCGGAGCCCGCCGTCCGCGCGGGATCCGCCCGATAAAACCGCTCGAAGATGTGCGGCAGGTGCTGGGGTTCAATGCCAGCGCCATTGTCTTCCACTTCGATGCAGGCTGAATCCGCCATGCCCGCGAGCCGGACGGCCACCGTGCCCCCTTGTGGCGTGTACTTCAGTGCGTTATCGACGAGGATCAGAACCAGGCGCCGGATGGCCTCCGCGTCGCCCCAAACCAGCGGTTCCTGCGCGGGCAGCGACCACGTCAGAGAGTTCCGCCTCGCTTCTGCCGCCGCCGCCAGCGGCATCTCGAGCGACCGGAGCACGTCGCCAATCCGGATCGCATCGAAGCGGAACTGCCACTGGCCGGAATCCTCCCTCGCCAGCAGCAGCAGTTGCTCCACCAGTTCGCTCATCGCCTCCGTTTCGCGCTGTACCGACTGCAGGGTGCTCCGGTATTGCTCCGCGGAGCGTTCGTGCCGCAACGCCAGTTCCGCCGACGTACGGATCACGGCCAGCGGCACTCTGAGTTCGTGCGCTGCGTCGGCGGTGAATCGCGTAACCGTGCGGACCGACGCCTCGATGCGCCCGAGCAGTTCGTTCCAGGATTCGGCCGACCGCTGGAGTTCGTCTCCCGTCGCGGGCTCCGAGATCCTCCCCGAAAGGTCGCTGGCCTGGATGGCGCGGGCCGCCCGGGTCATCGCGTCCACAGGTTTGAGCGCCCGCCCGGCGAGCCACCAACCCATCCCTCCCGCCACCACGAGCACCACGGGCAGGGAAAGCACCACCACCCAGCGCAGGATCCCCAAGGTGCGGTAGAAGTCGTCGAGTGGCGCGCTCAATTCCGCTTCAAAACGTAACCCCCGGGCCGTGATCATCTGCTTCCGGACCAGCGCATCGCTCGCCGTGGACAGCCTTTCGAAGACTAATTCTCCCGACTCGTCAAAGAGACGCAGTCCGTGGCCCTCCGGCATTCCCGTCGAGTATTCGCGCGCTTCCTCCTGGATGGCGGCCAGATTGTCGTCCAGGGCCTCCAATCCCAGGAACTGGCCGAGCGCGTCCAGGCGCCGGTCCAGGCCCTCTTCGGGGTTCCGCAGCAACTGCTGGCGCATCTCGAACCAGACCAGCGACCCGAACAGCACAATGCCGAGACTCAACGCCGACAGGTACCAGAGAGTGAGCCGGAACCGGACGGAGCGCCACCTCATGGCTCCTCCTCGCGAACCGAGTAACCCACGCCGCGGATGGTGTGCAGCAGGCGGCGGGCCCGGCCTGGTTCGATCTTGTTCCGGAGCAGCCGGACGAAAGCATCGAGGGTATTCGGCTCGACCTCCGCGCCGAATCCCCAGACGCTTTCCATGATCAACTCCCGCGGGACAACCTGCCCTTGCCGGCGCATCAGCAACTCCAGCAGCGCGAATTCGGTCCGGCTGAGATTCACCCTTTGCCCGGCCCGCCTCACCTGGCGCGTGGCAATATCCAGTTCCAGGTCCGCGACGCGGAGCCGGACAGGCTGCGGAATCGGCCCCCGGCGGCTCACCGCCCGAAGCCGCGCAAGAAAGAGCTCGAACGAGAAGGGTTTGGTCAGATAATCGTCCGCGCCACTATCGAGCCCGCGAACGATGTCGGGCGCCTGATCCCGCGCCGGCAGCATGAGAATCGGGGTCAGGTCCCGCTCTTCGCGCAAGGTCTGCGCCAGGGTGATTCCATCCAGACCCGGCAGCATCACGTCCAGCACCAGCACGTTGAAGGCCCGGGTTCTGGCCGTGGCGAGACCTTCTTTCCCGTTGCCCGTCACCACAACGGAATGGCCCTCTTCTTCGAGGCCTTGCCGCAGTAATCCGCACATTCTTGGATCGTCCTCGACCACAAGCACACGCATGGTCATTACAGTACACTATGCGCCCTGCACCAGAAAGCTTCCTGAAAGCCGGATGAGCTGCCCAAGTTTCCGGTTGCTTTCAGATTGGGATGCCGTACCCTGAGAATCGGCATTCGTCCTGACTTCGCCCAATCAGGAGCCCTGCCGGGGTTCCCAGCCGCTCACGCGAACTGCTTCGCCACCCGAACCCGCCCATTTGGCTGCCGAAGTCCTCAGTCTCGATTAGCGCAAGGGCTCACTTTCGCTTTGGCTGGTCGTTTCGCCGCGTAGACCAGGACCGCTTGCCGAATGGCGAAAGTCGCGCTCGGGCACAGCTCACGCGGCCCTCGCGTGCGGCAAGGCCGGTCAAAACCCACGAACCAGGGCAATCGCGCTGGAATTCTGCTCGGCAGCGTGCGGCCGGACAGCCTGCAGATCATCTATTTAAATGCAACTGCGGACACTCGAAAATGCAGGAGATTGGGAATAAGAGTCGTACGGGAATGCGCGCCTGGCCGTGTCCCTGCCGCAGAGTAACAATCAGAAGCCGTGACACCATCGTGGCCTGGAAGGACAAGCCGCGGCGGATCTCTCATTCACTTGCCGAGGCGCGAACAGACTGGGGTCCGCCGCAAACTGAATGCCCTTCAGGCGAGCTAGAAAGGAGTGGTAGTCCCTCTGACGGATATCGTCCGCCCTCCGCTTCTGCCCCACGTGGAATCAATCACTTGCAGGCGCCAAATCGGATCTCTTCGGCGCTCGTCAACTCGCCAGACTGAACCAACAGCGCTACCCTGCGCTACCCTCAGCGCTACCATGGCAAAAAGATAGCCACCCCGCCAGGTGGCCTTTTCTTTGTAACTCTCTGATTTTATTGGTGCGGATGAGAGGACTTGAACCTCCACAGGATTGCTCCTATTAGAACCTGAAGTTAGCCGCGCGTTCCCCTGACTTCCCCTCACCTCCCATTTTCAATGACTTGAGCGCATTTCCTTCCCCTCATTTCCCCTGATTCACCCTCATTTCCGGGGTCCCAGCGCTACCATACGTGCTACTTCCTGCAAAGCGCTGCGTGGCGGCATGGCGCCCAATGACTTCGCGCCGCATCCTGATCTCGATCTTCACATCGACAGCCATAGCCGCTCAAATAGATAGAGGCAGAAACTCGACGGCATCTCACCGTTATTCCGGCGGCAATCCCCGAACGACAGTCCGATCGAGTCGCGGCACTAAGGGGGCAAATTTACCCAATGGGTATTTCAGACCCCTGGACCGAACAGTCCTCGCTACGGCCGGCCAACGTCATGTTCAAAAGGCTGGCACATCTTGGCGCCCAAGTCTTCGCATGCCTGCTCGGAGGCGGTGGCCCATCATCGGAGTGGGGCCGCGGGAATGTCGATTGGCCGCGAGACACGATCTCGGCTTGTGGCTGGCCCGGGCCACGCGCTCGCGGAAGTAGTCCTCAGTCCGCAACGCTAGCAACTTCCCCGCCACCGCCACTTTGACCAACTGGTTCAGGGCGACACCCTCGCTCTCCGCCACGCGGCGCACTTCGTCCAGCAGCGACGTCTGCAGTCTCAGTACAATTTCGCTTCTTCTCCTTTCCGCCTCTCCTTGCTCTCCCGCTACGCTTTGCCCGACCTCATGGCTCGAATCCCGAACTCCAAGACAGCCTTACCCAGCTACGCTACGTTGAAGGTCACCAAGCGATCCACCCTGCCGGTCACCGCTGTTTATGCACCATCTTATAGACGGCATCTTTGACTGAGCGGCCCATCACCATTCCACGCGTAGTGGCGCTTCCATCCAGGGAAGTTTGACCCACTCCCACGACCAGGGAAAGTGGTCCAGCACTATGTCGTAAGTCTTCCGCTCGACCCGCAGCAGCCACGCTCCAGCGTTGGCGGTCAGCACTCCTTTGCGGATTAGAAACGTGCCGCGAAAGCCATCGACAGTCATCTCGCGGAGGATCGTCGCGTGCCCGATGACAGCGGTGAGGAGGTTGTCACACTCCTCGGCTTCGTCTTCGCTCACGGCCTCGCCGAAGTCAAATGCCCGGCCGGCCTCGATGCCACACAGCAGTTTGTTCAGCGTCACTTGATATTCAGCGGGCGATCGTTCTCCCGTGGCAAGGAACTCGAGCAGACCAGCAGCGCGGTGCCGCGCTGCTTCGTCAACAAAGCGTCCGTCCGCCACCAGCCCCCGCCTCTCGAGAAAGAACTTCAGAAACGGCCACAGCAGCACCAACCCGGCGTTTTCCACGTAGTCTGCGTCAACGTCGCTGAATGAAAGGTCCGGGGCCGTTTCCGGGAGTTCGTCCCCGTTCTGTTGCTCGGCTCTGGTGATCGATTGAGTTTCCTTCCCGGCAGCGCTGGCAATGACCCGCTCGATCAGTCGCTTCAATTGCGCTGCCTCCGCGGCCCCACCTCCCGAGCGCAGCCTTTCCACCGCTTCCGCCAGTGCCTGCCTGTCTTGTGGCGACACGCTACCGGCGCATTGGCGCAGTGCCGAGAGCAGCTTGTCCATCCCTTCCGACCCCCACCCGCCTCGCGCGAGCGTTGTGGCGATATCCGGAATCAACGCCGAGACCTGATCGGAGTCCTCCCTGGAAGAGGCGCTCCCTTCGAACGGCAGGCGCAGCGCCTCCAGCGCAGAGACGAGCGGAGTCTTCCGAACCGCCGCGTCCTGCCGCCGGGCGGACATCTGAGCGAGTGTGTCTGCCAGCGGTCTCAGTGGAGACCGAAACTTTGCGGCGATCCGGCTGAGCGCCTCGCGCCAAAACCCCTCGGGGCCGCGGCCACGGTCCATTCCCGAAACCACATGCACCAGGGTCTCCCACACGACGTTTCGGAAGCCCGTGGGGGCTGTTCCCGGGACACATCGGTACGCTCCGCTGATCCACAGCGCGTCGAGCGACCCATGCCCCAACTCAAGCCGCGCCGCTTCCCCCAGTTGCTCAAGCATCGCGGCCATGGTCTCATCGCTTGCGTGCCTCACGATCCGCTTGAGCGCATCCGGGATCTTTCGCAACACACCGATCAGATTCACCAGTTCGAGTGGACTCTCGCGCGCCAGGTGCGCGATCGACTCGTCCACCAACCGGGTGTCCGATGAGTCGGTCCACCAGGGCACTTGTCCAGTTCGCGCGAAGACCATCAGGATCTCGATTCGCGACGCGACGCCCAGCCCAACTCCCGCCCGGTTCGAGGCCGACTCCAACCCGCCGATGTTTTCGCTCAGCGAACGGCGCAATGCTGGCTCAAGCCTCGCCAGGAAATCCTCGACGGGTTCCGGTGCGGCGATCACTCCCAGGTCGATCACCAACCTGTCGATGCGATGAATCCGATCGGGCGCGCTCAGATCGGACAGGCATTCGTCAATCAGGGGCGCTATGCGTTCCTGGTGAATCGCGCCGAAGGCCGCCTGAAGCCGCTCTGCCAGATCCTCTGTTGGAACAGCCAGCTCAAGCACCTCACGACGGATTCGATGGCGTTGTCCGGCCATGGGCTTCCAACGGTTGCGCTCAGGACGCGGACTTCACGCGGACCGTGAGCAAAACTTTCGTGATCACCTCATGCTCTGGATCTGTGGGCCTCGTGACGCGGACCTCGAAATCCGTGTCCGCGGTCAACGGGGCGGTTGGCAGTTCCAGATCGGATCCGGTGCCGGCCAGCCCCTCTCCCACCGCCTGTCCCTCCGAGAACAACTGATACACCTCACCGGTGCGGCTCGCCGACACTACGATCTTTGCTGGACTTCCCAATTCCACTGTGTCGGCCTTTATCGGTGGCGGCGCGGCGATGGTCACACTTCCATTCACCGAAGCCTCAACTTGTGTGCGCGCCTTCACCGCCCGCACCGCAAGAGTCGCCGGAAGCGTCACCGCAGCCGTTTCGACCAGGGGATCAAGCGGCCGCACCCGCGCCAAGTCAGCACCCACCGGCATCTGAGGTGAGCGCGTGACCACCAGATCGACACCGATCCGGAGTTGACCGACGCCCTTGTTGGACTGCCGATCAGCCGCATCCACTTTGTGGAAGTAGGCAGGCAACGGCGTGATCTCACCCAGAAAGTAAAACACGCCGGCGTCGCCGCCGGTGATCAGAAATGGGCCGCGGGCGGCCGTCGCGTCCACATGCGCGCTGATGCTGAGCCGTACCTCCGGATTCGGCCGCACCAGCAAAACCGCAGGCGCTGCTACCTGGACCGATGAAGGCGTTCCGCCAGGCGCATGCTTCTTCGTGGCCTCAACCACGAAGATCGTGTCCTCAACAAACTCCCCAAGCGCCCATTCGATCTCGCCGCCGTTGCCTTGTTGCGGCTCGCCGAGGTTGCTGAAGCCGGGCGTTGCCCAGACGCGATCGACAGGCGGTTTTGCCACCTGAACAACCCCACCCCCAGGCACCGGCACAGCCACCGCCGCCGTCGCGCGAACAGGCCCGTAGAGGAAATCGCCGTCTTCGAGAGTCCGCGCGTGAAGACGGTACTGGACGCTCGTTTGAGTCTTCGACAATGTCAACTTCGGCTTTGCGCCAAAATCAATCACCGGCGATCCGGCGATCCGCGGTTCCACCGCCGGGCTGGCGCGCACCGCGAGCGGAAGCACTGCGTTCAAAAGCGTCGTCTGTGGCTCCCGGTGCTCGGACGGATCAAAGCGCTTGGTTGCCCGAATGCGGATCTCAGTGTCCTCGAAGAACGGTCCCGCGCTCAAGGCAATGGTCCGAAGATTACCGCGAACCTGCCGCGCCGACACCACCACCTCGCGCACACCGGGCCCGCCGGCCACCATGTGGACCAACTCGTAATCGACGCCCTCCTGGCTCCGGTCCACTTCCACCGAAACGTCGCTGCCATAGTGAACAATGCGTGGCGTTGAGTCCGCCGTCAGCCCCTGGGTTTGGAGCAGGAGCTCCGCATTGACAATCCTGGCGCTCAAAGTTGCATCAAGCCCAACCTTGACCGCCGCACTTTGGTGAAGGAATGCTTCGCGGCCGCTGTCGATCTTTCGCGCGAGTAATCTGAAGGTCAAGTCTTCGCTGATCGCCGGCGTCTCAAGAACCGTCACCTCGCCGTTTCCGGCAAGCCCCGCGGCCTTATCCAAGGGCCGCTCGTGGGCGTCGCACAACTTGTAGCGCACGTCAGTCTGCCCGGGAAAGATCTGGATCTTGGCGGTGGAGTTGATCGGAACGGTGATGCGTTCATCGACAACCTGCACATCCTGGATTGGGTACGTTTCCCCAATGCCCAGCAGATCGATCAGGCGATCGCGCGCCCCGCGAAGATAAATCTGGCTCTTGTCCATTTTCTCTCTCAGGAACCTGTCGAAGCGCTACGGCCCTCGATCCGCTCGGTCCAGTATTGGCGCCGGCGCCCCGTCCACTCCACATACGCCTTCTGAAACTGCTCCCAGACTTCCTGGCCGGCCCAATGAACATAGGGAGTCAGGTGCGCGGGCGTCTCCTCCCGGATGGTCTGCTCGATGAATCGCCGGAACCCGTCCTTCCGGAATCGGGCTGGCTCTTCGGGGAAGATAAAACTCAATTGAAGCGAATACGGATCCTTCAGCCCGGCGGAGGCCAGCAGCGGCAGCTTCTGCTGCTCATCGCCGGCCATTGGGCGCAGCAGGATGTGCTCCACCAGCAGGAATCGCTCACCGGCTTCCGCGTCCAGGCCCAGTTTGAGTCCAATCCGCTCCTCGAGTCCCGACGCGGGCCCTCCGCCATTCGCCTCCATATAATTGAAAGCCGTCCCACGCGCGCTGCTGATGCGCGGGTAACTTTGCAGAAACGCCTGCTTGTCGAGTGCAAGCTTCTCCGCCGTTCCTTCCTGCCGCCCCCCGGCCGGCGCATCATGCATGAGCAGTGAGTAATCGGTGAGTTGCTCGGCGAACCGGGCCAACAGATGATTCAGGAACCTGTTCTTCCGCTGCCAGGAACCACCGGCCTCTTCCGTGGCCGCATCCAGTTTTCGCCGGCGCGTCTCATGGTCCTCCGGACACACTTCATCCAGAGCCAGTGCCGGGTCGTCTATCAGCCCAGCGAAGTAGGTTCGTCCACCTGGCTGGTCAAACGACAACAGATCCCGGGCGTGGGCAAGCTGGGCGAAATAGTTGGCCAGAAGCTGATCGAAGAACAGCAGGTACGCCTTGAGCTGTTTGGCCCGCGCCTTGCGTTCCGGCGTTGCCGACTCAGGCAGGCCGAACTCCCCCACGCCGTAGCAGTCTGGCAGGTGGTGCTGGAGCGAGTAGTAGCCGCCCACGTTCCTGTTGCGGCCCTCGGGCATCGCAAGGGCACTGCTCGCGCTTCCGGCCATCGCTGAGTCGTTGAGTTGCCGCATGCGGTCGTAGTAGGCAGCGATCACTTTCCCGCTATCCACCCCGATAGCGATCCCGTTCTTTTCGAGCTGAATCTTCGATCCTCGCCAGTCCATGCGCGGCGTCCGGGTCTGATCAAGCTTCAGAGACCACGCCTCTTTCGGCCCGCTGGCAGCCACCGCGATGTCGCGAACCGCGCGCACCCCGGAAACGCTGAGCACGGCGTGAATCAGATCGCTAGTATTGATGCGGGTGCGGCGTCCCGCGCCCTCAAGCGCATCCTTGTCGATGAAGCCCTTCACGGCGGGTATCCCGTCATAGATCTCGTCCGGGGTCTTCCCTACATCCAACAGGTCGCCCAGAGTGCGCCGCGGAAGGTGAGGCGAGACCACCCCGGCGAGCTGTTCGAAGATCTCCAACAAAACGGTCCCGGCATCTTCGATATCCCCCACCTCGATCCGCGCATGCACCTGAATGAACTGCGCCTCCAACACCCGGATTTCGGCGTAGTCCTCGCACAGATTGCGGTGCGCATGCAGGCGGCGCGTCACCTCCGTCCTCACTGCTGAACCGTCAATCCCCGCCAGGTCCGAAGTCTCGATCAGCACCCGGTGAAGCCCGCGCGGCTTCCATTGCTCCGACGACGGCGGTTCGTTCTCCAGGCTCAGTTCTTCCCTTCCGGGGTGATAGTACACCGTGAACTGCTCCGATTCAGCCGGCTCGATCCAGACGTTCCTGACGCCCTCCACCTCCAGGCAGAGGGCTCTGAGATCCAAGGGCGTCACTGGATGCGTCGTCAGAATCGTCTCCGGCTGATGCAGGCTTGCGTACGGATCGAGCCCTCCCTCGGCCAGCAAATCCGCGATCGGATGTGAGATCCGGTAGCCGAGATCGGTGATCACGTAGCAGAGCGCCTCCAGGATGGTGAGGCCGGGATCGTGCGTGTTGAAATCGGTCCACTGTCCGCCCGAGAGCCTCTCGAGCTGACGAATGCCCTCCTGCCGTAGGAACGCGTAGTCCATGAGCGATTCCCGCCCCGAGTCAGGCGGCCGCCGGACCCTCATTCCGGAGCCGGGCGATTTCCGCCTTGAGTTGCTCGATCTGCGCCTGCTGCTCCTTCACCGCCTCAATGACCGGCGCAATCAGGCCGCTGTAATTCAGCGACTTCATGCCGTCAGGCCCGGTCTCCACCAACTGTGGAAAGACTTTCTCTACCTCGTCGGCGAGCAGGCCAACCTGGGCCGGTGCGGAATCATCCCGGTCTTTCCATCGAAACGTCACGCCCGTAATCCGGGCGAGTTTACCGGCCGCGTCCTGGATTCGCCCGATGCCTTCTTTCAGCCGCGAATCGGAGCGCATCACCATCCCGGCGCTGGACCACAGTTTGTCGGCCGCGAGTCCGCCGAAGTAGTCGCCCTTTTCATTGAGCAGCCGCAGCCATTCATCGTTGCCATGCCTTTCTCCCACGCCGGAGAGTTGCCACCTCCTGCCGAGATTGAGTCGGTCCGTGTGCAGGGCCGTCGCATTTACCCTCACAAGCCCCTTTGGGCCGCGCGCTTTGATTGTCAGATCCTGATTCTCGTTGGTGCCGGTGGCGTAGATCGTGTTGTAGCCAAAGCCAATCCCCTGCGTTCCGTTGGAATGGCGGAACTCGACCCCATTGGAGTCATCCTTGAACTCACCAGTCACATACATGACCAGGCCCGAAGCGTGCGTGCCGGCTCTCGGCTTTGCGGCGATGTCGAACAGGCTTGCCGGAGCCGCCGTATTGATTCCAACGCGGCCTGCGCCATCGATCACCATCACGGCTGTGCCGCCGCCCGCATCGATGGCCTCGTCCTTGTGAACGCCGCCGCGGTACCAGGCAAAGTTGGAATCACTGCGGAAATAGTGGGTCCCGGACTGAACTCCGATTCCGTATCCCTTCCTCCATAAATTGATCATTTGCCGGACTTTTGCGCCGAAGTGTAATTCGTGTTCGGAAATGGAGATCACACCGGCGCCGCGCGCACGCAGGGAAAGGTTCTGATCGGCATTGCTTCCGGTGGCGTAGATCGTGTTGAAGCCAAAGCCAATTCCCTGCGTTCCGTTCGAATGACGGAATTCGATGCCCTCGTCTTCCTTGTAAGTTCCGGTCACGTACAGGGCCCGGCCCGTGGCGTGGGTACCCGTCCTGGGATTGGCAAGGACATCAAGTCTGTTCGCTGGCGTATTCGTTGCGATGCCGATGTGGCCATTGCCGTCGATCACCATCAGCGGGGTACCTCCGCCGGCGTCGAGCGCCACGTCCCGATGCTCCCCGCCGCGGTACCAGGCAAAGTTGGAATCAGTGCGGAAATACTGCGTCGAAGCCTGAACTCCGATCGCATATCCTTTTCTCCACAGATTGATCATCTGCCGGGTTTTTGCGCCGAAGTGCAGTTCGTGTTCGGGTATGGAGATCACGCCGGCGCCGCGTGCGCGCAAGTGGAGATGCTGATCGGCGTTGCTTCCCGTGGCATAGATTGTGTTGAAGCCAAAGCCAATTCCCTGCGTGCCATTGGAATGACGGAACTCGACGCCCTCGGCTTCACCGAGATTCCCGGTCACGTACAGGGGCCGGCCGGTGGCGTGGCTCCCCGTCCTGGGATTGGCCAGGATATCGAGTTTGTTGGCCGGCGCGATCGTGGCGATACCGACGTTGCCGGTTGCCCGGTCGATGAATAGCCGGCCTGCGCCCGCTCCGTCGCCGATGCTGAATCCTGCGCGAGCTGAGCCAGCGTCGGCCGGGTTGACGCGTGGATTCAGGCTGATCGACCACGAAGGGTTGTCGTCGGAGAAGTTGTCATAGAAGTTGATCACCTTGCGCTGGCCGGTGGCGTCGCCGGTGGCCTCGATCGACAACGGATTGCCTGGCGGTTTGGCGATCCCATCGTCTTTCTGGTTCAGCATCCCGTCAATTAACTCCGCGAAATTGCTCTCCGTGGGGATTGCATTTTTGACGAAAAAGGTCTTCAATTCGGTACGGTTTCTTTTGTCGATCTGCATGCTTTCCTCGATCCTTGCCGCGTGCGCCCCTTAAGCGACCACGAAGTCCAACTCCAGTTTCATGAAATTGATTCCCGTCAGCAGTTCTTCCTCGAACCCCTCGGCCGGAATGTAGTCGATCTGATGCTCGCGCGCGGCCACCAGTACGCCGTCCGGCCGTCCGGCGGATACTGAATATCCTCGTTCGGGGTCAGGCCGGACAAACCGGAAGGTCTCGCCGTCCTCGCTCGAAAACAGCTTGAGATCGGCAATGTAGTCAACGTACGGTCTCCGGTCCAGAAAATCGACGATGCTGTTGGCGTAGATTCGTCCGCCGATCACGATATCAGCCCCTTCCAGGTAGGCCCACGGCGAGAGAAATCGATTGAGTTCGTCGTTCAGCAGTTGCCGGTAGTAGCCCTCGTTGCCGCTGGGCTTGAACCGCACCGCGAAGCGCACCTTCACCGTCACATAGTAGGGGTTTGAAACCCTCAAAGAAGCTGACGCCGGCATTCGCGCGGCCAGGTGCTCGTGAATCTCAGTCAGCAGATTCGCCGGAGCCTTCGGCTCGAACGGATTGAACGGGAGCTTGTGGCGAATATCAGGGATCACCACGACGTCAACCCTGCCCGGATCGGCCGGGTTGCGGGCCACGCTCGCCGGAATGCACTTTGCCTTGTAGATCTCGGGGAAGCGATCGAGCACCAGCCGCTCGTAGTCCCACGCCGTCAGCGCGCGATTCTTGTGGCGCAGTCTCTCGCTCACTCGGGTGGCGAACAGCGAATCCTCCTCGGCCGCCCTGCCCCCAACCGACGTGTACGGCTGCCGGACTCCGGAGACTTCGGGCGGCGCCTGTTCAAATCCTGTGATCGTCCCCGCCGGCAGCGGCTGCAGGAAATGATCTGGCGCGATGCCGCGATCCACCAGCGTCGCGGACACCGCCTGCGTATGAAACGCGATTGCATCGCAGACGCTGGCGGTGTTGCGTTTCACCGCCGCCCGCAGCCAATACAGTCCTTCGTCCCCGTGGATCCTCGTCGACGGCTGGACCTCGTTCAGCGCAAATTCGATGACGCCCGAGCTGAGAAGTCCGCGCGTGGAGTCCGACACAAGTGACTGCTCGAGCGGGATCCAGCGGTCCGCACTCAACGCGCTCCACTGCACCGGTTCGGGCGCCAGATCCGGATCGGCGCTGCCCTCGGCCATCTGAAAAAGGATCGCTACCGTTTGGGGGGCACGCAAGTCCTTTAGGCCGATATAGAGTTCACCGGCGTCGTCGTAGCGAGGCACAAGCGGCGGACCGCCTGCGACCCATGCGGATTCCACGCCGCAATGGCCGAACGGATGAATATGGAAGATCCTCACCGGCTGGCGTGGCCGCTCCGGAGTGTCAAGGTTGACCTCCGCGGATGCGGTGTAGTCGATGCTCAGGCTGCGAATCTTCGGAGTGTATGGCGGGTTCACCTGGTACTTCTTGGGGTCGATCGTCGCCGTCCCGGTGCGATTGGCGATCGCCGCCGCCAGTTCCAACGACTTCGCCGCCGCCACCCGCGAATAGTTCTGATGCTGAAAGGCCGGCTCGTTCAGTTCCCAGATCAAGTAGCGGCGCCACGCGGCCAAGTCGTCCGGATACGTGAGGCCGCTCAGCGTCTCGTAGCTGAAGCCGTCCGGCAGCAACGCCGGAACATTCGCGATCTCGATCGCATGCCCCGCTTTCCCGGCCGTAAACAGAGCGGCGCCCGCCGACAGCGGCAGCTTCAGCCGCTGGTCAACCAGACTGACACCCATGTTAAAAGGGGGATTCGATCCAATCTCATAATTCTGGTAGTGCTCGCCCAGATTCGCCGGCAGGCCCATCCAATCGATTCGGAACCACAGGCTGTCAAGCCGCTTCGCGCAGATCTCCTCGTGCGCCACCAGCAGTCGCGACCCCGCCGCCGGACTGTCCCCAAACGGCTCGAACGGCTTGCCGGGATCGATCGTCGTATCGTCGTTTGCCAGGTTCAGCGAACGGAGCCCCTCCACCTTCACCGCCAGGTGCGCCGCGCTCACCACCAGCGGACGGAGTTCCGGATACAGCGCTTCATACTTCCCGGTCTCTGCGTTCCAGATCTGCCTCAGCAGAATCAGCAGCACCGGCCACGAGCTGCGAACCCGCTTTTCCGCGGGACCCGGAGGCAGGAACGGATCGGCGTCCTCGCCGAAGGTCAGAGTGAACTGGATCGCGTCCCCGTCAGGCTGCAGGCTTGCGGGCCCGGCCAGCCTCCGGTACGCTGCCACCCGCGCGGAGGTCTGCCTGGGTCTGGCCCATCCCTCCCCGGTGCTCACCTCGAACACGAATGGCTCCTTGGTGTCCAGCAGTTTCCGTATCTCGTCCGCCTTGAAAGGCTCGGCCGTCACGCGCAGCGTCAGGCGGATCTCGCGCCTGCCCTCCTGCATTCCGAGCAGCGGTGAGCTGATCGCGCAGCCGAGCATCTCCGGCGGAGGCGCGCCGGCGTTGGCTGAGGCCGGCGCCTGCCCGAACGTTCGCCACCTGATTCCCGCTCCAGGCTGGTTGACCGCCGCCGTTGCCGCATCCTCTGCCGGGTGGAGATTCAGCCAGTCGATCCGCCGCGGATCAGGCGCGGTGAAGCCCTCGCGGATCCTCTGCGCCACTTCCACGATCCCGAACACGCGATCCCGCTCAGCCGGCGTCACCGGTCCGCCTTGCGCTTTGCGCAGCAGCTCGAGGTCTTGCCCGGACTTGATCAGCGGCGCCAGCCGCTCCAGCGCGGCCGGCTCCTCTCCGGCGCCAGGGACCTCTCCCAACGCATAGCGGATCATCGGGGAAAAGCCTGATGCCCGGAAGACGTCCGCCAGCTTTCGCCGCCTCCCTGCCCACACTTTCTCCCGGTGTGCCTTCGCCAGAATTTCGTCGGTCTTCGACCAATCCGCGTGCCCCGCGCCCGGCTCAGTCCGCTCCATCACCCACAGTACGTAGCTGATCTCTTCAGCGGTCAGGTGGAAGTACCCCTCGGCGGCAGTCACCTGCGCATAATACGCCTCGATGGGCATATTCCCGGGAAGCGCTGCGTTCAGTGCTGCGCGGAAGTTCGCCGCGAAATCCGTCGCGTCAAAGCCGGGCGAGCCTTCCGCCGGCATCCGGAACGCCGCGTTCTTCCGCCGCCCCGCCTGTTCAAGCAGCCGGTTGATCTCCCTCCACTCATTGTCGATCCGCACTTTGATCTGCATCATGCGGACGAAATCATTGACGTCGGTCAGGAACAGTTTCTCCCGAATGAACCGCTGGACGTCCTCGCGGATGCGATGACTATACAGATCATCGGCGCTCCTCACCTCGGGCAGCCCTGCATAATCCGGCGCGCCCCCGGCCGCTGCCTCGAAGTTGCGCTGGAAGTTGCGCGGCTCGGCCGCGTTCAACCGGAAGCTCGCATCGCGAGTGCGGCCGGCCTTTTCAAGCACCTCGTTGATCTCGTTCCACTCCGCATCGGCGGTGTCGCGGCGGCGCTTTAGCTCGACCAACTGCCGCAATTCGAAAAACTTCAGAAACAGCGGATCACTGGCCAGCCTCAGCATCCGCCCGATTCCGGCAATGAACTCGGCGTCGGGAACCTTGCCGGCAGCTCCAGGGTAAGGCGGCAGCCGGTCGCCCGGCGCGGGCTCTCCCAGTGCAAGTTCGAAGGCTGCCATCATCGAACGCTTGCGATCATTCCGGTGAATCACCCGAGCCTCGGCGAACCCGATCACGCGCCGTTCCGTGTACACCGAACTCAACCGGCCAATCTGCGCCCGGTTCACCACCAGGTCCCGGTCGATGGCATAAAACCGGTCTTCGCCGCGGCTGTCCTGCCCTGCCGTCACCAGGCTGCCCGCCGCTACCAACGCCTGCCCCTCCCCGGCAGCCAGGTCCACCAGCAGGTTCACGCGATCGGGAACAGCCGCCTTCCTTTCCATTCTCAGAACTTGCCGGTAGTAGAAATCCAGATGCCGGCGCGTGAAGGTATTCAGTTCGCCCCGTGCGTGCTCCAGCAACTTGAGGTAGGTCAGAAACAGCACCAGGTGCGGGCGGTACAGCCCCGGCGATTCCGCCGGCGTGAACCTCTCCGGCTGTCGCAGGAAAGCCGCCACTTCGCTGAGAGTCAAGCCGGGCCCGAGGAACGCACTCCAATTCCCGCGGGGCTTGTTGTCCAAATCAAACCAGGCCAGCTCCTGCCCATACCAGCGGGCAAAGGCGAGCAGATCTTCAGTCGTGCGCTCGTCGATCAGCGCATACGAGGGATCAAGCGCATCCAGCCGCCGGTCGGCCTGGCTCGATCCATCGCGCGGCGTAATGTTCAGCTCGACTGGTTTCCGTCCCATGCTGACCCGCGTCCTACGTACCCTTCAGCTTCATGTTCGTTGTCACAAAACTGCCGGACCCCGAATACTCCGGCGAACTATCCGGAACCGGCGCACCCGGCCCCGGCGGCGGCTGCTGGGCCGGACTTTGCACTTCGAACTTCGCCGTGAAATCGCCGCCCTTCAGCAGCACCACCTTGCCGCCGGTTTTCGTCTTGGTGGCCTTCTGGTTGCCTGCCAGCGCGGCGATCTTCAGCGTCCCCGTCCCGGGAATCGAATAGACCGGAGTCATGTACATGCACCCGGGCACCGACACCTGGTCCTCGTCGCCGTCCACGCACACCTTCTTGCCGTTGAGTGTCCACGGACCGCTCGCCTTCATCTGCCCCGGCTGCACCACCACCACGGCCGGAGAGAAGTTGGGCTTGAACAGCACCATGTCACCGTCAATGAGGATCGAATCGGACATCACTACAATCTCGCCGCGGGCCGCCTCACGGAGCCGCCGACGCCTCCTTCAGGTAGAACGGAAACACCATGTTGTAGCGATTGTTGACGCCCCGCACCATGTACTGAATACTGATCAGCAGCAGCCCCGCTTCCAGAACGCTTTCCTTCACATCCACACTCTCCAGTTCGATGCGGGGCTCGTGGTCGATAATCGCATCGGTCACCAATCCCGTGATCGAGTTCAACAGCCCCTGGTCCATTTCCTCGAACATGACGCTGTTTAACCCGCATCCGTAACTTTCCTGCATCACCCGCTCGCCGGGCGCCGTGGCCACCAGGATGCGCAGGCTCTCATGGATATCAGCCACGCCGGCTACCATCTCGACTTCGCCTCCTCCCTCGGAGAAGCCGGGTGGAAATGCCCAGCCGCGCCCAAGAAACTCCTGCTGTTCGTCCATCACGACTTCGCCTCGGGGCTGGCCTCGATCTGCCGCCGCGCCTGCGCCTGCAGTTTCTCGATCAGCCTGTACACCCGCGCATACGGCACCGATCCCAATCCCTCCAGAATCAGGTTGGCCTCCTCCAACGTGACCGTCAGGTTCAGGCTCTGCGGTTGGCCCTGTTCAGTTTGTTGGTCGCTCATTTCACATCCACCTTCGATCCTTTAATCTCGACGTTGCCCGACGCATCGATCTTGAAGTCCTTGCAACTCTTCAGCACGATCCCGTCCTTGTTCATCGTGATCGTGTTCTTGTTCGGATCCGTCAGCTCGATCTTCTCGCCGTCGTCATCCAGCAGAATCTTTCTTCCTTTGGGAGTCTCAATGAAGACTTGCGCCTTCTCGTCATCCACGAACCCGATGACGATCCCCTTTTTTGTGACCAGCGCTTTGCCCTTGTTGTCTTTATCGTCCGGCAGCCCCTTGGCCGGCGGCTTGCTCTTCGGGCTGTACATTGACCCAAGAATCACGGGAAAGCGCGGGTCGTCATTGTAGAAACCGATAATCACTTCATCGCCAACTTCGGGCCGGAAGAACCACCCGCGGTCAGCTCCCCCATAGGGCGAAGCGACGCGCGCCCAGACCTCTGCGTTGTCCCCCAAGGTAGGCAGCTTGACCTTGATGCGGTGCAGTTTGTCCGGATCGTCGTGCGCCGACACAATCCCCACCTGGAGCCCCGCCGCGCGGGGGATCAGTCCCGCGGCGGCTGGACTCGCAATGTCCGCCGTCCGCGCAAACGGCTCCGGCGACAGTCCGAACTGAATGGCGGTCGTCCAGCCTCCGGAGGACACATGATGCCGTAACCCGGTGATCAGCGCCTTTCCGTTGAAATGTGCCGCGATGTTGCTGAGTTCGACCACATCCAGAAGCTGTAAGCCGCCGTGCCCCTGAATCGTCACCCGCCCTCTAAGCAGCGCAAGCCGGTTTCGCTGCATCCTGCCCTGCGCCCACTGCTCCACCTCTTTGTGTTCCACGGGCGCGGGGTGTGACTCGATGTGCGGCCCGAAACCGAGGTTCCCGGCAACCTTTTCCCCGTCGAGATCCCCTTGTTTCAGCTTCACCTTGGGTGCCTTGGCTTTATCCACGGCCTGGTCTTTCAGCTTCCAGCTGTGTGCCTCCAGGGAACTGTACTGGTGGCTGCCGTTGATTTCCATCTCGAACTCGAAGATCCCGTCGATGCCAAGCTGGCAGCTCAAAACGGGAGGTTGCTTGGGTTCCAGTTTCTGCGCCGAGAGCCTCCCGTTGTGGAGCGTCACTCCTAAGCCCAGCACGTCCGCTCGCGTCAGAATGAAATCCCAGTTGGTGCATTCGTACTGGACGAGTTGCGGGTGCTGGATTTCCGTATCCTCGATCGTCCCGACGGACAAACCGGCCTCCTGGGCGAGTTTGCGGAAGACATCACTGTCCTTCTGCTTCACCCCGATACTGCTGTTCCGCCCCCGGGTCAGTTTGATCCCCGCATCCTTGATCTCCACCGACAGCAGCATCCCGCCATCCTGACCCAGTTCCACCGACTGCCCTACCACGATGCCTTTGAACAATTCCGCTTTCGAACCTGGGTTGTCAGTGTATTTCAACTCGATCTCGATCTTCTTGCCCGGGGCGAACACCCCCGAATCGCTCACCTTGAACTCCCCGGGTGATTCGCGACCCTCGATCAGCACCAGCCTGGCGGTCGGAATCCGGTTCACTTCCCGGAGCAGATCCACTGAAAGGATTTCAATGGTGTTGGCGGCTTCCTTGCCATTGCTCTTGATGCCGATCGAGACCATGGGTTCCGGGATCAGTCGCCCTGAAGCTTCAGTCTGCCGCCGGCAGCGAATCGAGCGGAGGGAATATGAGCCTTTGCCCTGGCGTCAGGCGCCGGAAATCGTCCAGGTTGTTGAACTTTGCCAGGCGCAGGTAGGGTTCCGACGATCCGTAAATCTCGTGGGTCAGCAGTGGCAGATTGTCCCCGCTCCTCACAATCCGGCTGTGGGTCAAATCCGGTGATGTCTTGTTTTCTTCCTTCTGCCTCCTCCTGGCTTCGATATCCGACAGCAGGTTGACCGCCAGTTCGGCGCGAAGCGGTTTCCCATCGCGGCCGAACAGGGTGTACTTGACGTCCACCTTCTCCAGCCTGCACGAAAACAACAGGCTTCCCCAGCTCACCTTCAGGTAATTCGGCTCGTGGATGTCGCCGTTATAACGGAACGTGACTTTCAGGAAATCCTGTACCTGCTCGGCAACTGTCTTCTTCTTCTTGAACGCCGCCGACACGGCGAGCACACCCATCTGGTCAACGCCGGTACCGTCCAGAAGCAGGGTCAGCGCCAGTTCCTCGGGTTTCGTGCGCGCATAGGCGACCTGCTGGCCGCTGCTGTTGAAACCCTGCCGGTCCTTGTTGCCGTAGTGGATCTGGTAGGTCTGCTGGAAGGAGGCGGGATTGAACATCGCCTCGAATTCGGAAACCCCGGCGATCTTCTGTCTCCTCGCCGGGTCTTTGTATGCGGTGATCTTGAGCTTCTCGACTTTGAACAGGCTGGCAATGCTCACGGCTATCGCTCCCTGGCCCGTTCGATGATTCGCAAAACTTCGCGCACGCAGGCGGCGATGATCTCTTCCCGCTGTTCGTCCGTGCTTCCGTTCCCTTCGCCCGGCTCTTCGGATGCACTGGGAGCTTCGACGGTAGCCCGGAGCACCAGTTCCTTGATTTCGACCGGCATTGCTTAGATCCTCACGATCTGCATCGATGTGTACGCCAGTTCGAGGGTGTCAATCAGCACCTCGCGCTTCGTTGCGTCCAGATCCGCTGTGGACCACTTCACCGGATACGCCTTAAGGAACGTCCACGCCATCAGTGGGATCTTCTGCTCGTTGAACAAAGTCACCAGCACATTGGAAGGCGCGAACTTGAACAGAGTCATCGCCACGTTGAACTCGATATTCAGCGGCGACCCGACAATCACCCCACGTTCCAGCACCAGGTTTTCGTACTCCACCTTCACGGGCAGTTTCTGGGTGTACAGATTCTGCCCGCCCTCCTCGATCGGCTCCGTCTTCACCGTTGCGCCCAAGCCCTTCACCGACTGAAACCGGATATCGAGCGGATTGGGCACAACCCCGCCGGCGAAGAAGAACACCCCGAACCGGAAGCCCAGCAGGATCTTGTCCGTCAGCAGTTCGTTGAACGTCAGTTGGGGAATCGGGAAACCCATCACGTCTCCTGGCCGCGCCTCATTGTTTGACCACGGTGATGCCGCGGGCATTCAGTTCCAGGGTCTCGATCGCTCCTTCATTGCCGGCCGCATCGAATGTCGGGGCCTCGAGTTTCACTGGAATCGCCCTCGCGATCTTCCAGGTCATGACTGGTGTTCCGGCTTCATCGCAGAGGCTCACATCCACGGCCCGGATTTCCTTTGCCTTCATCCAGTCGTACAGCGCCGTCGGGCTAGCCCCTAGAATCACCCCGCGTTTCATCGTCACCGTGACGGCATTCGGCAGCAACACAGGCACCAGGGGCTCGCCCTCGAAAAAGCTGAGCCCATGGGAGTACGTGATCACCTCGTGCTCCAGTTGAATGCCCGACACCTCGGAGAAACCCAGCGTCGTCCCGCCCACATCCACGCGAAAGTTGTAGGCGGGCAGTGGATAGTTCTGCCGTGCATGCGCGGCGGAGTCTGCCATCGCCGCTAGGCCCTCTCCACCAGCACTCCATCCCCCAGCAGTTCGATGCTTTCCATGGCTACCTCATTGCTGTCGGCCTTGAAGGTCGGAGCCTCAAGTTTGGTCGGAAAGGCGTTGTACATCTTCCAGCTGATCACCGGGGAGCCAGTCTCATCGCACAGCCGGATATAGATGTCCTTCTTGTCGATCTGGTTCGTGTTCGTGGAATTGATCCAGTCGTAAAGTGCCGCCACGCTCTCGCGCGGCACCACTCCCTTCCTCAACGTCATGCGCGCGGGCGTGGCCTGCGCGGGCATATGGAACAGCCGCGGCCCGGCCGCCCCCGACGCCGTTGGGCTTTCCAGATACGTGAACGTGTCAAAACTGATGTCGATCCCCGATACCTCCGCGAATCCGATTGCTTTGCCGTCAATCTCCACGCGGTAGTTATAAACGGGGAGCGGATAGTCCGCCTTGATCTCGCTTGCTTTCAACGCCATTGTGTCTTCTCCCTGTCCTTGTATCTAGTTGCCGCTCTATGCCTGCTGGAGCTTGTGCGTAAACCGGAGGATGATGAACTCGGCCGGTCTCACGGCCGCCACGCCGATCTCGACGATCATCCGCCCTTCCAGCACATCTTGCGTTGTCATCGTCTTGCCCAATCCCACGTTCACGAAGTAGGCCTCTTCCGGTTTCGACCCTGCAACGGCGCCCCGCTCCCACAGCCCGTACAGATAGCTTTCGATCATGCCCTTCACTTTCAGCCATGTCGTTGCATCGTTCGGCTCAAACACCGCGAAGGAGGTCGACTTCCGGCATGATTCCTCGATCAGGTTGAACAACCGCCGCACCGGCACGTAGCGCCACTCGTTATCGTTGCCGGCCAGTGTCCGTGCGCCCCACACCATGGTTCCCTGGCCCGTAAACACCCGGATTGCATTGATGGACTTGCCGCCGGTCGCGTCGATATTCAGTCCTTCCTGCTCTTCATGGGTGATTTTCGATACCGGCCCGATCACCGCTGAAACACTCACGTTCGCCGGAGCCTTCCACACTCCGCGGTCGCGATCCACGCTGGCATAAATGCCCGCGACAGCCGCGCTCGGCGGGAGTACTACGCGCTGTTCGGCCAGCCTTGTCTTGATTCGGTTGTAGAGCCCCGTTCGCGTCGCCTTGACGGAAGACAGCGATTCCAGCGCTGACGTCTGCCGCTCCAGTTGAACGTTTGCGTTGGCCGTGTGCTGCGGAACTTCCAAGCCGTCGCCGGCCTGCAGAATGTCGAAGCCAGCGGCGTTATTGGCTGCATCCGCCTTCCAGGCAGTCCAGGAGGAGGTGACCGTTGCCCCGGTCGCCTCCGCGACATTGCGAATCGTCAACACTCCGCCGGACACCTCAAAGCTCAACGCGCCCGCAGTTCCCTGAACGATCTTGACCTTGGGCTCAAGTGCAGTGCCCTCGTAGGTGACCACGATGCCGTTCGTGCCGAATGCCTTCGTCCAGCGGCGATTCGTCGCCCCAGTGCCTTCGATCGTCACATCGTCGTCGCGGTACCAGTAGTTGAATGTCGTCAGCAGGTACGGGTGATACGCGGCGCCGTATTTGAGGTAATTGGTCCCAATTGAGTCGCGGAATTCGGCCACGCCGCCGCCCTTGACGTCCAGGATCGCGAAGCGGTCGCCCAGCTTGTTGCACTGGCTCAAGGCCGCCTGGCAGGTCGCGTAGTAGTCCGCCGCCGGCAGGTTCACGGCGTCGGTCAGCAGGATGAGCGTCGGCTCATCTTCTTTTTCGAGCAGCGCCAGGCCCCGCGCGTAGTCGCCTGCCGAAGGAGTCGCATTGTAATTGCCCACCGAGATGATGTAGCAACTGCCTCCCCCATTGCGGAAGTAGTGGCTGACCATGTAATACAGCAGGAACTCAGGGCCGGTTGTCGTGCGCTGGACTCCTGGAGGATCGCTGGCCGCCTGCACTGTGAACGATTCGCGGCGCGGCCCTCCGAAGGTCTCCTCGTATTCGAGCAGCGTGCTGATGCGCGCCACAGCCGGACCTTGTTCTGTGTACCCGATAAAGGCGGGAATCGCGGTGGAAACCTCGGCCACTGAGGGGGGCAGAGTCGAGATCTCCTCGACATAAACCCCCGGCGTTTTGTAGCTGGCCATTGCTCAATCTCCCTTCTCTGACAACGGTTGTGTTACGTAGGTGACGACTTGATATAGCGCGGGTTGTTGTGAAGTCTTGCCGCCGGACGTAACGACGACCGACGATTGATTGGTGAGGGCTGGATTCGGCAGCGGATCGGGAAACCGGTTTGCACCCAACAGCAGTTCCAGTCTGCGGCGTGGCGCTTGGCGGCACGCTACCAGATCGTCTGACAGAAACCGGATCCGCGTCAGCAGCGGAAACTGCTCGGCAAGCTGTACAGCCACGGGATCTTCCGGATCGGGCTGTTGATTCAGATCAGTCCGGTTGGCGGCACCGAATCGCAGCGCTGCCGCCGAACCGTCGCGATCGACGATCAGCAGTTCCTTGCCCTTAAGATCCAGGTCTGTCACGCAGTAGTACTTCCAGCGCGCACGGCGAGCCTCGAATTGAATCTGAAACTCAGGCCGCGGCTCTCCGAGCGCGGGAAGAAGCGCCGCGGGAATCTCGACGCCAGCCAGGGTTCCGGGCTCTGCCCCAGGTGCGGGCGCCTCGGCCGGACGCAGCGCGCGCACCGGTCCGGTATCGGCGGTAGACGGAACGAACACAGTCGCCGGTGCGAAGCCGCCCAGTTCCGTGAACAGGTGGAACTGCCCGCTCCCTGCGCCCAGCCGGAACTGAAGCCTTTCGCTGGGATCCAGTTCGATGAGCGGCCGACCCGCCGCGTCCACTTCGGCCACAACGGTCACTTTCCCCGCACTGAGGCGCGTCAGCCAGCGGTGACCACGCAGGACTCGTGCCGTTCGCGCCGTCGCCTGGAACACGACATCCCGGCAGATTCTGTCTTCGTAGTAATCGTGCTTCGCAACGATCGAGAAGACCACGGCGAATCTCATTGCTGAAGCACCTGGATCTCTTCCTCCTCGATCGCAGCCGTGCCCGTCGCGGCGTCATCGGCGAAGACCAGCATCCTCACCCGGTAGAGCACTGAAGGCCGGTACGGTGTGCGCAATGTGCTCCAGATCTGGTTCTGTTCGGAGAACGGCAGGGTCACCATCTCGATGATCAGCTTCTCGACACTGTCGCTCAGCATGGGCGCGTTCAGGTGGTCAAACACGCGATTGCTCTGGAAGTACTGGATGATGTGCGAGAGGCAGTTCAAACCTTGCTCGTATTTCTTGAAACTTGCGACAAACAATACGTATAAATTCAGCCGAATTTCAGGCTGAACCGCGACGCTCGTTCCGTTGGTCTGAATCCGCTTGTGGGGATCGGCTGACCGCAGAGTGTGTTCCTGCTCGACGTTGATCAGCAAACCTGTTACCGCGTCCAGCTTGAAGCCCACCGGGTCAGACTTCTCACCGTCCAGCAAAACCACTTTTGCTTCGCCATCGTCACCAGGAGTCCAGCCGGACTTCATGTTCAGGTAGGCGTTGAGGAGGTTGCACACCTGGACCAGCGCTTCGCCAATCATTTAGCCTGGGGAGTTTAGCTTCCCTCTCCTCCCGTGCGATACCGGCAGCGCACACAGATAGGGAATGCGCGGCATCTTGCCCAGATAGTCACGATTCAAGATTATGGACCTACGTACTCTGGAATTGCAATAGTTTTTTGGACCAGCAGCCTTTGCGCCTCCCAAAAGATCGCCACAGCGCTGAAAACCGCTCAACGGCGGCTGGACGGCGGCCATTCAGCCGGACCTGGGCGAGCCGGCATCACGCTGCCGGCAGTGTCGTCCCGGAGTGAGCACAGCGATCCTGGCGTGAGGTAGTTCCCCGGCACGACAGCCTTTACAGAGACGGTGCAGACTTTGGTTCTCGGAAATCAGGATCTGATTGATAAAATGGGAGTTGCCCATCCTTCATCGATTCTCGCCCACGCATGCACTCGCAGCTCTGTTCGCGACCTTCTGGGTGTCCTTCCGCAGCCGCGCAGCCCTTCAACTTGAGATTCTCGCCCTCCGCCACCAACTCGCCGTCCTGCATCGCTCGGTGAAGCGGCCGAAACTGACGTCAGCCGATCGACTCCTCTGGGCCCGGCTATGCGAAGTCCGGAACGATTGGCGATCAGCCTTGATCATTGTCAAGCCGGAAACCGTCATTGCCTGGCACCGCAAAGGCTTCTGGCTGTTCTGGACATGGAAGGTCCGGCACGGCCAACCCGGCCGTCCTCCGGTCTCGAAGGAAACCCGAGAACTGATCCGCAAGATGAGCCGCGAAAATCCACTCTGGGGCGCTCCCCGGATTCACGGTGAACTTCTCAAACTCGGCATCGACATCGGTGAGACCAGCGTAGGCAAGTACATGTTGCGGCAGCGTAAGCCGCCCTCACAAACCTGGCGAACCTTCCTGGAGAACCATGTCAAGGCGATGGTCTCAGTCGACTTTTTCACCGTGCCGACCATCCGGTTTCAGGTCCTGTACGTGTTTCTCGTGCTGGCACACGACCGACGCCGGATCGTCCATTTCAATGTCACGGCGCATCCCACTGCGGAATGGACGGCGCAGCAGTTGCGAGAGGCGTTCCCTTTTGACCAGATCCCACGATACATGCTTCGGGACCGCGACGGCATTTTCGGCCGTGAGTTTCGCCAGGATGTGAAAACGATGGGCATCAAGGAGGTGCTCTCGGCTCCGCGGTCGCCTTGGCAGAGAGCCTACGTGGAACGGGTGATCGGAACGATTCGGCGGGAGCGCCTGGATCACATGATCGTGTTCTGCGAAGCGTCGCTGTACCGCCACGTCAAAGCGTTCCTGGCCTATTACCATGAATCGCGGACCCACCTCTGCTTGGCAAAGGACGCACCGGAGTCACGGCCGGCCCAAGGCCCGGACACGGGACGCATCACTGCCGTCCCGCGAGTTGGTGGGCTGCACCACCGCTACGAGCGGCGCGCGGCCTGAAGCCGCCTGAAGCACCCGGCCGCGGCCGTTGATGGCTGATCCCGCTGCACGGTTGGTCGCGAACGGTCACCACGTTCATTTGCCTGATCCAGCCCGTGAGTGAGTTCGGCCTCCATCATGGGTCCGAATTGGGGAGACAAGAGCCCCGTAACCGTTACGGCAGTGCCCGGCCTGAGTTTTCGACAGGCACAAATTCTCCGTCGCGGTTGTAACGGCTAAACGAGGATGAGTTCGGATCGCAAATACCACATGAGCCCTCGCAGGAGACTTACTGCGAGGGACGAAACGCGTGCCAGGGGCGCACAGCCGTGGGCTTGATTGACCTGAGGCTCGAATCTAGAGGTCGCTGACCTCAGAAAGCTGCGAGGATTCCTCATCGACCGGCATCGTTGACTTTGCGGTTTGCTGGCACGCAGAATTGGGTAGTTCGTGGCGCCGCGGCGTCAGTCTCCGGCCCTGGTCCAAACAAGGCCCAAACCATCAGAGTGGAGGACCCTGGGCCGATCAGAACTTGACATAGATGCCCTTCTTCTGCATGAGCCAGGCAGCGAAGGTGATCAAGGTCCAGAACAGCACAAGACCCGCAACGCCTTCCACCAGAGACAACCGCTCCGGCTTAAATCCGCCTGCGACATCCAGGATCAGATGCTGGGCGATATAGATGGCGAGGGGGTTTAGCGCAACCGCCGCGAAGGAGGGAATGGTCATTCCAAGCCGGTCACACAGCAGGTGGAACCCAAGAAGCTGGAACAAGCAGAGCCCGGTTGCCCACAGCGGAAAAGGGGCGGTCATCGTACGAGCGGAGAAGGGCCAGGCTTCTTTCACGCCAGGCCATTCCGGTTGCAGGAGCAGTGCAAGGGAGCACAGACCGAAGCCCCACAGTAGGCAGGTACGGACGAACTTCCGGCGACTTTCGTCCGCCAGCAGATCATAGGCATTCGCGCCGAACAGTAGCATCATCACCCAGCTGAGGGGTCCCATCGGTCCGCCGTTCAGATTGGCGCGAAACAGTTCCTCGTGGAGAGGCAGCAGCCGGACGAGGACGGGCCTGTAACCCGAATCACCCAGGGAGAACCGCCCGAAGGAGGACCAGGTGCCGTACGAGGTGATGGTGTGAATGCCCTGGAATACCGCAACAAAGGCGAAGGCAGCGGCGGCGCGGACGCCTGGCCTCTTGTCAATCAGCATGATTGCCAGCAAGCCGGCCAGCCCGATGTCCATCAGCGCATCCCAGAGCCAGCCGGGATAAATCGCAAATGCGATCAGAACCAGCAGCGAGAAACGCTTGGCCGTCGAACGGCGCACGGCCCAGGGGTCGTGGGCCCGTGCAGTCCTCTTGAGCCAGGAGAGGCGCATTGCCATGCCGACGACAAAGACGAACAGAGGCGCAATGGAGTCCGCATAGGTAAACCCGGCATCATGATGGCTTAATTGATGGAGAAGGAGGTCGAAATACTCTGCAAAGGGCGATCCTGCGAGAGTGGATTGCACCGGATCCAGAAAGAACGCTTTCGCGTTGACGATGACCATCCCAAAGATGGCGTACGCCCGGAGTTGATCGATCGAGACGAGCCGGTCGGAAACTCCAGTCTCAGCTTTGGCAGTAATCAAGCGGACCCCCCTTGTGGCCGTAGTTCGACGCAGCGAACGGACGTTAGGCGTGTTCAGCGCCGCCGGCTGGAGACGGGAGATCGGTCGATCTCCACACACGTCCAGCCGGCAGACTAAATGAATACGTGGCTTCGGTGAATCAAGCCGGTCACCAGTTAGTGTTTATGCCCACCCTTCTGCTCATCGAGACCTTTCTGGACATCGCGTCCCAGGAGAACTTCGATCGCCATCAATTCCCCGGTGGGCAACTTGTTTCCGATGACGCCGAGCGCCTCTCCCGTGCGGACGTTGGAACGGTCCGCCGGTTTCTTATCGCGCTCGAACTTGGTCCGGCTCGAATACTTCACCTTCACCACGCCGGCCTTGGTCTTCAGGTCAAGCCCGTCCGCGGCGACGGCGGCGGCTTCCCCGATGGTCGCCTTATGGATCTTGTCGTCATGCGCCCAGAGAGCCGCGCTCAAGATCGCCATCATCGCGAAGGCGCCCATGAATCCGCAAATCTTCTTCATTCTGATCGTCTCCAATTCATTGTTGATTGACATCCCTCCGCCCGGCCGCATAGTAGACGGCCGGGACCACCACCATGTTCAAGGCAGTGGATGTGACCAAGCCAAACAAAATCACCATCGCCATCGGCGCCTGGATCTCGCTCCCCGGCTTGCCCATGCCGGCGGCGATGGGTACGAGCGCAAGGGCCGCCGTTAGTGCGGTCATGAGAATCGGCGCCAACCGTTCCAGGGCGCCGGTCGTCACCGCCTGTCGAAGCTCCGACACTCCCTCCTTTTCTCTCAGGTGCCGGATGTGGGAGATCATCATGATGCCATTGCGGGTAGCGATCCCGAACAGCGTGATGAAGCCGATGATGGAAGCCACTGAGAGGATACCTCCAGCCAGGTACACGCCGGCGACACCGCCCACGAGCGCCAGAGGCAAGTTCAGCATGATAATCAGGGCGTCGCGCGTGGAGTGGAAGGCGGTGGCCAGGATCATGAAGATCGCCACAATGATGCCAGCGCCGAGCACCAGGAGGCGGCGGGAGGCCTCCGCTTCGCTTTCGAATTGTCCGCCGTATTCTACGCGGTAACCTTGCGGCAACTGGACGTTGGCGGCCACGGATTCCTCGATCGCGTTGACCACACTGAGCAGATCCCGTCCCGCGACGTTGCATTGAACCACGATCTTTCTTTGCGCTCCCTCGCGGCTGATGAAGTTCGGGCTTCGGTCCTCGTAAATGTCCGCCACGGCTTCCAGGGGAACCTTGGCTCCGGATGGTGAATCGAGCAAGGTGCGTCCGATATCACTCAAGTCCTCCATCCGGATTTCCGGATATCGAACCACCAGAGGGAAACTGATTTGCCCTTCGAGGATGCGATTCATTTCGACGCCCACGAAGGCGGTCTGAATTCGGGCCGCGACATCGCCGGGGCTCAGGCCATAGCGAGCCGCATCCGCGGGACGGGCGACGACGCGCACAGTGGGGATATCGGTCTGCTGCTCGATGGACAAGTCCACTACGCCATCAATCCCTTGGATGGCCGCCTCGGCCTGCCGGGCAATCGCGCGCAGTGTGAGCAGACCGTCGCCGAAGATCTTCACCGCGATGTTCGCGCGGGTTCCGGAGAGCATGTGGTCAATCCGGTGCGAGATAGGCTGTCCGATGGTGACATTCATCCCGGGCAGGACCGCCACGCGTTCGCGAATATCGGCGAGCACCTCGGATTTGGAGCGGTCGCCCATGCGGAGCGCCACTTCCAATTCCCCTGACTCAACCCCTTGCACGTGTTCGTCCAGTTCGGCGCGGCCCGTCCTCCGCGCCGTGCTCACCACCTCGGGCACGCCAAGCAGAATCTTTTCAAGCCCGCGCCCCAGCTTGTCCGAATCCGCCAGACTGGTGCCGGGCAGCGTGACGGCACTGATCGTCAGCGTACCTTCGTTAAATTCAGGCAAGAAGGACCGGCCGGTTCGCCCCAGCGCGACTGCCGCTCCAACCACGAGCATCACGGAGCAGAGTGCCAGCACCGCTGGATGCCGCAGAGACCACTCAAGCGAAGGCAAGTAGATCCGCTTGAGCTGTCTCACAAGCCAGGGCTCGTGACCTTCAAGCACGGACCGCGCCTGAGGCAAAAGGAACGAACAGAGCGCAGGCGTAATGGTGAGGGCGACTACGAGCGAAGCAGCCAGGCTGACGACGTAGGCAAAACCCAGCGGCATCAGCAGCCGCCCCTCGACGCTGCTAAACGCAAACAAGGGCAGGAAGACCAGCACCACAATCACGGTGGCGAAAAAGACTGAGCCGCGGATCTCGCTGCTTGCCCGATAGATCACTTCCATCGCGGGCAATCGCTCGCCCTCCGGTTTCAGGCTGTTCTCGCGAAGCCGCCGCATGACGTTCTCCACGTCAATGATGGCGTCGTCCACCAGTTCGCCGATGGCGATGGCCAACCCTCCCAGGCTCATGCTGTTGAGCGTGAAGCCGAACCAGTTCATTGTCAGCACGGCGGTCAGCAGGGAAATCGGAATCGCCAGCAGCGTGATGAAGGCAGCCCGGAAGTTCATCATAAAGATGGCCACGATGATCATCACGAGAAACGCGCCATCCCGCAGCGCCATGGTGAGATTGGCCAGGGCGCGCTCGATGAAGTCGGCCTGGCGAAAAACGTTCTTGTCGATGCGCATGCCCTCGGGCAAGCCAGCCTGGATGTCGTCGAGAGTGGCGTCGAGCCGGCGCGTCAATTCCAGCGTGTTCGCTCCGGGCTGTTTCTGAATTCCAAGCACCACCGCCGGTTCCGCATTGTGCGAACCTTCGCTGCGCTTCAGGGCAGGCCCAATCCGGGCTTGCGCCACATCGCGGACGAAGATCGGCCGGCCGTTCCGGGATCCCACCGCAATGCCTTCGATCGCGGACTCAGAAGCCGCCCGCCCGATGCCCTGAATTAAATATTCCTGCCCGCCCGCCACGCGAAAGCCGGCCGAAGTATTCTGGCTGCCCGTGCGAAGCGCGTTCTGCACTCCGTCCAGTGACACCGAATACTGTCTGAGGCGCTCCGGGGAGACCAGGACCTGGTATTGCTTCTGTTCGCCTCCGGTAGGAACCACCTGCGCGACACCGGGCACAGCCAGCAGGCGCCGCCGGAGCAAGGTGTCCGCGGCGGTCCGCAATTCCATGCGGGAGTGCCGGTCCGACTCGAGGGTAACGAACAGGATCTCGCCCATGATCGAGGAGATCGGGGCAAGAAACGGTTGGTCCGCCTCGGCGGGCAAGACGGTGGACACCAGCGCGAGCTTCTCATTGACGGTTTGCCGGGCGCGGTAGATTTCCTGGCCCCACAGAAATTCCACCCAGATGACGGCCACCCCGACGGCGGTGGCGGAGCGCACCCGGCGCACCCCCGGTGCGCCATTGATCGCCGACTCGATCGGAAAAGTCACCAATGCTTCCATCTCGGTCGGCGCCATGCCTCGCGCTTCGACGAGAACGGTAACCGTGGGCGCGGTCAAATCGGGTAGCACATCGAGCGGGATCGACGTCAGTGTGTAACCGCCCCAAATCAAGAGCGCCGCAGTGAGAAGCACCACTGCGAAGCGGTTTCGCAGGGACCAACGAATCATTGCATCAAGCATTGTCTGGTCCCTTAATGCACATGGCCGTGCGCAGGCACTTGGTTCGACAGGGCTGACAGTCGAATCAGGTAGGCGCCCGTGGTGACAACCCGTTCACCGGGAAACGCGCCTTCCAACACCTGCACGTAACCACTCTCGCGGATCCCCAGCCTCACCGGCCGGCGCACAAAAGTCTCGCCGGATTCCTGGATGAAGACCACCGAGCGCCCGGAGTCATCCACCACCGCCGACTCCGGCACGACGGGAGCCACTTCGGCGAGGCCGCTGAGGAGGTGGACATGAATGGCCTGGTGAATGGCAACGCTCCGGTCTCGATTGTCCACCTGATAGACCACCGCGAAGGTTCGCGACTCGGGATCCACCACGCGGCCGATCGACACAAGAGTCGTAAGCGTCTTCAATTCGCCGCCACCCGGGATTTCGAGCTTCGCGCTGCTGAGTTTCTTCACTCGTGGCAGTTCGGCCTCCGGCACGATGGCGGAGATATAGACAGTGTCGGCATCAACGATGCGGAATAGCGTCTGACCGCCCTTCACGTTCGCGCCTGGAGCCGCATCCACAAGGGTGAGAATCCCGGAGATCGGTGCTCGCAGGCTGAACAGTTTTGCTCCCCGCGCTTCGCCATCGGCGATGCTGGAGTTGTCGTATTGAGCGAGCCGTTCTTCCGCGGCACGGACGCGCGCCTGCTGGGTAGCCTCGACGGTGAGCGCCTCGTCAATCCGCTTCGCGGGCGCGGCGCCCGATTGAACCAACCGCTCAGCGCGCTCGCGGTCCTTGCTCGCCAAGTGCAGGGCCAGATGGGCTTCCTCGCGATTGAGCCTGAGCGAGGCGAGGTCGCTTGGAGCGCTGGTTGGCGGCAGCAGCGATGCCAGGACCTGCCCTTGTTGCACGTGGGCTCCGATGGCAGGCACGTTTTCCACGACAAGCCGCCCATCGAAGGGCGCCGTCACCTCTGTTTCCCCACCAGAACGTGGCAGCACTTCGGCGGGCACCCGAAGGCTGGTCCGCAATCGGCGGTCTTCAACGATGGCCGTTGCGAAGTCCATGGTCCATTGCTGATCCTTCAGAAAGGCGATCTTCTCCTCCGTCCCTGGGCCGTGTTCGTGCAGCGCCTCCGCCTTCGTCGCCGTGCAGTCGATCACGCCCAAATCGTGGATGTCTTCGAGCAGTCCCCCGGACAATTGAACCGAAATCCGAAATTGCCCGGCCTGAGCGGGCTTCACATCCACTTCGAAAATGCCCGGACGGGCCGGGCTGGCCGCAGCGAAGGACTGCACCCTTCCCCCCGCGTCCTGCAAGCGAATTTCAACGCGCCCCGACTCCAACGGTTTGAATGTGTCCAGCCGCGTGAGATGCACCGTGAAGCGGCTTGTCTCACCGGCCACCAGCGGCAGGTGTTCCGCGAATAGCTCGGTCTTCGTGGTCCAGTGGGAGAAACTCTCCGGGTGGGGCTCAGGTTCCGCCGCGGTTTCCCCGACGTGGGAATGTTGGCGGCATCCGTAAGTACTCAACAGGATTGCCAGACAGAGTAGCTTTCTCATTGGTCTAATTCCTCCCCAACCACCCGCTCCAAATCGATTTGGGCTTCCTTGACGGCCAGTTCGATCTCCACCATTCGCATTTGCGCTTCCCGCTGCATCCGGTACGCATCCAGCAGTTGCAGGATTCCGATCTCACCTTCGAGATAGGCGACAGTGGCGATGCGGACGAGTTCCGGACCGCTGTCGGACAAGGCGCGGCTAAAGCGGTCCTTGGCCTCCCTGCGGGCGTTGAATGCCCGCACAGTGCCATCCACCGCGGCGCGGATTTGCCTTGACAGAATCTGGAGCCGGGCCGACGAACGCTCTTGCTCGGCCGAGAATCGTGAAACCTCCGCCTGCCCTTTATTGAAAAGCGGCAACGGAACGGATAATTCGACGACACCGCCGTGGACAATCTGATTGAGGCCGATGTCGGCGCGCTTGTATCCGGCGCTCACAACAGGTTCCGGAATGCGCAACCTCTCCGCGGCGCGCCGCTCGAGCTGAAAGAAGGTGAGCCGCTGCTGTTCTGCCCGGAAGTCCTGCCGTGCAGCCATTGCCCTCCGCGCCAGCGTCTCGGCGTCCAGCCCGCCGCTGATCGAGGTCTCCAGCCGGCCGGAAACCCTGGCGACCTGAACATCGGCAGGCAGGAAGCCGCGCAGACGGCCGAGATCCAACTCCGTCTCCGCCTCCACCAGGGCCCACTCCGCTACCAGTTGCGCCCTCTCGCGTTCCGCCCGGAGCCGGTCAAAGCGAGCAATCTCACCCGCCGCCTCCCGCTCCGTAAGCACCCGGTTGACCTCGTCAATCTCCTTCAGTCCAGCCTCATACACAGCCCCAAGCTCCTGACCCGCTAGTACCTGGTAGAAAGCTAATCGCAGACTCGTTCGGGCCTCCCAAAGGTCGAGCGCCCCCTCAGCCTCTGCCACGCCCGCCGAGACGCCTCCCGACTTGCGGAGCAGCCCCAGGCGACCGCTCCAGTGTATTGTCTGCTCGGCCTGGAGGAACTCGGTCAGGCCCGCACCCTCCCGGATGTATCGAACCCTGGGGTTCGAGTACAGCGTCCTGCTTCTCGTTTCGGCCACCGCAACCGCAGTTCGGGCCCGGGCATCGCGGACCCACGGACTCTGGTCCAGAAACCCTCGGACAACTTGCTCTTCCGTCCACTCCTGCGCCGGACTCGTCTGCGAAAAGTAGGCCACACAGATGGAAACGGCGAGGAAGCGAAGACATGAAGTCATGGCATCTCCTCAGTCAACACAACGTTTGGATGGGTGAAGGAATCGGCGCACACGAATGGTGTGCGGAAGAGGGCAGGACTAGGCGGGAGGGGCTCGCGGCGAGAGGTTCAGCCGCCAGGGAGGGTCGTGGGTGCGCGGAGACTTCCGAATGCGGGGGGCCGGACGGCTTTGCAGTGAGATGGATCGAATCGGCGTGCACGGACCGGCCAACAACTGCGCCCTGACTTCGCCCCTGCTGGATACCCAGTCCTGAAAACGCGCATCGGAGTCGTGGTCCGGCGCTTCCAGGCTCAGTCCCATTGTGGACAGATCAGCCAGTCGCAGATGCAGCAGGTCATCCCAGTGCACATGGTCCGCGGCATCATCATGGGTGTGGACGAAAGGCGACTGCATGAACGCAGCCAGCAGCGCCACGGCCAAACCATGATGGAACACTCTCCTCACGAGCCCCCAGACTATCACAGCAGAAATGTCGGGATTGATCTGGACAGTGCTTTGGCCGACCCTGAGCCCGGCAATATCGTACGCCGCAAGGATAGTTGATCTCCCTTCATAGAATCCTCGGATCGCCATGACACGCTGACCTCTGGACCGCCCTTGCCGTTTGATTGTCCGTAACCGCCAGGCCACACAAGCGTTACCTCACTCTGTTGCACCCGCTGGATGCAAAGTTTCGGCGTGGAACGGCCCCATCCTGCTCCCCAAAACCCGCGCGGATTAGCGGCCAGACACCTCAATCCCGTACCTGCCGCATGCCACCGGCGGCCGGGTTCGAATCCAGGATGGACGGCGACATGCGTGCCGCCTAGACCGCGTTGCGATAGTAGTAGTTCGGCAGACCTCCAAGCCTCTTTCGCTGTTGGATGGCGCCGGATAATCCCTCGTGGCCGGCCTCCGGGCAGATGATCCGAATTGCCAGACCCTGGTGATTCCGCTACGCGTGATCGTGCTCAACGAACCCCTGATCGGCTGTCCGCGGCGACGCCTCCCCGAGAAAAAATCATCCGGTCCAACCGCGAGTCGTTGATATATCGAAGGAATCACTCCGCGTGCGCCTTCAGATTCGGCGACCGGCATGTCGGCGGACGGTCCTCAGGACGTCATCATCCGCACCGGGCTTGATGATCCTTCACCTGCGGACTCCCGAATGTGGGGCAGATTGTCGTGACGACTCGCGAGGGAGTGCGAGCCTCGTCGTGGGGTGTAGCAGATAATTGCACTGCCAATCCCGAGGCCTACCGAATTATTGCGGCGTGGAAGAACAAGGCGCATTTGCTCTCTGCCGGACGGGCAACCGAGGTGGCTCAAGGCTGGGGCCGCCACGTGCTGGATGACTATCAGACGAAGTAGAAAGGAGTAGTAGTCCCTTTAACCGAATTCGCCCGCTCCCCGCTTTGGTCCCGCGTGGAATCAAACACTTGCAGGCACCACGACGGATCTCTTCGGTGCTCATCTGCTGAGCTAGCAGTTCCAATTGCGCTACCCTGCGCTACCCTTTGCGCTACCATGCCAAGAAAATGGCCGCCCCTGAGGGCGGCCATTTGTCTGTAACTTGTTGATTTTCTTGGTGCGGATGAGAGGACTTGAACCTCCACAGGATTGCTCCTACTAGAACCTGAAGTTAACCGCGCGTTCCCCTGACTTCCCCTCAATTCCCGTTTTCAACGACTTGAGCGCATTTCCTTCCCCTCATTTCCCCTGATTCACCCTCATTTCCGGGGTCCCAGCGCTACCATGCGTACTGCTTCCTGCAAATTGCCGCGCGGCGGCGTGGCGAAGGACAAGTCCGCGCTGCATCCTGATTTCGATATTCACACTGGCAGTCATAGGTCCTCACATAAGTAGAGGCGGGAGTTGCCCGGCAACTCACCGCGATTCGGCCGGCATTGACACCAGGACACACGGCGGTTCGAGCCGCGAAGCACGGGGGGCAGATTTCCCCAATGGGGATTTCGGCCCCCGTTCTGCAAAGTTCCTATCGCGAGTTGTTAGCCCCCTTGCTGACGATTTCGCGCTCGGAGGCATCGCGCATCTTGTCACCCACGGCTTGGGGACTGATCACGACGACTGGGGCCAATATGGGGCATTGCGCCACGTTTCCCCGGATCTTGGTTGCCGCGAAAAGGCCAATGGTCTTCCGTCACTCGAGAATGGGGAGTCACCGGCGTGTTAGCAGTCTGGCTCCAAGGATGCTTATCTACCACGCAGCATCGTCACTGCCATTACTTGGTGACGCCTCGGAGAACATCCGGACCTCACTCCCTCCTGCCGTAGAGTCGACGTCGGGATCTTCACCTACAAAATCCACAGGCTAGCGGAGAGCGACTTCGTCCTGGCTACCAGGAATGACCGCGAGTCTTGACGGCAGGCCAGTTCAGCCCGTCACTCGCCCCGGCCGGTTAACGAATCGAGGAACTTGAACAGTTCCTGGGTGGCCGGGTCGCCGGGCTTGCCGAGTTCGTCATTCAAACGGCTGTGGTTGCTGTCACCCTTGCCGTACACCTTGACCGGGATCTCCGCCGCCTTCAGCACAGCCCCAAGCCGTTCCGCCTGGGCTCGCGTGTCCGGATTGCCCGCAAAATACAGGAGGAGGAACGGCGGTATCCCCTTGCCTTTCGCCACGTGAGTCACGGCCGAGAAATCGACGTGCTTTTCCGGGTCGTTTCCAAACTTCTGGCGATGGCCGAAGGTGAACATCTTCCCGCCGTAGAGCGCCTGCCGATGCTCCGCCGTCATGATGATTCTGGGAATGTCGTAGGTGTCACCGTCTACGGGGACACAGCCCTTGAGCACGTCAAAGGGAACGCCTTCCTTCATCAAGTAGCGCTCGTCAGTCGAGATCAGCGCCGCCACCTGCGCGCCGGCGGAGTGCCCACCCACGAAGATCCGCCTGGGGTCGCCCCCATGCCCGGCGATGTTCCTGTACACCCAGCCGAGCGACCTCGCGACATCGCCCATCAGTTCGGCCATGCCCACCTCCGGCAGAAGCCGGTAGTTCGTGGAGACAAAGAGGAATCCGCGCTCCACAAACACCTTGGGCTTCAGCGCGACATCGCTCTTATCGCCAGCCTGCCACCCGCCCCCGTGGATCCAGAACATGACAGGCAAGCTCTTCCCGGCCGGTTTCTCCGGCGTGTAGATATCGAGGACGTGGCGCTTGTGGCCATTCTCTACGTAGGGGATGTTAGACGCCAGTTTCTGGGCCATGGCGCCGCCAGGAAAGAGCCACGGCAAAACGAGAACGGAGACAAACCTACAATTCATGGTATGGAACCTCGCCGGCGACCCTCCAGTATGACCCATCATCCGGCACGGCGGTGGAGGAGGCTCATCCTGCGAGAATCGAGGCCAGACTTCACGATTGTGCAACGCAATAGGTCCAGTTAGGGGCTCTCAACGCTCAATTCCACGGAGTTTGGGACTGCATTGACCAGCCGAAACTTCACGCGAGACGTTGCTCCGAGAACTGCTCAAGCTCGGTATCGAGATCGGCAAGACCAGCGTGGGCAAATACTTGGTTCGCCAAATGAGCCCGCCGTCCCTAGCATGGAGAACGTTCCTCGATAATCACGTGAGGAGTATCGTGTCCGTGGCCTCCATCACCGGGCCGACCATCACATGGCCGGATTCAATGAGCGCTGTCTGGACCGACACCTGCACAGCTTCATCGACTACTACCATCCGAGCCGAACTCATTTGGGATTGGAGAAGGACAGCCCGGAGCCCAAGCCGGTCCAGCCTCCAGCGTCGGGACGGGTTATCGCGATTCCGGAGCTGGGCGGGACCCATCATCGTTACGAGCGGCGCGCCGCCTGAACTGCGATAGCCAGGACTTTCGCGGCATCCATTCAGATCAACAGCCGCCCATTTGTCCTCGGTACCACACCATCTCTCTCACCCGCATGTCCACGCTCGATTTCGCGGCGATCAGCATCAGAGCCCCTCGCAGAACGGCATCAGCTTCTGCTGACATTCGCGCCGAACCGGCACTGGCCCAATTTCCGAAAACGACTATCGCATCGGAACAAGCACTCCGGTCACACAGTTCCTTCGGCGGGCGCCCGCCAGCGCAGGAGGAAGAAGTGGTGGCCGCAAAGGTCGCAACGATAGGGACTGAGCATCCAGTGGAACGCTTGTTCCAGGAAGTTGCGGACGCCGACACCTCTGAAATCGATCGACTTGCAGTGCGGACATCGTTTGGCGAAGAGGCCGAAGAGTGCGCGGAGCATTGTATCAGCCATCCCCCGTTGTTTTGTTTGCCGCGCCGCGGGCTGCGGCGGCTTTCCTGGCCGGAGGTGAGTACTGGAGATTCTGAGCCTGGCGCCAGCCGCCGGCTGGACGGGCGGCCTCGCTGGCAGCCTTCTGTTCGTCCGTGGTTCTGAGGTCCGACGCCGAAAGGGCCACACGTGCCTTCGCGCGGGCCACCTGGCGTTTGTGCCGTTTAGCGATTCTGTCTTTCACTGTGTCCTCAAATCTGATTCCGGATGGCGAGGAAGCGAGGGTCGTCGTAGATCGACCGGCGGACCTGATCGCTGATTTCCTGCCAATCGTGAATGAAATAGCCGGCCTGGTCGTGGACCATGACTTCGGCGCGTTTCTCTTCGAGAATGGCGATGATGGCCTCGGTGCGTGCGCGCTTCGCCGCGCCCTGGCGCCTGGAGACGACGCAAAACGCCGAGGCAACCCGGTCGAACTCAGCATCGACCTGAAGCCTGATACGCTCCGCCCATTCCACCTGCGCTTCGGTGCCGCGCAAGGGGACAGGCGGACTGGAGGGCGGAGCCGGGATCGCGCCGCCCTCATCCTCCCAGTCTTCAAGACTACGTCCGGGGGAAGAATTCATCGGCCATTCCTTGAGCGTGTGCTGTCCGAGCGCAGGGCGGCTGCGAAGGGCAGGGCGCTCGCGATCACAAGTATTCGCGCCCAGACGCCGGCGAAAGCGAATGTGGGAAATACGGGGGTGTAGAGCACTACGAGTGCGCCGAAAAGCGCAGCGACGGAGTAGTGCCTCACGCGAATGGCGCGCACCAAAGCCACGATTGCTGCCGCGGATACGATGAATCGGACTACGGCCTCGTAAGGTGCCAGGTTGGACCAGAAGGCACCAGCAACCAGCAGCGCGGCAATAGCGAACCACCTCGTCAGACGAACCCTCGAATCAGCGGCCCGGCGGTCACCGGCACGGCCTTTCGCCACCCAGGCCGCCCAAGTGGTCTCATTGAGTTGTGCTCCCACCGGAGTGGAATCTGGTCCATCAAGCCGCCTGGTTTCTACTGCGGTCGACATACTATTAACTCCTTCCTGCTTCCACTACTTCGCGGCGACCGGAATACCAATCGTCGTGCCGATCACTTCGCCGGCGATCACGATTTCCACGCGCCTGTTCTGTTGACGACCGGCTGCCGTTTCGTTGGTCGCAACGGGCTGGGCCTTGCCGAAACCCTTCGATGTGACCGAAGCCGCGGCCATTCCGTGCTGGGTCAGGTAGGCGCGCACGGACTCTCCGCGCTGCTCGGACAATCGTTGGTTGTACGATTCGCCGCCGACACTATCGGTGTGGCCTTCCACGCTGAGCGTCAGGCCCGGGTGAGCCGCGACGATGCCGGCAACCCGGGCGAGCTTTTCGCGGGCCGCAGCGCGCAAGGTGAACTTGCCAGTGTCGAACAGCACGTCGGCCATGTTCACGATCAATCCGCGCGCCGTGTCCTGGGTCTCGAGGACGGCATTGAATTGCTTCAGGAGATCAGCGCGCAGTTGGGCCTTTTCGGCTTCGGCGCGGGCCCGATCGGCCGTCGCGCGGTCCAGTTCGACCTGCTGGGCGGCGCGTTGCGCGTCGTTCTCAAGTTTCAGCCTTTCGGCGTCAACGGCGGCTGCCGCCATTCGGATTTCATTCACACGCCGCAGGCGGTCGGCTTCAGCCAAAGCGGCTGCCGCCTGGGCATCCCGATCGAGTCTGAGGCGGTCGGCTTCCGCCTGAGCGCGGAGGCGCGCCGCTTCGGCTTCGCGTGTGACACGATCGGTTTCGGCCTGTGCCGCGGCGCGTTCGGTATTCGCGCGTGTTTCGCGGTCCGCCGAGGCCTGACGCTCGGCGAGGAGCGCTTCCTCCTCCTGGCGTTTCACGGCGATGGCGCGGGCGTCTTCGGCGGTCTGGACGGCCTGGCGGGCCGTCATGGTCACCGGCTTCTTGCCCGCCCTGCGGGCCTGATAAGCCTCGGCTTGCGCCAGGTTCTGCTCAGCCTTCTGGAACGTCTCGGCGGCGAACTTGTCCGCGCCGAAGCCGCGTGCGATCTGCACCGCGTTGCGGGCTTCATAGAGTTCCAGCGGGATCTTCTTGTCCAGCTTCAGCGCCAGGGGATTGGAAAGGCGCTGGTACTGCCCGCGTTGCAGCAGTTCATACTTCGCGTCGATCTCCTCGATCCGGCCTCTGGTGTCGGAGCGGACCACGTTCTCCATGACGATCAAGTCGCTGGGCATGGTGACCGCGAAGTAGGGCTCGGCGGTGACGATGAGTCCGAAGACCTGCATTTCCGTGGTGACGTTCAGCTTGGACTTGATCCCGTTCAACAGGATCTCGCCCAGGTTGGACGTACGGCCCTCGGGGGTAATCGCCCAGAGAACATAGGTCAGATACTCGGGGCCGAACTTCGTGGCCGGTTGGAGTTCGCGGAATTTGACCTCGATTTCGATGTAGCCCTGCTTGCTCTCGACCTTGGCCTGTCCATGGGACTTGGGGAGCAGTTCCGTTCCGCGAAAATCAATTTTCGTGGCTCCACTGCGGTGCTGGTAGTTGATCGCCTTGGCAGTGCGTGCCGTGACGCTGACGCGATAGATGGGGACTTCGCCGCCCGACAGCCGAAGTGTGTTTTCGTCCAGCCGTGGCGGCGGCTGCGCTAGCGCGAGCGTGCCCGCAAAGAGCAGCGCGCTGATGGTTGTGAACTTGATTTGTCTCATTCCTGCGTTCTCGTTCTGCCCGCTCACTGTTTCGAAGCCGATGACACGCTCACCTGCTTGCGCGAGGAGTGCTTGGTGAGCACATCGATGAGCTTCTTGGCCGCCTTGGGCGCGCGCACCGGCGTCGTCACAATTTGCCGGTTCTCCAGCGGTTTGCCGTAGAGCGTGGCGTTGTCATCGAGGTCCTGCCGCAGCGTGGCGCCTTGCAGGGAGATGCCGGCAAAGATGCCCTGGGATCTCGACCACGAGAGGATTTCCGCGCGCATAAACGCATCGGTCCCGGCAGTGGCCGTGCGGCCCACCGGGCCGGCAGCGACGGAACCCTCGCCGCCCAGCGTGAACTGGCTGGAGAGGAGTTTGTCGGATCCGCGCTCGTTCATGACGAGAAGGATCAGGTCGGTCTGTGACCCGCCGATCTGGAAGCCCACGCTTCCGCCTTCAATGCGCACGGTCGCCGGGGCCGACCAGCCGATTCCGGAGCTGGGCCGGCAGGAGACGTAGCCCTTGCCATACTTACCGCCCACCAGGAAGGCGCCGGTCTTCAGTTCGGGAACGATTACAATGCAGTGGGCGTTGTCGAGCAGATCCTGCGGGATCCTCTGGTCGGGCGCCGCCATGATCTCGGAAAACACGATCGCGGCCGCGTTCAGACGTTTCGCCGGTTCGTTGTCCTTGGCCAACAGGGGCGTCACCGCCAGAGTGGCTGCCAATATCAGATTCATTCGCATAATTGACCTCTTAAGCCAGCCGCTGAATCCCAAAGGCACTCAGGCCGACGAAGTTAACAGTGCACGCGCTGCGCCAACCACGAGGTTTGTTGAGCCGATTCGGCGGGAGGCGGCAATTGGGGGTTCAATACAAGTGGCCCGGGCCAGCACGAGTGACCATATGCAGTCACTTGACTCCATGCGGTCACTGCCTTGGAGCGCTGGAGGCTCCGCGGGAGGTCACAGGAGGCGATATGCGCCAGGAATGGTAGCGATCGAGGCGGGCCGGCATGCCGATTCAGGTGCCCGCGGGGCTTTGGCGCTCAAAGTGCATCGTGGATGTGGAGGATGATCACGACTTATGTCTAACCCTGAACAACCTGCAATCGGCCATCTGCGAATCCGCGAAGTTGCCTGCGTTTTCCTGGGAATGGGGATCGGCATCGCAGCGACGCTCCTGCTGGCTCCACAGAGCGGGACTGCGACGCGCAGGCTGATCGGCCGCAAGGTCAAGGACGGGGAGCACTGGTTGAAGGGCAAGGCTACTGCCGCGGAGGAGTACGTCGCCACTCGTGGAGCGGACATCCGCGACCGGGTGAGGGACGTAGCGGAAGTCGTTTCGCGAAGCTGAGGCTGAGGCTTCGCGCCTTGTCTTGTGTGGCGGGGCTCCAGGCAGTCGGGGCCTCGCCGTTTTTTGAGGTGATTGTGCGATGAACCCGAGCACAGGCACCGTCCACAATAACGTCCCGGCACTCCCCGGGGCGGACGATACTCTTCGGACTGGCGCAGAGCAGCGGCGCGGGCACATCAGCGGCTGGGCAGCCACCCCATCGCGGTCCTTTGCCGACGGATTTCTGGGCGGCCTCCTGGGAGGGGCGTTCTATTGCCTGGCCGTTACCTGTTTCCAACCGGGCGGACTGAAGCTGGCGGCGTTGCGCGTACTGGCACTATCGCTCACGTTTGCCGGGTTTGAGGTGTGGCGCGCACGGCGCCGGCGCACGTTCGGGGATCTGAGGAGCGCCTTGATCTGGACGCTGCTGGCGAGCTTCGTGGTGTTCTGGGTTCTCGGCCTGGTGGCGCCTCCTCCAGAGGCGATCAACGCCGCTCCACAGCCTCACGCCGATTACGTTTTCTTCGTCCGCCACATCTGAGCAGCGCCGCAAGCCGGTTAAAAGTCCTTGCGGGACAGACCAAGCCGCCGCATCAACGCATTCAAGGTAGTGCGGTGCAGGCCGAGGCGCGTGGCAGCCGCCGTGACTACGCCGCCGCACTCCCGCAGCACCCGAAGCACATGCTCCCGCTCGACATGCTCGAGCGTGTCGTTGGAACTCGGACCAGACGGATCCTGCCTCAGTTCTGCAAGCGGGGCGCGCAGACTGGCGCCCGTCGTGAGAATCACCGAGCGTTCAATGAAGTTCTCAAGCTCCCGCACATTACCCGGCCAGTGCCAGTTCACCAGCGCGCGCATGGTGTCCACGGGGATCTTGTCGATGGAGCGGCCCATCTTTTCCGCGTATTTCTTCGTGAAGTGCCGCGCCAGCAACGGGATATCCTCCGGGTGATCGCGGAGCGGCGGCGTGGTGATCGGAAACACTTTCAGCCGGTAGTACAGATCGCTGCGGAAGAGCTTGTCCCCCATCATCTGCGCGAGGTTGCGGTTCGTCGCTGCCACGAGCCGGACATCGATGGGGATGGTTCTGGTGCCGCCGAGCCGCTCGAACGACTTCTCCTGTAGGGCCCGCAGCAGCTTCGGCTGCAGATCCAGGGGGATGTCGCCCACCTCATCCAGAAACAGGGTGCCCTGGTTCGCCAGCTCGAACCGGCCGATTTTTTGCGACAGCGCGCCCGTAAAGGCGCCTCTTTCATAACCAAAAAGCTCGCTTTCAAGCAGTCCAGTGGGGATCGCCGCACAATTCAAGGTGATGAATGGCTGGCGGTGGCGCGGGCTCAACCGGTGGACGGCGCGCGCCACCAGTTCCTTCCCGGTACCCGTCTCGCCGAGGATCAGGACATTGGCATCGGTGGGCGCCACGACTTCCACCTGCCGCTGGATCCGCCGCATGGCCACACTTTCGCCGATGATCTCTCCAAAGTCCTGCCCAGATTCTGCCGCATCTTCTTCAAGGCTTTCCATCCGGTCGCGGTCACGCAGGTCCTGCACAATGGTGATCCAGCGGAACGGGGAGAGCTTCAGGATAGCCGTCACCACCATGACCGGAATCAGGGTTCCGTCTTTCCGGATCAGCTCTTTCTCGAATGGTGTGCAGGCCCCAAACCGTAGTCCTTCCTCATGGGCTAATTCATCGCGCTCGCCATGCTCCGAGGGCGTCAGGTCCGGCCAGCGCAGATTGCCGGTGTTCAGATCCTCGCGGCTGTAACCAACCAATTCGAGGAACGCATCGTTCACCTCGGGAATCCGATCGTACTCACCGGAGACCACCCCGGCTACCGCAGCCGCTACCGGAATGGGACGGATGCGCTGGCGGCTGAACCGCAGCTTCTCATCCCTCTCGTGACGGTCAGAGAAATCGCGAACTGCTCTCGCGAAACCCTGCAAGTTTCCACTGTCATCCCTCAGCGCCATCGTGATGGAGTTGGCCCAGAAGGGCGATCCGTCGCTTCGGGCGTGCCAGCCCTCCAATCCGAAATGGCCCTCGACCGATGACCGGCTGAACTCCTCGGCCAGCCTGGCGTTGAGATCGGCGCCGGTTGGGTAGAGCAGGGAGACATGACGGCCGAGCGTGGCGGCTTCCGGGTAGCCGTAGATGCGCTCGGCCCCCGAATACCACGCCGCGATGCGGCCATCAATGTCGAGCAGGTATAGGGCGTAATCCTGAACCCACATGGGAATCCGGCCGGCCGCCGGCCCTGATTGTGCGGATCGATCCCGGAGTGCAACCACGTGGCGTACGGGAAGGACGTTACTCCTGGCCGCAAACTCCACCTCCAGCGCAGCCCCATCGGGGCGGGTAAGCTGCAGAACGCCCTCCTGTTCACCTCGCTCCAGAAACACCCGCCAGAGTTGGGACACCTCGGGTCTGAGACCAGGTGGGGCGAACTCGTCGATCTTGCGGCCGACGATCTCTTGCTCCGGGCGCCCGAGGAGTCTGCTTGCGGCCGTGTTGGCGTACTGAGACGTCCCGTTGTTGTCCGCAATCAGAATCGGAGCCGACGGGTAGTAGACAATGGCGCGGAACAAAGACTCGAGTTCTCTCGGCCCGTGTTCGGCAAGCCACGGGCGGGCCTTGTTCTCCGAGGCAGCGGAGGACATCCTGTTCCCCTCCTCCCGCGGTATTTGCCTGCTGGCTCTGGCGATCTAATCCCTCCCCGGGCTCATGATTTTGTGAGGCGTGGACAGTTCGGAACACAAATTCCATTGCACGTCAGGCACCGTAATCCGCCTCGATGGTAGCACCAGTGCTGCCCCAAGTCCATCCTCTACGCTGCGGCGCGACGATATTTGGTCACTTGACGGCCACTGGTCAGCCCCGCCTGGCCGCGTTCGGATTTTCCACAAGATTGAAGCCTGTCAAGCCAGTGTGCTCACGGCTGATTTTCAAGTCCAGGGTTGCCGCAGCCGGGATGGCTGTCGGATTGCACTCCCCCTAAGTCGAAGGAGAGTGGACATGCCCATTGTCAATCTAGTCGTCGTCCTGATCGTGGTTGGTGTGCTGCTGTGGCTGGTGAACAGGTATATCCCCATGGCGTCGAGCATCAAAACGATTCTAAACGTTGTTGTCGTCATCGCTGTCGCAATCTGGGTTCTCAGGGCTGCGGGCCTCTGGGGTGGCCTGAGCAGTTACCGTCTCGGGTCGTAGCCGGATCGCGGCTCGCGGGGAGGAAGTAGCTCAGGAGATCGGGATGAAGGACGGTACGAATTCTCAGAATTTGAAGCGTGGGAAGAGGCGATTCGGCGCGCTGGCGGGCGGGATGGCCCCCACGTCCATATTCATTAACTTCGACCGGGTCGCCGGCCCCTCGATTCGCCAGCAGTCGAATGAAAACGAAGACCGAAGCAAAGAATGGCCTGGACAGCTGTCGCGAACTCCCGATCGGGTAGGGGGCCGAGTTATTGGCAGCCTTACAGGCTGAGTTGGACGCCTGGGTCGGCCCAGCCCTGGCGGCCCCCGAGGATTGGCCGCCGCTGTTCGACTCACGATTTGTTGCAATTCCGATCAGCTCATGCGACTACCTCAGGTTCGCCCTGATCAACTTCGCCCTGGCTCATCTCGGGAGCAGCAGCCAAGGTGTCTGTGCCGATTGAGGAGGCTCTATCTCCGCTGACCGCGTGGAGGCCGTTCCGCTCACAAACCTGTGTTTGAGCTGTCAGCCAGGCGGGCAGCTTCAATGAAAGGCGGGAGCCCGAATGAATAAGAGCAGGCATAGCGGAGTCAACCGCCAGGAAGAAACGCCGCTTGACGAGCAGGCAGAAATTCTGGCCGCATTCCAGGCCGGAATCGACGAGCAACTGAGTGAGCCGGACCAAGCCACAGGGGAAACGCCGCCGCAATTTGACGCGCAATTCACGGTTCTGGAGATCAGCCCTCTCGACTACCTATTGTTCATGCGCATCGAGTTCGCTCTTTCAGCGGATAGTAGGGCAGCCTTGAATGAGAAAAGGGTAAACGAAACGAAAAAACTCACAAAGGACGATGCCAAAGGCAGATTGCGCGTGGCAAAAGTCGTAATTAAGCAGGCGGCGGGCGAGATTGCCGGTAGCCCGGGTCAGATGGCCGAGGGCCTTGTTGGTGAAACGGCTGGCAAAGTCCAGCAGAAGGTCGCCCGAGCCGAAAAGGCGCTTGGGTATTAGAAATTGTTGACGGCGCGAAGGCGCAGAGGAGTCTGACGATGAATCCAAGAACGGTGTTTTGCTTGAGTCTCGCCGTGGCGCTCGCGCTGATCCCGGCTGCTTGCAACCAGGAGGATGGGACGAGGCTCCAGGCGCGGAGGGCCGCCGCACCGGAACAGTCCAGCGAGGACCGGGGCGCATCTACGCCACGCCGGGACCGTGTGGCGAGAACACCGGCCGCGCCCCCCTCGCTTCCCGCAGGCACTCCCCTGATGGTTCGGACGACAACCGCACTCTCCACAAAGACGCAGGAGGCCGGGCAATCCTTCATCGCACATCTGGAACAGGCCCTTGTTGCTGACGGCCAAGTGATCGCACCGGAAGGCGCGGAATTACGGGGTCTGATTGTCGAAAGTGATAAGGGCGGCCTGGTGAAGGGCCGATCCTCATTGGGAGTTCAAGTGACCCGCCTGCACCCCGCCGCCGGCCCAACTATCGCGATCTCCACCAGCACCTACACGGTTGTCGCCGACGCGACCAAAGGAAAGGACGCCGCGAAAATCGGGATCGGCAGCGGTGTGGGCGCGGCAATCGGAGCCATTGTGGGTGGAGGCAAGGGAGCTGCCATCGGCGCCGCCGCAGGCGCGGGCGCCGGGGCAGGTACAGTGCTTGCGACCCATGGGGATGCGGCGGTCATCCCCAGCGAAAGCGTTCTGCAATTTACCTTCAGTGCACCGGCGGCCCTCGCTCAGTCGCGGTGACGAAACCCTTTTACGTGAAACGAGCCGGGGAATCGGGCCGATGCCCGATTCCCCGGCTCGTTTCACGGTTGATCTGGGTCAGTCGCCG